>Ga0214919_10006891_pt1 | contig 15461 bp, 3 predicted proteins | sample LL1503_MetaG_FD_177994 | JGI IMG/M metagenome (GOLD analysis project Ga0214919, IMG submission 177994) | Freshwater microbial communities from Lake Lanier, Atlanta, Georgia, United States - LL-1503 | ecosystem: Environmental > Aquatic > Freshwater > Lake | place: USA: Georgia | collected 2015-03-15 | reverse complement strand
TGCAAACGCAGATGTGGCTACTAAAGTACAACCTTCAATGGCACCAAAACAGGGCGGAGAAGCAGGCGGAGAAAGTTTAGAAGCACAAAATAATTACATTACAAACTTATATGATCCGTCATCATTTGCTACTGCTAAGATAACAATTTTAGGCGATCCTGACTATTTAATGCAAACCTCCGCATCAACTATAGCATCTGTATACAGCAAATTTAATGGTATAGATGGATTTACTATAAACCCAAATGGCGGACAAACTTTTATTGAAATAAATTTTAATGAACCGGATGATTATAATCTAGATACGGGATTAATGAATATTAATGAAAAAATATTATTTTGGAAATATCCTGACTCAGTGAAAGATTTGATTAAGGGAATTGCATACATGGTTATAGATGTAACTAGTACTTTTAGCAAAGGCAAATTTGAACAACTACTTACTAGTACTATAGCTACATTTAATCCTACTAATAAAGCATCCGCTGCGGCTCGCCCCGGCGGCGGCACAGGCAAACCCGGCGAAAGTGAAATGGCACATAATGCATCACTTCCCCCAACTACTAGTATTAATTCCGCCGGCGATACTACAAACGAATCAAATGCGGAAACTAATAGACAGGCTAACCAAAATACTAATGCTACTAATATTTTATACACAGATGAATCCGGTGCGGAAACAAATAGATTAAATAGAAGTTCTAATGCAAGTGCTCCTACTGTTGATGATGGAGTGGGAATATCACCACTTACTCCGTATACGTCAATGGCTCCAGCTTCTACATTTTTAGACCCGGCACAACAGGCACAATTATCATCACTTAACTCTGTGGGAAGTATTAACAACGTAACTGATCCAAGTCAAAGAATTGTAGCAAATCAAACTATAACGGTTACAACAAAAACTGGACAGGTACAAGATGATGAAGCAGGTCCTTAAGGATAATAACTAATTTAAATATATGGCAACTGATAATTTTAAACCAAAAGGTCAAGCAAAAAACTTTAAAAACGACAGCGGCGGCGGTGTTGTTCGCAATAGCCCCATCATTGGTGTCGTAAAGAACAACATTGATCCTAACCACGGTGGTAGAATAGATGTTTACATTGCAGATTTTGGAGCACGTGATCCGAACAATAGCAAAAACTGGACAACGGTTGGATATATGAGTCCATTCTTTGGTAGTACTCTGCCAACCGGCCCCAAAGGTGAAAAAGATTATGGAAGCTATTCACAAAACCCAAGTTCTTATGGGATGTGGTTTAGTCCACCAGACATTGGTAGTAAAGTAGTTTGTATATTCATTAACGGTGACGTAAACTATGGATACTATATAGGTAGTATCATGGACGCAGAATTATTACAAATGATTCCTGCAATTGGAACTAATACAAAAAATAGTTCGGTAATATTGAATGACGGTGAATCAAAAAGTTATGGTGGTGCAACACAATTACCAGTCACTAACATAAACACAAATAATTCTAAAATTACAAATACTGCGGGATTTTTAAACGCACCAAAGCCGGTTCATAGTTATTCAGCATCTATATATTTTCAACAAGGGTTACTCAGAGATCCAGTTCGTGGACCGGTGACAAGTAGTGCATTGCGTGAATCACCTTCACGAGTTGGATGGGGAGTTAGTACTCCTGGCAGACCAATTTACCAAGGTGGATTTACTGATGAAACTATCACTAAACAAAAAGGAACAGAAAATACTGACTCCTTAAAGGTTATTGCACGTAGATCCGGTCATACATTAGTAATGGATGACGGAAGTGTAACCGGCAAAGATCAATTCATTAGACTACGAACAGCACTTGGTCATCAAATATTAATGAGTGATGATGGACAAACATTGTTCATTATTCATAGTAACGGACAAAGCTATATAGAATTAGGCAAAGAGGGTACAATTGATATGTACTCTACCAACAGTGTAAACATTAGAACACAGGGTGATTTAAATTTACATGCTGATAATAATATCAATATCAATGCTAAAAAAGATTTAAACATTGCCGCTGATAATATTAAAATAAACACAGTTAGCAATTATGATGTAAGAGTTGGAAAAAACTATAGTGGTTACACTATGGGAAAATATACTGTTAAAGTTAATGGGTCAATGAGTATGGCTACTGCCGGCGAAGGTTCTTATGCTGCCGGTCAACTAATGTATATCAATGGAGAAAAGATTAATCTAAATACCGGGGCCACTTCTAATCCCCCGGCTGAAGTACCACTGATTCCACAAGTTGCACATACTGATACATTGGGTGATAAGACTAAGGGATATGCAGCAGCTCCGGGATTATTATTATCGATTGTAAGCAGAGCACCTGCACATGCACCATGGGCAAGTGCAGGTCAAGGGGTAGATGTTAAAGTATCAACTAGTGCTAGTGCAGCATTGCCGGCTTCTCCATCAGCAGCTACTACAGCAGCAAGTAATGCAGCCTCAACAACTCCGGCACCAAACCCTGCAAGTTCTGCATCATTATCAACGGTTCCTTCATCGGGGTCGGCAAGTAAAGCACTGACACCGGCTGCAACATCTGGTTTAGTGGGAGCAGCAGCAAGTCAAGCAGCAGGTACCGCAGTGGAAGCAGTAAACACTGGTACTAGTGTTATAACTGACGCAGCTGGAAAAGTTAATGCAGCAGTTGGTACATTTGCTATGACACCTCAACAAATGGAAGCGGCCGTATTGAAGCCAGGAGCAGCAGCATTAGTTACGGGATTAGTACAAGGTGGTTCCAGTGTAGAGTCAGCAATGACTAGTAATTTATTTAAAGGTACACCAGGTGCACAAAACTTAACAGCCTTTGCTAACGACCTTAAAGCACAAGTTAGTGCTAAAGTTGTAGGTATACAAGGAGCACAAACTGCATTGACAAATATTGGAGCAATGACCGGCAACGAATCATCGGGTAGTGTGGCAGGCTTGATATCAGCCGCATCACAAGTTGGGGTTGGTCCTGCTACTGATTTTATAAAAAATTCTGTAGGAACTGCGGCAGACTTAGCAGGCAATGCTAATAAACTTTCAGCAGTAGGTGATGCAGTATCAGGTGCTATTACAGCAGGAAGTGTAGCAACAGATTTGGCAACAAAAGTTGGCGGAGGATTAAATTCCATAACTGCTGGGGTTGAAGGCATGGCTGATAAATTAGCCTCTGATGCAGGAAGTTTACTTGATAAAGCAAAAGGAGTTGCAGGCGCCGCGTTCTCTGCTATTACGTTATCATTTAAAGATTTCACTCCCGGGATACCTCAAAATCTAGCATCAATAGCAGAGAAAAGCGCGGCCGGCGCATCAGGATTGGGTGATATTGCTGATGCCGCTAAAGGAGTTACTGATTTAACGGGTTCGGCTGCCGCAGGTGGTAGTTCATTGATTGATAGCATAGGTAGTGCAGTAGCAGGCGGCGCAAGTGCGCTTGGAAATGCAATAACCGGAGCTGCTGGTAAAGTAGGTGATGCTATTGCAGGTACTGCCGCTGCATTCATTGGTACTGCTGCTAGCGTAGCAGGTGGAGTTAGTAACATAGCATCAAATGTAGTCAAGTCAGCAACTAGTGCATTAGGACTAAACGGGGCATCTACTATTGCTAGTGGCGTAAGTAGTTTAGCAGGTGGACAAAACGCCATTGGAGCAGTAACAAATTATATTTCTAAAAGTTCTAACATTGTTCCGGGCATTGAAGGAATTGGCACAATGGCAAAAACATTGTCAACGGCCGCTCAAACTGGATTGAATTCTAAAGACGTAATAAGCAGTACAATTTCTTCAATAACAGCAGGCGGCAATGCTAACGATTTAATTACTAAAACAACTAGCGGCGCAAATACCTTAGCTAGCGCATTAGCAGGAGGAAAAGATAAACTATCTGATCTTGCTAGCGCAGGATTGCCGCCTGGACTTGCTGCTAAATTAGCAGCAAATATGAATTCACTTAATAAGTCTGGATCTGATCCTATTATGATGCCAGCTATTGGTGAAGGAACAGTAGATAGAAGTGAAATAACTGCTTCAATTGGTGCAGTATTGGGAGATAAAAAAATAACTATGCCAAACTTCTCTGGTGAAATTTCTGCTGCTGTAACCGCGCAGGCTGATAATATTAGTTCAATCTTGGCACAGGCTGATACTTTACAAAAACAACGTGATGATCAATATACAGCCTATGCAACTGCTAGAGATGCATTATATTCTTCAATAGAGAATTTACCTGAGGGCGATCCGGCAATTCTTGCAGCAAAAGCTACTGCTGCGGTTGAATATGATAAATTAACAGCACTCTCTACGCAAATATCTGATTTGATAAACAGCGCCTAAACATAAATACATTATGCCAACATATATCGGTTATAGTTCAATAAACGGTTGTAAACCAAGATCCACTAACCTTCCCTTTGGCACAGGGGGCGGGGTAGGCTCAATGGTTAATCCCGTTATTGTTGGAAATAAGTTTCAATCAGTAGATACTGCTATTGTTGTACAGGATTTAATCAATGCATTAAACATTCAAAAGGGACAGAAAGTAGGAAATCCAGGATACGGAACTACACTTTGGACCTTTATTTTTGAACCAAATACCCCGGACACCCAATTTCAAATACAAAGGGAAATTCGTAGAGTTGCCGGATTGGACCCTAGACTGATAATAAATTCTGTGCGCCCATATCCACAAGAAAACGGAATACTAATTGAAGTTGAAATGGCTATCGCACCGTTTAATAATGCTTTTGATTTAAGTGTATTCTTCAATAACGCAACAAATCAAGCGGTATTACGTTAACCCTAAAAAACCCTAGTTCTCAGGTATGATAAATACTTAAAAGAGAATACTTATGGCTACAAGTTCAAGACAATCAGCATTATTCGGGGTAAATGACTGGAAAGCCATCTACCAAACCTTTCAACAGGCAGATTTTAGAAGTTTTGATTATGAAACATTACGCAAGACTTTTATAGATTACTTGCGTATATATTATCCTGAAACGTTTAACGATTACATTGAAAGTTCAGAATTTATTGCCCTACTTGACGTTATAGCATTTATGGGACAAGGTCTTGCCTTCCGCAACGATTTAAATGCCCGTGAAAACTTCATGGACACTGCTGAACGTAGAGATAGCGTTATCAAATTAGCTAATCTAGTAAGCTATACTCCTAAAAGAAATCTAACTTCTCAGGGTTACTTGAAAGTTACAAGTATCAAAACTACTCAAAATATTACTGACTTGAATGGGTTCAATTTAAGCAATACCCCAATTTTATGGAATGATCCTGCAAATTCATATTGGTTAGAACAATATAATACCATTATTAATGCTGCTTTGGTAAACACACAACGAGTTGGTGTGCCAGGCAATTCAGCACAGATTCTTGGAGTTAAGACAGACGAATATACTATACAAATCCCTGCAGGTAGTTTACCTGTTATCCCGTTCTCAAACAATGTTAACGGAATGAATATGAATTTTGAATTGTGTAGTGTAACTACTGTTGGTGAAGATTATGTTTATGAATTGCCACCTGCACCCACCAACAGATTCAATATGCTATATCGCAATGACAAGTTAGGGTATGGTAGTCCAAATACTGGATTTTTCTTTTACTTCAAACAGGGGTCATTACAAAACTTTGACTTTGTTTTACAAAATCAAATCTCTAATCAAGTAGTTGACATTGATATTCAAGGTATTAACAATAATGATACATGGTTATATCAGGTAAGTCAAACCAATGGATTATACGGAGTGTGGCAAAAAGTAGAAAACGTATATGCAAATGCTTATCTTCAAACAGAAAATTCTGCTAAGAAAATATTCTCAGTTGGTAGCAGATTTAATGACCAAGTAAGTTATGTATTTGGTGACGGAGTATTCAGCGAAATACCAGTTGGTAATTTTAGAGCATATGTTCGTGCAGGCAATGCATTAACATATACTATTGATCCAACACAAATGCAAGGCATTAGCGTTAATATTAATTATGTAAGTAGAGTTGGACGTGTTGAAACATTAACACTTCAGTTAGCATTACAAGTGCCTGTCTCAAACGCACAAGTTCGTGAATCACTTGCTAATATCAAACAAAGAGCACCAAGTCGTTACTATACTCAAAATCGTATGGTAAACGGGGAAGATTATAATAACTTTCCATACACATTGTATAGTTCTATTATCAAATCAAAAGCCATCAATCGCAGTAGTGTTGGTATAAGCAAGAATTTAGATTTACTAGATCCAACTGGAAAATATTCTAGTACTAACAGTTTTGCAAATGATGGCGGTGTTTACTTGAATACTAATGAAGGTAATGCATTATTAGTAGTTAATAGTACTAGTGATATTATCACATTCTTAACTGGGACACTAACTTCTATATTACAAGATAATCGTTCTTTACAATATTATCTACAAAATTATACAAGATATAATATTAATACCGCTTCAGGTGATGGTACTACTTATTGGCAAACCAAAACAGTTAATGCTAATAGCATGACTGGATATTTTTATAATTTTGTTAATGGCGGCGAAAACCCAATCCCAGTGGGAACATATTCAACATATAATGCAAAATACATAACCAAAGGTGCAATGTTAAAATTCACAGCCCCCACCGGTTATTATTTTGACGTTAACAATAGATTAGTAAATGGTGTTGCTAGCCCATCAGATGCTACATACATTTGGACTACTGTTTTAAATGTTGCAGGAGACGGATATAATAATGGTGCTGGTGGATTTGCAAATGGCACCGGACCAATAACATTAAATGCTTATATTCCAACTGGTGCAATTTTATCTGTAGTTATTCCTTCGTTTAGCAATACTTTACCAAACGCAATAATTAACGAATGTTTAACTCGTATTGAATTACAACAAGATTTCTCATTGGTTTTCAATAACTCATTAACTATCGCACAAAATAGATGGAGTGTTGAAGCATATAATGCAAATAATTATTTTGTTAATTTTAACAGTACCGGCTATAATAGATATACAGTAACATATCGTTCATTGATTTATTATTTTGGTAGTGTTGCAGATACTAGATTTACTTTTGAATCAGGTAAATTGGTTTATGATCCATTTACAGGAAAAATTCTTCAAGATTTTGTAAATGTATTAGCTACCAATACTCAACCAAGTTCTAATTATCCATTAAATAAAGCCATTGCTGCTAGTATTATTGGACAAACCGTTCAATCAGATGGGTATATAAATGATTTTGAAGTAGAAGTTGCTAGTATAGATACAAATGATAGAAGTATTATTCAGAATCCGGATTTCTTTAATGAAGTTACTGGGTATGTAACTGGCAATACTAATATTGGTATCTATGCGTTCTTTGAAGAAGTTCAAGATGCTATCAACTTAACTAGTTATCAATTAATGCCTTCGACTGATGTAGCATATCAATACCCAACTAAAACACAAATCGAAGTTGTAAAATATGAATATCCCGTAGGACAATTGTTCTATGCCTACACCGACAATGTGTTTTATATAACTGTACAAGATCCTACTATTGTTACTCCATACTATACTTTAGTTGAACAAACACAATATAGCATGAAGCCCGGTCGTCAAGGATTACAATTCCAATATCGTCATAACAGTAATAACACTACTCGTATTGATCCTGCAACAACAAATATTATTGATTTGTATGTAGTTACACAAGCATATTATACTCAGTATCAAAACTGGATACAAGACAGTACCGACACTGTACCTATGCCAATTAGACCAACTATAAATGAATTAAGCCAAAGTTATCCTAGAATACAAGATTACAAAATGTTAAGTGATAGTGCTATTTTAAATAGTGTTGTGTTTAAGCCATTATTTGGTCCTAAAGCAGCCGCCGCATTAAGAGGCACTATTAAAGTTATCAAGAATTCTAATACAAATGCTAGCGATAGTGAAATTCGTAGCGCAGTATTAGCATCCATGGATAATTATTTTAACATTAACAATTGGAATTTTGGAGATACCTTTTATTTCAGTGAATTGAGTGCATATATTCACAATCAAATAGGAGAATACGTTAGTTCTTGCGTATTAGTCCCCAATGATCCAAATATGACATTTGGTGATTTGTATGAAATTAAATGTTTACCATATGAGATATTTGTAAATGCAGCAACAGCCAATGATGTAATTGTTATTGCAGCACTTACACCCGCCGAATTACAGATAGCATAAGTAATATATAACCATAAAGAATTTTAAAGATGGCAACAAGAATTAGAACATTAAATTTCTTACCAGAGATATTTAAGACACCAACCAATAGTCAATTTTTACAGGCTACACTAGACCAGTTAGTAGCGCAACCTAATACTAAAAAGATAGAGGGTTATATTGGTAGTAAATTTGGTTATGGAATTAATGCTAATGACTATTATGTTACTGAACCAACAAAAATCAGAACAGATTATCAATTAGATCCGGGTGTTGCTTTCTTAAAAGAAAATGATACTACCGCCACAGATTTTATTAGTTATCCGGGCATCATCGACTCACTAAAATTAGAAGGATCGTTAACTGATAACAACAATAGATTATTCAATAGTCAATTCTATTCATGGGATTCATTTACTAATTTAGATAAGATTATTAACTTTAACCAATATTATTGGTTGGCAACTGGACCCGAACGTGTAGTTGTTGCTACTGATATTGTATATAATGCGGCAGCATACGTAGTTCAAAGTTTACCAAACGAATATTTAATATCTTCAGAAACTCTTACTACTCCTAGTTCTAATCCATCATTAACATTGCTAAGGGGCGGTACATATACATTCACTGTTAATCAGAATACTCAGTTCTGGATACAAGGTGAGCCAGGTGTTACTGGATATAGTCCAACTCAACGCAATGTACAAACTCGTGACGTATACGGTGTTGATAATAACGGTGCCGAAAATGGCATAGTAACTTTTACTGTCCCGCAAAAAGATGCACTTAATGAATATAATTTCCCAGTTGGACCTACAATAGGAGTAGTATCCACGTTGCCATTTAGCCAAGTCAACGGAGCATTTGTAAACACCATTGGTGGAATTGATGGAGTTACTGCATTAGATGGATTAACTGTGATGTTTTACAACACCGGTGAACCCGATGAAGTAGCGTATGTGAATCAATTTTATGATCAAACTACGTATGATCAAAATGGGGGAGTAGCTTATGACGCCTCGGTTGATTATCCAGGTTCATCAATATTTAATTACAATTATGAAGGTGGGTATTACACTACAGTAAATCAAAATTTTTATACAATAACTTTATTAGGTGATCAATCTAATCCACAAATTCAATTGACTCCGTCTGGTCCTATACCTAATAGTCAATCAATCATTCCACTATTTGGGGATGAATATTCTAATAGAGGTTTCTATAGAAACGCAATTGGAACTATATCTCTAATACCTTATAATAGTGCCATCCTAGATAGATTATATTATCAAGACGGCTCTAACCCAAACAAAGTTGGTATATTAAAGATTGTAGATAGTAATGTCACTAATACGTTAAACATATTAACACAAATTTTAGGCAAGAAAAGTTATACTGCGCCAAATGGGGTTGTGTTTACTAATGGATTAAAAGTTTTATTTCAGGGTGATATATACCCAGAAAGTTATGGCAATCAAGAATATTATGTTGAGGGAGTGGGCACTGCTATTGAATTAGTTCCGGTGACCACGTTGGTGACACCGGGTTTATTCTCAGAAGGCACATATATTCCTTATGATACATTAGCATATGATGTTGGTAATTATGATTCAAGTTTGAATATCCCGGTTGAACAGGATTATATAACTATTGCTAGAAATGCAATTAATAAAAATGCCTGGTCAAGAAGTAATCGTTGGTTTCATATTGATGTGATTTTAGCTACTGCGGATTATAATAATAATCCAGCTTTAGTTACACAATTAGCTACTTTAAATAATAAAGCAAAGCGTCCTATAATAGAATTTTATCCAAACTTAAGATTATTTGATTCAGGTGTATACGGCAAGCCTCCAATTGATTTTATGGATACTCGCACTACCGATGCGTTTAGTCAAGTAGCAGGTCAAATTAATTATTATCCTGATGTTGCTGGATATACAACATATAATGCAATTATTGCACCGGTGACCGGCGCAATTACTACTAAAACTGCAACAGCAACTACTGCTATTTCAAATGAAATAACGTTAAACAATGCCACTGGTGTTCATATTAATGATACTATTGTATTTGGCGGAACTGTATTTGGTGGAATTGTTTCTGGAACAACTTATTATATTACCAACATCGTTGGTAATAATGTTACAATATCAACTGAGAAGTTAGGAACTAATATTTCACTAACAACTAGTAGTGGAACAATGACCACTAGTATATATCCATATAGCACAACAATTACAATTCCTACTGACGATGTATCTGGTATTTTTGAAGTTGGACAGTATATAGCCGACTCTACAAATTTATTACCACTAATCACTTTTGTCACTGATGTTACTGTTGTTGGCACTGACACTATAATAACAGTCTCGTGGTATAATCAATCAATTATAACAGCAACCTCAGTAGCATCAGTAGTTACGGCTGATACTCCATTATCAAACTATTCATTATTTAATGGTTCAAGAATAGTTTTTGCAGGAGATACTAACTTAGAAGTTAGAAACAAAATATATGTTTCGCATTTTTCTACAATTACAGGTTCTTCAACACCAATTATTACTCTCACTGAAGCTGAAGATGGCGTTGTATTAGCTGACGAACAAACTGCGGTATATCGTGGATATAACTATAAAGGTAAAGACTTTTACTTTGACGGACTTGAATGGACTGCGGGTCAACAAAAAACCAATGTAAATCAACCGCCAAAGTTTGATGTATTTGATAGTAACAATATAAGTTTTGGCAATCCTGAGTATTATTTTGGTACTTCATTTACAGGATGCACTTTATTTGCATATGGGATTGGCACAGGAGCAAATGATTCTGTTTTGGGATTCCCATTACGTTATAGTTCAGTTGATAATGTCGGTGATATAAGTTTTGATGTTACATTAAATAGTCAAACTTTTAATTATGTGGATGGCACAACTCCAATAACCGAAAGTGTTAGTGCAGGTTATATATTTAATTATATTACTAGAACAGAATATGTAAGAGAATTGGGATGGCAAACTGCGGTTTCACCGAGTGTGCAATATCAAATATTTGAATTTGATTGGGTTATATTAAATCCAACTAATGATTTTGTTTGTGATATTCCGGCAACATATAGCTTAACTAATAATTGGCCACTGGTTCAAGTATATATTAATAATACATACTTGCCACCTACTGATTATTCTGTTGTTACAACCAACACTACAACCACAGTAACTATACCAGATGTTTCACCAGTTGATACTGTTGTGCAAATTTTAATATTAAGTGATGAAGTAAGCGCAACCGCATATTATGAAACTCCGATTAATTTAAATAATAATCCATTCAATTCAGATATTACTACAGCCAACATAGGTGATATTCGCGGCCAATATCAAAGTATCTTCTTTAATAATCCTGACACAACAGGAGAAGTATTTGGCCCTAACAATTATCGTGATTTAGGTAATTTGGTTCCATGGGGTAATAGAATTATTCAGAATAGTGCCTCATTGGTATTGCCGGGCACATTCTTACGTAAACAAAATCATAATTTGTTTAATTCAATATTATATAATAGCAGGCAGTATATTACTTTTAAAAATCTATTAATAGATACCGTTAATACTACTGATTATAATTATTATATGACTGCTTCAGTTATGCTTGATGATGCATTAGATAAAATGAATGCCCCACGAACTGACAGTGATTCATTTTTCTGGAGTGATATGTTGCCACAGAAGGCACCATATATTACCAATACATATAGTTTTGCAAACTCATTAGATATTAGTATCTACCCATTAAGTAGAATTTATAATTATGCTGCTGCAAATTATTATGGAGTATTAGTATATTTGATTCGCAATGGAGTACAAACACAATTAATTAAAGGTGTTGATTACACTATAAGTTCCGATGCACCATCATTAACTGTAACCAAAGATTTGTTACAAAATGATCAAATTATCATTAATGAATATAATCAAACATATGGAAGTTTTGCACCAAATACTCCAACTAAGTTGGGACTATATCCTGCAACTATCCCTAACGTAACATTAGACACAGCATATTTTATACCTACATATTTTATAGTTGGACATGACGGATCATATAATAAATTGTATGGAGAATACGATCCTGCTACCAATACACTAACTGATTTTAGAGATCAAGTATTATTTGAGTATGAAACTCGTGTTTATAATAATTTAAAACTAAGCAATACTATTCCAGTAGAAGAATATGAAGTATTGCCGGGCTTCTTTAGAAACACAGGATATTCATATGCAGAATTCTTACAAATTTATAGCGAATCATTTTTAAATTGGGTTGGACAGAACAGAGTTAATTATCAAACACAAGTATACAATGCAAATGGAGAATATACTTATAATTATACCAACAGCGGAAATAGAATAAACAATGAACCAATTGAACAGGGTTATTTTAGAGGGTTGTATATATTCTATTATGATACAAGCACTCCAAATGTTACCCCATGGGAAATGATAGGTTATGCTAATCAACCCGATTGGTGGGAAACCCGTTATGGCCCAGCACCATACACAAGTGATAACTTAGTTTTATGGGGAGATTTAGCAGCAGGTGAAGATTGGGGAACAATCGATCCAATCACCGGACGCGGTGTAGTATTGCCTAGATTTGTTCGTAATGGATTATTAAATGTATTACCGGTTGATAGTAGTGGTGATTTAGTTTCTCCATTGGTTGCTATCGTTGGTAACTATGATGAAAACACCTTTAGAAATAATTGGCAAGTGGGTGATGTAGGCCCAACTGAATTTAGCTATCGTAGAAGCAGCTCATGGCCGTTTGATTTGATGCGTATATTAGCATTAACTAAGCCAGCTGAATTTTTCAACTTAGGTGTAAATGTTGATACCTACAAATACAACACTGAATTTAATCAATATCTAGTAAATGATAGAAGCCACTTAGTGGTTGCTGATATACCAATATATGGTTCAGGCACGCCTGCAACTAGTTATATCAATTGGATTGTAGATTTTGAAAAACAAGTCGGTGTAGATGCTACTACAAACATAACTACATTACTAGACAATTTAGATGTTCGTTTAATATATCGTTTAGCTGGATTTAGCGATAAAAACTTATTAAAGTTTTATGTTGAAAAGAGTTCAGCAAATAGTAATAACAGTTCATTGTTAATTCCTGACGAAAGCTATAGCGTTTTATTATATGATAACCAATCATTTGATAGAGTTGTGTATAGTGGGGTTGTAGTGCAAATTGCAACAATAGACAATGATCCTGCAAAAGGAACATGTTTTAAAATATTTGGTAATTCACAAACTAATGCGTATTTTAAAATATTGGCTCCTAGCTACGGCGGAAAAACTGAAAAAATTACGGTTGATGGTGTTAGCGTAATCATTGCGGCTACTTATAGCAATACCACTCAAGTAGTTCCATACGGAACTACATTCTATACGGTGCAAGAACTTTCACAATTCTTGGCTAGTTATGGAAAATATTTAGAAAATCAAGGTGTAAAATTTGATCAAATAGAAAACGGAATTCCGGTTAACTGGCCACAAATGATTGCTGAATTTTTATACTGGTCGCAAACAGGATGGGAAGTTGGAAGTATTACTACATTAAATCCTTCTGCTAATACATTTACAATAGATAAAGATAGTTATATAGTTCAGCCGTTGACATTAAGACAATTGAATTTTGTATTGAATCAAAACTTGTATCCAATTCAATCAGTTGATTTATGTATAGAACGTGAAGGTACAGTATTTTCTGCTACCCCATTAAATCAAGGTGACACAATTGCATATGGTCAATTCAATATCAGTAATATTGAACACGGAGTTGTGTTTGATAATGTAACATTGTTTAATGATATTATCTATAACTTAGTTACCGGGTTACGTCAAAATAGAATTTATGTTCGAGGAACAAAAACTGCTGATTGGAACGGCACTATGGATGCTTATGGATTCATACTCAACCAAGACAACATTGCTGAATGGACCAAAGAAATAAAATATACTAAAGGTTCAATTGTAAAATACAAAAACAAATATTGGACAGCATTAGCAATTATTCAGGCAAAAGAAATATTTGATGAGCGTGACTGGAGAAGAACTGATTATAACGAAATACAAAAAGGATTATTACCTAATAGTCAAACACGTTCATACGAAAGCACCTTATATTATGACACAAACAATGCTAATTTAGAAAATGATGCTGATTTATTAAGTTTCAGTTTAATTGGATATCGCCCAAGAGATTACATGGCTTTGGCTGACCTTACCGACATTACACAAATTAATGTTTATCAAAATATGATTAAGGATAAGGGTACACTAAATGCTGCTAGCGCATTTAAAGGCGCAACATTAGCACAGGGCGGTATTGACTATGATCTTTATGAAAATTGGGCAATCAAATCAGGTGAGTTTGGTGGAACATTAAATGATAATTTTATTGAATTCCAGTTAAAGCAAAGTGAATTGACAGGCAACCCATCTATAGTTGGGTTAACTAATGGAGTACCTAATTTAGGTGTACAACAAGAAGTACCTATATACTCTATCACAAATTACGGCAGACCAATCTCTAATGTTGATGTGTTGCCAACAATAGAGCCAACTAGTCCATCTACGTTATTACCTACAGCAGGTTATGTTAATTTTAACGATGTTAAAATGGCAAGTTATTTCTATTCTGGATTATCAAGCGCAGTTAATTCAGTTGGTACCGTTATCCCAATTAACAAATACTTTGTGCGTGATTATGTTTGGGTAGCAAATTATCTATCTGAGTGGAAAGTATTTACCCCTGCAAGTTTGGGTTCAATCATCAATGCTAAAAATAATCTAAATAACACAGTTACAATTACTTTTAGTCAGGCACATAATTTAACTCGTTATGAATTATTTGCAATTGTTAACTTTGATGTTAATGTTAATAATTATTATATTGTGGCAGCGGTTGTAGATCCATTCAATGTTATTATCAATCTCTCACTAGCCACACCCATTCGCAATATTACTGGATTGGGTATTGGGTTAAGAATGCAAAATCAACGTGTAGCTACTGCCCCTGAAATTGAAAATTTACCTTTATTAGATAACGAATTTAATAAACTTAAAGTTTGGGTAGACACAAACAATGACGGTAGCTGGGCTGTATTACGTAAGAGTTTAAACTATCAATATAGTAAAGAAATATTGAATGAGAATAGTCAATCATTTGG
>Ga0214919_10006890_pt1 | contig 15461 bp, 12 predicted proteins | sample LL1503_MetaG_FD_177994 | JGI IMG/M metagenome (GOLD analysis project Ga0214919, IMG submission 177994) | Freshwater microbial communities from Lake Lanier, Atlanta, Georgia, United States - LL-1503 | ecosystem: Environmental > Aquatic > Freshwater > Lake | place: USA: Georgia | collected... | reverse complement strand
CTTCCATCAGCAGTACCGTATGCAGCAATTGATTTAACGATATCTAAACCTTGAGTGATCTTTCCCCAGAGGGTGTAATTCGCTCCCAAAGTCGTATTGTCATAAACCAAAAAGAATTGACTTCCATTTGTATTTGGACCGGAGTTGGCCATTGCAACTGATCCGGCTGGATAATTGTTATCTGCTTGAGCAGGCAAATTCTCATCCTTGAAATTGAAGTTTGGTCCACCGCCACCAGTGCCAGTTGGATCGCCGCATTGCAACACAAATAAACCCTGAGTTGTTAACCGATGACAGATAGTTCCATCGTAATATTTACCTTTAGCTAAAAATGCCAATGTGGAAACAGTGATTGGAGCCTTGACTCCGTCTGCTTCAATAACAATTTCTCCACAGTTTGTTTGTAATGTAAAGGTATAAGTTTTTGCCGGCAGAACACCATTTGGAGCACCTACATCTTTGGCAGGTGAGCCTTTTGCGGCACTTGGCTTACAAGGACCACCCGCAACTGGTGCGGCTGATTCACTTGGCGCGGGAGTACTAGAAGAAGCAGATTCTGAAGGTGCTGCTTGGTCATCAGTTGTTCCGGTTGTCGAGCAACCAGCAAGAAGGATGCCACCGATCAGAAGTGTCGCTATTGCCAATGGGGATTTGGAGTGAATGCTCATAGTCATATCCGTATTCTACATATTTTTGAGTGAGTCGCTAACATTCTTGACATGAGCCTGGTCAGAAAAGATAAAGCTGAACGTTTGGTGAATTTGACCATGGCTTTACTTGAGACCCGCCGCCCCTTAAGTAAGGATGAAATTTTCACAAATGTGGCGGGGTACTCCGGCACTCCAGAAGCAATGGAGCGGATGTTTGAACGAGATAAAGATGATTTGCGAGAATTAAATATTGAAATCTTGGTAGAGGCTAAAGATAAGTATTTTGATGATGAAGTTGGTTATCGGATAGCTAAAAACTCTTTTGAAATGCCAGATACAGATTTTGATTCTTCAGAAATCTATTGGCTATCAGTGGCTGCAAATATCTGGAGAGGGGCAGCTCTAGAGAACTTGGCCCAAGATGCTATTTTTAAGATTCAAAGCACAAATGCCGATTATGTTCCTTTAGAACCTTTGGCTTCTATGCCAATCATTCAAACCTCGGAACCAATATTTTATTCGCTATGGAGTTCCATCAATCATAAAGAGATGATCTCATTTGAGTACAAAGGCACGGATGGGGTTGTGATTGAACGTAATGTTGCACCTCACTCTTTAGTTTCGAGAAGAGGGCATTGGTATTTAGTCGCCAAGGAAAATTCCTCAGGGGATTTTAAAATATTTAGATTAAGCAGATTTCAATCCTTGCCTAAGATCTCATCGGCCGAAAAAGCATTTGTAATTTCACCCGATTATAAAGTTTCCAATTATATAAAAGATATTACCGAACATCTTATTGAGAAAGCAGAAATCTTGATTAGACCAGGATCAGGATCGGCTATCAGAAAGTTAGGCGATGTTAAAAATTTAGATTCTGGAAATATCGAGTGGGATCTGATTCAATTGAATAATATTGATTTTGATTTACTTGTTTATAACATTCTATGGTGCGGACCAGATGTCAAGGTCATCAAGCCAGAAATTCTTGTGGAGGCTGTTATTAATGGTCTTTCAAAAGTCCTAAGTGAGCACAGTTCATGACAACAAAAAATGAAACTCGATTTGCTCGGATTCTAAGAATGGTTCCATTTCTATCATCTCATCAAGGAATTGAAATAAGAGAAGCATGCGAGATTTTTGGGGTGAGTGAACGTGAGCTAATCGCGGACTTAAATCTACTTTGGGTTTGTGGATTGCCAGGTTATAGCCACCTAGAACTTATTGATGTGCAATTTGATGGGGGATATATCTCAATTGCTAATGCAGGCGCGATTGCAAAACCTAGAAGATTAACTTACGAAGAAAGTTCGGCCTTGATCGTCGCATTAAATTCACTTTTACTAAGTGTTGACAGTCAAACTAAGGAAAGCATTTTGAATCTGATAAATAAATTGGTCAAGATTTCAGAACGTGCTGACCCTAAAGTGAGTATCGATATTTCAAAATTATCAATACAACCAGATTTACATTTAATTGATAAAGCAATCGCAGCTAATCTTCAAATCTCGATCGATTACTACTCTCCAACATCGGATAAATTGACCACACGAGATGTTGCCCCGCTTGAATATCTTGCGGATTCTTCAGGCGGACGGTATCTATACGCCTGGTGCTACTCAGCGAGTGACTTTCGCCAATTTAAGATTGAACGAATCCGCGGAATAAGAGCCACTCATACTAAGGTTACAAAATTCGAACAACTTTCAGAGTCATCGAAAAATCTTGATAATTTTATTGAATTGGAGTTAAACGAAAAAGCTTTGTGGTTCGCGGAAGAGTGGGGTATCCGAAATTTGATCCGTAATCAATCTGATGAAGGGTTTATTGGCACTGTGAAACTACACAATCACGAGTGGGCAATTAGGGCTGTTTTGGCTTTATCAGGAGAGATGAAAATCCCGTCTGACACGGTTTTAAGGCAAGAGGTGGCCGATAGAGCAGCGGCTTCACTCGCAAATTACTCATCTTGAACCTATACTTCGGGGTAGACGCCATATTTTTTAATCGATCCAGGAGGATCTATGTTTCTCAGAGAACCTAGCCACATACTAATCCTCGTTATTGTTCTTGTTTTGCTATTTGGCGCAAAACGTTTACCAGACTCCGCACGCGCACTTGGTAAATCAATGAAGATTTTCAAAAATGAAGTTAAAGAATTAAATGCAGATAAGCCCAAAGAAGATGATAGTGATGGAGACAAGAAAAATAGTGGGGCTTAAATAACTCTGCACTTTCTCAATACCACTCGCACCTAATTGAAAGCGAGACAGTTTTGGCTACCGATCGTATGTCGATAATTTCTCATTTGCAGGAGTTTCGGAAACGTGTGGTTTTAGCTGCGGCTGGAATACTTTTCGGATCAATTAGTGGATGGTTATCTTACGGAACGTTAATCAAGACTTTATCCAAACCGGTTTGTGGTGTCGCGAATCAAATAGCCGATTGCAATACTTTATATATATCTGGGGTATTAGGACCCTTGAACCTACAGATAAAGATTGCTCTGTTGGTAGGAGTGATTCTTTCTGCGCCATTTTGGTTATATCAACTTTGGGCCTTTGTAGCACCAGGGTTGCATAAAAAAGAAAAGAAATGGTCTATTTTATTTATTGTCGCTTCGACTCCATTTTTTGCAGCTGGAGTTACGCTTGGATATTACATATTACCGATTGCAATAAAAGTATTGCTCGGGTTCACTCCAACCTCACTCAACAATCTAATTAAATTTGATGATTACTTGGATTTTGTCGTGCGAATTATGTTAATTTTTGGATTAGCTTTTGAGCTACCCGTGTTTCTAGTGGCTTTGAATATCGCTGGAGCGTTGACTGGAAAAGCAATTTTGAAACCATGGAGAGCGAGCGTCTTTGGTATTTTTCTTTTCACAGCGGCTTTCACTCCAACTGGGGATCCCATCACGATGCTTGCTTTAGCGGCACCACTATGTGCTTTGTATTTTCTAGCGGGCGGAATCTCATTATTAATCGATCGCCGTCGTAACCGCAAAAAAAGCAAAACCGAGGAAGAATAAATGGTGATTCTTTTTGCCAATCCCAGTTCTGGACGTGGGAAAGGCGCGAAAGTGCTTTCCATAATCGAGAATTTCTTGAGAGTTTCCAATGAGGTTTTTTCTTCTATTTCGACGAACTCTCTTGAGCGATCTTTATTCTTATTAAGAGAATCAATAACTAAATATCCACAAGCCAAAATCGTGGTGATAGGTGGCGATGGCATGATTCATGCTGCTATCAACAATATTAAAGGAAATCCAATCGGATTGATTCCGGCTGGCACTGGAAATGATTTTGCGCGTGCACTTGGGTTATCACTAGAAGATCCAATAGGAAATATTAAAAGAGTTCTTTCGGCTGATGTCGAAGAGGTTGATCTGGGGAAAGTAGGTGATGAGTACTTTGCTGCCATCTGCTCTACTGGATTTGATTCTGTCGTAAATGAGCGAGCAAATAAATTGAAATGGCCGACTGGTAAAATGAAATATAACATTGCGATGCTTTTAGAACTACCAAGATTCAAGCCCAGAAGCTACGAAATAGTTATCGATGGGAAACAAATGCAAACGCAAGCGATGTTGATAGCGATTGCTAATGGACTGTCATATGGTGGGGGAATGAAAGTGTGCCCGGCAGCAAATATACAAGATGGATTGCTAGACATCATGATCTTGGCGCCAGTACCCAAATTGGAATTTATCCGAATATTTCCATCAGTCTTTAAAGGGTTGCATGTAACCCATCCTGCAGTATCTATTTTGCAAGGTTGTTCAATTCAGATCAAAGCAGACGCTGTAGCTTATGCAGATGGAGAACGGATTGGTGAGTTACCACTAGATGTATCTATTTCTCACAACCAATTGAAGGTTCTACGCTAATGCAGAGTTCGCCTTCAGCTCGATTTGCCGCAAGTAAAAATCGGGTTTCGCACCCCGAGTTTCAAAGATTTATTTCCAATCTTTCATTCACCCCTGATGATTTTCAGGTCGAGGCTTGTCACGCACTCGAAGATGGATTTGGGGTTTTAGTTGCCGCACCTACAGGTGCTGGAAAAACGGTAGTCGGTGAATTTGCGACATTTTTGGCTTATGAACGAGGTAAGAAAGTTTTTTACACTACTCCAATCAAGGCTTTATCTAATCAAAAATATTCTGAGTTTGTGGAACGCTATGGATCAGATCATGTTGGGCTCTTAACGGGAGATATCTCTGTCAATGGAGAAGCTCCAATCGTGGTCATGACAACTGAAGTACTCAGAAATATGATCTATGCGGGATCAAATACTTTAGATAATTTAGGTTTTGTCGTTCTTGATGAGGTCCACTTTTTGGGTGACAAATTCAGGGGAGCGGTTTGGGAAGAAATTCTGATTCATCTACCGCAAGAAATTCCGGTCATCTCACTATCAGCAACGGTATCTAACGTTGAAGAGTTTGGTGAATGGTTGTCCACTGTCAGAGGCGAAATTCGGATAATTCTGAGTGAAACTCGACCAGTACCACTTCATCAGTACGTTTTGCAAGGAAATGATTTTTTCCCACTCTTAGCTGAGGGTAGTTCGCCCAATAAAGATCTGGTGCGGATTTCACAAAATTATCAGAAGGTTTATCGCAATCGAGATATGCGAAATGAGTATCGTCAACTTCCCAGAAGTGAGATAGTTAATAAATTAGCAGAACGAAATATGCTTCCAGCCATATTCTTTATTTTCAGTCGTGCTGCTTGTGATGCAGCGGTTAAATCTTGTTCCAAACTAGATTTAACTTCAGTTGAAGAAAAATCTTTTATTCGTTCAAGAATAGAAGCTTTGGCAAATGTGATCGCTCCAGAAGATTTAAGTGCGTTAAATTTTGGCGAGTGGTCCAAAGCGCTCGAGCGAGGCATTGCTTCACACCATGCCGGATTAATTCCACCATTTAAGGAGTTAACTGAAGAACTCTTTCAGGCCGGCTATATCCGCGTTGTTTTCGCTACTGAAACTTTGGCTTTGGGTATAAATATGCCCGCTAAAACCGTAGTACTTGAAAAATTAACTAAATGGAATGGCGAAGCTCATGTTGAAATCTCTCCAGGGGAGTTCACTCAGTTAACTGGTCGAGCCGGAAGACGAGGCATCGATATCGAAGGTAATGCAGTAATCGTTTGGAGTCCAGAGGTTGACATCCCAAGTTTGGCTGGATTGGCGACTACTAGAACTTATCCATTGCGATCTTCTTTTTATCCAACCTACAACATGGCGGTAAATCTCTTATCTACCTCTGGCAAGAACACTGCGCGAGAACTATTGGCTTCCTCCTTTGCTCAATTCCAAGCAGATAGATCAGTTGTGGGTATTGCAAGACAGATCTCTAAAAATGAGAATGCTATTCGTGAAATAAATAAGGAGATTGATTGCCATTTAGGCGATTTCACTTCTTATGCGGCGATCAGAAGACAGATAAAAGAGTACGAAAAGAAAGATCGGAACACCAAGGCTTCCCTACCTGAAGTTATCGAAACATTAGGTGGTGTTAATAGAGGTGCAATTTTGGCAATCGGAGGTGGACGCCGAAACGGTATTGCTTTAGTTATAGAACGAGGTCATGAATATGCCAGACCGCTAGTGATTACTCTCGATAAACGAGTGCATCGGCTAAGCCCAAATGATTGTCAATATGGCGTCAACGTTGTCGGTCAATTAAAAATTCCTGGGGGGTTAAGTCACAAAAATGCTAAGGACAAATCTCAATGGTTAGATCTTTTTCGTCAAAGTGGTGTCAAACGTAATGCCGCTGCCGAGGAAGAAGATTCAGTTCTAATTGAGTTGAGAACAACGATGAGATCTCATCCGTGTCATGCGTGTAACGATCGCGAAGAGCACGCGAGAATCTCCGAACGATCAGATCGATTAGAACGCGAGATTATCGATTTACAAAAGCGAGTTGAAAATCGAACACATGTGATTCCTAGAACTTTCGACCAAATTTGCTCAGTTTTGTCTGAATTAAATTACATCAACGGCGAAGAAATTGCGCCGGAAGGGAAGATGCTTTCTAGTATTTACTCGGAGTTTGATTTGTTGGTATCAGAATCAATTCGTCAAAAGATTTGGAATGAGTTGACTCCGGCAGAACTAGCCTCCGTCCTATCGGCAATTATTTTTCAAGCCCGTAACGATGATGAAGCGAAAATGAAAACGCCCAAAGGTGCAATTTTGGAAGCAACTAAGTCGATGGAGCGGATCTGGTTTGCGATACACACTTTGGAAACAAAAAACAGATTAGACACCATGCGACAACTTGACACCGGATTAACTTGGGCCACTTATCGCTGGGCTAGTGGTGCAACGTTGAGTGAAGTATTAGAAAATACTGATTTAACTGCTGGTGATTTTGTGAGACAAATGAAACAACTTCTTGATTTATTGACTCAAATCTCAGCGTTATCAAACCCATTATCTTTTGCTGCTAGCGAAGCAACAAAGTTACTAAAGCGCGGAGTTATCGCATACTCCAATCAAGTCGCATGACACTCTTACTTCTCGACAGTGCGTCGCTCTGGTATCGAGCTTTTTATGGGCTGCCACAATCCATGGTTTCTCCATCTGGTCAGCCGGTTAATGCGATTAGAGGTTATCTAGATTCAATAGCCAGAATGGCTGTGACTTATCAACCCGATCGAATTGTTGCCTGCCTAGATGGTGATTGGCGACCATCTTGGCGCACAGAATTGATTCCGGAATATAAGGCTAATCGTATCGAAGAGGAATCCGACGATGGTTCTTTAAGTGAAGCGGCAGAGGATTTGGAAATTTTAGAAGCTCAAGTTCCGATTATTATGGAAGTTTTAGATGCAATTGGCATTCCACTAATTGGCATCGATGATTACGAGGCAGATGATGTAATCGCTACTTTATCTGTTCGTGAACCTGGTCCAACATTTATTGTCACCGGGGATCGTGACCTTTTTCAACTTGTTGACGACAAACGTAAGGTAAAAGTTGCTTACATTGCTAAAGGTATTTCACAGCATGATTTGGTGGATTTGAAATGGATAAAAAACAAGTATGAGATCCCTGGCGATCGTTATGCATTATTCGCAACTTTCCGCGGTGACCCTTCCGATGGTTTGCCAGGTGCGCGTGGAATTGGGCCAAAAGGCGCAGCGACAATTGCAAATCAATTTGGAAATATCAAAGAGGTTATTTCTGCAGCAAAAAAATCGAATCCAAATTTGAGCGGATCTCTGCAAAAGAAGATAATTGAAAGCGCAGATTACCTGCTAAAAGCAGAGATCGTAGTGAATTGCGTAGATAATCTTCGACTTCCTAAAGGACCTTTCAAATTGCCTAAAAAAGTAGATGATCCCAAAGCTTTGGAAGTGCTTGCTAAAACTCACGGCCTAGATTCATCCGTGAAACGGCTTTTGAGCGCTCTAGAACTTTAATCATGTTTGCTTTTATTTATGGAGTCATTGCCCAATTAGCCTTTGCACCAGTTGAAATTTGGATTTTCTTTCCGATCGGTTTAGCACTGATAATCAAGCGAACACATAAAAAATCTTTTAAGGCTAGAGCAGTTGATGGCTTTATTTTTTCATTGGGTTTCACATTACCTTTATTGCATTGGTCAAGCACTTACGTAGGTATCTGGCCTTGGCTGATTTTAGGAATTGGGCAAGCTCTTTTAATCTCTCCCTTCACTTGGTTTACCAACCAGCGAAGTTGGGTTTTGCTTTCAACAGTTCCATCCTTTTGGGTGGTTTTGGAATGGATTCGCGTTAACTACCCATTTGGCGGTTTTGGATGGGGGAGAGCTGGATTTATTGCCGTAGATACTCCCTTCTCTCAACTCCTTTCGATTGGCGGTGTTCCACTGGCTTCATTCACGGTGGTGTTCCTAGGGGTATTGATTCATTTAACTTTTCTTAAGATGAAATTGCAGTTCGCACCATTATTACTAATTGTCTTTGCAAATATTTTTGTTCCTACCCATTCGATAGAGGGTAATAATTTTTTAAAGGTTGCTGCTGTTCAAGGTTCAGTTCCCGATCTAGGGTTAGATTTTAATTCCCAAAGAACCGCAGTGTTGAACAACCATCTTGAATTAACCAGAAATTGGAAAACTCAACTCAATCGACCTGCAAGTTTTGAGCCAGATCTTTTCATCTGGCCAGAGAATGCTTCTGATGTAGATCCTTTAACAACCGCAAAAACTCAAATCAGTAATTTAGTAAGTTTTCTCGAGAAGTCATTAATTGTTGGTGGTGTCGGTAGTAGTGCGTCGCGGCCAACAAATCTATCCATCCTTTGGGAACCAAAATCTGGTCCAACTAATATTTACCTCAAACAACATCTAGCGCCATTTGGTGAAGTCATGCCCCTGCGTTCTATCGCTGAAGTTATTTCACCTTTAGCAAGAAATGTTAAGGATTTTCAATCCGGAGATAAGTCAAAGATTTTCCAAGTAGGAGTAAGGAAGATTTTGCCAGTAATCTGTTTTGAGATACTTGATGACTCGTTACTTAGAGGTAGTATTAAGAATGCAAATCTAATTGTTGCCCAAACTAATAACGCGACCTTCGGTAAATCTGCAGAAAGTGATCAACAATTGCAGATCACTCGTGCGCGGGCAGTTGAATCCGGTCGTACCATTGTTGTGGTTTCAACGGTTGGAAATACAGCATTAATTGATCAAAACGGAAAGATCATTTCCATTTTGCAAAAGTATGATCCAGGAATTCTCTATGGTGAAGTGAATTTATCCAGTGCGAATACATCTGCCTACTGGTTAACTGCTTGGGTAGAACAAGGCTCTTTTGCAGTAATTGTTATTTTGTTGTTATCTATTTTAAGGCGTAGATTTTTCTGAGTTCCTTGACAAACCACGTATCTGCACCAGAATTGTGATATTACGTTTCTAGCGTCGAACTCATTAAGTAATTTAGAAACCCGTGCACGTGGAGGTGGTTTAAGTGATTGTTACAGATATTTCGTTCACTCCTTATACATATAAAATGAATCGACTGATCGGGGATGTCAATCTTCCCGATGGAGCCAGCGAAGGAATGGAATTAGCTGTCTTCGTACGCACTGATGAGGGAGTCACCGGTTGCTGTGTTGGAGTAGGTAGTGCGGCGGACACAATTCCTGGTCTCACAGATCTTGTCATCGGAACGGATCCTCGCTCAGTACGTAGCAGTTGGAATCAGATGACTGCGCGTGCATTCAAAGCCGGCCTTCACGGTCCCATGGCAGCGGGTATTTCTGCGATCGACCGTGCACTGTGGGACTTGCGGGCAAAACTCCACGGAGTTCCGCTTTGGAAAGAGTTCGGCGGAAACGGAAAGTCAGTACGCGCTTACGCAAGTGGGTTGGACTTTCCACTTAGCGATGAAGATCTGTACAAGTTTTACGCGGGACTTGCAGCAAAAGGCGTAACTGCCGGAAAGCTCAAAGTTGGACGTAACGCCGATGATGACGAGCGCCGCCTTCGCATAATGATTGATGCGCTAAGTTCCAAAGGTGGTCGTCCCCAATTGATCATTGACGCCAACGAGTGGTGGTCACCGAAGCAGGCGATCCAACGGGTTTCTCTGTTAGAAAAACATTTCGACTTTCTTTGGGTTGAAGAACCAGTTGCTCGGGGCGATTTTGAAGGACTTCGGCGCGTCTCTGAGGGAGTGCGTGCTCCAGTTGCGACTGGTGAGAACTTCACGGACCCTGCGCAGTTTGTACCGCTATTTCAACATGGGGCCGGGGATGTTATCCAAGTCGCTTCCCACAACTCAGGTTTTACTGGCGCGAGCATCGTTGCAGATATGGCTGCAACTTTCGCCCGTCCTGTTGTTACCGGTCCCGATGTCGGAAACAGCATCGCGCACCTCTCATCCACTTGGAAGCACCATGTCATGATGGAGGTTTTCGAAATGGGAAGAGAGGCTGCATTAATCAATCCAATGGAGATTGAGGACGGATGCATAGTTCTTAATCAAACTCCCGGTGCCGGAATCGAATTCGATGAAAAGTATCTGGCAACTCATGCGCCATCTAATAAACCCTTGAAAATGCTGTCAAATGTCTACGGACGTGCTGAAGATGCCGGCTTACTCGGTTGATTGGACGTAGATTGATCCGATAAACCCATCACAACGAGCTCTCCTTTTATTGACAAAACACCCATATGCACCAGAATTACGGGCGGTAGTAGAGTCCAACTCATCATGTTGGCTTGTTTATTGGTTTATTGGTTTATTTGTTTTTTTATAAGGCGGGGGAGTGGATGTTAAAGGATCGCCGGAAAGTTGGTTACTCCGAACGGAGAGCCAATCCTTTAGCTAGATTTTTAAATGTTTTGGAAGGCAAAGCCTTTGCCTGGGTTTTGCTGGTTCCAAGTCTTTTACTTGTCGCATTATTTATTGTTTATCCCCTTTATAGAGGCATTAGATTAAGTTTTTCAGAGTTAGAGTTGCTTAAAGGACCCGATTCAAAATTTATCGGTCTTGAAAATTTTCGCACTGTGTTGCACGATCCAGATGTAGCAAACGCCGCGAAGAACACCCTTAAATATACAGTTGTTGGTCTGATTTCCCAGATTGCTTTAGGCATGGCAGCTGCTCTGCTTTTAAGTCGTGAAAGTAGATTTATTTGGGCTGCTCGAATTGCAGTAATGCTTCCTTGGTTTATGCCACCAGTAGTAACTGCATATATGTGGCGCTTTATGTTAGATGCGCAATATGGAATCGTAACAATTCTAGTCAGTCATATTGGGATTGATATTGGCGGGCAAGGTATTTGGGCGGATCCTGATAAAGCGCTCTACGGTGTTCTTTTTGTGGAACTTTGGCGCTCCTATCCGTTTTTTACTTTATTTATTCTTGCTGGTATTCAAGGAATTCCAGCAGAGTTGCGAGAGTCAACAGCCATCGATGGTGCTTCTGCTTTTCAACATTTTAGATATGTAATGTTGCCACTTCTAAAACCAGTTCTTTTTGTATCAACAATTCTAGAAGCTATAAAATTGATCAACTCACCAACATTAGTTTTATTGATGACTGAAGGAGGACCAGGGGACTCAACCATGGTTGTTCCGCTTTTGGCTTTCAAAAAGGCGTATCAGGCTTATGATTTTGGTTATGCATCTGCAATTTCTGTCGCTGTACTAATTGCAATTAGCGGTTTTGCCATGGTTTATATCCGTTCTGTTGGATTTGGGAAGGAGAAATAATGGCGGTTACCGGCAAATCCAAATACGCCCCCAGTGCGATCGCAATTAATGTCGGGGTTGGATTACTGATTGCATTTGCAACACTCCCGTTGATTTGGACGGCATACACTTCAGTAAGACCAGAGATTGAAATTGTTAAACACCCGGCTGGTTTTATGTTTAGAAATTTAGGGTTTGATGCATACCGTGAAGTATGGAAATACTCAGATTTCCCTCATCTGCTTGGAAATAGTGTCGTTGTTAGTTTGATGACGATGGTTATGAGTTTGACTCTGGGAACTTTCGCTGGATATGCATTATCAAGAGCGACTTTTGGCGGAAAGCAAGGAATTCTTTTGTTTTACATGTTGGTCCGCGTAATCCCTGGTGTTTTACTTTTGATCCCAATTTATATTTTGATGCAAAAATTAAATTTGCTTGATACTAGGTTTGGATTGGCGCTGGCTTACACGACCTTCACCCTGCCCGCAGCGATCTGGCTGATGAAAGGCTTTTTCGATGCCCTCCCGGTTGATCTTGAAAATGCCGCCCGGATCGATGGGTGTAGTCGTATGGGTGCTATGTGGCGGATCGTTTTGCCGTTAGTGAGACCCGGAATGGCAGCCACCGGCACACTGGTAGCTATTGAAGCTTGGAACGATGTTCTTTTCGCCCTCATGATCACATCAAGTAACAAGGCCAGAACTTGGCCGGTCGGCATGAAACTTCTGATTGGGGAGTTCCAACTTCCTTGGGCTCAGCTCACCGCTACCGCCATGATGAGCGTAATTCCGGTTTTGATCGGTTTTGGTTTTGCTGGGCGCAAAATGGTTGCCGGCCTGACCGCAGGTGGCGTAAAAGAGTAAATAGCCGTAAATAACAGGGGAGTAACAATTTCCCGATTTCGGTAAATTTTGGTGGCTTTTGTCTGATAAATGGTTGACTTTAACTCCTTCGGCTGTGAAGGTATGCCGTAGCCACGAAATGGGTCGCTGGTGGGTAAGACGTTACCTAAATCAAAGGAGTTTATGAATGGATTCGAACTCAGTTTCGCGTAGAAAGTTCATCGGCGTTGCCGGTGGAGTTGCTGCTGGTGCAGCAATCGGTGGACCAGCATCAGCTGCCACTAAAAAACCAGTTGCTAAACCAAAAGCAACTAAGGCTCCAGTCAAAGCTCCTGCAGCTGCTCCAGTCGCTGTAAATAAGCCTGGAACCGGTGTAGTTAATTACTGGAACCATTTCACAGCCGCAGCAGAGCGTGCCGGTTTTGAAGCAGTGACCAATGGTTTCAAAAAAGCCTCACCTAACATTGATTTGAAAGTTGAAACTATTCAAAACCCAGATTGGATGACCAAGTACATTAACGCTGTTATGTCCAAAAGTGGTCCTGATGCCTTGATGGTTACTCAGGCTCGCTTGGCTGATATGTCTCGTATTGGTGGTCTTGTTGATCTCACGGAACGTTCCAAAGCATGGCCAGATTTCACTGACAATCCGGCAACTGTTAACAATGCGCTTTCTCTAAACGGTAGCCAGTACGCACTTCCAGTTTTTGCATTTATTGACTGGGGTTACTACCGTCCAGATTTCTTCGCTGCAAAGGGAATCAAAAAAGTTCCGACAACTTTAGAAGAGTTCCGCTTGGCAGCTATCGAATTAACAAATCCAGATAAGAAGATTTACGGATTTGGTCTACGCGGTGGCGCAGGCGGTGGTGGATTCGTGACCAAATTGCTACATGCATTTAACGGACCGATTTATGATCCAAAGACCCGCAAAGCAACTTTGGAGTTAGATGCCGCAGTAGACGCCCTGCGTTTCTGGGTCCGTCTTGGAACTAAGGACAAGTGCATCCCACCTACAGCAGCTGGTGATGGTTATGCACAGTTCATGGGTTCATTTAAGGCCGGCGGAACCGCCATGATCTTGCACCACACCGGTTCCTACGTTGAAATCACCACACCACTAAAGGCTGAAATTGAAGTAAAGACCTTCAACTTCCCTAAAGGACCTAAAGCTGAAATGACAAACGTTTCTCCATTAGGAAATGGTCTTTTCAAAGGCACTACAAATCCAGATGCTGGCTTTGAATGGATTACCTATTGGGCAAGCAAGAAAGCTCAAGTCGATTTCCTACAAGCAACTGGCTACTGGCCAACAGCTACTGGTGCATCAGCTGATCCATTCATCAAAAATACACCAGCATTCCGCACTGCAGAAAATGCACTAAAAATTGGTTGGACCTCATACACCTTCCCAGGTGTAGAGAACTGGGAGATCAACACAATCCTTCCAAACGTCCAGAAAGCACTTAACGAAACCATCACTCCAGAACAAGCAGCACGTAACATCTGGACTGAACTTCGGGATATCACAGATACCAAGTAATTAGCAGTAAATAAAAATAACGCTCAAGCCTTTTGGTTTGGGCGTTATTTTTTTAGCAAAAACGAAAGAGCAGAATTGTTAAACAAGATTAAAGAGTCAGAGCACGAACTACCGGTAACCCTTGAATGTGATGTCGTAGTTGCCGGGGGAGGGCCTGCCGGCTTCTCGGCTGCCTTAAGTGCCGCTCGCACCGGAACATCTGTTGTATTAATCGAACTTGGTGGAGCCTTAGGGGGAGTCTGGACGCAAGGATTGCTTTCCTACATTTTGGATGCTCATGGCAAATCTGGGATCTTGGACGAAATTGTTGCTGAACTCAAAAACGTTGACGGTTATTTGCACACCCCACATCCACCTAATGGCAGTTCATACATTGGGGACTCTGATTGGACCTATGACAGCGAAGCAATGAAGTATGTTTTAGAAAAATTAGCAAAAAGCGCAAATATTCATATCGAATACCACTCAAGAGTTGTGAACGCTTTTGTGAAAGATAAATCAATAACTCACATTGTCATTGAAAATAATTCTGGAAGAAGTGCAGTAGCCGCAAAACAGTTTATAGATGCAACCGGTAATGGTGACCTAGGATTTTTTGCAGGCGCATCATATGAAGTCGGACATCCACAAAGTGGGGAAGTGCAACCTGCTACTTTGGTCGCGATTATTAGTGGTTTTCCACAAGAGCAGCAAAATACTTTGCAAGGTGAAATGAAAATAGCGATGCATCAAAAATTTGCAAAGTGTGGATCCGAATTATCTTATCGAAGGCCAGTCTTAGTGAGATTGCCACATCCGAATTTAGCGGCCGTTTTTTTGAATCATCAATATTCAGTTTCGCATGATGATAACTCTGGAATAACTCAAGCCACTATTGAGGCCAGGGAAGAGGTCTTTAACGCGATTGCTAATATTCGGAAAGATCCGGAATGGAGCGAAGCCCGGGTAATTCAGACCGCAAATTTCATTGGTTTGCGCGAAGGTAGACGTCTAAATGGCCTATACAAATTATCGGTTACTGACCTCCAAGATGGTGCCACTTTTGATGACGCAATCTGCCTGGTTCATCTTCCAGTTGACCTGCATTCAGTAAATAAAACGGCTGAAAAAGCAGCTGGAGAAGTAGAAAAAACCTCTTACAACGCAGGTCTTACTACCAAGCCATATCAAATCCCGGCTCGATCCTTAATTAGTGCCGATGTCGACAATTTAATGATGGCTGGACGTTG
>Ga0214919_10006888_pt1 | contig 15466 bp, 14 predicted proteins | sample LL1503_MetaG_FD_177994 | JGI IMG/M metagenome (GOLD analysis project Ga0214919, IMG submission 177994) | Freshwater microbial communities from Lake Lanier, Atlanta, Georgia, United States - LL-1503 | ecosystem: Environmental > Aquatic > Freshwater > Lake | place: USA: Georgia | collected... | reverse complement strand
CGGAGGCACGCGCAGGAGTCCGGTGAATTCTGCGACTCACGAGCGATGCACGATTCGTCCACGAGCATCCTGTAGCAGAATCCGCCGGCGACGAGCATGCCGCAGCCGGCGAACCAATGTGGCCTGTCAGCACACGCACCTTTCCGGAGAGTCACACTGAAAATCGATTCACCAGCGAATGCGTCTTACAGCATTTCGACCGGGTCGACGTCGATGATCCAGGCGACGTTGTCGGGGGTCTGGAGCGAGGCCGTGGCGCGGCGGACGAGATCGCGGAGTTGGCTTCCATCGGGCCCGTGCACCTGTGCGTGCCAGCGGAAGCGGTCGCGGAGACGGGCGATCGGCGCGGGGGCGGGGCCGAGCACGCGAATCTTTTCGCTGTCCTGCGGCATGGCTGCCACCTCCTTGCGCAGCCGGTCCACGATGTTGCCGGCCCAGTTCTCCGCGGCCTGCTCATCGATGCTGCGGACGACGAACCGCACGATGCTGCCGAAGGGCGGATAGAGGAGCGCCTCGCGGATCGGCAGTTCGCTCCGCACGAAGGCCTCGTAGTCGTGCGCCGCCGCGGCGCGAATCGCCGGATGCTCAGGCGTGCTCGTCTGCACCACGACGCGACCACCGAGCGGGCCACGGCCGCTGCGGCCCCCCACCTGCGTGACGAGCTGGCAGGTTCGCTCGGAAGCGCGGAAGTCGGCGAGGTGCAGGCTGGCGTCGGCGTTGACAACTCCCACCAGCATCACCGCCGGGAAGTCGAGTCCCTTGGCGATCATCTGCGTGCCGACGAGGATGTCGATCTCCCGGTTGCGGAAGGCGTCGAGCGTGCGTTCGTGGCTGCCCCGTGAACGCATGGTGTCGGTGTCCATGCGGGCCACGCGGGTGCCTGGAAAGGCGGCGCGGATCTGATCCTCGAGTCGCTGCGTGCCGGTGCCCCGCGGCACGAGGTTCGGGGCCGAGCAGGAGGGGCACGACGACGGCAGCCTGGTGACGAGGCCGCAGCCGTGGCAGATGCCGCGGCTGCCGGGCTGGTGCAGCGTGAAGGCGATGTCGCACTGCGGGCACCGCATCGTGTGGCCGCAGGCCCGGCACTGCACGGCCGTGGCGAAGCCGCGGCGGTTGAGCAGAAGCATCACCTGCCCGCCCGCGTCGAGCGCCCAGCGGATGCCGGCGGCCAGCCGGGGCGTGACCGCGCCGCGGGAGCGACTGGCAGGATCGCGGAGATCGACGGAGAGCACCGGCGGCAGCTGCGACCCGCCCACGCGGCCCGGCAGCCGGCACATCCGCCACTCGCCTTTAAGGCAGCGTTGGAAGGTTTCGAGTGCCGGGGTCGCCGAACCAAGCACGAGCGGCACGCCCTCCGCCCGCGCGATCCACTCCGCCACGTCGCGGGCGTGATAACGCGGAGCAGTCGCCTGCTTGAACGTGGCCTCGTGTTCCTCGTCGATGACGATCAGGCCCAGCCGCGGCGTGGGAGCGAAAATGGCGCTGCGGGCCCCCACGACCACGCCCACGTGGCCGGCGGCGATCTCCCGCCATTGCGCGTGACGTTCGGCCGGTGTCAGGTGGCTGTGCAGAACGGCCACGCTTCCGAAGCGTGCGCGGAACCGGTCGCAGGTCTGCGGAGTGAGGCTGATCTCGGGCACGAGCACGATCGCCTGCTTGCCGTAGGAGAGCGTCTCCTCGACCGCCTGCAGATAGACCTCCGTCTTCCCGCTGCCAGTCACGCCAAAGAGTACGACCGTCTCGTGTCGTCCGCCGCGGAGCGGTTCGAGGATCGCCTCGAGGGCGGCGGTCTGTGCCGACGCAAGCGACTCAGGGCGGTCATGGCTGATGGCGGGCCTGCTGTTGCTGTCGGCCGACCGGAGGCCGTGCGGCCGGTCAACGCTGCCCGATTCGCGGAGCAGGCCGGTCTTCAAGAGCCGCATGATGACGGCGCGGCTCGCCCCCGTGGCCTCTGCCAGCCCGTCGGCCGTGGCCGGCTCCGCGGCGGCCGCGAGCACGCGGGCCTGTGCCGGCGTCGGCTTGCGGGACGGTTCCAAGCCGGTGGCGATCAGCAAGGGCACAGCACGGCTCTTTCTGCGGAGTCGCACGCCTGCCGGCAAGACAGCCTCGAGCACCTCGCCCCAGCGGGCCATCCAGCGATCGGCCATCCATTTCGTCAGGTCGAGCATCCGCCGCGACAGGAGCGGGGCATCGTCCTCCACTCCCGCCACGCTTTTGAGGGGCGTCTGCGGCAGTTCACCGCTGCGGACTGCCACACAGTAGGCGAGCCGTTCCCGATTGCCCCGGCCCAGTGGCACGAGCACCCGCCGGCCTGGTTCCACCGACCCGGCCAGGGCCTCGGGCACCAGATAGTCGAGTGGCTTCTCGATCCCGTCGGGCAGCACCACCGTGGCGATCATCCCCTGGCGGGCATCGTCTTCGGCCCACTGGGGGCCGCTTTCGAAGAGATTGCGTTGGCTCGTATGCTGGTGCGACATGTGGTGGATTAGACCGTGGTGATGGTACGCAGAGGAAGCCCGCGGGCTCACGAGGAACCAACCGTGCGAATTGGTGTGTTTGGTGGCAGCTTTGATCCGGTGCACATCGGCCACCTGATGGCCGCCGAGTGCTGCCGCGAGCAGGCCGGCCTCGATCGGGTGCTGTTCGTGCCGGTCGCCATCCAGCCCCACAAGCAGCATCGGCAGCTCGCCTCGGGTCATCACCGGATGGAGATGCTGGCGCTGGCGACCGGCGGGAACGATGCCTTTGCGGTTTCAAGCGACGAGTTGGAACGCGGCGGCGTGAGCTACACGGTCGACACACTCGAGCGACTGCGGGCTCAGCATCCCGGCGATGAACTCCTGCTCATCCTCGGCCCCGATGCCTTCCTCGGGCTGCCCACCTGGCGGGAGCCACAACGCATCGTCGAACTGGCAACCATTCTTGCCGTGGAACGGGAATCACTTGACGATCTCAACACGGCTGTCTCCCGCGGACCGCTCGAGTCGTTGCTTGGCCGCGAGCGGCTCGATCGCGTGATCGCCGAACGGGTGAGGCTGCCGGCGATCGGCATCCGGGCGAGCGACCTGCGGGCGGCCGTGGCGGCCGGGCAGAGCATCCGTTACCGCACACCCCGCGCGGTCGAGCGCTTCATCACCGCCCAAGGTCTCTACCGGTGAGTGCTGGGGCCAGCCCCCGGCACGACCGTCATGCGTCGTCGTCCTGGAGTTGCTTGAGCAGGCCTTCCACCAGATCGGCGCCGACTCGGAGCACCCACCACTCGCCGACCATGGCTGGCTTGATATCCTCGAGCTTCACGGCCCCCGGCGGCGCAGCATCGCGGAACTTGTCCAATCCGAAGTGCACGGCACTCCAGATCGCGACTACCTTGGCGGCGGTTCCGTCTCCGAGCTTGCCGTGGATCCAGAGTTCGATCGGTGCCTTCACCTTCGCCTCTTCCTCCGGGAGTTCCGGAATGCCCGCGTCCTTCCTTCCCGGACTGGCGAGGATCCAGTCCTTCGTGCTGGCGAATTGCCCGGTCCACGGGCTGTCCTGCGGCATGAGGAGGGTCACGGTCTGCTTCCACGGCAGCCGCTTGTTGAGGACGCTCACCAATTCATCGGAGTGTTTGCCGAAGGCCTCGAGCACACTGGCCTTGGTGTCGGCAAGCGCGATGGCATCGGCCTTTGGCTTCATCTCCCCGATCTGCGGCAAGGCGAATTTCCGCACGATGCGGCCACGGAGCCCGGGAGGCGTTGCCAGGCGGTCGAGCGTGGAAGCATACGTCGCTTCAATCGATTCAGGCCCCTCGCTGAACTGCATGCCGTCAAACCGGATCTGCCGGTGCACGTCGAACACAGCGACGCCGGTGTTGTAGGCCTTCACGGGATGCTTCGACGCCACCGTTTTCGTGGTCGTCGTTCCCTTGAAGTGCAGCGTGAACACGGGCTTGCTGTGATCCGTGTCCATCGTCAGGGCAGGCCGGCCACGCGTGTAGGCCGTGCCGGTGACCCGCGACCCGAACAGGCACTTATTGACCGGGGCGACGTGCTCGACGACCGGAGGCGCGTGCTGACGGATAAAGTCCTTTGAGATTCGCAGCACGATCTTCGTCTCTTTCGAGCCTTCGTCAGCGGGCGTCGTCAGCGCGTTGGTCACCGCCTCCGTCGCCTTGTCTTTCAAGGTTCCGTCCAAGGCGTTCTTGACGGCGCCCTTCACGGCATCCTTGACAGAGTCGGCGAGCCGCTCGCCCGACGTGCCAGTTGCCTCCGCTGCCGGTGCCGCGTCAGGCACATCGTCAGCCTTGGCTTCCCCGGCCAAGCCGAGGATCAGCAGGGTGACAACCAGAAGAACGTCCGGGCGAGTCATGACCACGATTCAATCCTTGTCAGGGCTGTTGGGCGCGGGGAGCGAGAACTCCCCAGACTGCGCCATCGCCAAAGTTCACCGAGGCGGCAAGGGTAATGCGGGTGGCCCCACAATGCCACCAAGCGAATTTTCTTGCTCGCCGGCCGCGTGTCAGTCGGCCGGGAACAAGCGGGTGACCTGGCTAAACGCTGGCGATAGCCTGAAGACGACCTGCCAGCAGGCGGCTGACCGGTTGCTCACTGACGGCGGGGTCACCGGCCAGGGCACGCAGCAGCACCGTGAGCCGGTCAGCAGCCGGGCTCTGGAGATTCAGCAGGATCGTCCGCCTGCCGCCGACGACGCAGGCGCCACCCGGGAGATCGCCGAGCGGTTCCTCGCGGATCAGATAGCCGATCTCACGGCCCAACTGCAACGCTTCCTCGAGCAGGCCAAGTGTGTCGTCCATCCCAGTGTGTCGTCCATGACAGTGTGTCGTCCATGACAGTGTGTCGTCCATGACAGTGTGTCGTCCATGACAGTGTGTCGTCCATGCGGCACGCAATCTCCCGCGGAACTGACCTCAGCGAGGGCCCCGTTGTGGCATCCCGAGTTGGTCGCGGCGGGCCTCCATGGCACGACGGTATTCAACGTACCTTGCCCGCTGTTCGGGAGACGTGTTGTCGATCATGTTCTTCCGCCAGCGGTTGCGGTCTTCCTCAGAGCCGCCGCGGGGCGGTCCGCCACCGCCGGGCCCACCACCGCCACCTGGTCCACCGCCGCCCGGTCCGCCACCACCGCCACCCGGCCCACCACCACCGTTGGCCGCGTTGCCATCCCGCTGTCTGCCCTGCCCGCCACCGCCAGGACGCGATGACTCCCAAGCCTGTCGAAACAGTTCCTCCTGCTTGATTTGGCGGTCGAGTTCCGCCTGCCGCTGATCGGCCGGCAGCGAGAAGTAGGCATTGATGCGGGTCTGCATCGTGTTGCGGAAGACGTTGCCACCCCGCTGGCCAGCCTCGCGCCGCATGTTTTCCGGCAGCGCGTCGATCTTCTCGCGGATCTGGCCCATGGCTGCCACGGCTGCCTTGGCCTCGTCGAGCGTCTGCGGGCCGCCGTTGGCCATGAATTGCTTCTGCGTATCGGCCTGCATCTTCTGGATCTCGGCGATGCGGGGATCTGTTGTGAGCCTGACATAGCCGAGCAGCCAGGCGACCAGAAACGCCAACAGTGCTAGAGCCAGCAGGATCAGCACCCAGCGAACGGCCTTCCGCGCCGGCGAGGCATTGTCGTCGAGTTCTGAAAAATCGTCGGAACGCATCGATGCAGTGCTCATATAAAGACCTCTTGTGCGGCAGTGGCTGCCGGCAGATTGTTTCAGGGTATCGATTACAGGTTATCGACGTGGCCGTCGAAGTAGAGAAAGTTCCGCGAGCCTTCCGGCGGCGCCGCCCGGGACTGATCGTTCCTCGTCGTTGAGTTGAGATCGCCGGTGTTGTAATCGCTGACGTCTGTGTTGGCGAAAAAAGAGTAGCCGGCGTGAAACGCTTCAAATTCATAGAGCACCCAGAGCTTTGACGTCGCCCCCTGCTGCCCCTGATACCGCACCGCCTCCTCGCGGGTTCTGCCGCGGGTCGTGTTGGTCGAGGAATCGTACATGGTGAGCCGACGGGCGGGGTATTCATAGCTGGTGCCCTCGAGTGCAAGGCTTCCATCCTTGTAATCGGCGGGCCGCTCGGAATCGGGAATAAGAGGAGGACCGGCAAGCTTGGCCTTGGCGGCCGTCACCAGCGGGTCATCCGGCAAGCGGGTGAAATAGGTGACGTCCGAGGGGCAGCGAAACACCCCCTTATTGCCCTCGGTGAACGAGGCGAGGGCGGAGGCGATGCTGGGAAAGAGCGGCCTGCTGCCCGCACCGGAGCCCGCAACGTAGAAGCCCGGTTCCATGCTCGGCATGATCGCCGCCACCGGAAACCTCGCGCTCTTCGTGCGATCCATATAAGTCTGGAAGGCGATCCCGATCTGCTTGAGGTTCGACTTGCAGGTGATCCGCCGCCCAGCCTCGCGGGCCGACTGCACGGCCGGCAGGAGGAGGCCCAGCAGCATTCCGATGATCGCGATCACCACCAGCAATTCGACGAGCGTAAAACCATGACGGCGGCCGACCATGATCGCAGGGGCGTCAGCGAGTCTGCGTGCACGGGGCATGAACCGCTCCAGAGTGGCAGGAAGGGATGGCGCAGGGAAGGTGCGGAGGATTGACGGACTGACAGACACTTGAACGGTCGAGTGGTTCAAAAGGTACGCCGTCGCAATTGTACCGTCAGTACAGCCGGCCGGTCGATACGCCACGAGGCCACGCAACTGCTTGCCTGCCAGGGGGTTGGGGTGAGGAACGGGGGCAAGCCCCCCCGATTACCCCGTCCCTGCCTGTCGCGGAGGGTGTGCGGTTGGGGCGACGGCTATCGGAATTGCAAGGCGGCGGTGGCCGCGGTCGGTGGGAATGGTGGGGAGGGATCGTGCATCTGACAGACCAATCCTCTGGGGCATTCGAACGGCCAACGGCAGGCCCGACGCCACAGTCTGCGCAGGCAGCCCACGGTACCGTTGCCGCCGGCCGCAGCGATGAGGCCACGGTCGTGCAGCGCCAGTTGGAGGTCGCCCGCCTGCGGCATGCCGCCGAGGTCGCTGAACTCCGCCGGCAGGTCCTCGAGGCCCGCAAGTTGGCCGGCCTGGGCGAACTCCTGGGCACCACCACGCACGAGTTCAACAACGCCCTGACGACGATCCTCAACTATGCCAAGATGGGGCTCCGCCATCGAGACCAGCCGACCCGTGACAAGGCGCTCGAACGCATCCTGTCGGCGGGCACCCGGGCTGCGAAGATCACCGCCAGCGTGCTCGGCATGTCGCGATCCGGCTCCACCAGGTTCGAGCCGGTGAACCTCAACCTGTTGATCGAAGACGTGCTCGTGCTGCTTGAGCGGGAACTGATGAAATACCGTGTCCAGGTGGAGCGTGAATTCGCCCCGGTGCCGAAGGTGTCGGCCAACCCGGGACAACTCCAGCAGGTGCTCTTGAACCTGCTCGTGAATGCTCGGCAGGCGATGGCTGGGGGCGGCCGCCTGATCCTCCGGCTGTCGTACGATGAGCCCTCCGGGCTGGTTGACATGATGGTTCGCGACACGGGCTGCGGGATGACCCCCGACGTGATGCGGCGGATCTTCGAGCCACGGTTCTCGACCAAGTCGGGGCCCGACGAGACCGGCAAGGGGGGCACGGGCCTCGGCCTGTCGGCCTGCAAGGAAATCGTGGATGCCCACCGCGGCAGAATCCGCGTGGAGAGCGCTCCCGGCAAGGGCACGGCGATCACGATCCGCCTGCCCGTGCAGCAATCGCAGGCGTAGGCTAGCTGCACGAAAAGCAGGGAATCCCCCGGCTCACGCCGGGGGCTTGTATGTGACGCTCCCATAGAAGCCCTGAGCGTCAGCGACGGGATCTGCGCTCGGGCCGTGCCGCGGCCAAGGGATGAAGAACTTCTGCAGTCTTCTCCCGCCGCGGCCGTCGTCGTGCCTACAATGCGGGCGACCCTCACAAGGACACCCGCCAGATGACGCAGCAGCATCCCCACGCCCACCTTCCCCGCACCCTCGCAGACCTCCGCGCGAGCGGCTGGCAGAGCCGTTCCGTGAAGGACGAACTGCGGGCCAACTTCACGCGGTTTCTCCGAGAAGGCGAAGAGCTCTTCCCCGGCATCGTCGGCTACGACGACACCGTGATCCCCGAGATCAATATCGCCCTGCTCGCCGGCCACGACATGCTCTTCCTCGGCGAGAAGGGGCAGGCGAAGAGCCGCGTCATGCGGCTGCTCGTGCGGTTTCTGGATGAGCATCTCCCATACCTAGACGATCCGGCGATCCCGCTTCACGACGATCCCTCCGCCCCGATCACGTCCGCCGGCCGCCGGCTGGTGGCTGGCCGGGATCCAAAGGAAGTGCCGATTGCCTGGTGGCATCGCAATGATCGCTATGCGGAGCGGCTGGCGCCGGGCACGAAGTTTGCCGACATCATCGGCGAGATCGACCCGGCCAAGCTGGCCGGCGGCACGAGCATGGCGAGCGAGGAGGCACTCCACCTCGGGCTCATCCCGCGGATGCACCGCGGCATCTTCGCCATGAACGAACTGCCCGAACTCGACGAACTGGTGCAGGTAGGGATGTTCAACATCCTCGAGGAACGCGACGTCCAGATCCGCGGCTATCCCGTGAAGTTCGACATCGATTGCCTGCTGCTCTTCTCGGCGAACCCGTCCACCTACAACCGCTCGGGGAAGGTGATTCCGCAGCTCAAGGACCGCATCGGCTCCGTGATCCACACGCACTACCCGCGCGACCGCGACCTCGGCATCCGCGTGGCGGAGCAGGAGGCCGGTGTCGATCTGGGGGGCGAGTGGCCCGTCGCCGTGCCCTCCTTCATGAAGGAGATTCTCGAACAGATCACGATTGCCGCGCGAAAAAGCAAGTTCATCGACCAGCAGTCGGGCGTGAGCGCCCGCTTCTCGATTGCCAACTACGAGACGGTGGTGGCCAGCGCCCGGCAGCGGGCCGTGCGGCTCGGCGAGCGGCCGGCCGTGCCGAGGATCAGCGACCTGGGCCACCTCTACGCGTCGAGCCTGGGCAAGCTGGAGCTCGACATGATGGGCAGCCACCAGATGACCGAGCGGCAGGTGCTCGACAGCGTCGTCGCGGAGGCGATTGCGACGGTGTTTGAGGAACACGTGGAGAAGCACGGTCTCGACGAGATCGCGAAGGTGTTTGCCCAAGGCGTGAAGATCGAGGTGGGCGACATGGTGCCGTCGGCGACCTACCAGGAAAAAGTTGGCGAGGTGCCGGCAGTCTGGGAGAAGGCCTTCGAGGTGAACGTCTCGGCCGACCCGGCCGTGCGAGCCAGCTGCATCGAGTTTGTACTCGCCGGCCTCTACGCCACCGAACGCATCTCACGGCTCCAGTCCCACGGCCGCACGATCTACGACACAGGAGGAATGAGGTAAATTCGCTCCCCGCCCGATGCCCCCTGCGGAATCCGTGAGGGGCTGGCCGCGTCCCGAGAGCCGGCGTTGCTGACCAGCGCAGGCAGGATGCCGAAGCGCAGTCAGCATCGAGTGAGCGGAGGGCAGGATGCCCGTAGCGAACGTCCGGCGACGGGGCGCGGCCAGCCCCGAACCGTCGCCCCGGTTCACTTCGTTTCCTCAAGTCCCCTCCCGAAAGCACTCGTCCCATGCCAAACCGTGACACCCTCGGCGGAATCGTCCACAGCTACCAGCGGTATGACCCCGCGCGGATTCCGCCGCCGCGGCCACCGCAGGTCGACCTCGTCACGCCCGCCATGGAACACATGCTCGAGTTCGGCGACATGGACGAACTGACTGAGGAACAGCTCGCCGAAGCAGTCATGCTCGATCCGGAGCAGATCAAGGGGCTTGGGCCCTCGCTCGCCCGGATGATCGAGGAACTCGAGGCCCGCAAGCGGAAGATCCTCGAACGCTACGAGTCCGACTCGGTGCGGAAGAAGGCGCGGAAGGCTTTTCATGCCGCTGCCCAGCAGGTGCAACCGCCGGCAAAGCATCGCGACGCCTTCCAGCGGGCAGTCCGCGAGGAGCAGATCCGGCAGATCGAGCGGCTCTGGTATGCGCAGGACGACGATCAGAGTCGGTTTGGCATGCAGCTCGTCGGCCTGATCGACCGCCTCGGCGAGGCCTATCAGGTCGATGAACTATCGGCGAAGTGGACCTTCACAGGGAGGGAAAAGCTCTCGGTGCCCGAGGCGCTGGAGGTGAAGGAGGAGCTGGAGACGATCGACGAACTGCTTCGGCAGCTCGCGGAGGCGAAGAAGAACGCCCGCGTCGGCCTGATCGACATGGAGGCGCTCGGCCAGTTTCTCGAACAGGGGCAGATGGACGAGCTCGACATGCTCCGTCGGCAGGTGCAGGAACTGGTCGAGCAGGCGGCGGCCCAGCAGGGGCTCGAGCGGACGAAACGAGGCTACGAACTCACGCCGAAGGCGTTGCGGACTTTCCAGGGCAAGCTCCTCGAGCAGATCTTTTCAGCGCTCGATCCCTCGCGAACCGGCCGGCATCAAGGCGCGATCGTCGGCGACGGCGCGGTGGAATTGGTGCCGACGCGGCCGTATGAATTCGGCGATTCAGTGGCCCACATGGACATTCCCGGGTCGCTGGTCAACGCGATGCTCCGGCAGGCGGGCGAGGCCCACGGGGCAGCGTCGGATGGCACTGCTCCAATGGGTTCCAGCGGCGTGCTACGGCTAGCGCCTCGCGACATCGAGGTGCACCGCACTCGAAATTCCCCCAAGTGTGCCACCACGGTCGTGCTCGACATGAGCGGCTCGATGCGCTATGGCGGGCTGCACGTGAGCGTGAAGCGGATGGCGCTCGCCCTGCAGGGGCTCGTGCAGAAGGAGTATCCGGGCGACTTCCTCCAGTTCATCGAGATGTTTTCGTTCGCGAAGCCGCGGCCCGTGGGCGAGATCGTGAAGCTGATGCCAAAGCCGGTCACGATCTTCGACTCGGTGGTCCGCCTGCGGGCCGACATGAGCGATCCAAACATCGCGGAGACCGACATCCCGCCCCACTTCACCAACATCCAGCACGCGCTCCAACTCTCGCGGCAGCATCTGGCGCGGCAGGACACGCCGAACAAGCAGGTGATCATCATCACCGACGGCCTGCCGACGGCCCACTTCGAGGGAAGTCAGCTCTTCCTGCTCTATCCGCCGCACCGGCGAACGGAGGAGGCGACGCTCCGCGAGGCCCAGGCCTGCCGCCGCGAGGGGATCACCGTGAATGTCTTTCTGCTCTCCGGCTGGTCGCAGTCGCGGGAGGATATCCAGTTCGCCTACAAGCTTGCGGAGACGGCCAAGGGCCGCGTCTTCTTCACGGCCGGCAAGGAACTCGATCGCTTTGTCGTCTGGGACTACGTCTCCCGCCGCCGCAGCATCATCGGCTAGACCGCCATTCGCGATGGAGCATGACGCCGGAGCCGATGGCGGCCAGACCGGCGGCTGTAGCGAGCGTCCAGAGCGGCACGATGCGACGAGGCTGCGCGATCTCCCGGTCGTGGGCCTCCTCGGCCAGATCGACCGGCGGCAGACCGGCCGCCCGCCGCGATCGCTCGATCGCCGCCTGCTGCCTTCCTAGGAACCGGCCTTCGACCTGCCGCTGCCGCGCGTCGAACTTCGGCGAGATCAGCCCCATGCCGACCAGCGCCATCAACGAAAACGCCGTCGCCCAGAACCATGGGCTGTCCACGATGCGAAAAGACTCGCTGGTGTCGAGGTCGGTTCTGGTGTCGGTATTGGTCGCCATACCGCCAGCTTACGCGATGCCGGGCCAGCGGGCCTGGACGTCGCGGCCGGCGTAGATCGCACCGTCGCCGAGCGACTCCTGGATCCGCAGCAGTTGGTTGTATTTCGCGATCCGGTCGCTGCGGGAAGCCGACCCGGTCTTGATCTGGCCCGTGGAGAGGCCAACGGCGAGGTCGGCGATCGTGGCGTCTTCCGTCTCGCCGCTGCGATGGCTGGCGATCGAGGTGTAGCCGGAGCGGTGAGCGAGCGACACGGCGGCGATCGTCTCGGTGAGTGTGCCGATCTGGTTCACCTTCACGAGGATGCTGTTGGCGATGCCCTCGGCGATGCCGCGGGAGAGCCGCTCGGAGTTCGTGACGAACAGGTCGTCGCCCACGAGCTGCACCTTCTCGCCGAGCTTCTCGCTGATCAGCTTCCAGCCCTTCCAGTCGTCCTCCGAGCAGCCGTCTTCGATCGACACGATCGGATAGCGGCTGGCGAGGCTTGCGAAGAAATCGACCATGCCGGCCGAGTCGAGCGACTTGCCCTCGATCGTGTAGGTGCCGGTCTTGGCGTCGAAGAGCTCCGTCGCTGCGACGTCGAGCCCGATGAACATCTCCTTGCCCGGCTTGTAGCCGGCGTTCGATATCGCCGCGAGGATCACCTCGAGGGCCTCGGCGCAGGTGCCGATGTGCGGGGCGAAGCCACCCTCGTCGCCCACGGCCGTGGCCAGTTTCTTGTCCTTGAGCACCTTCTTCAGGGCGTGGAACGTCTCGACGCCCGCGCGGAGGGCGTCGTCGAACGTGTCGAAGCCCAGCGGCATCACCATGAATTCCTGCACGTCGAGCGGGTTGTCGGCATGCGCGCCGCCGTTGATGATGTTCATCATCGGGGCGGGCAGCAGGCGGGCGGTCGTGCCGCCGAGATAGCGATAGAGCGGCTGGCCGCAGTGCTCGGCAGCGGCGTGAGCCACCGCCATCGAGACGCCGAGGATGGCGTTGGCGCCGAGATTTTTCTTATTGGGGGTGCCGTCGAGTTCGAGCATCATCTCGTCGACGGTGGTCTGGTCGAGGGCGTCGCAGCCCTCCAGTTCCTCCGCGATCCGCGTGTTGACGTTCTCGACGGCCTCGAGCACGCCCTTCCCGAGGTAGACACCCTTGTCGCCGTCACGCTTCTCCCAGGCCTCGTGGGCACCGGTGCTCGCGCCCGACGGCACGGCCGCGCGGCCAAACGCCCCGTCGGCGAGGCTGACATCGACCTCGATCGTGGGGTTGCCGCGGCTGTCGAGAATCTGGCGGGCGTGGATGTCGACGATCGTGGACATGGAGGAGTTGCCTTCTGGGGTGGGTGGGATGGGAAAGTCGGTGGATGGGATGCCGGTCCGCGGCAATTGTGCCAGCGGCGGGCCGGCACGCAAGGCCGACTGGCGACATCATGGCTCAAGCGGCCTCTGGCGGCTATCCTGCACGGGTCGTGGCGGCGCGGACAACGCCCGAGCAGCCCTGCTTTTCCGTCTCCACCCTCTCGGTCGTACGTCGTTCATGTTTACTGGATTGGTCGAATCGCTGGGCCGCGTGGCCGCCGTGGTGGCGGAGCCGCCCGGGGTGCGGCTGGTCGTCGAGGCAGTCGAGATCGCGAAGGACGCGCAACTCGGCGAGAGCATCTGCACCAGTGGCTGCTGTCTGTCGGTCGTGAGGATCGACGGGCCGCGGCTCGAGTTTCAGCTCGGCCCCGAGACGCTCGCGCGGACGTCGCTCGGCCAGCTTGCGGCGGGAAAGCCTGTCAATCTTGAGCGTTCGCTGCGTCTCTCCGACCGGCTGGGCGGGCATCTTGTCACCGGTCACATCGACGGCCAGGGCCGACTCGAAGCCCGGGTGCAGGAGGGCGACTGGGTCACCTGCCGTTTTTCCGCCCCCCCTGCCCTGCTCCACCAGATGGCGTCGAAGGGATCGGTGGCGATCGACGGCGTCAGCCTCACGCTGGTGGACGTGACCGATGGCTGGTTTAGCGTGGCGCTCATTCCGCACACGCTCGCCTGCACGACGCTGGGCAGTCTCGCCGAGGGCGATCCGGTCAACCTCGAGACCGATCTCCTCTTTAAGTATGTCGCCCGCTCGATGGAGGCCACCCGATGACCGCCGCCGAGTCCGACGTTCCCTCCGAATCCGACGCACCGAAATTGCAGACTGTGCCGGCAATCCAGACTGGGCCGGCGAGGCAGACCACGGCCTACTTGAAGAAGCTCTTTGCCCAGGTGGGCTTCACGATCGATGCCCGTCGCGGCCAGAATTTTCTCGTTGATCTCAACCTGCTCGACGTCCTCGAACGGGCTGCGGGCATCACCCCGGCAGACGCGGTGCTGGAAGTGGGCACGGGCACCGGCGCCCTCACCGAACGGCTCGCCCGCGCCGCCGGCCGCGTCGTCACCTGCGAGATCGATCCCCGGCTCGCGCAGCTGGCCCGCGAACGGCTGATGCAGGTCAGTTTTGTCCAGGACGATCACACCAGCGGCGACATCGATGGGCGTGTCGTCCTCATCGAGGGGGATGTGCTCGAGTCGAAGCACCGGTTCGCGCCGGCTGTGCTGGCCGCCATCGAAGAAGCCTGCTCGCTCCAGCCATCCGGACGCTTTCGGCTGGTGGCCAACCTGCCCTACTGCGTGGCCACGCCGATCATCTCCAATCTGCTGGCGACATCGCGGCCGTTCGACACCGCCACCGTCACCGTGCAGCGTGAGATGGGGGAGCGGATGACGGCCACCGCCGGCTCCCATGCCTACAACGCGCTCTCGGTCTGGGTGGGTGCCCAGTGCCGCGGCGAGGTCGTGCGGATCCTCCCGGCAAGCGTGTTTTGGCCGCGGCCCAAGATCGAGTCGGCGATCGTGCACTTGGAGCTCGAGCCGGAGCGGCGGGCGGAGATCGCGGATCTCGCGCGATTTCACGGCTTCGTGCGAGACGTCTTCTGCCACCGGCGGAAGCTCCTGCGGGGCGTGCTTGTGCGGATGGCTGGAGGGAAGCAGAATGCCTCTTCACGCGACACCGTGGCCCGCGTCTATGAGACGATGGGCTTCGATGAGTCGGTGCGGGCGGAGGAAATTTCTCCCGACGCATTCGTGCGGCTGGAGCAGGCGTTTTTCGAACTGAGATCGGCATGAAGTTCATCGAGATGAATGGCCGTGCGTTGATGAGCATGCTCGAGCCCGATGAGGTCTCGCCGGACGCGCTCCAGCGCGCCGGTCTCACCGACACCTGCCTCGTCCGCATCAACGAGCAGGGCGACATCGAGGTCCGCCGGCACGACCGCTGGGACGCGATCGGCGGATTGCTCGGCAACTTCGAGCACCGCACCGAACAGGCCAGCGGCCGGACGTGGGCCTGACGAGGCCTCTTGGCGGGAGCCCAAAAGCGGCTCAATATCGACGGTTCGGGGCTGCCCATGCCCCGTCGCCGGACGCTCGCTACGGCCATCCATGGCCTTCGCTCGCTCGATGCTGACTGCGCTCCGGCATCCTGCCTGCGCTGGTCAGCAACGCCGGCTCTCGGGACATGGGCAGCCCCTCACGGATGATGCCGAGTCCCATAAAAGCCCTCGGCGGAAGCCGGGGGACTGATTTCACGAAAAACACGACATCGTGTCGCCCTGACAGGCGGATGCCTGTCCTCGGCCAGTTTCTTGGCCGGCATCCGCCGGCTGGTGCTGCGCTTCGCATCCTGCGAAGCAGTCTTGGATGGAGCCGGGATCGGCGGAAGCTCGAGGAGCTGTGTTCACGCAAAACACGACATCG
>Ga0214919_10006885_pt1 | contig 15471 bp, 13 predicted proteins | sample LL1503_MetaG_FD_177994 | JGI IMG/M metagenome (GOLD analysis project Ga0214919, IMG submission 177994) | Freshwater microbial communities from Lake Lanier, Atlanta, Georgia, United States - LL-1503 | ecosystem: Environmental > Aquatic > Freshwater > Lake | place: USA: Georgia | collected... | reverse complement strand
AGTAAATCATTTCGGGTAATGTCCATACGTTTACCATTAATACTTAATGAGTGTTGACTTACCCATGAACTTCCTGGGCGGTATGAATGGCATACGTCAAACGCTGGTGACAACTTCCACTGTCCAGTTTTATCCATGATAAATGAAAAATTCTTCGTGTGGTCATCGCAATTTCTTGCCATTACATTAAACACCATTCTGCGGTACAGTTGTTCTGCATCAGTATAAGGCAATAACATACTTCGCATGGTTTCAAATAGCTGCTCGTAACTAAATAAAGTAATCTCATTGAAGTCATTGTGCGCAATAGCGCAAAAACTTTGAACATGTAATTTTCCTTTACCATGTTCTCTATCAAAACGCTTCGTCATAAAATGTGCTCTGTCATTTTCTTCCAGCAATCTACATTCAGTCATTTCAATTGCTGCTTCTTTTGCCATTAAGTAATATGCCATTTCAACTCGACCGTAACCTGATGAAGTACCTATTTGTTGATCGGTGACACCGTCAAATTTTAATAGCCAATGTGTAAATCCCTTTGGTGCATCTGCCTGACCTGAGCGAATCTCATTGGTATCGGGATTAAAAGCAATTACAGCTTTTGCTCTTGCTCCACCTGCTGAAGTACCGATTTTTAAAATATCACTTAACGCTTTTGCTTCATCGCTAGAAAGGTTGGCGTTAAAATTTTGTTTGCCCAAAAGTATTTCCTGAGCAATATGAATCAAGCTATTTAATTCGATTTTAGTAGGCCCATTATTTGCTTTTGGCAACACAGGTTCAAATTCTAATGCACCCATTCCTCTTTGGCCAATAAAGCAAAGCAGCTCAACTGGGTTCATGCTATCCGCAGGGCGACCATTGCTTGCTAACCAGGCATTAATTAAACTATTTCCGTATTTATCGGGTAATACATCGGCTAATAATCCAGGTAAGCCCTTGAATGTTGATGTTCCTCTTAATTCAGGAAAGGAAAACACCTGTTTATCTGCACCGAAAATCGGCATTTTTAAAGGAGCTAAATCCCAATTATTAGCAAGAAAGGAAGTTTCATATTCAAACGAAGCCAAGCCATTGCTATCATCCCAAGCAATTGCCCCAACTCGTTTGTTCCAAATGTTAATGTATGCAGTTGTAATCATTACCAATCACTTTTAGGTTTTTTAACTTGAGTTTCTTTTGTGGCACTTGCTCTCTGACGCTTATTCTGTTCCAATTTTGCTAGCTGTAAAGGGCTTAGCTGTTGTTGCTTTATCTCAAAATGCTGCAACAGTTCAAGCTGCTCCAAGGCTCTTAATATCTGTAAAAATGAAAGCATTGTGCCACCACCTCCGTTTTCGATTTGAACCATTGTAGAACGGTTGATTCCAGCCGCAGTAGCAACTTGCTGTTGTGTTTTGTTCTGCTGCAATCTAGTTTGTTGAATAAACTTACCCAACAATTCTAGCAATGCAGGGTCGCTCATTGCGTGCCAATATTTGATTCCTTTTTCCATCGTTCAGCGTATTATTAATGTATAATGTTGAGTTATGCCAACATGTAAACAAACACATTCATGTGGGCATATTCCGCCACAAATATACAAATTATTTATTAATGTTGGAAATTAGCAACAATAAATTCAAAAATCTATTAGATAAGCAATTGTAGCAAGACAGTTTTTAAAGCACCCAAAATATTCTTCCAAAATTTATCATTTTCACCCCAGTAAATCCATAAAAAAACACGCTCCCATTACAAAAAATATTTTCACTAACTCATTCGCTGCAAAGCATTGATTTCACTCGTTTTTTTAGGGCAATTTTTAAAATCATATCTCTAGGGCAATAGGGCAATTCATATATATATATGATTGCCCTATTGCCCTGGGTGATTTTGGGTAGAAAACATATAACAAAATAAATTGTTGTTGACCCTATTTGACAATATAAAAAAATACATTTGTTTATTTAACGTAAAAAATTTTTAATGAGAGAAACCCTGACACCAATTATCAATGAGCTGGCCTCACGCAGAGTGGAATGGTCGCCAAAACAAAGAGTGAAAATAAATCTCTTTGAAGAAGAACTTGAACCAGGTATCCGTATCAATACCTTTGGCTCTATTAACCAATACAGGCTCTACCTGGCTAAAATTTACGATGAAGCCAAGGTTGTTATTGAATTGGAAATTTCGCAGTCGATTGCACCTTTGAATGCAATGGGATTGCTAGAAGATTATTTGATTCTTATAAAAGAAAATCAAATTACCTACCTGCCTGATAATTTTGACTTCATACTTTTTTCGGTCGAATTTAAAAGTGCACCCCAATTCAAAGACGCGGCAAATGATGCCATAAAAAAAACTTCAATATTTTGTAGAAGCACAAAAAGAGCTCCTTTCCAAGCTTGATTTGTTTATCCGTGCAAAGATTAGAATTGCCCGACAAAACAATCTGCCAAGGGCTGATTTCACTAAGCATCTACAAGCTGAAATCAACCAAATCTTACCCCAACAAACCTCCTTATTTGTTGAACAAAACAGACCAATTCCCAAACTACACTGGAACAATTCCGATACTGCTTTGCTCGAATTAATGATTGCTTTGCAACGTTCAGGAGCCATAGTTGCTGAAGAAGGAAAGCTAAGCCAACGACAAATATTGCAGATTGCCGAATGGCTGTTTAACCGACCCATTAAAGCCCCAAGCACCAAACTTAATCAAGCCCGAGAACGCAAAAAAGACAATGCAGTTTTTCTTGAAAACCTAAAAGGACATTTTCAAGCCTATTCTCAAGAGCTGGATGAAAAACAACGGAAACGCAGGTGATATTTATTTCACTTAGGTTAAGCTTAACCTAAGCCTTTTCCATTTTTTGGCTGATTATTCTTGCACTCGAATTTAAAAAATGTTTGCATGGAAACAATCACACTATCCAGCGATGTGTATCAACAACTCATCGTTACACTAAGGGAGCTGCAAGATAAAGTAGCGGAACTAAGCGACCGAAAGAAATTTCTCGCTAAAGAATATGTTGACAGTTGGGAAGCCTGTCGAATTTTAAAAATAAGTCGAAGAACGCTCGAGCGACATCGAGACGATCACAAAATCCCTTGTTTCAAAATGAAACGAAGGGTGTTCTACCGACTTATGGACTTGGAGCATTACCTGTTCCAACAAACCGACCAATTTAAAATCGATTTACTTCATCAATAAACCCAATTCTCAACATGTCATTAACGAAAGAAAACATACTCAAAGAAACAACAGCAGGCTTAGATATTTTTAAATATTTTATCAGGGGCAAATGGAAAGTTGGAAAACCTTTCCTGAATCCGTTTTACAACGACACCAAGGCATCGTGCCATGTGTATTTTGATAACGGCACTAAAACATACAAGATTAAAGATTTTGGCAATGCCGACTTTGCAGGAGATTGTTTTTACTTCGTTGGAAAAATATTCAATAAAGATTGCAGCAACCGTGAAGATTTTATCGACATTCTTGAAATCATTGACCGTGAATTACACCTGGATTTACAAGACCGAAACGACCGCATTAGGGAATTGAAAAAAGACCTGGGCAATAAAATTAAATATGCCAGCGAGCTAGAACCAGCTATTCCAGCAGAGCAAGTGGCTACTATTTTTATACCCCCTATTACTCAACCTATGACGGATGCTGAATTGCAGTTTTGGCAAAGCTATGGAATTGATAAAAATGTGTTGCAGTTATACGGTGTTGTGAGCATCAATAGTTTTGAAGGAACCAACAAAGAGGGTAAAACTTACAAGCTATTGTCAACTGAAACGGAACCGATTTTTGCTTATCCTGGAAAACGATTTATAAAACTGTACAGACCAAAATCGAATTACCGTTTTTTGTATGCTGGTGAAATGGTGGACGGTTATGTTTTTGGATTGGAACAACTGCCTACACGTGGCGATATTTTATTTATTACTGGTGGCGAAAAAGATGTGATGAGCCTTGCTGCACGTGGCTTTAATGCGATATGCTTCAACAGTGAAACGGCTACCATTCCTAAAAATATCATTCGTAGGCTGAGCTTTCGTTTTAAACATATTACACTCCTTTACGACTGTGATAAAACTGGCAAAGAAGCATCCGAAAAACACAGTAAGACACTCAAAGATTGTGATGTAAAATGTCTAATGCTTCCGCTTAAAGGAACCAAAACAGAGAAGGATATTTCAGATTTTTTTAAGCTCGGTTATACCAAAGAACAATTGATGAAATTGTTCTGCAACATGCTTGATAAAATTTATGAGGAAACCATGGCGATATTAAAATCTTGCGAAATTGATTTTAATAATCCACCCATAAAGCCCGAGCCACTTATTACCATAAATGAAGTAACCATTGGCTCTCCAGGAAACTTGCTTTGCATTACAGGAAGCGAAGGCAGCGGAAAAACAAATTACCTGGGCGGTTTAATATCAGGTGTTATTCGCAAAGACGGTGACGTGATTGATACCTTGGGAACAGAAATCAAAAACAACACAACAGGTAATGCTGTGTTGGTGTATGATACCGAGCAATCCGAAGACCAGCTCTTTAAAAATCTTACGTTTATTTTGAAACGAGCCAATTTAGATTATCCTCCTACATGGTTTAAAGCCTATTGCCTGGTTGGTATGTCACGTAAAGAACGGATGCAAGTTATTTTTCAAAGTATGGATCGATTTTATTACGAATACAGCGGCATACACATGGTAGTGATTGACGGTATTGCCGATTTAATTGCAGGTGTAAACGATGAAACACAATCGGTGGAATTAGTTGAAGAACTTTTTAGGCTTGCAGGTATTTACAAAACTTGTATTGTAAGTGTTTTGCACCTTAGTCCAAGTGGTATGAAACTTAGAGGTCATTTGGGTTCAGAGATACAACGTAAAGCTGCTGGCATACTTTCCATTGAAAAGGAAGACAATACCAATACCAGCGTAGTAAAAGCATTAAAAGTAAGAGACGGCAGCCCACTTGATGTGCCGTTAATACAATTTGGCTGGAATAAAGAATTGAACAGACACGTTTTTTTAGGCGAAAAAAGTAAAGCAGATAGTGAAGCTCGAAAAATGGAAGACCTGGCAAGTACTGCACGTGATATTTTTAGCTCTAAGCAATCTTACAGCTACCAGGATTTGATAAAAGCTATTATGGATTTGCTGTATGTAAAAGAACGCATGGCCAAAAACTACATTAAATACATGAAAGACCTTAACATCATTGAAAAAGGCACTGGAACTCACGGTGAATTTACCCTAGTACAGCTTCCTTTCTAATAATATTTCTGTGGTTCTCCACGAAATTGCCAGTTTCGTCCCCCCGTTTTCTGGTAAAAGTCCTGCGGTTTTCCGTGGGACTTTATTTTTTACCGTGGCATTACTTGATATTTCTTAGTTTGACCTCAAATGGCAGAATATTTTTATAACATCGTGGTGAGTAACAATATTTATTCCCTATTTTTGACCAAATAAGTACAAGTAAATATTATACAAAATGCTTGGAGTAAAATTGAAAGAGTTAAGGGAAACGAATGGAATGGTTCAACGCCAAATAGCTGCTCTTTTAGAGGTAGATACAGCTTTTATTAGTAAAGTAGAAAAAGAAGAAAAGCAAATTAGCAAAAATCATATTAGTCGACTAGCTAAATTATTTAAAGTATCAGAAAGTGAATTAAATTCATTTTGGGTAGCCGATAAAATTTTAGCACTTATTGAAGATGAAAAGAAAGAAAATATTGAACGCATTTTGGAAATAGTTTCTACATCAAAAAAAATAAAAATAAAATAATTACAATAATGTCAAAAGAGCAAAATCGAATGGCTCACAATAAATTAAAATAAAGGATGACAAACATAGCACAACAACAACAAGAATTACGGGCTAAAATATGGAGAATTGCCAATGATGTACGTGGCTCAGTTGACGGATGGGATTTTAAACAGTTTGTCTTAGGTACGCTGTTCTATCGCTTCATTAGTGAAAACTTTACCAATTACATTGAAGGTGGTGATGATAGTGTTAACTATGCAAAATATCCTGATGATAAAATCACATCTGAAATAAAAGATGATGCGATAAAAACAAAAGGTTACTTTATTTATCCCAGTCAACTATTCGTGAATGTTTCGAAAGGAGCTAATACTAATCCAAATCTCAACACAGACTTAAAAGCGATTTATGATGCTATTGAAAGCTCTGCAAACGGCTATCCATCTGAACCCGATATAAAAGGTTTGTTTGCCGACTTTGATACCACAAGCACAAGACTCGGAAATACAGTTGAAAGTAAAAACAACACCTTGGCTAAGGTATTAAAAGGAATTGAAGAACTAGATTTTGGCAATTTTGAAAACAATGAAATTGACCTTTTTGGTGATGCTTATGAGTTTCTTATTTCCAATTATGCAGCCAATGCAGGTAAATCGGGAGGAGAGTTTTTTACGCCACAACACGTATCCAAACTCATTGCCCAATTGGCTATGCACAAGCAAGAAAAAGTAAATAAGATATATGACCCTGCCGCTGGCTCAGGTTCTTTATTGTTGCAAGCCAAAAAACATTTTGACAATCATATTATTGAAGAAGGATTTTACGGGCAGGAAGTTAATCACACTACTTACAACCTTGCTCGTATGAACATGTTTTTGCACAATGTCAATTACGATAAGTTTAATATTGCCCTTGGCAATACCCTTGAAAACCCTCATTATGGGGATGATAAACCTTTTGATGCAATTGTTTCTAATCCACCATATTCTATAAAATGGAAAGGTGACGAAGACCCAACACTTATTAACGATGATCGTTTTGCTCCTGCGGGTGTTTTGGCTCCTAAATCAAAAGCAGATTTTGCCTTTGTATTACATTGCTTAAGCTATTTATCTAGCAAAGGCAGGGCGGCATTGGTTTGTTTCCCTGGTATCTTTTATCGTGGCGGTGCGGAACAGAAAATCAGAAAATATTTAGTTGACAACAACTTTGTAGAGACCATTATCTCCTTAGCACCTAATTTATTTTATGGTACTCCAATAGCGGTAACAATACTAGTTCTATCAAAACATAAAACAGAAAATAAAACACAGTTTATTGATGCAAGCAGTGATGTTTTCTTTAAAAAAGTAACTAATAATAATGTGCTAGAGGACAAGCACATTGAAAGCATTATGGAAATTTTCGATAGCAAAAAAGATATTGAGTATGTTGCTAAGACTATTGACAACTCTAAAATTGCCGAAAACGATTATAATTTATCTGTTAGCTCATATGTGGAAACTAAAGACCATAGGGAGCAATTTGACATAGTGGAGTTAAACACTGAGGTTTCAAAAACGGTGGAGAAGATAGATAAATTGCGTGCTGATATTGATTCAATAATAAACGAGATTAACGCATGAGTTACTTAAATCTTTTATTAGTTGGAGCTGACGTAGAGTGGAAAACTCTGGGGGAGGTTACTTGTTGGGATAAACGTTTTCAAGGAGTTAAACCGTCACTACAATTAACAGTTTTAAAATTCAAACATGTTTCTGCTGAAAAACTGAAAAGCTTAAAAACACCAATTGGGGATATTAAATTATTATCCACTGGTAATTTCGATGGTTTTACAACAAAAGATTTTGCTAAAGATGATATTAATTTTGGTGAAGTAATTACAATTCCTACAGGCGGAACAGCAAATTTGAAATATTTTAATGGTCAATTTGTTGATAGTGGAAATCTGTTAGCAAGTACAAGTAATATAAATTTATATAATTTAAAGTATATTTATTTTTATTTATTAAGTATAAACGATGTTATACAAAGTTATTTTCGCGGCTCAGGGGTAAAGCACCCAAGTATGTCAGAAATATTAAATCTCCCTATACCAATACCACAAAGACACGTTCAAAACGAAATCGTTCGTATTCTAGATAAATTTACGGAGCTTACAGCGGAGCTTACAGCGGAGCTTACAGCTCGTAAACAACAGTATACCTTTTATAAAGAACAGTTATTTAGATTTAATGAAATTGAAGTTGAGAGAGTGCCATTAGGCGTAATTGGAGAATTTCAAAGAGGTAAACGATTTGTAAAAGATGATATGATTGCAGAAGGCGTGCCTTGCATACATTATGGTGAGATGTACACCTTTTACGGTACTTGGGCAAACAAAAGCAAGTCATTTCTTAGCGAGGTGTTAGTAGAAAGTAAAAACCTAAGGATTGCCGTGAATGGTGATGTCGTTATTGTAGCTGCTGGAGAAACAATTGAAGATATTGGAACAGGAACGGCCTGGTTAGGCGATGAAGGTGTAGTTATTCACGATGCTTGTTTTTCATTCAGAAGCCAACTAAATCCGAAATACGTTGCATATTTTACACGTACAAAACAATTCCACGACCAAATTAAAAAGTATATTTCTTCGGGTAAAATTTCTGCAATCAATGCAAGAGGATTAGAAAAGGCTTTAATCCCAATTCCTTCACCAGAAGAACAACATCGCATTGTTTCTATCCTTGATAAATTCGACATACTCACTACCTCAATTAGTGAAGGTCTTCCTAAAGAAATTGAGTTAAGAAAAAAGCAGTACGAATATTACCGTGATTTATTATTAACATTTCCAAAGAAAGAAACCGTATGAGCACCTATAAAACCATAGCGGAATCAAATAATTTCATTGTACTTGATCAATACACCAAGTATTTTGAGGTTAATGAATCACCTTCTGTTTATCAAACAGAGGCAGCACTTGAAAAGGAGTTTATTGAAGACCTAATCAATCAAGGGTATGAAAATCCAATAAACCTGAATTCGATAGAGTCAATGCTTGCAAATGTAAGAGTTCAACTTCAATCGCTTAACAATATGGAATTTTCGAATGGAGAATGGTCTCGTTTTGTGGAGGAGTTCTTGGATAAGCCAAGTGATAATCTAGTTGAAAAAACAAGAAAAATACACGACAACTATATCTACGATTTTGTATTTGATGATGGACATATCCAAAATATTTACTTAGTAGATAAAAAGAATATTGCACGTAATAAAGTACAGGTAATAAAACAATTTGAACAAAAAGGAACACATGCAAATCGTTATGATGTAACAATATTGGTCAATGGCTTACCATTGGTACAAGTAGAACTAAAAAAGCGTGGAGTTGCTATCCGTGAAGCTTTTAATCAGGTGCATCGATACTCAAAAGAAAGTTTTAATAGTTCGAATTCGCTTTATAAATACATTCAGATTTTTGTCATCTCAAATGGCACTGACACCCGTTATTTTGCCAACACCATTGAGCGAAGCAAAAACAGTTTTGACTTTACAATGAATTGGGCAAAGGCTGATAATACATTAATTAAAGATCTTAAAGACTTTACCTCAACATTTTTTCAAAAACATACTATTCTAAATGTGCTATTAATTTATTCGGTTTTTGATACGAGTGAAACGCTGCTTGTGATGAGACCATATCAAATTGCAGCAACAGAACGGATGCTTTGGAAAATTGCAAGTTCATATCAAGGCAAGAAATGGTCAGATACAGAAAGTGGAGGATATATTTGGCACACTACTGGTTCAGGAAAAACATTGACAAGTTTCAAAGCGGCTCGTTTAGCCACACAGCTTGATTTTATTGATAAAGTATTTTTCGTGGTTGACCGTAAAGATTTGGACTTTCAAACCATGAAGGAGTATCAGCGTTTTTCTCCTGATAGTGTAAATGGCTCAGACAGCACAGCAGGTTTAAAGAGAAACATTGAAAAGGATGACAATAAAATTATAGTTACTACTATACAAAAACTAAATAACCTCATGAAAACTGAGAGTGATTTAGCCATTTATCAAAAGCAAGTCGTTTTTATATTTGATGAAGCACACCGTTCTCAATTTGGCGAAGCACAAAAGAATCTGATTAAGAAGTTTAAAAAATTCTATCAATTTGGTTTTACAGGAACACCAATCTTCGTACAAAATGCCTTAGGTGCTGAAACAACTGCAAGTGTTTTCGGTCGCGAATTGCACTCGTATGTAATTACAGATGCGATTAGAGATGAAAAAGTTCTGAAATTCAAAGTTGACTATAATGATGTACGACCCAAATTTAAGAGCATAGAAACTGAACTAGATGAGAAAAAATTAAGTGCGGCAGAAAACAAAAAGGCTTTGCTTCATACAGAACGCATCAAAGAAATATCTCAATACATTTTACAGAATTTCAGGATAAAAACTCACAGAAATCAGGGAAGCAACAAAGGGTTTAACGCCATGTTTGCCGTAAGTAGTGTTGAAGCAGCCAAGTGTTATTATGAAGAATTAAACAACTTGCAAAAAGAGAGTGAAAAGCCATTAAAAATAGCTACAATCTTTTCTTTTGCAGCAAATGAAGAGCAGAGTGCAATAGGTGAAATAGTTGACGAGAGCTTTGAAACAACTGCTATGGATATTAGTGCGAAAGAGTTTTTAACGAAAGCAATCAATGACTATAACGCACTATTCAAAACCAGTTATGGCGTTGATAGTATTGAGTTTCAGAATTATTATCGTGACCTTGCCAAACGTGTAAAAAACAAAGAGATTGACCTAATCATTGTAGTCGGAATGTTTCTAACAGGTTTTGATGCTCCAACACTTAATACATTATTTGTTGACAAAAATTTGAGGTATCACGGTTTAATTCAAGCCTTTTCAAGAACTAATAGAATATATGATGCAACAAAGACATTTGGAAATATTGTTACATTCCGTGATTTAGAAAAAGCAACTATTGATGCAATTACGCTGTTCGGAGATAGCAATACTAAGAATGTGGTTCTTGAAAAGAGCTATAAAGAATATTTAGAAGGATTTACAGACATTGCTACAGGTGAAGCACGCAGAGGTTACCTTGAAGTGGTAAAAGAGTTAAATGAGAAATTTCCTAACCCTGATGAAATTGTAAAAGAGAAAGACAAAAAAGAATTTGCAAAGCTATTCGGAGAGTATTTGAGAGTAGAAAATATACTCCAGAATTACGATGAATTTAACCACCTTAAAGCAATCCAAGCAATTGATGTAAATAATCCTGAGGCAATAGAAGAATTTAAAAAAACTCATTTTGTGACAGATGAGGATATTGCCGCAATGCAAAAGATTGAATTACTCAAAGAAAGAAAAGTTCAAGATTACCGTTCTACTTACAATGATATACGTGACTGGTTAAGACGCGAAAAAAGCGGCAAAGAATCAGAAGAATCAACCATTGATTGGGACGATGTTGTGTTTGAGGTTGACTTACTAAAATCGCAAGAAATAAACCTTGACTACATTCTTGAATTGATTTTTGAGAATAACAAAAAAACTAAAGATAAAGACACATTAATTACTGAAATACGCAGGGTTATTCGTGCAAGTGTTGGCAATAGAGCAAAAGAGAGTTTAGTAGTTGATTTCATAAATGAGACTGACCTTGACACTCTTCAAGACAAAGCAAATGTCATTGATTCTTTTTTTGCATATGCTCAAAGAAAACAAAAATTAGAAGCCTCTGAATTAATTACTGAAGAAAATTTAAATGAAGAAGAAGCAAAACGATACATAACTGCTTCTTTAAAGCGCGAATATGCTAGTGAAAATGGTACAGAATTAAATGCTCTTTTACCGAAAATGAGTCCTTTAAATCCTGAGTATTTGACAAAAAAGCAAAGTGTTTTCCAAAAGTTGAGTTTCTTCATTGAAAAATTTAAAGGCGTAGGTGGAAATCTTTAAATATGGAGGAAGTTGAATTTTGAAATCCAAAACCAAAAACTCACCGAACTGCGAAATTGGCTACTACCAATGTTGATGAATGGGCAGGTGAAAGTAAATTAGATATGGCTCTTCAATTAACATATTGCCAAGGAGGAATGGATGAGTTTGAAAGAACAGGAACTTATCCAAGAAAAATATTGGTATATGACCAAGTTTTAAATAAAAGATGGCAGCGAAAAATTACAGAAGAAAAGAACTCAGGAGAATTAAAAATGGGAAATAAAATAATATACAAGTACCATGTAGATACAGATTCAGATGAGGTAAACATATATCATCATAATGGGAACTTGATAAATGATTGCTTAATAAAAATCGAAATGAGGGATTAAGAATTTCGTTTAAGTTCTAGGTTGAATAATTTTAAAAGTAAAAGGTAAATTAGAAGTAAATAAATATAAAGCAGGCATGAATCAACAGTTAAAAAATAAAATAGAAGCTACTGACACCAGTATAAATAAACTGTTGAAGGAGCAAAAATTTACGATAGATTATTTTCAACGAGAATACCGTTGGCAAGAAAAGCATATAAAACTTCTAGTGGAGGATTTAACCACTACTTTCTTAAAGTCTTACAATGTTGAACACAAGCGACCTGAAGTAGCAAACTACAAAAGCTATTATTTAGGCCCTGTGGTGTTTAGTATCAGCCCTGAAACTGGCAAAAAATCAATTATTGATGGTCAGCAACGAATTACTTCAATTACATTGCTTTTAATTTATCTCAATCACTTACAGAAAAATAGAGAAAAACAGGTAAAAATACATGAGCTAATCTTCTCAGAATACTTTGATGAAAAGTCTTTCAACATGTCTGACGAAATGCGTGAGCCTTGCCTGAAAGCATTGTTTGAAACTGGCGAATACATTGTAAGAGAAGATGATGATGAAACCATTAAAAACATGGTGGCAAGGTATGATGACATTGATGAGTGTTTTCCTGAAGAACTCACGCAAGATGCACTGCCATTTTTTATAGATTGGTTTAAAGAGAATGTAGTAATTGTTGAAATAACCGCTTATTCTGACGACAATGCTTATTTGATTTTTGAAACAATGAACGACCGTGGTTTAAATCTCACGCCAACTGAAATGTTGAAGGGTTATGTACTATCACGAATAACCGATAAAAAACAACGAAACGAAATAAACGCAATTTGGAAAGAGGAAATTCAAAACCTGCATGCCTTTGACGAAAATGCAGACCAGGTATTTTTTCAAGCATGGTTCAGATCAAAATATGCTGTTACCATTCGACCAGGTAAAGCCGATTCGGAAGACAAAGATTTTGAACTAATTGGTTCACGCTTTCACAATTGGTTTAAGGATAGCCACAAAACATTATTCAAGCTAAAAACCTCTGATGATTTTTACACCTTTTTTAAAAATCAATTTCCTTTTTATGTAAAGTGGTTTATCAAAATTTGGAATGCTGAAAATTCATTCAATACAAGCATGCCGCATACCAACTATATTACACATTGGGGTATTGCAGAATCTTTGCAAAATCCGTTATTATTGGCATCTATCAAGTATGAAGATGAACAAAGTACTATTGAGCAAAAAGTAGATTTTGTTTCACGCTACATCGAAACATTTACGGTTCGCAGGTCTGTTAATTATAGAAAGTTTGGTGCATCATCGATTAAATACACCATGTTTAATGTAATAAAATTGATTAGAGACAATGATATTGTTACCCTAGGAACAAACTTAACCAATGAAGTAGAAAGAATACCTGAAACTTGGGCAGGTGTTTCCGATTTTGGCTTACATCAAATGAATGGCAAATTTGTAAAACATCTTCTTTCACGTATTACTAGTCATCTCGATAATCTTGTTGGCAAAGACACCAATTATTCCACTTATCATCATCCCAATGGCAAACAGTTTGAAATAGAACATATTTGGGCAAATAAATTTGACCAGCATCGTGATGAGTTTGACCAGTTAACCGACTTTCAAAAATGGAGAAATTCAATAGGAGCATTAATATTATTACCACAAGGCACTAACCAGTCGTTTAGTAGCGACAGATATGAAGACAAAATAGAGCATTATTTAAAAGAAAACACTTACGCTCAAACTTTGCATCCAACATATTACACCAAGAACCCTAACTTTTTAAAATCGGAACAAATACAGAATTTAGAATTTAAGGCACATACTGATTTTAAGAAAACTGATATATCCGAAAGGCAAGAGCTCATTCAACGTATTTGTGAAAACATTTGGTCGGTTAATTATTTTAATAAACAGAATTGATAAATGAAATTTGGATTCCGCATACCATCAATAACCAAACGAATTGCAGCTCGCACTTCGGTAAAGCGCATCATTCGCCACAACCTAGGTTTTAAAGCTCCTAGAGGTATGGGCTGGATAACCGACCCTAAGAAAGCTTTGTATAATAAAGTGTATAACAAAACCAGTAGAGGCTGCTTAGTTAGTGTTGTGTTTTTATTAAGCATGCCATTTGCTTTGGTTTATGTGGTATGGAAAATATGTATCGCATGAAGCTGCGTTACATATTAATAGCCTTCCTATTCATTCTGCTGGCGGCTTGCGGCAATAGCAATGATTCAGGAACAGGAAAAAAGCCTGTGTATGTAAAGCCTAGCATTGATTATAAAGGTAAGTTCAGAAAAGGTCATGTACGCATGCCAGTAAGTACTAATAAAAATGCAATAAAAAATCAGAACCGTTCCAGGTATTATTACCATACTAGGGGTAAATACAGACGCAAAAAATAACTAAGTGTTTCTTTGCACAACTCGCTGAATATACCGTATAAATTCTTTTGAGCCTACCACTTTTACTTCCTCTAAAAAGCCCATCACAAAACGTCCTGGCGCTTTATAGCTTTGCACATTTGCCTTGAAATAATACTTACCTGTATCGGGTATTTGCTTAATAAATGCAGCACTCATGGGATATTCTTCTTTAAACACGAGGTAAGCCCTCATAGTCATTTGCAATTCAATTTCCTTATTCATGCTCTTGCCCTGGAAACCAAAAATATCAGGCTTGTGAAATTCATGCTGGGCTTCATGCTTCATAGGAGTTTCCAATACTTCAACACTAGCCATTCGCTCAATATTGAAGTACTTGTTAAGCCTCGTTTTAATTTCAAAGGCAGAAACGGCATCGTAATTATCGGTAAAGCAAGTAGGCTCTACCAAACGATCGGAAATACTTTGACTGTTGGCAGAACTGTACCCTTTTATTAAAAGCTGTTTACCTTCTATGATTGCCACTGAAATTTGCTCCACAATTTTTGCTAGGTGCGCTTTGAACAAACTATCGGCTCCTAGTTGTATTTCGCTGGACTGCTGTACTTTTTGCAAAACACTTTGAGCCAATTGATTTTTCTTGCCACTAGATAAAATCAGCTTTTTAAGGTAGTCCGCTTCCTGTGGTGTAAAAGGAATGAGGTCAATGTCTGAAGAAACAGAGATAAATATTTTGTTGTTGTTGTCTTTCTCAATATTGAAGCCCAGGTCTTTCAACAAATCGAGGTAACGATATACTGTTCTTTCGGAAGTATCCAGGAATGTTTCGATACTACGCACTGTTTTCGCTGGTCTTGCCTTTAGGTAATTTATCAGCTGAAATAGCCTGTATATTCTATTCTGATTAAACATGTTGATAAATATTTTGACAAATAAAGTCAAATGATTTAAGCTATCCAAACG
>Ga0214919_10006884_pt1 | contig 15473 bp, 15 predicted proteins | sample LL1503_MetaG_FD_177994 | JGI IMG/M metagenome (GOLD analysis project Ga0214919, IMG submission 177994) | Freshwater microbial communities from Lake Lanier, Atlanta, Georgia, United States - LL-1503 | ecosystem: Environmental > Aquatic > Freshwater > Lake | place: USA: Georgia | collected... | reverse complement strand
ATGGGGTTACATCGAGCATTACAAGTCATTGATCAGCGAGATCTGGCAACTGGCCATTCTCACCGACAAGGAGCAGTTCGAGTCTGTTGCCCAAAGACTGGACCGACTCACGCAAAGCGAGCTTGCCTTGTGGCGGCAGATTCATGGCGGCTAGATATTGATTTGCATCGCTTCTTTTAATATCTAACCGAGATTCAACTGGTTGAAAATGACACCCGTTCAAAACCTGCATTCTTCTAAAAAGAATTTATACGCTCTCTCCTTGGGGGCTCTTGGTGTGGTTTTTGGTGACATTGGCACTTCTCCTCTTTATGCGTTGAAGGTGTCGATCGAGTCGGCCGGCTTCAAAAGCGGTGCGGATATTGAGCCCCTGGTGCAGGGCATCTTGTCGCTGATTACATGGGCCCTGGTGTTGGTTGTCATGATCAAGTATGTTTTTATCATCATGAAAGCCGATAACAAAGGCGAGGGGGGGATCTTCGCCTTGACCGCCTTGCTATCCAAGGCGCTTAAAAAAGACTCTCGCTACCGCTGGTTTGTGATTGTTGCAGGCGCGCTGGGAGCGGCTTTGTTTTTTGGTGACAGCATGATCACCCCCGCCATTTCAGTGCTCAGCGCGGTAGAGGGACTGAAGGTGTTATCCCCTGATATGGCTCCCTACGTTGTTCCCATAGCGCTTGCCTTGATATCCGGTTTGTTCGCCATTGAGCGCTTCGGAACCGGAAAGATTGGTATCGCATTTGGTCCTGTGATGCTGGTGTGGTTTTCGGCGCTGGGGATTCTGGGCCTGTTGAGCATCATGAATAACCCCATCGTTTTGATGTCATTGAACCCCATTTACGGGGTCAATCTGCTGATCGAGCATTCGGGGGTTGCTGTTGCCATTCTGGGTTCAGTCGTGTTGGCGGTAACCGGCGGTGAGGCGCTTTATGCCGATATGGGACACTTTGGGTTAAAGCCTATTCAACGCGCCTGGTTTTTTCTTGTTTTTCCGTGCCTGTTGCTTAACTACTTTGGGCAGGGTGCCTTGCTGATGAGCCAGCCCTCTGCGATAGACAACCCGTTTTACCGCCTTGCCCCTGACTGGGCATTGATACCCATGCTCATTCTGGCCTCGATTGCCACCGTTATCGCCTCTCAGGCGGTCATATCCGGGGCCTTTTCCATCGCGACACAAGCAGTTCGCCTGGGTTACATCCCACGTTTGAGGGTTAGACATACTGCGGCGGAGGAGATTGGTCAGGTCTATGTGTCCAAGATCAACCTCTTCCTTTTTGCCGGTGTGGTGGTGCTGGTCCTTGGGTTCAAATCATCGGAGAACCTGGCGTCGGCTTACGGTGTTTCAGTAACGGGTGCCATGGCCATTGATACGTTGCTTGCCGGCTTTCTCATGGTTTTAGTCCGTAAATGGAACAAGTGGTTGTTTGTCCCGTTGTTTGGCTTTCTTTTTTTAATTGATTTGGTGTTTCTGGGGGCAAACCTTTTCAAATTCCTCGAAGGCGGCTGGATACCTGTTTGCGTGGCTTCAATCCTGCTCTTGATAATGGTTTCCTGGATTTACGGTCGGGAAAAGTTATTGAAGGCGCGCTGGTCTTCGTCCATATTGCTGGTGGATTTCCTGAAAAGCCTGGACCTCCAGTTGCCGCCCAGGGTGTCGGGAACGGCAATTTTCATGGTTCCTCACGACAACATTGTGCCGAATTCACTGTTGCACAATTTAAAACACAATAAAGTGCTTCATGAGCGGGTTGTTTTGATGAACATGGAAACGGTGAATTCTCCCTTTGTCGCGGACTCTGAACGGGTCACCATTCAGCACTGGGAACATAACTTTCACTCGGTCAATGTTCGTTTCGGCTTCATGGAGGACGTGCATGTGATGCGTGCGGTGGCCTTCCTCAGGGCACGTGAATTTCATTTCAGCCTGTCGGAAATTTCCTTTTTCGTGGGCAAGGAAAAGGTCGTTGCTCGGCACTCGTCCGCATTTTTATTAAGTCCCTTCATCTATATGCACAGGTCAATGCAGGGGGCGACTGAATATTTTCAGATACCCTTCAACCATGCCATGGAGATTGGCGGCTATATAGAGGTTTGACAGTGGTGGTCGGCCTCAGCCTCGGCGCGTGTACCGTAGCGCGTGCTCGAGCAGGCCACGCCGTATGCCTTCAGTCGCGCCTGAAACGCGTGGCTTGCATATTGCCTTCCTCGCTCAGAGTGATGAGCCAGATCCGGCGCCGGCTTCCGGCGCAACCAAGCCAGGGTCAACGCATCCATGACGCGCGCCGCGATGTCCGCCGTCATCCTTGGCTTGATCGACCAACCAACGAATTCCCTGTTGAGCAGATCAATTAATTTAAAAATTCAATTCGAATTATTTTATTTTCACGTTTCCGCAAGCGATATTCCACAGAGCCTCGCTAGTGCTGTTCGGAAGCACTGAATTCCATTTTTGCGTCGCAAGATTTGCAATCGAATTGTGCAGAATCGCGCCATTTCCAAGATTTCCAGAGAACCATGCGAAAGACATTACGCGCATTGTTTTTAACTTGCAGTCATATTCGCTTTGGCCTTGCTGCGATAAAAATGAAAAACTTAAACCGCGCCGAGGCGTCTTGTAGTCCATGAGATCCCACATTTTCGCTAACGAACCTTCTCGCTGAATGGTCGAAATATCTACATAGCCCGTGTAATCCGTGCTCTCCCCGATCTGCGTCCATTCGGCAAACACTGCACCACTGCGAAGCAGCATTTGCACGATAAAAAACCCCAACAGTATTTTCATCAAGCGCATCACTAGTGTCCCGACGTTAGTCGAACAAATTCAACTTCGCAGGTGGGCAAATGTCAGTGGCGCAGTTCAAGTCGAGACCAGAAAAAAGCATGAATTATCGCTTCCACTTCAGTCAGTTGCAGACAGTCAATCGATCAACGTTGGGACACTACTGAGTGGGAGTGCGTTCAAGCACAGCAGAATCAGATTGACTGACGTTGATGACGATATTCTCATAAAACGACTGCAAGCCGCTTACTCCTAATGCTTGGTTTCGGAACCTTCCATCAAATTGCACTGCCCTAACCAATCGCTCAAAGACTGGACCTCTGCCAACAATATCTTGTGCCCGGGATAGGCTAGCAGCGCCTTTTGGCATACTTCTGACGCCTTCAGCGGCTCGCAGTTGCAACGCAGAGCCCGAATATAGTGTTGCCATGTGGCCGGGGGAGAGATCGGATTCTGCATGGCCACCAATTTTTCCAGCAAATAAGCGGCCGTGTCCCAGTCTTGCCGCAACTCCGCCAGCAAAGCGCAAATTGCCAAAAGATCCTCACTCTCCGGGAAAAGACTCAAACCGGCATCCCCCAGGGCTTCAGCCATAGTGATGCTGTCGCGTTTAACCTGCTCAGCAATTGCCAAACGAAAATCGGCTGGAGTAAATTCGGAAAAATCGGGCATACCGTTTATTCGTAGGCCTTCCGGATGAGTGGTCGAGTTTTTTGAAAGATTGGACATGATCACCTTCATTGAGTGGTCAAAAAATTGCGAAGAAATGGATGCTGATTGGATGCATCGCTTTATAAGCAATTAATGCGCCACGTAAAGTATCGGCGGTTCTGGATCACGCCGGCGCAGCGCGTAGAAGCGGATGCGTTGATGAGTGAAGTCTACTTCGCAGCGCACGAGTCGATGCGGTCAATGTGGATCGACAGGGAGGGCTCTCCCAAGCAGAACGACGCTGCCGCTCTCACTAAGCGCAGCTATCCACAGGTCATAAAGACATTTTCCCGGAAACCAGTGACGGAAAAGTATTGCCAACTTGCCATCGGCAATAAATTACCCTGCGGCAAATATTTTCCGCCCCTTCAGCTCCGTTAGACGGAGCTCATGGCGGCTCAAAACCAAATAGGTCGCCTAACGAAAAGCACACACCTCAACTTGCCGATATGTGGCGCCCATTCAGGGGTTGCACCGGCCGCGCATTCATCTTGAAAGGAAAATTATCAATCTGAGCGCGCGAAATCGTCATCGGCGTCTTAAGAATATAGAAAGTCACCCCCTCGGTGCAGGGCGGCGTCGTCAGCGACCCCTCAAACGAGTAATAATTCAACCGCTTGGGCAACATCGCAGCCGCATTGAGCGTACTTTCGGTCACTACTTTCTCCGGCCCCTCTTTCAGGGGCGCATTCGCCCAGATCAATTTGATCGAGTCGTTTTCCGCACCTTCGCTCAACAACACGCCAATGACGGCGTATTTGCCGGCCGCGCTCTTGTGCACGAAATGCGCCACCATCGCCATAGGCTTTCCTTCGATGTGCTCTTCGCTTGGGCGATGAAAGTGAAATTGCAGCAGCTCGTAGCTCTCGCCATTGATCACGGTTTTGCTGCCATTCCCAACATTAACTTGCAGGGTGTGGCCGTTGTTGACAACCTTCAGCGTGTCCGGCTTGAAGTCCGGCTTGAGTTCGTGCGTGGCTTTATCAAAAGGTCCGCGGATATCAACCGGCGACTGCGATTTACCGCTGCCGCAAACCGGGTACACATCCCCCCATTTTGCCGGCATAAGTTCGCCATCGTAGCTCCAGTGCGCCGCAGCATGCGGTGCAGCGTGGGATTTCCCCCCCGCCTCCACAAGCTTTTCAAGTTTCTCGCTGGCTTTGTCGATTTTTTTGATGACGGCATCGAACTGCTTCTCGATGCTTTTGACCTGCACAATATTGACCACGCCGAGCGTCACGATAACGGACAGAACCACCACAAGGAGCACACCAAAAACCATGCGCAGCATATTATTCTCCGGAAGTCCAATCAGTAAGGGCAGTTCTATAAATCTTGTTTAAAGCAGAGCATTCCCTGCAGGATCGCCGCAGTTTCAATTTTTTGGTTTTTTTCGCATTTTTCAGGATTTTAGCCGTTTTCCCAGCCTAATTGCGGCTCTTTCTTGCCTCCTTGGCCCATTCTCATTGCTGAGCGGTAGGCGCTGGCCTAGCGGTTCTCAAGGTCAAAGAGGCTGTTTTGCAGGCGGAGCGGTCAGTTTTGGGGTGGCTTAACGAGGCCAGGAATGCAGGGGACTTTATAGAAGCGCCCTTAAGTGATTCCTTACAATGGAATTGCGATCCAGCGGGAAGCGTTGGGTGACGGTGGTGGTGAGAAAAAGCGCAGTGTTGCGAAGTTTTTGGAAACAGATTCAATCTCAGCCAGGAAAACGCTTTTATCAAGCCCGCCCTCCAGAATGTGCCGTGGCACCTGAGTCTGGTCGAACACCAACACCTTGTCGTTTTCACGAAGTCCGCTGCCGCTGCCTGCATTGACAGTGACGGCCCCGTCTACGCTTGTCGAGACGTTAAAAAATATCGGTTCGCATTTGAGTCTGATGTTGACCTGCTGCTGCCAAGTCGCGATGAGGGCGTGAAGCTGTGTGGAAATACTGGCAGGTAGCGGACTTTTCCGGATGCTGACCTCTGCACTCGGATAGTGTAGCGGTGATGATGTGCTCCAGATTATTTTATTGGAGGAGGCTTCGGACAGATGGACCGTGAGTGTCAGCGTTGTTTTCGGCAACACAGAGGCGGTGGTAGAGAATAGTTTCAAGAGCGACTGGGAAACCGTTTCTTGTATTGGCTCGGTTTTTGATGTTCCGATCGAGATAGTGATTTTGTAGGGGGCGGACACTTGCGTGCCAACACGCACCATTTGTTCGTAGAGGTTCAGGCCGCTGGACGGCAACAGAGTCCACAGCCCTTTTTCGCCCCACGTTTCTGAAAAAATGTCCCCCGTTATTCGTGCTATCTCAGCTATATGATCCTGGTTTATAACGCCGTTAGATCCTTGCTGCTCGATCTTTAAAATTGCGCTACGTGTCCATTGCGTAGTGGGCGCGCCGCATTGCGTAGGTGAAAGGATAGAGTTGGCCGCATCGATGATTATTTTTTCTTGCGTAACGTCTTGTGCATCCGGGCTGGGCTCAATGCGAATGCCGCGTACCTTCATGTCGGATGTGATGCGCGTGTTTTCCTGCAGCCGTCCGGACTCGTCTATCCATGCGGCACTTTGAATCTGAGTAGGGGCCTGCAGGGCGCGATTTATGAGTGCATTTCGAAGCGCTTCGATGCGTCTTTCTGAGTCCGGCGCTGTGGTGGTAATACTCTCAGCAGAAAGTGCGCCTTTGCACATTAGTGCAATCAGCAGAAAGCAGCTGATCCTGACTTGAGCGCGCAAGAGTTTTTTCATTAGCGGGCGTTGCGACTTAGCTTTTGCTCGAGGTAGAGAATGTGGATGTCGTTTACAACCGATCTATCGAGGGTCAGTGTCACCTCGTAGGTTTCGTTGTTGGTTGGGGTGATATCCGAGAGCAATGCGCCGAATATGACACCCTCAACCCGCGCCCGAAGGCGGTCATTCGTAACGGCCATATCGGCGACCGAGGTCGACGAATCGAGACGCATGCCGTATACCTGTTCGGCAAGATTGCGGTAGGCGTCAATTTTTGCCGCGCGGATTGCCAGCAGTCGTTGTTGGGCCGGCGACTTGTGGTTTTGAACGGTGATGACGGCGTAACCGGTGGCGACCAATGCTTCGGTCCTGATTCGTAATACTTGCTGCTCTCTGCTCGACACTGCGCTGGTGTCGTGCCCGGCACCCTGGATTGCGGTTGGTGGGGTAATCGTTGTTGCGCAACCATGAGTGAGTGCGGCAGCCAAGATCAACAGCAATTTTTGATGGATAAATTTCATATTTTCAGCCAAAAGTGTTCGAGATAACGCTGTTTTTCTCGTAAATGGTGCATCAATGCGTTACCGCCGTGTTCAAGCCAATCCGCGAAGCTACAGTGTCCACCTTGTTGTAATTAGATTCGGCTTGAGGGGGCCAACCTTTAGGGGGAACAAAACCTGATTTTCTGATCGTGCAAGTGTAGATTCCTGCCTGCATCATTAAAAGTCACGTTGTTTCTGTCGATTATTTCTCAATAGCGCAATGACTGTAACGCCATCTGGACCGGTGTTTTGGTTCGACGCGTGGTGCTTTTTCTTTTTTCGGGTCTGTATAGTGGGTTTTTTCACGTTTTCATGCCGGAGTGGAAAATGGCAGGGATTGATGTTCTAAACCTTGCGCTGCTCCCCGCTTTTATTTTTGAGGGGCCGCAGATACGGCTTGATATTGCTGGTGCGCAAGAGCTTGACCTCAGGGCAGGGGAGGTGATTAGAGGGGTGATTGAATTTGACGGTGACGTCGCCCGCTTTGTCCTGGAATTTAACGGCAAGCCTGTCAAATTGCCCCTTAGGGGCGGCCATTTTTCTGCGGGGAAGGCAGCATTCAGCATTCTGGCTGTCGATGCGAATGATGTATCGCTAAAGCCCATGGCGGCTGCACCAGCGCCTGCACCTGGCGCTAAGCCACACTTTATAAGTGACTCGCTTGCGGCGATGTCACTTGCACTAAGGCCGCAGGACCTGGCTGCCGTTGCGAGATTTATGCTCCCAGTGACCCTTGATGGCCTAGCGCAGCGTGCTGAACTGACGGACAGTTTGATGCCATTTATGCGACAGCGGCTCAATACTCGGGATTTGACGCCGGGCGCGCTGAAAACGGCATTCGAGGCCAGCGGGCTTTGGGCGGAAGCAACTCTGGCCGCACACCAAATGTTGAATCAGGGCGATTTCAAAGTGGCGCTCTGGCGTTTGCTGGAGCGTGCCAGCGTTGGAGGGGGGGCGGATTTTGAGTGTCTCGATGAGATCAAGGGGGCACTCGGCGCGCTGGAGTCGGCGCAAATTCAGGCGGTGCAAGCGCAGTCGCAGGGAGAGTTGTTCCTGAACATGGTGATCCCCTTCGAGAATGGGAGTCCCCTGCAGTTGAGTTTGCAGAGGGGCGCGGTGACCGACTCGCAGCCGAGCCCCCCGTTCGTGATTAATGCCTACTCGAATGACGATGTGCTTGGCGAGATTTGGCTGAAGTCCACTTTAGAGACACAGGGCGAGCTGGAAATAATCATGTGGGCTAAAAATAAGGCGACTGCGTCAACTGCGGGGATGGTATCCGGCGTGCTGACTGCGCAGCTGTCCGAATTTGGCCTTCACCTCAGAAAGATTTCTATTATCAATGGAGCGCGCTCCGAAACGGTATTTTTACCGCCGGAGGCCGGGCAAATGGTCAACATTCAAATATGAGCAAGATCTTGCAGGCGGTGGCTCTTGAATACGGGTTACGTAAAACGCCGGTCGTGAGTACCAAGGGCAGTGGGGAGCTCGCCGAACAAATCATCGAGGAGGCGCACCGGCAGGGTATTTACGTTACCCACGATCCAAAATTGGCCGGCTTGCTTGGCGATCTGAAGCTCGATCAGGAAATCCCCAAGCACCTCTACACTGCGGTGGCTGTGATCTTGTCCTGGGCTTATTGGCTCAAGGGCTTGAGGCCGGGGGATGAAAAACAGTAGCGGATAAAAATCAGGCGTCCGCGTAGCGTTTGCGTCCATATCCGTCGGAAACCCGACCCAGGCGGTCGTAGAGTTGAACAGCGCCATCCTGTTCCGAGGAGTTTTGTAGTATGCGTAGAGTGCCGCGTATGGCTTCGAGCCGGCTGCGGATTAATATCTCATTACGCTGGTGATTATTCCGGCATTCTTGCATGCGGGAATAGAAGGCCTCCCTGATGGGCTCATTCTCGGTAGGGGGCGTGGTGGCCGGAGCAGGCTCTGGAAGCGTTTGGACAAATGCAGTCAATAAGGCCAGCAATTGAGCCTTGACCGGTTGAAGTTTTTCAAAGCCATCGATATCGTCGGTCGATAACGCCTGAAACTCTTCATTCAAAACGAGGCCGAGCCGGTCGGCATTATCGATGGCTGCAGCTATTCCTGCGTTCATTGGCTGAAGGATATTATCTTGCGCGCAGGGCGTTCTTGCCCACGCAGTTTATCTTCAACCGCTGTTGCCGACGAGATGCTCAAGCGCGGCAAAATTCTGGGCCAGGCTTCGGGCATCGATCGGATAGTTGCCGCCGGCAATAGCTTTTTTGATGCTTTCGACCTTGGCGGCATCAAAGCCCGGTTCGGCATTGACCTGGCCAAGCGCATCGGTCAATTCGAGGGAGTCCATGTGACCTTTAGGCGTTGTCGCCGTTGTGGATGAACTTTCATCCCGGACTTTGGATTTTTGTGTGACCGCGGGTGCGGCCCCTGAATGGGTGACCCTGTCGAGTGGATTCATGATTCATCGCCTTTATTGGGAAATCCGGTTATGCGTAAGGATTATGCGCTATCAAGAGGAGTCGACATAAACCGTAGATACTTTAGGGGGCGTCTCAAATAAATTTCTTTTCGCACCGGTTCTTCCCGTTGCTGCACTATTGAATTCGGCATTTCCTCGGGATAATTTACTCCAAGCAGCAAAAATCACAGTGCTCTGGCGGCACCCTTGCCGGTAACGATGCCCTGTATATTGCGTCCAGACTCTTGATTCTTAAGGGTTACTTGCTCTCCCATGCGGGCATCATGGAGTGCTTCCGCCCGAAAAGTCAGTTCGATGCCGCTGCGCGTAGCGAGTGAGACAACCACGGTTTGTCCGCGGCGAAGCAGCATGGCGGCTTTCAGGTCGCTCCGCTTGACCGGTTCGCCGGCTTTAGCGTTTCTGGAGAATTCGGAGGTGCCGAGTTCTCCCGCATCAGTAATAAAGGTGTCCAGTGGCTCGCTCACGTTGCGTTCCGAGAGTTCGACGGTATCGATGTCTGCTATTTGACCGATTTCAACATTGCGTTTTGTTACATAAATCCTTAGCAAAACAGAAATATCATCTGTTGTCAGGATTTGGCCGGGCTGGAGGTCGCGACTTGCCCGTGCGCCATTGATTACCCCAGGGTTGACCGCGGCCCCGGCCGGCATCGCGCCTCGCGCCAGAGCCTCGGTGCGGTAATTAGCCGGGGACAGCGCTTCCCCGGCTTTCACGGGGCGGGTGACTCTTAGGACGCTACGCAGATCTTCAACGTCCTGGGCGAGGATGGCCGCACCGGTTTTGAGTGATTTTTTAAGCGTCTTGCCGATGACCGCGTGGCGATCCACAAAGATATCGGCTGCGGTGCCTGGAATCAGACCAAAAATCAGGTCGGCATCCGTTAGAAGTTTGCCGACGGGCAACTCCCTTGCGGCCAATACACCATTGCGCGGCGCGGTAATGGCAATCCGGATATAGGCCTGCCACTCTGGCGCGCTGCATTGCGCGCGCACGGTCTCCTTAGAAGAAAAAGGAAAAGAGAGCGCGTATTTGTCCTGGCAAAAAGGGATTTTCAGGCGCGCATCCAGCGGGAGTATGTCGATGCGGTCAGCGGCGGTTGCAGGTTGCTGGCTAACCCAGGACTTGATTTCCTGAAACAGTTTTTCCTGTGCCGTCGGGCTGGTCTGCGCGGGGCCAGCCGATGCAGCAGGCAGAGCGTGGCAGGCCACTGCCATTGCCAGAAAAATCACTATTCGCATCATTTTGTAACTGTTCTGTCCCTACGGCAGGGATAGCAGCAGGATAGATTTTCACTACAAAAACGTATGCGCTTCATGGGGTTGCATGTTTGAAGCCAGTTTTTATACAAAAAATCGCTGCCCCTGGAAAGCATTTTTTTCAGAGAGGCTGAATAGACACATTACTTCAATTTAAGCGCTAAACCGCATCCAAAATAAATTGGCACGGCAATTGCTTTCAAGCTACTGAAAGCTTGGCCTCTGACGGAATTATGGCACTTCAATAAACCTTAGCACAGAGAAATTCCCGCTCTCATCCTAAAACGACCCTTCCAAGCTGATCAGACGCATGAAAATTTCGACAGAATTTAGCCCGAAAACGACGGCCCTCCGGGTTGATCAGGGGGGCACCGCCAATGCCGATTTCAAAAAAGCAATGCAGCGCGCGCTTGGCAATACGGCGAACCCGGCGGTTACGGCGAAGCCGGCGGCCGCTACTGTGAGTCCGCAGCAGTATACCGTGCGGCCTGGTGACAACCTGTTTTTAATAGCGCGGCGCGTGCTCGAAGGGCAGGGCGCGGATGCAAGTGACCAGGCGACGACGCGGGCAGCCACGCAGTTGGCTCGGGGTAACAGTTTGGCTAATCCCGATTTGATACTTTCTGGGCAGGTCATTGATCTGGGCGCCCTCGGCAAGGGGGATCGGGTTACGTCGAATGCGCGCACCGACGCTCTCGCAAGCCTGGCGGCCCCTGTTTCCAGCAAGGCGGCCGCAACGAAACCAATTCAGCCTGTCCCCAAGGCGCTGGCGAATCCGATCATGGAAAAAATGCTTGATCGTGCGGTCAGTTTGCAATACATCGGCGCGTCCGAGAAGGACGCGGTGCGCAGCAAGATAATTGCTATTTCGTCCGAATATCAAGCCAAGCCGGATGACCTTGCCACCGTCATGCTGATGGAGAGCGATGGCATGAACCCCAAGGCCAACAATGGCCATTGTTATGGTGTCATCCAGTTCTGTGATGGCCCCAACAGGGGCGCCGCGTCAGTGGGCTATGCCGGTAACCCCAAGGACATATTGAAGCTCGGGGTGATGAGTCAACTCGATTTAGTCAAAAAATATTTTGACGAAACCGGCTTGAAAAAAATGGCCCCCGCCACGCTCGAAGACCTTTATTTGACAGTTTTGAGACCGGCATCACGCGCAGAGCGTGATCCCAGCGCAAATCTGCAGATCCCGGGCAACCAGGCGGTTGCTTTATATCCGGGAAATGACCGCAATCTGCCCATTACGCGCAAGTCCCTGCTGGCCGGTCTACAACAAAATGCCTTAGGCAAGCTTGCGATGGAGGGTTCGCGCGGTGCTCCCCCGATGCGGGTTGCCTCGCTGTCTGGGGCCGGTGCCGAAGCCATAAAACCGCGCCTCGCCGATTTCGTGGGCCGCGTTTATGGCGACGATACGGGCACGGGTAAAACTGATTATGACCTTTAGCGCGCGCGATATTTTTTTGACACCTGTGGGGTGGCAACGTTTCGCCGCTCCGGAGGGGGGCTATGGCAAAGCATTGCCGGAATGGCATTTTTCTCCGGTATTTGCGCCGACTTATCCGCGCTTGTGTAACTGGCACACCCTTTGCTTTCAGCATAAGAGCCATGTTGACCATAAGCCGCAAAAATAGAACGCCATATAAAAAACGGAAGCAACCGCAAACATGAACATCACCAACAATCCATTCGGCATTCATGAGACCGCTTTGCGGGCACGCAGCGAGCGGCTGGAGCTGCTGGCGAAAAACATCGCGAATGCCGATACACCGCAATTCAAGGCGAGGGATATCGATTTCAAACAGGCCTTGCTCAAGAGTGAAAAGCAAACGATGCGGGCGACGCATACGAATCACTTTCAAATTTCCCAGACCGCAGGTGGCAACGACGCTCTGAAATATCGCGTGCCGTTCAATGCCAGTGCGGACGGCAACACCGTCGAGATGCCGGTAGAGCAGGCCAATTATGGTCGAGCCGCCGCAGATTACCGAGCGACGCTTAGTTTTATCCAGGATAAAAGCAACAGCATCAAACGCGCATTGCGCGGAGATTAAGCCATGTCCATCACCAAAATATTCGATATTGCTGGCAGCTCTATGAATGCTCAGATGGTGCGCATGAACCTGACCGCGTCCAATCTGGCGAACGCAACGACCGCTGCCGGTAGTCCACAAGAGGCATTCAAAGCGAAAAGGGCGGTCTTTCGCACGATGCTGGATGAACAGAAGTCAAACAGTAATCCGAGCTACGGCGGCGGCGTTCGCGTTGAAAAAATCTTTGACGATCCGGCTCTTGCGCCGCGGATACACGAGCCGAGCCATCCGCAAGCCGACAAGGATGGCTACGTTTACAAATCCAACGTCAACGAAGTCACGGAAACGATTGAGATGATGGCGGCGGCCCGTTCCTTCCAGAACAGCGTTGAGGTAGCGAGCACCGCGCGTGAGCTCATGCTCAAAACCATTGACATGATCAAGGGTTAAAAGGGGAGTTATATGGCATCCACAACGACACCGGCATTTACCTCAAACCTCGCCAGTATTGCGCGGACCTCCAGTCCGTCGTCCGCGCAAAAGGTCGCTACGACGACGACCAAGCCTGACGGCGGGGGGATGGATAAGACATCGTTTCTCAAATTGTTTACCACGCAGTTGCAAAACCAGAACCCACTGGAGCCAGTCAAGAACGAGGCTTTTGTGGCGCAACTGGCGCAGTTCTCGCAGCTGGAAGCCACCACCAATATGTCGGAATCGTTGACGCAAATGATCACCTCGATGAAGGGCGACCGCATGATGAGTAGCGCCTCGCTGGTCGGGAAAATGGTGGCGGCGCCGGATCAGCCCGCTGTGCTGACCAAGGGACAACCGGTCACGGTGGGGATCGACCTGCCGAATGGGGCGGACAGCATCGCAGTGAATATCCTGGATAAAGGCGGAAATACCGTTCGCACCGGTGCTCTGCCCAGCCAAAAGGCCGGGCTTGCGACATTTAACTGGGACGGTACCAACGACAGTGGCGATGCCTTACCTGATGGCAACTATACGATCACCGCGACGGGGACCGTTGCAGGAAAAACCGCAGTGGTGCAGGCCGCGCCCATGACCCGGGTCATAAGTGTGAGTTCGGCGTCGGCAAGCAGTGACCCGGTGCTGGATCTCCAGGGTGGTGGCCGGGTTAATTTCTCAACCGTACAGCGTGTTGGCAACTAATTAAATATTGCAGTAGTCATCTAAAACGAGAGGTAGATAGCAATGTCATTCTATACCGCACTTACCGGATTGAACGCCGCCACTGCACAACTTGGTGTAACCGCCAACAACATCGCCAACGTTGGTACCGCCGGTTTTAAACGTTCGCGTGCCGACTTCGGTGACATTTTTGCGACCTCACCGTTGCAGCAAGCCTCGAGCGTGGTCGGTCAGGGGGTCTCGCTAAAAAAGGTGAGTCAGGAATTCAGTCAGGGCAATATCCAGGTATCGTCAAATGCGCTGGACCTGGCGATTACCGGTGACGGCTTCTTCCCGTTGAAATCGGGTGACGGCCTGCAGGACATTTATACCCGTAACGGTTCGTTCACCATGAACGACCAATATAACGTGGTGAACTCCGCCGGTCAGGCCTTGATGGCGGCCACGGTTGACAGTAGCGGCAAGGCCGATTTGAGCAGTCTGAACCGCTTGACCATTCCGAAACAAACCAGCGGCCAGGCCAAAGAAACCTCGTTGGTGGAGCTCGGCCTGAACTTGCCGGCCGATGCCCAGGTTATTACCGCACCGTTTAACCGTAACAACCCGTCGACTTACAACAAAACAACGGCGATTACGGTGTACGACAAGGGGGGTAACAACTACCTGGCGACTGTCTATTACGTTAAAACCATGAACGCCAGCCAGGCGGTGCCGAACAACCGCTGGCAGACGCACGTCTATATTGGAGAAACGCAGGTAGACGCCGCGTTGATCCAGGCGACCGATGCCAATCAGTCGGCCTACTACGTAAACAAATATGGTCAGCTCGCGACCCGTGAGCAGATCGGTAGCAGCGCAATCAGTTCGAATACGACGACCCAAATGTTTGTATTAGATAACCTGACCGATAAACGGGTTTCTGTGCCCGCGTCGGTTGCCGGTAATAGTGTCGGTGCCAGCCCCGACAGCATAGTCCCTCCCATTTCATGGGATTTGAGTGCAGACCACGGGCTAAATTTTAAAAACTTGACTGCGGACCAGAAGCTTGCGCTGAAAGACCTCTTCAAAGTTGATATTGATGGTTCCGGTAATCCGATTACCGTTGATTTGAGCGGTCTCGCGAAAATCGATAAAACACTCAACGGCAATGCCATCGCAAATTACATGACCACTGCGATCAATCAAAAAATGGGAGATGATAATTATTTTGATTTTAGTACCAACAGTAGCGCACAAAAATTAACGTTCAACATTGACCTGCCTGCGACGGCCACAACGTCAGCTGCCAAAGAGGAATACGGGATTGATCTCGCCGCTCAAACCAAGCAAGTAAAAATGACTTTCTCAGCAGTGGCGGCGGGCGCAGGAGGCACGATCGTGATTGGAAAAGATCCCGCGCTTAACGTTGCATTGACGGCTGGCATGTCTGCCGTGGCGGTTGCGGCAAAAGTAAAAGAAACAATGGATGCGGCACTTGCTGCCAATCCAAATCTTGGTCGAAGTGTCAAGGATGCGGGAGCCGGAGTGCTGATTTATGCTGGCAGCACAAAGGATGGTGAGTTTGACAATGCGGCGCTCGTAACCGGCACCGCTTCAACCGCCACTTTGACGACCCTCCAGGGCTATATGTCGGCACAGCAGAAATTGGTCTTTGGTAACGCGAGTGCAGCGGGAACCATCACCGTAGCGGGTGTCAAAGTCACGACTATCGGGGCGACAGATAAGGCGGCCGACATTGCGATAAAAGTCAAAGCTGCACTCGAAGCTGATAATTTTATTAAAGGCAATCCGGGGCGCAGTATTGAGA
>Ga0214919_10006883_pt1 | contig 15474 bp, 14 predicted proteins | sample LL1503_MetaG_FD_177994 | JGI IMG/M metagenome (GOLD analysis project Ga0214919, IMG submission 177994) | Freshwater microbial communities from Lake Lanier, Atlanta, Georgia, United States - LL-1503 | ecosystem: Environmental > Aquatic > Freshwater > Lake | place: USA: Georgia | collected... | reverse complement strand
GAATATTGTTTTGTAACGCGACAGGCGAAGCGTTTTAGACACATCGAAAAGACGCGAATGCACAACAGAAACGCCGGTCATTGCAGCCACCAAGATGGGCCATACGGTTGGATAAATAATAATGGCTAATTCGGTTTCAATTGAAAAATTGAAAAGCATGATGGCTACTGGTAAGAAAGCAATGCCAGGGAGTGGGCGCAATACTTCAATAGTTGCCCATGAGAAGCGTCGCAACGTGCTTGATAGCCCAACAGCGAGTCCGCAAGAAAGACCGATCACGGTGGCAACGCCCCAGCCTATCAAAACAGATCGCAGTGTGTGTATGGTGTTGGTGAACATCTCGCCAGACATGCATAGCGTCCAAAAAGCCATGGCAATGTTTGATGGCAATGGCAAGTAATCCAGATCAAGCCATCCAGCATGCATTGATGTTTCCCATAACCCTAGCATGCATCCGAGTACAACAACGCCCGATACGTTAATGCCATTGACGTATCGCTGAAACATGTTCATGGTTGCGCGTTGGTATTGCTGAAAATGGCGTCGTGTAATTCGTGTCGAATACGCAGAAACGCTTGTTCTTGCCTCGTTTGAATTTGGTTGCGCGGTCTTGCAATGGGTACTTGCACGATGTGTTTGATGTGACCAGGCGGGCCATCCAGTATGGCCACTCGATCGCCCAAGTAAACCGCTTCTTCGATGTCGTGTGTGATGAACACAAAGGTGGTGTCGGTGGTGGAGTGAATCCGTAACAGTTCGTCTTGCAAAACAGCTTTGGTCATGGCGTCAAGCGCGCCGAAGGGTTCATCCATTAAAAGCACAGAGGGTTGCTGAGCAAGGGCTCTCGCAATTTGAACCCTTTGCTGCATACCTCCAGAGAGTTGCCAAGGAAATTTGTTAGCGCTGTTTTCTAGCCCCACCATTTGCAAAGCTTGCATGGCGCGGTCGCGCAATTCATGTCCTGATATTTTGCTCTCCAAACTAAGAGTCACATTGCCAAGTACGGTGCGCCATTGCAGCAATGCATGAACATAATCTTGAAATACAACCACAACGCCGTGCGGTGGTGCGTTAACCGAATGACCACGAAAGGTAAGCGTGCCCGATGATGCTGGCGTTAAGCCACCCAGCATTCTGAGCAGACTTGTTTTGCCAACGCCGGAGCCCCCAACGATGGTCAAAAATTCATGCGTCTTGACATCGAGGTTGATATTTTGAAGGATGACATGTGGATCTTCACCGCTTCCAAAAACCAAGGAGAGGTTCTCTGCTTGAAAGATGGACTCTTGTGACTTTTTTTTCGCAAACAATGGAAATCTACTTTCTGGAATCTGTCAGTACTTTGGTTCGATCGAATGCAGGAAGATTGCGCCCCTGTGATACTTGAACTTTATGCCAAACCTCTATCTGCGCTGCCGATATATCCAAACGCCATGCGGGGTAGGTAACTAGGGCTGCTACTGGTGCGGGTAGGCCAGTGTATTGAGCAAGAATAGCGCGCGCATCGGCATCGTTTGATTTGATCAAATCTATTGCTTCAGCGATTGCCTCGCTCCAGCGTTTCAAAGTTGCTTGATTGGCTCGTGCCCAGTTCATTTCAGCAATCCAAAAGGCAAAAAGCACTGGGTCTTCAACCGACAGCATGGGGTCACCAAGCGATTTAAAGCCTGCCTGTTTCATTTGATTGACAAACGGTTGCAGCGCTTGGACGGCGTCGATTCGATTGGCTTTGAGTTGTTCCATCATGGATGTGAAAGGTGCTTCAACAATGGTTGTTGATTGTGGGTCACCGCCATTTTTTTTCATCCAATTGATGAAAGCGATGTTCATAACGGATGCAATACCTGCAGTGGCAATGCGCTTGCCATTGAGATCTTTGGGTGAATTGATACCTGCATCGGTACGTACCATCATTTGGTAACTCTGGTTGGCCTCGGTTTCAACCGTTCCGCCTGTTACGGCAGTCACATTCAAACCGCTGGCCATTGCGTTGAGGAGGTCAGGTGCAGTAGCAGGTGCCAAATCAAATTGCTTGCCAAGGGTAACTGGCAAAGAAACCACGTTTGCAAATTTGGTGAGGGTCACGTCTAAACCATTTTTGTCAAAGATGCCTTTTTCTTTGGCGACCCACACAGGCAACCATGCCGCAACAGGTACATAGGCAACACGCAATGGCGTTCGGGTAGAAGCTGTTTGTGCCGATGCCAAAGATGCTGAAAAAATTGGCACAATTGCAATGATCACGGCCAATAACTTGGTGCGTGAGATGTAGTTGTTTTTATTCACAATAGTTTGCTCCTGTTGATTTTTTTAACTGATCACTAAAGTAAGTATAGATGGGATTAGGTACTGATTGACCATATGAGCGCGCTCAGCTTGTAGGGTTTACCCCGTGAGTTGCACCGGTGGTGCTATGACCAAACTCAGACGCTCGCTTAAATATTCTTATGCGTCAATTGCGTTCAATTTATTCCCAATACCAAGCGAGACACTTTGCAATTTATGGAGAAAGCTTTGCAAGATGCGTATTAAGTCTTGCACATCGATCAGCCCAACTGATCCCTTCGTGATTGAATGGTTACTTTTGAATCGTACAAACAAGTTTTAAACTTAGACTGTTGGATGACATTGAAATTTCAAAAGAAGATAAATTCTAGGGGAACCCCCAAGTTTATTCCCTGAATATTAGGGACACATCAAACCGAACACATCATGAAGCATCTAGGGCAATTCTGTATTCATCGGCTAGACTCTAGTCCATATGTAGGAGTTAACTTGACGATGCCGTTAAGCACAACTTCAGTTTGTATTGTCAACGTCGGTGTCAGTGCCAAGCAAAAATTTGGCCGTATACACTGAAATCGATAAGAGGTAACGTCATGTTTCAATATTTCCCAGAAAACTACATGTGGTCATTGGCAGTGCTTCGGTGCTCAGCCGGCGGCGGTCTTTTAGGAGAAATTGATTGGATCGCTCGCGATTTGAAGGAAGCATCAAGGCAGCAACCCAATGGCGATTTAGAAGCGTGGTATCGCGCCTGGAAAAAACTGTCCGAACAATTAGAGAAAGAAGGTGATGACAGCCTAGCAAAGAAGCGAATCATCAGTGCAAGAGACGCTTACCTTCGGGCATCACAGTATTGGCAATGGGCTGAAGCTTTTTTGCCACCAGATGATCCACGCGCCAAGCCTGCGTATACCCATCATCTGGATTGCTTTGCAAAGTCTGCAACGCTAATGAACCCCAAAGTTGAAATCATCGATCTGCCATTTGAAGGGTCTGTGATCAAAGCTTATTTCATGCCACCACAAGGACCGAATGGTGTCATCAAAACCCCTTCGCCTGCTGTGTTTTTATCGGATGGATTAGACGGCACCAAAGAAGAAATGTTTTACGTTGCCAAGGCCTTATCTGCTCGAGGCATCGGATGCTTCGCAGCAGATGGACCCGGTCAAGGCGCAACGCTTCGACTATCTGGCTTAACAGCAAGGTACGACTCTGAAATTGCTGCTGGGGTTATTTATGATGCGATGGCCAAGCGTCCCGATGTTGATCCCAAGCGCATTGGCATCATGGCAGCCAGCATGGGTGGCTATTACGCCCCACGTGCCGTTGCATTTGATAAGCGCTATAAGGCTTGTGTCGCATGGGGAGCCATATTTGATTATCGTGCTTGCTGGGTACGTCGTGTTAACTATGAACCAGGCAAGCCTATCAGCCTCACTACCACTGCGGCTTTAGGAACAACAGGAATTCATTTCTTAAAAATAATGGGAGTAGATTCTTGGGATGCTGCGTTTAAAAAAATGGAAAAATTCAATTTGAAAGATGTTGCTTCTAAAATTGAATGTGACATTTTATTGGTCCATGGCGCCAATGATCGACAAACTCCAGTGGCTGAGGCAGAGCAACTCTTTCAAATGATTGGTTCAAAAAATAAAGAGTTGATTGTTTACTCAGATCAAGAAGGTGGCTCCGCTCACGTGCAACTCGACCGCCCCGAGCCTGCGTTGTCACGCATTTGTGACTGGTTTGTTGACCATCTTTGATCAGCATTGAAATGTTAAATCACCAACTTACGTTGTGAAATGGATAAAGTTTCGTCAAGCGATCCACCAGTACAAATTCAGATTAAAAATGCTGAAAAATCCTTCATCAGCGATGGGGGACAAATAGAGGTATTGAAAAACATTAATTTGACGGTGTATAAAGGCCAATTTTGTTGTCTTGTAGGTCCTTCTGGTTGCGGTAAAACAACCCTTTTACATATCCTTGCAGGCTTAACCAAGCCCACATCTGGGGTTGTGGAATTGTTTCATTACGACCAAAACAAACCACTCAACTCAATGGTTTTTCAAGAACAATCTATTTTCCCTTGGATGACGGTTTTTTCCAATGTTGAATTTGGTTTGAAAATGCGTGGTGTACCAAAGCCAGAGAGAATTGATGTTGTTGACCACTACATTGAAAAAGTTGGATTAACTGCATTTGCCAATGCATATCCGTATCAACTCTCGGGTGGTATGAAGCAACGCGTATCCATTGCCAGGGCTTTTGCCAATGATCCCGAAATCCTTTTAATGGATGAGCCATTTGCCGCATTGGACGAGCAAAACAAAGTGTTGTTGCAAGAAGAATTACTCCGAATTTGGGAAGAGTCGAAAAAAACAGTCGTATTCATCACACACTCCATTGACGAAGCCATTGTTCTTTCTGATCGAGCTTTGATGATGACGTCGCGCCCTGGAACAATCAAGGCAGAAGTTTCAATCCACATTCCACGTCCTAGAAGTGTTTATCAATTGAAATCTTCCGCTGAGTATGGTCAACTGTATTCCCAAATTTGGGAGCAATTGAGAGACGAAGTCCTTAAAGCCAAACAGAGCATTGAAGACAATGAAAGATAAGCCCACCAATCACTTTCAATTCAATGAAGCGGATCCGCCGTTAGCCGATCCTCTGATTCACATTCGACCCAACTCGACACTCAATCAGACATTGCTTTCTACTCGTTCAAAAGAAAGAATCGTTGCTCTTCTCACCCCTGTATTTCTCTTATTGTTGTGGGAGTTACTTGTTAGAAATGGCGTACTTGATAAAAGATTTTTTCCAGCCCCTTCATCTATTGTCAGTACTTTTCATTATCTGTTGGTAGAAGCGCCTTGGGGGAATTCGCTTGTATTTCACACACTAAAAAGCATGTCTCGAGCAAGTATTGGTTTTTTAATAGGGGCTTTTCCCGCCATACTGTTGGGAATCATGATGGGGTTGATGCCAATGGTGCGTGCTGCCTTGCAACCCATGATTGGTGCATTGTTTCCAATCCCCAAAGTTGCAATCATGCCTTTGATCATGCTGGTATTTGGACTTGGGGAAGAGTCAAAATGGGCCATCATCGCAATTGGTGTATTTTTTCAGGTTCTCATCGCTACTGCTGCAGGTGTATCCAATATCGACAAAATTTACATTGACGTTGGCCGTAATTTTGCAGCATCCCGATTGGCCACTTATATTTATATTGCATTGCCCGGTGCATTGCCAATGATTTTTGCAGGTATCCGTCTCGGGTGGGGCGTAGCCCTTTTGCTGCTCGTCACCGCTGAGATGGTTTCAAGTCAATCCGGATTAGGTTTCATGATCTGGCGGGCTTGGCAACTGCTTGCTGTTGAGGACATGTATGTGGGTCTCGTTACCATTGCAGCAATCGGCATCATTTCTTTTTGGCTGCTTGACGCTATTGAAGCCAAGATGGTGCCTTGGAAAGCACATTGAAATTTTTTTAAATGTCATATCACACAAGGAGCTATCCGTGAGAGATTCATTCATCAACAAAGACAGGCGTGATTTGGTTGGGGCTGCGGGTTTATCGGCCTTCGCTGGTTTAACTGGTATTTCTCAAGCACAAACTCGTCGATCCCCATTGAGTCCTCCTGTCAAAGTTAAATTAGGCATCATTCGGGCTTTGTATGACGTGGGCTCTTTGATTGCAGATGCCAAAGGCTATTTTCGTGAGGAAGGCCTTGATATCGAGATTGTTATTTTTCCAAGTGCAGCAGACTCTACTCAAGCGCTTAGCATTGGTGCAATTGATGTGCTAGCTAGTAGCCCAAGCGCAACCATTTTCAACTCTCGACAACGCGACATCGATATGACCATTGTTGCTGGGGCAGGGCAGCACTCACCCGGCCACGGTGTGGTGAGTATTGTTTTGCGAAAGGATTTGTTAGATTCCAAACGTTACCAATCGGCTGCGGATCTGAAAGGCATGAAGCTCGCAACTGGTGTTACCTCAGCGAGTCATTTCCTTGCTGTGGAGTACTCCACAGCTGCTGGCCTGAAGGAAAAAGAGGTTGAATACGTAGCCCTTGGCTTTGGTAATCTAATTGTTGCTATGAACAATAAGGCCATTGATGGCGGCTGTATCAATGAGCCTCAAGCAACATTGATGATCGAGCGTGCTAACGGTGTCAGAATTGCTACCAGCGATAACATTAAACCTAATTTCCCTTTTGGCTATTTGATGTATGGTGGACTATTGGCCAAGAAAAATACCGACGCAGGCCGTCGCTACATGGTTGCCTACTTGAGAGGCTTGCGTGATTACCGACTCGCTTTTGGACCAGATAAAAAAGATACCAATGACATCATTGGAATTTTAAAAAAATATGAATTGATCATTTCTCCCAACATGCCTTCTCTTGGTCTTAGTGAAGACGGATCACCTTCTTTTCAACGAATTGAACATTTTCTCGAATGGCATCGCGCCAACGGTGCAATTCGAACCATGCCAGATCCCAAAAGTGTGTTTGATGACAGCTTCAGGCAATATGCGGTAACGCAAATCAAAGTTTGATGACGCCGTTAGAGCCGTCTTACCCTCAGAATTGAGGCTTCAGGCCATTGAGCCCCAGCAAAAAAGGTCACAAAATACAGTTCAAATAATTACTGACTATAAGCAATAGTATTTGCCCCATAGCTGGGCTTTAAGTCATTTTGGAGTGCTCGAACCATTATTGCTGGGATAGAGACCATGCATATGATCAAGAAGGGGCAAATGAGCTGCCCCAGCGGATCGACCCTATCTGCAGCCAACCAGTTCTATAGTCTTGCCGCTTGATCAACAGGTCAGCGACGCAACTCTTTTCGGCCAGACTCCACTACTGCGACAAAACCTTAATTTCTCTAATTGCCTCATCAGTAGTAGATTTATCCTTGACATAAGGTACAGTGCGTTCATGATAGCAACACCTTCCACTTAAAAAATTAAGGAGCTTTGATGTTTCTTTCTCTAATCATCTTTCCGTACATATCGTAAGCACTTTGAACTTCTGCAGCGATATTGAAATCAGCCGCATCGGTGCTGTGTCGCGCTCTTAAATTAACCATGAACTCTGCAGTTTCTGCAGATTTATTAATTTTTGCCAACTCGGTTTGTATCCGCTTCACAATAGCTGCAGGCATATTGGCGGGTCCTTCTAGCAAATACCACGTCGGTGGAATTTGGTATCCCGGAATAATCTCCTGAATGGTTGGCACATCTGGAAAATCAGCAGGTCTTTTGTCATCCAAAATAGCCAGCAATTTAATTTTATTGGCCTTGCCCAAATTTGCACCAATCGTTCCATCTGCAAAAGTATGGATGCGCCCAGCTAAAAGATCGGCCACGTATGCTGTGCCACCTTTGTAAGGCACGTGCTCTAAAATAATCCCTGTTTCAGCCATGAGAGCTTCAAATCGAAACTGGGGTGCGCTACCCACTCCAGCAGAGCCATAGGCGATTTTGCCTGGTTCTTTTTTGGCCTTTGCAATGAACTCTTGCAAAGTATTAATACCCATATCTTTGTTAACACCCAACAAAGTTACTGGATAACCTAAACGAGCAATGGGCGTGAGATCTTTCAAACTATCGTATTGCAATTTTTGCATATGAGGCAATGCAGCCGTTGCCGTGATGAGTGTTCCGAGTAGTGTGTAACCATCTGCAGGTGAACGAGCAACACGCATGGTTCCAATAGCACCACCAGCTCCACCCACATTTTCAACAACAATTTGTTGTCCTAATGCTTTGGATAATTGTTGAGCATAAAAACGCTGAACGATATCGGTTCCAGCACCCGCATCAAAAGGGACGATTACTTTGATTTGTTTAGTGGGCCATTCATCGGCTGCAAATGCAACCGAACCCAAGCCACTACACCATACGAAAAGCGTGGAAATTAATAACTGAATTGAATATTTCATGATATGACGTTTGAAATTACATTTGTGCATCACGACCGATCCAGTCGCGCGACGTTTCTGAATAGGTTGGCTTTGGAGCGGGCTTAGGTGTATCAAATGGATTTTCTGCGGCTAAGCGACTGCGATGGTTGTAAGTAATTCGACGTTCAATAATTTTCCACTCGCCATTTTTTTTGCTCAGCTTATCGACGTAAGTGCCGCCAACCATGGCCAATGATCCAGATGGATAAGCACCTATTGAATTGTAAAAAGCGGACATGACAGCATCGCCATCATCTAAAAATCGAATCGCAATGTTGGTCGCCGCATGAAAAGAAAACCGACGAGTGCTGATGAGGTGAGCATAATTTTCGCGAATCGCATCTCTGCCGAAATAGCTGCCGCGAGGATTGACCAATTTGCAATCATCATCAAAAACACTCATTACGCCATCCAAGTCATTGCCGTCATAAAAATAGGTGTAGCGCGACAACAAATCGTGTAGAGCCAACTCATCTTCGAGTCTTTGGAGACGCTTTTCAACATCGGTTGGTTTGCTTCTGGGTAGTCGAGCAATGTTTTGCAACAAGCCCCACATGGATTTTTGAAGAATGGTGAATGTTGAATCTGACATGATGTCTCCTCATTTAGTTGTGGAATGATAATGTTGTGTACTGCCATTGCTTCGATTGGAAGCGTAGGCCAAGTCGACTATTTGCATGGCCTTCTCTAGATCAAAGAGATTGCCAATGGGTGGTTTGCCTTGATCAAATCGTGACAATGTCTCTTCAACAAAGGTGGGATACCAATAGGCATTACCGTTCGAAGGGGTTTGAATTGTTTTTAATTCATGCGTTGCATTTTTTCGAATTTCAATAGAACCGTCGCCAGTAGCTATCAAGTATTGGCTATTGGTTCTGACGCAAAATCGCAAATCAAATGGTGTTTGAGGTGTTGCTGGAAAGGTGTAGCCTGTCTCTACAGTGCAAAGCGCTTTTGGAGATCGCAGAATCACACTGGAGTAATCTTCAATGGGTAGTTGCCACGTGTGGTTGCCCATCAACGATGTGATTTCAGTAGGTTCACTTTTTGTAAATTGGCGAAACATATCAAAGAAATGAACGCTCAGATTGATGGTTGATCCGCCGCCCGACAAAGCGGGATTGAGCATCCAAGAATTACCGCTTTCACGATATCGAGCTGGCCCACCTGCAATGAATCTGAATGATGCAAATGTGACTTGTTCATGCTCAATCATCGCCATCACCTGCTTGTAAAAATCGCTAACGCGAAAATTAAAGCCTGTTGCGATGTGCAAACTCTTTTTCTCAGCCTGAACTCGAAAATTAGCGACTTCTTGCTGATTCATACCGCCTGGTTTTTCCACCAAGCAAGCAATACCTTGATCAATCACAAATTGTGTGGTGGAAGCTAATTCATTGTGCGGGGCGAAAATAAAGACAAAGTCTGGTTTTTGCTTGGTTATGAGTTCTCGGTAGTCGGTATAACTGGGCGCTTCTAAATGGGCACTGATTTGATCAAGCGTCTTTTGATTGGGGTCTGAAATGCCAACAATTTTATATTTTGAAAGTTTAGATACAGCCATGTAGTAGTGCTTGGCATGCCAATGCTGTATACCAATAAAAGCAATTTTCATTTTATGCGTGTAGTTTGAGATAATTGCAAAAAAATCCAATACTACTCTACCTCGTTCCTAGGAGAAGGTCAATCGTATGGGTTACTTTTGGGTTTAACACGGGTGAACGTGTAAAACATCAAACCTGTATTGATATCTACTGTGGCAAATTATAAAGTTACAAGTTATTGTTGCAATTTAGAACTTTTAGGATATCAAGTGCAGAGTGTGTTACTGTAAATTTAATGAATGACTGGCAGTCTTTTTTAACAAATGCAAATTCTATTGAAATTGAACATTACTATAGACCCAGTGGTCTTCCAATTGAACAACAACCTTGGTTGGCAAGCGTTTGGAGAAAAAGTTCTATTCGAGCGTAACTCACTCATATTTGACTTTAAGCGTCTAAGTGTTGACCCATTCACCATTTCATTCAAATTACGGCTTCAGGCTTATTCCTGGCTGGAAATATAGGCCATCGCTCAGGCTCATACCTCATTGGACAAGGCTCTCAATTGACAGTCTAATAGTAATGCATTAATATTTGTGAGAGAAAATTATTGATCGATATTCGACTTAAAGGGCTCTTTATGGTTTCAGCAGGCCCCCACAATTCTGACATTCAATGAATTCAAGCATCTATACGACTGTACTTATTGTTGGTGGCGGTCCTGTCGGTTTAACTGCTGCAATTGAGTTGTCAGCACATGGCGTTCCAGTGATCCTCGTTACAGAGAAACTCGAAACTGCCCAGCATCCCAAATGCAACAATACCAATGCTCGATCCATGGAGTATTACAGACGGCTGGGACTTGCCCAAAAACTTCGAGAGGCCTCACTTCCCGCCAACATGGAGCGTGCATCGGCCTACGTGACCCGTTTTTGCGGTTACGAATTTGGTCGTTTGCCCCGACCTCATTCGGATTGGCCCACACCAGAGATTCCAAACAATATTTCGCAGCTAACTCTCGAGAAAATTTTACGGCGTCATGCTGAAGAACGTACAGGGCAAAAAGTCTTTTTTGGACATACTTTACTTTCTTACACCGTTCGATCAGATGCTAAGACGGTTGACTCCAAGGCTCCTGAAATCGAAGCGCTGATCAAGGGGCCTGATGATCAGACTTTTAAGGTGTTTGCGGAATACTTAATTGGTGCCGATGGAGCTACGAGCTTGGTTAGAAAACTCATTGGTGCAAGATTACAAGGTGAAGATGGGACCGCTTCACTTGCATTTATGGGTGGAACAATGTTGTCCTATTACATCAAGGCGCCGCGACTTATAGGACTTAGCGGTCGTGTTCCAACGCACTCGACTTGGATCATCAATCCAGAGATGCGAGGATTGATGTTCTCTCAGGATGGTAAGGAGCACTGGGTTGTACATTATCAAGTTCCTCAAGGTGTAGATTGGAAGAGTCTAGATGCTCGAAAAATCGTAGGACAGATGCTTGAGAAGCCTTCCGAAAATCATAGCGATGATGCTTGCAATGCGGTTGAATTCGAGATTCTATCGGGTGGTCCATGGAAAGGCGGCCTAGCACTTGTGGCGGATCGGTATCAGAAAGGTAACGTATTTTTAGTGGGTGATGCGGCCCATTTGTTCACGCCACTCGGTGGCATGGGTATGAATACAGGTATTGGCGATGTGATAAACCTGTGTTGGAAGATCGCGGCTAATTACCAGGGCTGGGCTGGGCCATCTCTTCTCAAGACATATGAAATTGAGAGGCTTTCAATAGGTATTCGTAATTCCAGTTTTGGAGTTAAATGCGCTCGTGTTATGGACGGATGGAAGGTTCCGGCAGACTTTGAGGATGAGACTCCGCATGCTCAGGCTGAACGCGCTCATTTGGGCGATCAAATCTTGGTCGAAGATTTACCCCAATATTTGTCCGTCGGATTACAACTGGGGGAGCGCTATTCGACCTCGCCTGTCATTTTTGAGGATCCTGGTCCAGAGCCCGAAGATAGATGGGACGTTTACGAACCACTTGACCGCACTGGCTCTCGGGCACCTCATTGCTGGCTGGGTGATAAAGACAGTCTCTATGATCATTTTGGGAATGGATTCACACTGTTAAACCTAGGGAACCCTCTCCATTCGGGACCTTTAGAGAAGGTCGCTCGCGAAATTGGTATTCCGCTCACTGTTCTGCAAACCAAACACCCTGCTGTTTTAGATCTATATCGAAATACGCTTACGATCATTCGTCCGGACCAGCACATTGCATGGCACGCGAATAATGCAACGGAAAAAGATGCGATTGAAATTTTTAACAGATTGCGCGGGTTGCTTAGCGCATATTAATCTTGGGCGCATCACATCACATCACATTAGGAGACGATTTTATGGTTAATCTTAAGTCAACTGGTAACGCAGTTCCGAAATGGATCCATAAGCTTGCACAAGCTTTGAGTTTTGTTGGGGTAATCCTGTTAGTGTGTCCTGTTACTTCAGCTTTCAGTCAGACCTATCCTGACAAGCCCATCAGATTGATTGTGCCCTCTGGGGCAGGAGGGCCAACAGATGTGATCGCACGTCTTTTAGCTGAGCGCATGCGTTTGGCGTTTGGCCAGACCATTTTGGTCGAAAATCGGGGCGGGGCGGGGGGCATGATTGGAGCCCGTTTTGTTGCTTCATCTGCTCCAGATGGCTATACCTTGTTATTTGGCAACACTGCCACATTGGCCACAATACCAGCTGTATCAAAAAATGTCGGCTATGACCCTACCAATCTTGTTGCCGTAGGGAAAGTGATGGACTCTTATCAGATGCTGGTTGTTTATCCAGATCTGCCTGTGAAAAACGTCACTGAATTGATTCAGTACATTCGCGCCAATCCATCGCGCAGCAACTATAGCGCGGCTGGTGTCGGTAATTTGACTCATCTGAGCGGGGAGTTGTTCAAGTCCCGAATTGGTGCTGACTTTACTGTGATCCAATACAAAAGTGGCGCAGAGTCAGTTAATTCCATTTTGGCTGGACAGACACAGTTTACGATCGATAACGTAACGACCGTCAAGACCTTGATACAGGAAAAAAGATTGCGTGCCCTGGCTGTCACAAGCCCATCTCGTAAGGCTGAATGGCCTGATCTCCCAACCATGGAAGAAGCAGGAGTCAATGATGTCATCATTGCTAGTTTTTTCGGTGTGGTGGCACCTCCCGGAACACCGAAAGAGATCATACAGAAACTCAATGCTGTTATCAATGAAGGAATACGTTCAGAGGCATTTCAGGAAAGCCTAACGCGATTGGGTGCCCAGATTTCTCCAGACACCCCAGAGAATTTCCAGCAACTCATTGCACAGGAAGTTAAAAAATGGACAACTCTATGGCAGAAAAGTGGTATCAAAATAGATTGAAGTCACACACAACCTTGAATTGAAATAAATATGGACTTAGGTATCAAAAACAAAACTGCGCTCGTATGCGCCTCTTCACAAGGCCTTGGGCTCGCTTGTGCAACTGCATTGGCCCGTGAAGGTGCTAACGTTGTCATTAATGGCCGTAACCAACAACGGCTAGACAAGGCAATTACTGAAATACGAGCGAAGACAGGTGTTGTAGCCAAATATGTTTTGGCAGACATAACAACCGAAGTCGGAAGACAAACTATTTTTGACGCATGCCCAAAACCAGACATCTTGATTAATAACAACGCTGGACCCGCGCCTGGGCAACTCTCTGACTGGAACCATGATACTTTGCTCAACGCAATCGAATCCAATATGTTGGCGCCCATTTTGCTCATTCGTGGCTATGTCCCAGGAATGCGTGAAAGAAAATTTGGGCGTATCGTGAATATTACCTCTGCTATGGTGAAAAGACCTAAACCGAACATGGCCTTGTCAACGTCGGCCCGAACGGGACTAACGGCATTCAGCAAATCTGTTTCACTGGATGTTGTTGTAGATAACGTGACAATCAACAACCTGTTGCCCGAAAGAATCGATACGCCACGCCAGCAGTTCATGGCCGAGCGGATGATTAAGGAGTTTGGCATCGATTTAACCGAGGCACGTAAGCGGATCAGCGCCACCGTTGCAGCCAAACGCTTTGGTACTCCCGAAGAATTTGCGGATGCTTGTGCTTTCCTCTGCAGTTCTCAGGCGGGGTTTATCTCAGGACAAAACCTGCAAATCGACGGTGGTTCGTATCCTGGACTAATTTGAGTTTAAGTAAAAAATAAACCTGCGTTTAAAAACTGATCCAATTTGAGTGAGAGTTTTTATCTGAGCTCATTCCAACCATCCAGCCTGTCCTGATAGAAAGTCACTTCACCACGGTTTGAGTAAGACCAAATAGTAAATGGACCGCTAGCTCTAACTTTTTCTGGCTCACCAAGAATTGCTCGAATCTCGTCATAGCTCGATCCCTGTTTCAAAGACCGCCAGTTAGCTAGATTTTTCCAGCCCTCACTTGTGACTGTAGATTTTTGAATCACGGCTTTGTTGAGGGGTGACTCAAGACTTGTTAGTCTGATTTTTAACTCTTGAACTTCTTTTTCTAGTTGGGTGATTCGATCACTATCACTAGCAATTGATCCAAAGCTGAGGGTCAAAAACAAGCAACCAAACAAACTATTTTTTAAGAGTGTTTGTGATGTGCTCATTAATTTACTCCAAGTTGTATTTCTATCGAATAGCCCATTATCGTCAATCAATTACAAAAAAACTGACCTGAGTTAAATGTTGATCCAATCTCAGTGAGCGATATTAGTCTACCTGATTTCACTGCAAACCCAATCTTTTCTGTACCTCCTGTGGTGTGGGGATGGCATTAATATTCATCAAACCAACTCAACCGCAGCCTTCAACTGGCTAGGACTCGAATACAAATATTGAGCAGTGGTTTGAATGCTGCGATGCCCAGCCAGCGTTTTCAAAATATGTATTGCGGTGCCTTTGTTGGCCAGTGTTGTTAAAAAAGTTCTGCGTCCGCTGTGACTGCTTGCACCCTCAACACCAGCGCCTTCGTAGAGCAAGGCAAAAGTTTGTGCCAAGCTGTTTGCGTTGAAACCAGCTCGGATGCTTTTTTGGCTAGCAAAAAATGGATAGCTGCGATCCACACACTTGGCTTGCTGAGCATAGGCTTGCAATTCTGCTTTGAGCTTGGCGCTGACAAACACAGTGCGCGCATGACGGCCTTTGGTCATGTCGGGCAGCAAGCGGATCTCATGTTTAATTTCACCATCAGTGGTTGAGACATCGCTCCAGCGTAGGCAAGCTACTTCGCCGATTCTTAAACCCGCCCAGTGTGTGAGCAGCATCATTGATCTGTTACGGGCTGCGTACTTGCGTGTATTGATATGCGTTAACAAGCGCTCAATTTCAGCAGTTGTCAGTGTCTTTGCTTGTGCCATGGTGTTATCTCCTAAATCATGTGTTTGCGTTTGTTGCATTGTGTTTTCATATATTTATCTGGACAACCTGAGTCCGTCCAGAATGGCGGGTTTCTGATTTGTAGCAGGGCGAAATGAACTGGCTGTGGATAACTTTTTCACGGTTTTTTTCTTCAATGATTTCAACGATCAATCACCAAAACCACGAAAAAGCATTGTTTTTCGTGATTTTTTGTGGATAAAGTGCCCGCTCAGTGGATAACCAGCGCA
>Ga0214919_10006882_pt1 | contig 15477 bp, 15 predicted proteins | sample LL1503_MetaG_FD_177994 | JGI IMG/M metagenome (GOLD analysis project Ga0214919, IMG submission 177994) | Freshwater microbial communities from Lake Lanier, Atlanta, Georgia, United States - LL-1503 | ecosystem: Environmental > Aquatic > Freshwater > Lake | place: USA: Georgia | collected... | reverse complement strand
GCTCCTAAGCCTCCTGCTTCTGCTGCCAAGCCTGCTTCCAAGTAAGTAGTCCTGCCGCCCACGCAATTTGCGCGGGCGGCTCCCCGTATCGACATTTGCAGAAAACGGGGTGAAAACCGCCAATCCATTTGAGAAGTTGGCCGCCCATATCGTCGCCTTGCCGCGACTTTGACCCCGAGAGTCCCGCATCTGTCAAGGGAAGACGCAGTGGTTGCGATGCGTCGGATTGACTCCGACCCTCGTTTCAGAAACGCAGGGAAGCCAATTCCCGGGGTGGTGACTTTGTGGCAACCCGCGACCGGGTTGTGCCGTTATCAGGCGGCCTTCATGCATGAAGACGGTTCTACTAAACTCCAACTCAAGGAAATTGAAAATGACCAAAGTTATCGCTGTTTTGCTCGCGACCATGTTTGCCACCAGCGCATTTGCCGCTGCTTCAGCTGCATCTGCTGCTAAGGCTGCTTCTGGTGCTAAGGCTGCTTCTGCTGCCAAGCCTGCTTCCAAGTAAGTAGTGCTGCCGCCCACGCAATTTGCGCGGGCGGCTCCCCGTATCGACACTTGCAGAAAACGGGGTGAAAACGGCCAATCCATTTGAGAAGTTGGCCGCCCATATCGTCGCGTTGCCGCGACATTGACCCTGCGAGTCCCGGATCTGTCCAGGGAAGACGCGGTGGTTGCGATGCGTCGGATTGACTCCGACCCTCGTTTCAGGAACGCAGGGAAGGCAATTCCCGCGGTGGTGATCTAGGAGGGGCCTGTCGGCTCTCTTGCCCCTGGCCAATATGGTGCTGATTAGCCACCTGAAGTGCATGGGCTCGACCGCTACTATGAAGCACCGTTCTGGTCCATCTATCCGCTTGCCCCCAATGATCACTTCAGCAGACGTCTGCCGCCGGAACTTCGCCGGCATAGTGGGTTTGAACCGAACTGCTGTTGGCTGCGCGTTGGTCGCAGTGCTGTGCGGCTGCGCTGCCCCCTATGTCTACCGCAGCACGGCCGGGGAAGTTCCGTCCGAACAGACCCTGATGGAATGCGCGAGACTGGCAACCCGGGCCACCATCGGGATGCTCGGCGGCTTCGAAGGAGGGGTTCTGAAAGCGTCCATCACGCACGAATGCCTCGCCATGAAAGGCTACGCCCAACAGCAGTGAAGCGCATGAGCGCCGGCAGCGTGCGTAATCCCTGAAAACCTCCCAGTAGCGGCATCGGCCAGTTCGCCCACCGCGCGCACCACCGTGCCGTGCCGGCGCAGGTGTCCTGCGGCGGGCGATGTGCGTCAGTCCCACACGCGGTGATGGCGAGTTTTCACATTCGCCGTTGAGCCTGCTGGCTGTGCGCTTCATGCGAAGCACCAACAGTTGTGAATGGCGGAGTAAAAAGGAACCAGCTAGCGGCGGCGTAACCGGGTACCGGTCACTTAAACCAAAATTTTCCATTAACCCCAATGTCTAATGGAAGCCATTAGCGCAAGTGATTGATTTTGTTGAGTAATTCGCTGATTTATGGTTAAAGTAGTGGCTCGCGATTTCAGTGCGGGGTTGTCATGGACTTTGAGCTGCGGTTTGCGGACAAAGAAATCACCGCCTGGGGTGGCATGAGCCTCATGAAGCGCATGCTGGACCATATGCAATTTGATGCGACCTTGTCTTGTGCAGGCTTGACCCAGCCCGGCAGCAACCGCGGCTACGCACCCGAACAACTCATCACCCAATTCATGCTTTCGGTATGGTGCGGCGCCAACCGCTTCGAGCACGGCGAAGTCACCCGCCACGACCCCGTTCTCAAACGCATCTTCGGCATCAAGCGCATGGCCAACTTCAAGGCCGTCATGCGACTGTTTCGCCGCTTCACCCAGCACTCCAACGAAGCAGTGATGGAGAAACTTTACGGCTGGATGTTTGAGCAAATTGCCATAGATGGCATCACCCTGGATGTGGACTCCACCGTCATGACCCGCTACGGCCAGCAAGAAGGCGCGGCGCGGGGCTACAACCCGGCCAAGCGAGGTCGCTCAAGCCACCACCCGCTGATGGCATTTGTGTCGGAAACACGCATGGTGGCCAACCTGTGGCTGCGCCCCGGCAACACCAGCTCAGCCAACAACATCCAGGGCTTCTTGGCCAACACCCGACAGCGTCTGGGCAACAAACACATTGCCCTGTTGCGCGGTGACAGTGGCTTTAGTGACAACGCATTTCTTACCCACCTGGAAGAACAAAAGCTGTACTACGTCATTGCCCTGCGCCAGACGCCGCCGCTGCAAAGGGCACTGGTAGATGCCAGCCTTGAGGGTAAGGGCTGGTGGGGCCTTATGGACGACACCGGCCAAGGTGGTGCAGGCATTGAGCTCACCCGCTTTCGCTACCAGGCCGACAGTTGGGCCCAACCCCGGTGGGTGACGGGGATTCGCCAGCATATCGATCAACGCAATAGTCCCAAGGGCAAGACCTTGAATCTGTTTGCCGATGACCCGGTGATTGGTCGCTTCCGCTTCAGCGCTTTGGTCAGCGACATGGACTTGCCCGCTGAAACCATTTGGCGCACTTATCGTGGGCGCGCCAATTGCGAGAACAGAATCAAGGAGCTCAGGTACGACTTTGCGGCTGACAACTTCAACATGAAGGATTTCTGGGCCACCGAGGCGGCCTTAAACACGGTGATGCTGGCCTACAACCTGATGGGCCTCTTTCGCCAGGTTCTACTCAAAAGCGTAGTGCTCAAGGGTGGCGTATCCACGCCGATTCAGCACACACTGCAGACGCTTCGCTACAAGTTGTTTGCAAAGCCTGCCTACACCACTACCGAGGGCAGAAAGCCGATTTTCAGTGGAATACCTGAACCGCGTTTAGGATGCCGGTCCGGTGGCACTTGCAGACACATTTTTTGATTTTTTCAATGACAATTCCCCATAATTGAGTCAAGTTGCGCCATCAGATATCATCGAGACTTGACACTTTTGTTGGTACTAATAATGGTATCGAATGGCACTCACAGAACTATCACTTATTGCCTATTGTGGCGACCTGCCGAAACCACCTTGCTGTAGCGCCATGACCAGTGATCAATCGATAGGGTGTCAGCAACAGAACAGGACATCATGGCGCTGATAGGTTACGCCGAAGCTCGCCCGCTCGACGCGCGGCTCCTCACCACCGACGCACTGCAGAACAAATACAGCTGCCCTGACAAGGCGCCGGCCTGATGCCTAAGCCCTCGTCCCGGACACGGGACACCGCAACATGGTGATCGGACCGCCCTCACCCGTCGCTCTTCCACAGTCCGCCGCGCATGCGGCAGGCTTCGCACCGTCCCTCGAAATCGACGGACTGCACCTGTCGTACGGCGGGTTCATGGCGCTCAAGGAGATCAGCCTTAAGGTGGCGCGCGGCGAGTTCGTCGCACTGCTCGGGCCATCAGGGTGCGGCAAGACGTCGCTGCTGCGCGCGATCGCCGGTTTCGTCCACCCGCAGCAGGGCTCGGTGCGGCTCAACGGCCACGACGTCGCGAAGCTGCTGCCACGGCAGCGCAACATTGGGCTCGTGTTCCAGAGCTACGCGCTGTTCCCACACATGAGCGTGATCGACAACGTGCGCTTCGGGCTCGAATGCCGTAACGTACCGAAAGCGGCGAGCATCGAACGCGCGCAGGCGGCGATGGCGCTGGTCGGCCTCGAGACATTTGCCGACCGCATGCCGAAGCAGCTCTCCGGCGGCCAGCAGCAGCGCGTGGCGCTCGCGCGCGCGCTCGTCATCGAGCCTGACCTGCTGCTACTGGACGAGCCGCTCGGCGCGCTCGACAAGCGGCTACGCGTGCAGATGCAGACCGAACTGAAGGCCCTTCAGCGGCGGCTGGGAGTCACCGCCGTGTTCGTCACCCACGACCAGGAAGAAGCCATGTCGATGGCTGACCGGATCGTCGTGATGCGCAACGGCGTGATCGTGCAGGTCGACGCGCCCGAGGCGCTGTTCGCGCAGCCGTGCTCGGCGTGGGTCTGCGATTTCGTCGGCGCGGGCAATTTGCTGCGCGGGCCCTTAGAGCCTGCGGGCCCAGGCCGCTATCGGATGCAGATCGGGCCCGACTCCGCGTTCGAAGTCGATTCCCAGCAGGCACCCGCGGCCGGCAGCGTGCTGTTCGTGCCATCGGATCGCGTGTGGCTCGACGCCGCGCCCGAAGGTCAGGGGCTGCAGGTGAGCGCCCGTCGCTACCTGGGCCTCAGCGTCGAGATTACGATCGCGCATGCGCACGGCACGCTGGTGACGCAAGCGCCGCTCGACGCGAGCAGCCGCTTCCCAGTCGGCAGCTGGGTGCGCGTCGGCGCCGAGCACCGCGACTGCCGCCTGTTGCCCGGCGACTGATGCTGCACCGCCAGACCCTGCACCACAATCATCGCGCCAATGTCGTCCGCCCCGCTCTGCGCTCCCGCACTCGCACCCTCGGCCCTCATGCTGGGGCACCGCCGCCGGAGACGGCTGGCGCTCGTCGGCTACCTAGCACCGGTGACGCTGTTCTACATCGGCTTCCTGATCTTGCCCTACCTGTCGCTTCTGGAACTCTCCTTCTTCCGCTACAGCTCGGCAAAGCTCTACATCCCGCAGTTCACCATCGACAACTACGTCGCGGTCCTCACCGATCCGTTCTACTGGCTGCTGATGCTGCGCACGATCGGCCTGGGACTGCTTGTCACCGCGATCACACTGCTGATGGGCTATCCGCTTGCGCTGATGATCGTGCGCTCGCCGCCGAGGCGCAAGACGCTGCTGATCGGGATTGCGTTGTCGCCGCTGCTGATCAACTTAGTGGTGCGCACCTACGCGTGGCTCGTGCTGCTGGGCGACACCGGCGTGATCAACAGCTGGCTGAAGGCAATGGGCCTCATCTCGTTGCCGCTGCCGATCAACGGCAACTGGGTGTCGGTGACGATCGGCCTCGTCCACATCACGCTGCCGCTGATGGTACTGAGCCTCGTCGCCGTACTGGAGAACATTGATCGCAGGCTTGCCGAAGCGGCGGTGAGCCTGGGCGCCACCGATACGCGCGTGATGCGCAGGATCATCCTGCCGCTGTCGCTGCCAGGAATCGGCTCCGGGTCGCTGCTGGTGTTCTGCTTCACGATCAGCGCGTTCGTCACGCCGGCGCTGCTGGGCGGCAATCGCGTGTCGACCGTCAGCACGATGATCTACCAGAAGTTCACGTTCTCGGCCAACTGGCCCGTCGGCGCCACGCTGGTGTTCATACTGCTGGCAATGAACGTCGCGGTCATCGCGCTGCACAGCCGCATGTTCCGCGAGGAGCACGACCATGTTTGACCGTGCGGTCAACGCCATCGGGTGGCTCGTCGTGGTGTTCATCCTGAGCCCGCTCATCATCATCATCGGCGCCTCGTTCACCGAGACCACATACGTCGCGTTCCCGCCTCAGGGTTTCACGCTGCGTTGGTACCAGCAGTTGATGGGCCGGCAGGATTTCCTCGAATCGTTCGTTTTCAGCATCGTGCTGGGGTTCCTGTGCACGCTGGCGGCGATGATCCTCGGCTCGCTGGCCGCGATCGGCCTGCACCGTCACCGCTTCTTCGCGCGGGCTTTCTTCCGCAGCTTCTTGCTTTCGCCGCTGGTTCTACCGACCATCGTTACCGGTGTGGCGCTGCTGCAGTTCTACTACCTCATCGACCTCGAGGCGCCCCTGCTGGGCCTGCTGATCGGGCACGTGCTGATCACCGTGCCGTACGTGGTACGCACCGTTGGCGCCGGGCTCGTCGGCCTCGACCCCGCGGTCGAGGAGGCCGCCAACAGCCTCGGCGCGGGCACGCTGCGGACAATGCTGCGGGTGACGCTGCCGGCGATCGCACCGTCGATGCTGTCGGCGGCGATCTTCGTGTTCATCACGTCGTTCGACCAGGCGACCGTATCGATCTTCCTCAGCCAGTCCGTCGTCATGCCGCTGCCGATCCGGATATACTCGTATATAGAGTTCGCCGTCGATCCGATGATCGCGGCAGTATCGACCCTGCTCATCTTCATCGCGTTCGGCTTGATCGCGCTGCTGCAGAAAGTGCTGGGGCTCGATCGCGCGTTCGGCGCCGAGATCCGCTGAGCGGCATCCGCAGTCCAGATGTTCAACCCACCAAGGAGTGTAGCCATGACCTCACAGACCAATCTTCCCCGCCGGCAGATCCTAATCGCAGGCGCCGCGGCCGGCGCGATCACAGCCTTCCCGGCGATCGGCCAGGGCCGGCGCTCGCTCACCGTGCAGACGCTCGGCGGCGCGATAGAGAAGATCATGCGGGACGAGATCGTCCCCGCGTTCCAGAAGGAGCACAACATCGATGTGACGCTGGTGATCGAGGACGACGTGACGATTCTGCCGAAACTGCGCGCCGCGCGCAACCGGCCGCCCTACGACGTTTGCACCTGCGACAACCCGATCGCCATTCTCGGTGCCGAGGGTGACCTTTGGGCGCCGGATCAGAGCGCGAAAATGAGCAACTCGCCCGCAATATTCGCGAGTTGCAAGCCGCCGGCGACCGCGAACTACGCCTCGATCATCTACGAATACGCCTGCGTCTACAACACGAAGAAGATGAAGCCGCCGGCGTCGTGGGCCGACCTGTGGAGCGGCAACCTGGTCGTCGGCGTCCCCCACATCTCGCAGGCTTACGGGATGACCTTCCTCTACATCGCCGCGCTGCTTAACGGCGGCAGCGAGAAGAACCTCGAGCCGGGCTTCGCCGCAATCAAGCGCTTGAAGAACTTTAAGGTCTACAAGAGCGTGAGCCAGGGGCTGACGCTGTTCCAGCAGAACGAAATCGACGTCGCGCTGTTTTACGGCCATCGCGGCCAGCAGATGATCGACATGGGCCTGCCGATCGCGAAGACGGTGCCGAAGGAGGGCACATGGGGTCAGCGCACCGGGACGCAGATTCCGAAGGGCACGTCCAAGCTGGAGGAGGCGGTGCTGTGGGTCAACAACACGTACAGCGTGCCGTACCAGCTCGCATTCGCGAAAGGCCTCTACAGCCCGACCAATCGCAACGTGGTGACGCCGGCGGACCTCTCGCCCAAGCTCATCTTGGGCGAGAAGGTCGTCGATGCGATCAAGGAAGCCCCGTGGTCGGCGATGCTACCGCAACGCGACGCCCTCCTCGACCGCTGGACCCGCGAGTTCGGCGGATAGGTGACGGGTCTTCCCTCGGAGTGGCCTGGCGGGAACGACGCAATCATCCGCAGGTGTTTCGTCGACGTTCCGAGAGGTCAGGTGCACTTTCGCGAAGCAGGCGGTGGTAGCGCGCGTCCGCTGGTGCTGCTGCACCCCTCGCCGGGGTCGGGGAAGATGCTCTCGCCGCTGGTGATCGCGATGGGCGCCACGCGCCGCACGATCGCCCTCGACACCCGCGGCAACGGCGATTCGACGCCGCTGCCGATCGCGGACCCGGAGATCGGTGACTTTGCACTCGCCACGCTCGATGCGCTCGATGCACTGGGTATCCGCGAGTTCGACCTCTTCGGCTCGCACACGGGTGCGAGCATCGCCACCGAGACGGCGATCCTCGCACCCGATCGCGTGCGCCACCTGATCATCGAAAGTATGGGGCTGTGGAGCGCCGAGCGGCGCACCGAGTACCTCGCAAAGAACTCGCCTGCCGTCGCACCGGATGACATGGGGTCGCAGTTCAACTGGGCGTGGAATTACTGCCGCGATCAGTACCTGTTCTGGCCATGGTACGAGCGCACCGCGGAGGCGCGCCGCACGATCGGCCTGCCGGCGCCAGAGGTGCTGCACGATTTGGTCGTCGAGGTGCTTAAGGCGCTGCCGAGCTACTACATGTCGTACCGCGCGGCAGCACGATACCCGAAACGCGAGCGGCTCCCGCTGGTGCGTGTACCGGCGCTTGCGAGTTCCTGCCCCACCGACATGCTGATCCAGTATCTTGACGAGGTCACGCGGCTCGTGCCCGGTGCGCAGCGTGCGGTGATCGCGGACCCGGAGACGGCCGAAGGCGCCGCGGTCGCGGCCGCGATCTACGCGCGGTTCCTGGACGACATCGCGCCGGAGTGCTTACCGGAACACCGTAGCAAACGCTGATTGGCCTAGGCCGACAGGAGGCGGGGGCGGTCGGTGGTGGCTGTCTGGACACGTTTGAATTCGTGGCCGCATCCGGCTGGCAGGCATGATCCGCCTGCAGCGAATGGTCGACGATCAGTTCGAACGGTATAGCGGGTGTCGTCAGCAGCGGATCGAGGTTCGCCCGCGCCAGCGCATCGCTCAGCGCCGCGAGATCGAGCAGCACCGCCTCGACCTTGATCGAGCCCTGCTGGCGCGCGACGTTCTCCGCCAGCACGCGCACCGAATACGGCAGCACTAGGGGATCGTCGACGCGCGCGGCCCACAACGCGCCGATGGCACAGCTGCGTGGCTCGCCGGCGGTCACCTTTGAGCGACGATTATCGTCCACGGAAGCCGCCACTTTGGCAGCGCCGGTTCGTGCGCGCCGTCCTCCTCGGCGAAGGCGACCGCCTCGACGCTGCGAAAGCCGGCCTCCGCATAGGCCTCGCGCAAGTCGATCCGGCTGTGATCAAGCAGGTAGGGTTCGTTATTGCGGCGCGCGTGGCCGGCGAACAGGATTGCCAGCAACGGGTCCTCGGGCGGAAGGAAATCGAGGTGGGCAACGATGCCGCCGGGCGCGACCAGCCGCGCCGTTTCAGCAATCAGGCGGCGCACGACGTCCTCCGGCATCTCGTGCAGCAGCATCGTTGACGTCACCAGGTCGTATAGACCCGCCGGCAACCCCGTGGCAGCGGCATCGCGCTGCGAAAACGTGACGCGCGTGCGGCGCTCGACGGGCGTGTCCTGCGCGGCGGTGAGCAGGCAGCCGGCAGACAGGTCAATGCCGTGGACTTGGGCGGACGGCAGGGCCTGAGCGAAGGCCTGCGTGCTCTTGCCGAAGCCGCACCCGAGATCGAGCGCCCGCGTCACGCTGCGGCCGGCGATCACGAGGCGCGCAAAGCGCTCGTGCAGCTGCGGCTTCCCGACCACGCCGGAGGCGGTTGCCGTGCGATAGACGACACCCGCCAACGGGTCTCCCCCCAGACCGCCGGGATGCTGGTGGATGTCGCAGGCACGGTAATAGGCCGGCGCCTCGAACCGCGGATCGAGTTGCAGCATGCCGGCGGGCAGCGGCCGCGCCAACGCCTCGACGTGCGCTGCCCGATGCCGCGCCGCGGTCGCGACGATGCCATACGGTCCCGAGTACTTCATCCGCTGCAGGTGACGCTCAAGCCAAGCGAAATAGCGATGCGTCGGGTGCTGCTGGACGAAGGCGGCGTACGCGGCATCGCGCGCGGCCGGCACGGCGGCGCGCGATGCCGCCTCGTACCCCACCTGCCGGCGCACCGCGTCGAACAGCCGGGTCGACCAAAAGCCGCGCGCGGCGGCGACAAAACGCTGATGCGCAGCCGCATCGTGCTCGGCCCACGCGCCCGGCGCATCGGCGCGCTCCGCGTGGTGCGCCGCCGGAGTCAGCGTGGTCCCTTCGCTTGCTGCTCGCCAAGCACGGGCTCGAGCAGATGCGCGACGAACGCGGCGGCGTCACGCCGTTGCGCCTCGCCGTCGGCAATGCCGGACGAAACGGCGGCCGGATCGAAGCCGGCCTGCCGCTGCGCCCGCTCGAGTGTCTGCATGCGGCTGCGCAGGATGTAGACCTCGGACGCGAGCGCCATCATGACGCCCAGCATCCGATCGAGCGCAGGATCGGCGAAAAACGTCTGCTCGGGCGGCGGCGCCGTGTCCGGGTGTGCGGCGCCGGTAGACGCGTCAGTAGGCTCGGACACCGGAGGCTCGATTCATTGTGCAGCCGCGCCGGCACTCGCGAGCCACGGCGGTATTGCGTGCTGCGCGTACAGGTCGGCAACCGTTTCGCGGCGCTTGATAATCGCCACATCGCCGGCTCCGAGCAGGATCGTCGCCGGCCGCGGGATGCCGTTGAACTGGTTGGAGATCGCGTCGGCGTACATCCCGGTATCGAGGATCGCCAGCACGTCGCCGCCGTGCAGCGTCGGCAGCGCACGATCGGCGCCGAGCACCGACGGTATGCAGGTGCTGCCGACGACGTCCACCGTTTCGCTTTGCGGCGCATCCATTTTGTTCGCCGCAAAGATGCGGTGCCAGGCCTTGCTGGTGTCGATGCGCATCAAGTTGTTGGTGCTGGCATCTACGTGCACCCAGACGTGCCCCGCGTCGCGCTTGATCGCCCCGACGGTGGCGAGCAGCAGCACGCTGTTGCCGACGATGTAACGGCCGGGCTCCAGCCACAGTTCCGGCGTGGCCTGTCGCACCGGGGCCATTGCATCAGCAAGCGCGCCAGTGGCCGCCATCGCATAGTCCTCAATCGAGTGCGGATTTGTCTCGGGACCGCGCGCCTCGGGCTCGCGCTGCCGCGGCCAGCCGCCGCCGATGTCGAGCATCTGCGGCCAGAAGCCCGTCTCCCGATGTAGTTCGACCACTGCCGCGCCCAAACTGCGGCCAACGATCGCGAAGGCCTCGGGAAGGTTCGAGAACCGGCCCACGTGCGAGCTGTAGCCGAGCAACTCGACATGTGGCATCTGCAGCAGCTGCGCGACGAGACGCGCAGCTTCAGGCAGCGCATAGCCCCACTTCGAGCGGCGCACCGCGGAGAGCATGCCGTCCGTGGCGCGGAAGAATTCACCGCTAAACCGCTCGATCTCCGGGGGCAACAATTTCAGCCGCAGGTTGACGCGCGCGCGTTGTCCCGCCGCGGCGGCCGCGGCCTCGATGTCGGCGATCTCCTGTATGGAGTCGACGTTGATGATCAGCCCAGCGGCCACTGCCGCGTCGATTTCGGCGCGGGTCTTGTTGCTGCCGTTCATCACGACGCGACGCGGGTCGGTGCCACCGGCGAGCGTCGCGTGCAGCTCGCCCAGCCCAAAGCAGTCGCCACCGGCGCCCTCCGCGCTCAGCACGGCGCGGATCGCCAGCGCGTTGTTGGCCTTGATCGCGTACATCACCGTCACCGGCGCGCGCCATCGGCTGGCGAACGCGTCGCGGATGCGCCGGTAGTTCTCGCGCAGCGTCGCCTCGACGGTGACGTAGAGCGGCGAGCCGAAGCGCGCGACGAGGTCGCTCGCTCGGTGGCCGTCAATCATGAGATGTCCGCCGGCGACAGCAAGCCGGTCCGACGGCGTAATCACTCCCGCGAGCGTGGCAGTTCCGGTATCGCTCATTGCGCTTCGCCCAACGCGGCGGACCAGCGCGGCGCGATCTGCGCGAGCCAGGCCGGCATCCGTTGCAGGCGGAAGACGTCGTCGATCGTCTCACGCTGGCGGATCTCGTCGACGCCATATCCGGACAGCAGGACGCCGCCAGGCCGAGGGACGCCATTGAACTGGTTGGAGAACACCTCTGCGTACATGCCGGCATCGAGAATGGCCACGATGTCCCCGCGCTGCGGCGCGGGCATCGGTCGCGCGCCGCCGATCAGCGAGCGAAAGCACGTGCTGCCGACGATCTCCACGGGCCCTGCGAACGACTCGTTCATCCGTGTGGCCGGCAGAACCGTGTAATGGAAGTGCCCGGACTCGATGCGTGGCAGGTTGTTGGTGCTCGCGTCGACGTGCATCCAGCACAGGCCCGCGTCGCGCTTGACCGTGCCGACGCGCGCCAGCAGCACGACGGCGTTGCCTACGATGTAGCGTCCCGGCTCGATCCACAGCGCTGGGAGCGGCGCATCGGTCCGCAGGCCGTCGCGCAGCGCGGCGGTGGTCGCGGCGGCGTAGTCCTCGATGCCGAAGGCCTGCCGTCCCGCCTCGCGAAACGACGGATCGCGCTGCGGCGCCCAGCCACCGCCCAGGTCGAGCACGCGCGGATAAAAGCCGGTCGCGCGCGCGAGCTCCGACACTGCCTCGGCGACAGCGCCCGCGACGGCGGCAGATGCATCAGGCGCCTTCGAAAGGTGGCCGACATGGCAGTGGTACCCCGTGAGCTCGACACATTCCATCCGCTGCAGTTCCTCGACCAGCGGCCGCGCACCCTCGGTGACGAAGCCCCATTTGACGCGTCGCAAGTTTGCCACGTACCCATGTGCGCTCTTGTGCAATTCGTTAACGTGGTGGTCGAGCTCCGGCGGCAGCACCTTGAGGCGCAAGTTGACCTTCGCCCGGCGCCCGTGCCGCGCACACGCGGCCCGCAGGAAATCGAGTTCGTCCGTTGCGTCGACGTTGATCGTGATGCCCTGGGCCAGTGCGGCGTCGATCTCGGCCTCGGTTTTGTTGCTGCCGTTCATCACGACGAGACGCGGGTCGGCGCCGCCCTCGAGGGTGGCGTACAACTCGCCCAGACCGAAGCAATCGCCGCCCGCGCCTTCGCTGCTGAGGATGGCACGGACCGCGAGCGCATTGTTGGCCTTGATCGAATACAGCACGTTGACCGGCGCCGGCCAGCGCGTGGCGAACGCCGTGTGGATGCGGCGATAGTTGGCGCGCAACGTGGACTCTACCGTCACGAACAGCGGCGACCCGTAGCGTTCGACCAGCGCCGCTGGCGCGTGGCCGTCGATCGTCAGCGCGCCGCCCGCATCGACCGCTAGCGCGTCGCTGTTGATGCGGATCGATTCGAGCAGTTCGGCACCCGTGGCGGGGAGCAGGGGCATGGCGACGGGCGAGAGCAGGGTGGAAATTTCGATGGTGGCAAATTCGATATAAGTGTAAACACATTTTAGAGAGACAAACAACCTGTTGCTGCAGGGTCCTGGCGTCGCGCCCTTAAGTTACGAACAGCACCCGCCGGGCATCGGGGTCAGCGGCTAGGGCGACGTAACTGTGACTCCCGGCACGCGATGTCTCATCGATGGCAAGCGCCGTCACGTACGATTAGTCTGCCAAGTCCGGCAGAAATCAATTCACTCATCCAAGTTGAACAAAATGGCATCGGCTTAGCACTCAAATTTCAACAGAGGCCTTATTGTCAGGTCAGCTAGACTGGACGTCCGAGAAACACTGATCCACCCATTCAAGCCCACTCTATGAAAGACAAGGTTGCGATAATTACCGGTGCCGCTGGCGATATCGGACTGGCTATTGCTCGAAAATTCTTGCAAGCTGGCGCACGAGTAGCGTTGCTTGATGTCGACGATGATGCATTACGCGTGCGAAGCATGAGTGTCATTGGGCAAATAGGACATTCGAGCCTACTTTGTATGGCATGCGATGTCGCGGACGCAAACGCCACTAAAAATTGTGTCGACGCCGTTGCCAGGACCCTAGGTGGATTGCATTTACTCGTCAATAATGCAGCGCCATTCACGCCAACACATGCCATCGCTGACCTACCCACTGCGGATTGGGAAAAGGCCCTGGCTGTCAATGCCACCGGCGCTTTCCTAATGAGTAAATGGTCAATCCCGCACATGCGCACCTGCGGAGGAGGGGTCATCCTAAACATTGCATCCCAAATGGGCCACGTGACGGCATTTGGTCGAGGCGCCTACGGTGCCAGCAAGGCAGCGTTGTTGTCGTTGACGCGTTCGATCGCGATTGATCATGCTGACGACAATATCCGCTGCGTCAGCATATCCCCGGGGGCGGTGATGACTGGACGTTTGATCCGTCGCTATGGTACCGAACAGGCTGCAGCCGACGCACTAGCTCCACGCTATCCTGCAAAGCGGATTGGACTGCCCGATGAAATCGCTGCAGCTGCCGTGTTCTTGGCGGGCGACGGCGCCGCGTTTGTGACCGGAACTGATCTGCTTGTAGACGGCGGCTATACGGCTATATGAGTGTGAGTGCCAGCTAAAGCATTTGGGCTGGCAGTCTAGCGCCTTTCAATCGATAGTGGCGCCGCTCACCCGAACAAATCGGGCCCACTTGTCGATTTCAGCTTGCACATAGGCAGTGTACTCAGCGGGCGTGCTGCCGATGGGGTTCAAACCTAAGGCCGCGAATCGTTCCTGGACAGCCGGCAGCTTTAGGACGGCAGTGACTTCTGTGTGAAGTTTATCGATGATGGCCTGCGCAGTGCCCTTTGGTACGAAGAGGCCATTCCATGCGTCCGCAGAGAATCCTGGAAACCCACTCTCCGCTATCGTTGGAACCTTGGGGAGGGCACTAGAGCGCGTTACGCTGGTCACCGCCAGTGCCCGCATTTTTCCAACCGTAATGTGGGGCAGAGAGGACGGCAGGCCGTCGATCATCAGATGTACATCACCAGCGAGCATGGCGTTGATTGCCGGGCCACTACCTGGATAGGGGACGTGCACTATGTTGACCCCGGCCAGCGATTTGAACATTTCAAAAGTCAGATGGGCCGCCGTCCCATTGCCTAGCGATGCATAGTTCAATTTCCCAGGCTCGCGCTTGGCCAGCGCGATCAGCTCTTGCAGATTGGTCGCCTGAACGGAAGGATGGGAAACCAAGACATTAGGTAAGGTTCCGACTTGAGTCACTGCATCAAAGTCCCGCAACGGGTGATACTTTAGCTTTGCGTTCAGGGATATATTGATGGCGTGCGAACCGGTTACTCCCATCAAGATGGTGTAGCCGTCAGCTGGAGCGCGTGCAACGATCTCCGCTCCCACCGAGCCGCCACCACCGGCCCGATTCTCAACAACCACGCCTTGCTTCCACAATGTGCTCAAGCGTTCGGCAATCACGCGAGCGGCAATGTCGGTGGAGCCCCCCGGCGGAAACGGAACGACCATTTTTACCGTGCGAGACGGATAGTCTGCCTGGGCAGTCGCCAGGTGTGGAAAGGCAGCAGCCAGTGCAGCTGCAGACAAAAAATTACGACGATTGGATCGCATGAAGTGAGAGCCTCTTTTAGTTATTGGCCGGGGAACTGGTCTGCGTGACGATCAATTCACGCGGCAGGCTTGAAAAATGTTCAATTCCGCTGCCGGTGACCAGCACGGTGTCTTCAAGGTGAACGCCTCCTACCTCAGGGTCACGGTAGAAGACTTCGAAATTCATGGCTGTGTTGGCCTCCACCGTCCAGCCCCGGGTTTTATGCACCTGCTCACCGTATTCCAGTACATCCAAGCCTATCCCGTGAAAGACCATGGTGGTCAACATCGGTTGGAGGCCGTGACCTACGATGACTTTCTCCGCTGCCGCGCGGGCATCCATTGTTTGAATACCGGGCTTCAGCATCGCTTCGGCTGCAGCGAGGGCATCGCGCACTATGGTGTGCAGTTCAACTAGTCGCTTCGATGGCTCACCGATAACGCCGGTGCGGGCGATGTCCATGTGATAAAGCTTGTAGGTTCCGATTGCGTCGTAGACCACGACGTCGCCCTTGCCAAGCTTACGTGCTTCCGCCCAGTCATTGTCTAAAACAAACCCACCGTCGGGCCCTGCGCCGAACATCATGCCACGCTCGCCAAGAAATTTGCCACCTTGACGAACCACACTTGAACGGTATGAATCAACCATGGCCATCACGGGTTGATTCGGTCCGACTGCTGTGGACGCA
>Ga0214919_10006881_pt1 | contig 15479 bp, 13 predicted proteins | sample LL1503_MetaG_FD_177994 | JGI IMG/M metagenome (GOLD analysis project Ga0214919, IMG submission 177994) | Freshwater microbial communities from Lake Lanier, Atlanta, Georgia, United States - LL-1503 | ecosystem: Environmental > Aquatic > Freshwater > Lake | place: USA: Georgia | collected... | reverse complement strand
GGCTCGCCTTGCCCGCGGTCTTCTCGTCGCCGTGGTGGGCGCGGATCTCCTCCTGGGACAGGAAGCACACGTAGGCCTTGCCCAGCTCGATCAGCCGGATCGCGTCGGCGTGCATGCGGTCGAAGTAGTCGGACGCCTGGTAGTAGTGCTGGCCCCAGTCGAAGCCCAGCCAGCGGACGTCCTCTTTGATCGAGTCGACGTATTCCACCTCCTCCTTGGCGGGGTTGGTGTCGTCCATGCGCAGGTGGCAGCGACCCTGGAACTCGAGGGCCAGGCCGAAGTTGAGGCAGATGGACTTCGCGTGGCCGATGTGCAGGTAGCCGTTGGGCTCCGGGGGGAAACGCGTGGCGATCGCGGCGTGCTTGCCGGCGGCGAGGTCGGCGTCGACAATCTGCTGGATGAAGTGGCGGTGCGTTTCCGTGGACATGGGCGGGTGGGAAGGCGGGGCCTTCCGGGGGGTTAGGAATAGACGGAAAGGCCTCGGAAGGGAAAGGGGAATGTGGGGCGGGGGCCGGCGGGCGCTTAAATAACTTCCCCTTGGCTCGGCTTTCCGTCTATTCCTTGGGCATGTCCTCCGTCCGCGTGCGCTTCGCGCCCAGCCCCACCGGGTTCTTCCACATCGGCAGCGCCCGCACGGCCCTGTTCAACTGGCTCTACGCCCGGCACACCGGCGGCAAGTTCATCCTGCGCATCGAGGACACCGACAAGGAACGCAACTCGGACGCCTTCCTGAAGGTCATCCTGGATTCCATGCACTGGCTCGGGATGGACTGGGACGAAGGCCCCGTCGTCGGCGGCGATTTCGGCCCTTACTTCCAGTCCCAGCGCACCGAACTCTACCGGGCCAAGCTCAAGGAGCTGGCCGACAAGGGGCGGGCCTACGAGAAGGACGGCGCCTGGTGGCTGCGCCTCGACGGCGCCCGCTCCACGGTCTTCGACGACCATCTCAAGAAGGAGATCGAGAAGGTCGACGCCGCGCCGATGGTCCTCGACGACCTCGTCCGCGGTCGCGTCGAGCGCGCCGAGGACCGGGACTTCGTGATCTTCCGCTCCAACGGCGAGCCCGTCTTCCACTTCGTGAACGTGGTCGATGACATCGAGATGCGCATCACGCACGTGATCCGCGGCGAGGACCACCTCTCCAACACCTCGAAGCACCTCGAGCTCTTCAAGGCCTTCGGCGTGACCCCGCCGCTCTACGCCCACATCCCGCTCATCCTCAAGACCGACGGCCCGGGGAAGATGTCGAAGCGCGACCGCGGCGCCCTCATCGAGGAATACCAGCAGCGGCGCTTCCTCCCGGAAGCCGTGCGCAACTACCTCTGCCTGCTCGGCTGGACGCCCACCGACGGCCGCGAAGTCCTGCCCATCGCCGACATCATCGCGCAGTTCGAGATCGGAGCGGTCCACCAGTCCAACGCCCGGTTCGACGAGCGGAAGATGTCGAACGTCAACATGCAGACCCTCCGCGGCCTGCCGACGGCGCAGTTCGCGACCCTCGCCCGCCCGGTGCTCGCCGAGGTCGGCACCATCGACGCCGGCGTCTCCGACGCCCGTCTCGCCGAGGTCCTGGCCATCGTCCAGGAGAAGGTCATCTCGCTGGAGCACCTCCCCGAATTCGTCGCCTTCTTCTTCACCGACGCGTTCAAGAAGGACGAGAACGCCTTGGCTAATCTCACCAAGAAGGGTGGCGACCCGCAGGCCCGCCTGGCGGAGATCATCCCGGCCCTCGAGGCCTGCGAGTGGACCGAGCCGGCGATGGACGCAGCCTTCGCCGCCACCGGCGCCGCCCATGGCCGCAAGCCCACCGATTACTTCGCCCCCGTCCGCTTCGCCGTGTCCGGTCAGGGCGGCGGCGCCCACCTCCAGGCCGTCCTCCGCGTCCTCGGCAAGGAGAAGGTGATGAAGCGCTTGAAAGGCTGAGAAGGTCGGAGTGCAGCGCCGAGTGCAGAGCGCAGGATCGAGTGCTGAGTCGAGGATAGGCACCGGTGGCACGCTGGCACGGTGACACGTGGGCAAGGTTCGGAACAGGGAGGTCCCGCGGCTCAGAGGTAGGCGAAGTGTCGCCTGTCTGCTTATTTCGCCACTTCCGCGCCGCCTTTCCAGGGCTTGAGGCCGAGGGCCTCGATGTGCGGCAGGACGATCGCGGAGGCTTGCTGGAAACGGACGAAGTCCTTGCGGCTCGCGGGGGTCCAGGCGGATTCCGCCACCGCGAGCAGTCGGGGGAAGGTCAGGAAGTCACGCCGCTCCTGGGTGACGGCCGTCTCGGTCCAGAGGTTGGCCTGCAGGCCGACGACCCGGGCGTTGGCGGGCAGGGTGGCGCCGAGGCTTTCGGGGAAGGCGTGGATCGCCGCGAGCTCGGCGAACTTGCCGGCCCAGCGCCGGCCCGATCGATGCGCGGCGTCCTGCACGAAGTCCAGGTAGAGGGGGATGCGCGGGCAGAGCACGATCGAGTAACCCTTGTCGGCCGCGTCCTGGAGGCCTTGCGGCTTGTCGTGGCGCCACCAGAAAAGCAGGGTTTTCGCGGGCGGCAGGTCGAAGCGCGAAGCCTCGTCCCACAGGGCCACCCGCTCCCACGTTGGCGCCAGGTGTTCGGCCATCCGGCGCACGAAGCGACCTTCGACCGGATCGAGCTTGGCCCAATGTTGCTCGGCCATGAGCTGCTTGACCGCCGGCAGGCGCGGCCACTGCTCCCAGCCGAAGTGCACCTCGTCGCCGCCGAGGTGGATCGCCGGGGAGTCGGGGAAGAGGTCGCGCACCTCGGCGAGGATGTCCCGCAGGAAGGCCTCCGTCGCCGGGCTCGCCGGGTCGAAAGTGAAGTCGGGGTATTTCGGGGAGCCGCCGCCCGAGAACTCCGGGTAGGCGCGGTTGGCGGCCGCGGCGTGGCCGGGCATGTCGATCTCGGGGATGATCGCGATCCCGCGGGCCTTCGCGTACGCCACGATCTCGCGGACCTCGGCCTGGGTGTAGAAAGTCGGCGCGGCGGTCGGGTCCGTATGGTTGCCCTGGGCTCCGACCGTGGTGAGCTTCGGATACTTCTTGATCTCCAGGCGCCAGCCCGGGGCGTCGGTCAGGTGCCAGTGGAAGACGTTCAACTTCAGCAGCTCCATCGCGTCGAGCAACCGCTTCACCCCTGCCGGGCCGGTGAAGTGGCGCGCGTCATCCAGCATGAAGCCGCGATGGGCGTAGCGCGGTTCATCCTGGATCGTCCCGCACGGCACGCTCCAGCCGGTCGACGAAGACCAGGCCAGCTGGCGCAACGTCGTCAGCGCGGCGTTGAGCTGGTCGTCCGGTCCGTAGGCCAGATGGATGTTGTCCGGCTCGATCCGGAGGGTGTAGCCGGCGGTCTTCAGTCTCGAAAGGCGCAGCGTGGGATGGCCCGGTTCGAAGGCCTTGCCCATCAGCGTGCGCGTCCGCCCATCGGGCGTCGCGATCTTCACGGGCTCCTTGTCGCGAGCGGCGACCGCGACGACCTTCAGCCGGCCGTCGCCGCCAAGAATACGGATCACCTTGGCGAGTTCCTCCTCGGTCGACTCCCAGACGCGCAGTTCCGCGGTATGCAGGCTCTCGGAGGTGAGCTCGACCTGGGAAGGTCGGGGCAACAACAGGGGTTCGGTACCGTGCAGCGAGACGCAGGCCAGCAACAAGGCGGACAAGATGCGGGGCATGCGGTTAATTAGCCCGCTGCTAGGGGAGATGGCAAGGTGGGAGGGATTAGAAGGGATTAGGGATTAGGGAATAGGGAGTAGGGATTAGCAGGGATTAGGGACTAGGTTGTGGGGATTGGGGGGGGCACAGAGGACCGGAGGTCCAGAGGCCCCGAGGGTCAGAGGAATGGAGGGGGTCGAAGCAAGACCATCTGCCCGCGACCAATGGCGAGGGCGGGGATTGGGGAATAGGGAGTAGGGATTGGGGAAGCGGGAATGAGGGCTCGCGCCGTATTCCTACTCCCTAAACCCCAAAGCCTAATTCCTACTCCCTAAACCTACTCCCCAATCCCTATTCTCCTCAGCGCTTGGCCTGAGGGGCGGGCACGAGGTCCTGCATCAGGCCGTCGGCGGCCTGGTTGCGCTGGCGGCTGGAGATGAACTGCTTGAACTCGTTGAGCTCCTCGGGCTTCACGGCCTCCTTGGGTAGCTCGCTCTTCGCCGCGCGGATGAAGACGTGGTCACCGTTGTCGATGCGGAGCGCCGGGGTGATCTTGTTGAGGCCGGCGAGTTCGATCGCCTGCAACGTGTCCTCCTCGGCGCCGCGGACGGCGTCGGGCAGGGTGCTCATCGAGAAGGGGGCGGGGGAGGTGAGCTTGAGGCCGCGGGCCTTGGCGCTCTCGGCGAAGGACTTGCCCGCCGCGGCGTCCGCCTGGAGGCCCTGCGAAAGCTTCAGCAATTCCGCCTTCAGCAGGCGCTGACGTTCGCCGTCGCGCCAGTTGTCGGTCGCCTGCTTGGCCACTTCCTTGAAATCAGGCAGGCGGGACTCGGTCCGCTTCACGAGGGTCAGGAAGACGACGGCGTCCTCGGTGCGGTAGACTTCGGTGCGCCATTCCTTCTCGGTCAGCTCGCCGGCGGCGCGGAGGGCCTCGGCGGGCACCTTCTCGACCGTGGGGGCGGAGCCGGCGTCGAAGGCCGGGAGGGTCTTGACGACCGCGCCGCGTTCCTGGAGCCACTTGGCGAAGCCCGCGTTGTCGGCCTTGGTGGCGTCGGTCGGGAACTTCTCGGCCAGTTCGTCGGAAACCTGGCCGGCGAGGCCGGTCACGGCGCGGTCCTGGCGGATGATCTTCTCGATCTCGGCGCGCTTCGCCAGGGCCTGCTCCTTGACCTTGCCCGTCTCGAACTTGAACTTGTCGGCCAGGTTGTAGCCGTAGTTCACGATCTCGTCGTCGGTGATCGGGGCGGTGTCGGCGGTCAGCTTGGAGACCGTGACCGCGGCGACCTCGACGCGGGGCGGCAGGCGGTAGGCCTCCTTGTTCTTCTCGAAGGCCTCCTTGATCTTGGCCTCGTCGTCGGCGATCGTCGGCTTGAACTCCTTGGACGTGAACGTCGCGACATCGGTGGTCCAGAGCGTGCGGGAGCGGTCGAGCTGGCGCTTGAGCAGGCCGGCGGTGGCGTGGCCCTTGCCGGACAGCGTCGTGTAGAGCTTGTTGATGCGCCAGGTGTCCTTGATGAACGTCTCGTAGCGGAGGGCGGCCTCCTGCTCGTTGACGCTCAGCTGACGGGAGGCGAAGGCGATGAACTTGGCCACCCCGTCGTCGGACGGCTTGCCGTCGGCGCCGGTGGCGAACATCTGCGACATCTGGCGGGCGATGCGGCGGACCTCGCCCTCGGTCGGCTCGGGGATCCCCAGCTCGTCGGCCAGGTGCAGCTCGGCGATGCGCTGCTGGATCGTCAGCCCCTGGATGCGGCCGAGGGAGAAGGTCTGGCAGTCGAAGTAGTAGCGCTGGCGGTTGCGCGCGTCGGCGAGGTCGACCCCCATGTAGCGAAGCTCGGAATTCGGGCCGAGGGCGCCGCGGCCGGCGAAGCCGTAGCCGACGAAGGAGACGACCACGATCACCAGCAGGAAGCCGAAGATGGTGCGGTGATGCTTGGAGGTGGCGTTCTGTAGCCAGGTAATCATCGGGTCACCTTGCCCACCCCTGCGGCCTCTGTCAATCAGTCCAGCGGACCCGCCCTTGCGCTTGCGCCAGAGGGGGTTAGCCCCACTTTAGAGCCGTGCCCAAGCCCATCCAGTGCATCGTCGCCGTCGCCCGCAATGGCGTCATCGGGGCGGCCGGACGGCTCCCGTGGCACCTTCCCGAGGATCTGGCGTGGTTCCTGGACACCACCCGCGGGGGGGTGATGATCGAGGGGCCCGCCTGTTACGCCGAGCTCGGCAAGGCCTTGGAAGGGCGGGGCACCGTGGTCGTCTCCCGCGATCCCGCCAAGTCCTTCCCGGGCGCGGAGCGCGCCGCCGACCTCGCCGAGGCGCTGCGCGTGGCGGACGCGATGCCTTGGTCCGGGCCGACCTGGATCACCGGCGGCGAACGCATCTACGCCGAAGGCCTTCCGCTCTGCGCGAAGCTCTTCATCACGCGCATCCATCGCGATTACGAGGGCGACCGCCGCTTCCCCGCCGACTGGCAGCAACACTTCGCGCGCCGGACCTTCGCGCAGGACGGGGAACACGAAGGCGTGAAGTACACGTTCGAGGTGTGGGAGAGGTAGTTCGTGAGGTAGGGCCAGGGCTTGGGCCAGGGCCGGGGCCAGTGATACAACAGCTTGGTGGAATGGGCGTGGCGGTCGGCTAAGGATGCCTCTGCATCTCATTTGACCAGCCCTGGCCCTGGCCCTATCCCTAGCCCGCTGCAATTACCCCATGCTCCTCCCCCTGCTTTTCCTGGCCGCGGCGATGCCGGCCACCATCGACGACGAATCGAAGGTGCCGCCCTACACGCTGCCCGATCCTTTGGTCGACAACGCCGGCCACAAGGTCGTCGACGCGAAGCAGTGGCGCGAGTCCCGCCGCGCGGAGGTGATGAAACTCGTCGAGGAGAACATCTTCGGACGCACGCCCGACACGCGTGAGCGCGCCCAAGCCGCGGTCTCCGAGGTCGTCGAGACCGACGCCTCCGCCCTCGGCGGCAAGGCGATCCGCACGCAACTCAAGGTCTGGCCGCTCGGCAAGACCGGCCCGGCGTTCGACCTCCTGCTCTACACGCCCGGCGCGGCGAAGGGGCCCGTCCCCGTCTTCCTCGGGCTCAACTTCGGCGGCAATCACACCACCGTCGACGACAAGGCGGTGCGTCTGCCCGCGACCTGGGTCTCCAAGCAGTGGGCCGCCACCGACGGCTCGAACCGCGCCACCGAGAAAGGGCGCGGCGGCCAGGCTTCGCGCTGGCAGGCCGAGACCTTGGTCGCGCGCGGCTACGGCCTCGCGACCGTCTACTGCGGCGACTTCGAACCCGACTTCCCCGAAGGGTGGAAGCAGGGCTTCCGCGCGGCGCTTTCGCCCGCGGGCGCGAACACGGTCTGGAAGGATGGCGACTGGGCCTGCATCGGCGCGTGGGCCTGGGGCCTGTCGCGTTCGCTCGACGCCTTGGAGAAAATCCCGGCCGTCGACGCCAAGCGCGTCGCGGTGATCGGCCACTCCCGCCTCGGCAAGGCCGCCCTCTGGGCCGGCGCCCAGGACGAACGCTTCGCGCTCGTCATCTCCAACGAGTCCGGCTGCGGGGGAGCGGCCCTCGGCAAGCGTATCTTCGGCGAGACCGTCGGCATCATCGCCGGCGCCTATCCCGGGCGTGGGTTCCCGCACTGGTTCACCGCCCGCTACGCCACCTTCGCCGAGAAGGAGGACCGCATGCCCATCGACCAGCATCACCTCCTCGCCCTGGTCGCCCCGCGCCCGCTCTATGTCGCCAGCGCCGTCGAGGACCGTTGGTCCGACCCCAAGGGGGAGTTCCTCGGGGCGCTCGCCGCGGAACCGGTCTTCAAACTGCTGGGCCAGCCCGGTTTAGGCACCGACACCTACCCGGCGGTGGGCCAGCGGGTGGGGAAGTCGATCGGCTACCACGTCCGCGCCGGCAAGCATGACGTGACCTTGGAGGATTGGCAGGCTTACCTGGACTTCGCCGATCGCGTGATGCCGGCGAAATAGGGCGGGCCTGAATTGTAGTATCGTCAAACGGCTCCAAGCCCCTCATTTTCGGTCATCTTCCCCGGCATGAAAAAGCTCCTCGTCCTGCTCACCCTTGGTCTTGCCGCCTTCGCCGGTGCGGCCGATGCCCCCGGAGGCGGCTCGCGCTCGTGTCGATTGCTTTACATCCAGGCTCCGTTCGACGCCCCGGAAAAAGTCGTCCTCGTGGTCGGCAAGGAGGCCACCGACGTCGACCTGCCCCGGCTCTCGATCTCCAACGCGCGGGCCAAGATCCCTTCCGGGCTCGTCCGGGTCTACGCCGCCACCAAGGCGCCGACCAAGGCCGAACCGCTGCCGGCCAACACGCCCTTCGTCGATATCCCCGAGACCATGAGCGACGCGCTCATCGTCCTCCTGCCGACCGGCCAGCCGGGCCCGCTTTCGTTCATCATGCTCCCGGTGGAGTTCCATAAGAACCGCGCGCCCGAGGGCACCGTGGTCTGGTTCAACCTCTCCGACCGCATCATCTACGCGAAGCTCGGCAACACGATGGTCACGGTCAACCCGAAGGGGTCCGCCCTCAGCATGCCTTCCGTGGGCATCGACGAGCCTTATGTCGTCTATGTCGACGCCTCCCCGGTCGCGCCCGAGACCGAGACCGTCCCGGTGGTCCGCGGAAGCTGGGTGAAGGAAGCTCGCATGCGCAACCTGCTCTTCGTCGTGCCCGATCCTTCCCGCACCGTGCCGCGCATCCTCTCCATCCCCGATCGCCTCGACGCCGAGCCCGACCCGAACGCCAAGGGTGGCAACGGCAAGCCGGCGCCCAAGCCCGCTCCCAAGTCCAAGGAAGAGAAGAAGGAAGAGAAAAAGGACGAGCATCCGGCCCCCAAGCAGCCCTGATTCGGCGGGGAAGGGTTGACTAGCGTGGGGCGTTTAGGTTCGATAGGACCTCGGTACCCGTATTTCAATGGATAGAATTCTGGCCTCCGAAGCCGGCGATTTGGGTTCGAATCCCAACGGGTGCACCACTTTGAGGGAACGCAGTTCGCCAGGGCCAGGGCCGGGCGCCGGGGGCAGGGTCAGGCACTCGGTGGGTTCTTCGTGTTAGCCCCATGCCCGCTTGCCGGCGTGCCAGCCGACTTCCGTCCCATCCTCTGGCCAACGGGCCAACCAATCAACGGATCAACTCGTGCTCTGGCTTAGCCTTCCAGCGTATCGTTCATCCGGTTGCCGGCGGCGACGAGGACGATGCAGCCGATGACGGCGTAGCAGCAGGCCGAGCCGAACAGGATCTCGCGGATGCCGAAGTGGTCGGCGAGCGCTCCCATGATCAGGCCCGCGAAAGGCAGGAAGCCGAAGAAGCTCAAGCCCGCGATGGCGGAGACGCGCCCGCGGATCTCCTCGGGGGAACGTTCCTGGACCACGGTGTTGCCCAGGCCCACCAAGGTCGAGACGCCGAGCGCCAGGCAGGTCAAGGTCGGCGCCGCCCAGAGGAACCCGTCGGCCTTGCTCAGGCTGACCAGCGCCGCGCAGATCAACGCGACGGCGATGGTCAGCGCGACGCGCCGCCCCCGGCGCGGCAGGAACATGATCCCGACGGAGCCGAGCACCGAGCCGATGCCGGAGCTGAACATGAGGCCGCCCATCTGCTGGGCGTCCACGTGCAGCACGTGCTGCCCGTAGAGCGGCAGGAGCACGATCATCACCGGGAAGACGAAGAGGGTGTTCGTCACGAGCATCGCGATCATCGACAGGCTGGCCGCATCCTGCCGCAGGTGCTGGAAGGCGGTGCCCATGCCGCCTTGGCGCTTCTCCTCCTGCTCGGGCGTGCCCAGCGGGCGGCGCGGAAGCGTGGCCAGGGCGATCATCAGCGCGACGAACGAGCCGGCGTTCAGGTAGAAGGCCCAGTGGGCGCCGAGCCGGCCGACGAGGTAGCCCGCGAGGGCCGGGCCGACCAGGCGCGTGCCATGGAAGAGGGCGCGGTCGATCGCGATGGCGCGGGCGACGTGCGCCTTGCCGACGAGTTCGGGGACGATCGCGGCGGCGGCGGGCATCTCGAACGAATTGGAGATCCCGAGCAGCGTGGCCGCGGCGATGATGTGCCACATCTCGAGGCTGCCCCGGGCGATGAGCGCGCCCAGCGCGAGGGCGAGGCAGATCTGCACGAGCTGGCACGCCTGCAGGATGTGGCGCTTGTCGTACCGGTCGGCGTACATGCCGCCGAGCCGGAAGAGCACCAGCATCGGCAGGCCGCTCGCGAAGTTGACCGCCGCCAGCGCCAACCCGCTCGCGGTCAGTCCGGCCATCACCCATCCCTGGGCCATGGCCTGCATCCAGGTGCCCGTCATGGAGATTCCTTCGCCGACCATGTAGCGCACGAACGGACCGTTCGGGAAGCGTTCGGCGGAGGGTTGGTCGGGCGGGACGGACATGGAAGGAGTCAAAGTGGGGGCAGGGAAGTGGGGAGACAAGAAGGGATGGGGCGGAGTCAGGGATCGGGACAGGGATAGGATAATAAGCAAGGGACAGGGACAGGATAAGAAAGGGTCAGGGACAGGGACAGCGTCAGGGTCGGGGAATGGAGGAAGGTCCCGTGCCTATCCCTGGCCCTGACGCCTGCCTCTGACCCTTGCTTCGCAGGTGCGGAACAGCGGAGTCGCCGGTCCCGCCTCTGGCGGCAAAGGGTGCGCCTCTGGCCAACCGTTCAACCCATCAACGGATCAACGCTCCCCAGGCTCCGCTTACTTCTTATACGCGGCTTCGGTCGCCTTCCAGGCGGCGTCGACGGCGGGCTTCAGGACCTTGGTGATCTCCGCGTAGCCGAGTTCGCTGGGGTGCAGGTTATCCTTCAGGTAGTGGCCGGCCTTGCCCTCGCCGTCAGGCTGGTTGAGGGCGGGGTTGATGTCCACGAACCACACGTTGCTCGTTTCCTTGCAATAGGCGGCGAGGCCGGCGTTGAACTTGTCGAGTTCGGGCCACTTGGCCTTGCGGGAGGGCGCGCGCGTGGTGGCCATGAAGACGACGGCGCAATCCGGGTTGTCCTTGCGCAGGCGCTTCACGTACTCGCGGATCCGGCCGAGCGGGGCTTCGGCGGGATCGCCCGCGTTCACGTCGTTGCCGCCGCAATGGAAGACCACGACGCGGGGGTGGTAGGGCAGGGTGATCCGGTCCATGTAGCCCAGGACCTCGGTCGTGTAGGAGCCGCCGAAGCCGCGGTTGATCACAGGGTAGGGCTTCAAAGCCTCGTCCACGTTCTTCCACATCCGGAGGGAGCTCGCGCCGCTGAGGAGCAAGGCATGTTGCGGCGGCGGGTTGGCCTGGTCCTTGGCCTCGAAGGCCGCGATGTCCTTGGCCATGCGCAGCGGCTGCTCGGCGAGGGGCTTCGTCGCCGCCGCTTTCACGTCCGCCTTGGGAGCGGGCTTGGCGCCGTCGGCGGCGAAGGCCGGCAGGGCGAGCAGGCAGGCGAGGAGCAGGGCGGAGGGGGTGCGCATGGGCAGGTCGTAGGATAAATATCGGCGAAGTGCAAAAGGGAAACACCGGCGCCCGCGCCGGAGGTTTTGCGCTTCTATCCCGGGGCCGAATCCCCACATTGGGTCCATGCCCATCGTCCCCGGTCTCCTGAGCCCCTATGAAGCCGTCCGCGGCTTCGTCTACTTCCCGCGGCTGCTCTCCAAGATCCGCCTGCACGCCGCCGGTCAGCTGCACCCCGATTTCGTCAACAACCTCGGCAAGGCCTTCGACGATCGCTGCTGCCAGTATCTCGGCGTCGGCTACGACGAACTGCGGGTTTGGGTGTTGCAGCATCCCCAGGCCACGGCCGAGGAGACCCTCGCTTGGGCCGAAGCCAAGGGCCGTCGGCTGAGCACGAACGACATCGAGATCTGGAACGGCTTCATGACCAAGCGCGGCTGGCGCGACGAGGCCAACGAGGTCCTGTTGCGCCGGCTCAAGGAGAACGGCCTCGGCGCGGAGGCCGGCGTGGACACGATGTTCGACTACATCGAGGTCGACGAGGGTCGGCCGGCCCGCCGCCAGGCGCTTTGAGCCGGGGTTGGGGATTGAGTCCGGGGGGCGGGGGTCTTCAATGGCGCCTCCCCTCGCCGGGTGCCTCCTTGGTCTTCGCCCTACCATCCCCCTGTCTGCCCCCGTCCTGGTTCCCCGGGGCTGAGGAAGGAGTCGCCGGATGCTGATCCTGCCTGCGACCCTGGCGTTCCTCGCCGTCAAGGGCGGCTCCGACGATTCGGTCCGTAATTTCGCCTTGGCGCTCAAGGCGTTCGGCTCCGGCGGTTGGATCGTGTCCTTCATCGGCGCCGCCGCGATGGTGGGTCGCCTGCTCATCGACGAGGCTTCCGAGGCCAATTGGCGGCGCTCCCTGAAGCACATCATCGCCGCGGCGATCTTCGCCGTCATCGCCTTCTTCGTCACCTACGCCTGGAAACTCTCCGCCCTGAACAAGGCCATCATCCAGGGACTCACCGGCGCCCTCGCCCCCGAGCTCGTCGAGTGGATCACCCACAGCGTGCGCGAGAAGCTCGGCCTGCTCAAGGGCGAGCACCTCAAGCCCCGCAAGAAGACCCGCAAACGTTCCTCCGGACGCAAGCGCTCCAAGCCCAAGACCAAGAAGGCTCCGGCCCGGAAGACCGGGCCCTCCCGTCGACCCTGAAAACTCTCATAACAACCCACGAAAATGACCAAGACCCGCACCTCCCGCCGACCCGTCCGCGGCGGACTCGTCCAAGCCGAAGTCGGCATCGTCGGCATGGCCGTCGTCACCCTGCTCGTCTCCCTGGCCGGACTCTGGTTCAGCCACGAGCTCAAGGACACCACCGACAGCGTGCTCACCGCCACGCGGGAGATCCAGAAGTCCGTCGATGGTTACAAGGCGGCGATGAAGTCCACCGAGACCGCCGTCGTGCTGATCACCGACGACGGGGTGAAGTCGGACAACAAGAAACTCGAGGCCGCCGCGCGCTACGCCGAGACCGCCCTCGGCAAGGCCGAGGTCCAGACCACCAAGTGCATCAGCCTCCTCGAGACCGTCGTCCGGCTCCTCTCCACCTATGAGACGACCACCGTCACCTTCGCCGGCTGCGCCCTGATCTTCGCCCTCTTCGTCATCATCCGGCAGTTCAAGTTGTAGTATGAAACCAGGAGGTTGATCCGTTGATCGGTTGGCTGGTTGGCCGGATAATTTGGGTTTAAGGCTTTGGGCCTGAGGGCTAGGCTGGCTGCGAAGCCGTCACGAGGCGGCAAACTTGAGGCCTAGGTTCAATCCAGGGCTTCGAAGGTCTTCGCTCCGCCTCTGGCCAACTGGCCAACCGATCAACGGGTCAACTTGTGGCCCGTAACCTCGCTTCAGCCGAAATGCCCAAAACCTTTCGCCGCGACCGGTTGGCCGGTGGCGAGGTCGAGGAAGCGGCCGGCGCCGGCTTCGGTCACGCCGAGGCGGGTGAGCGCGGTCGCGGGAAAGGCCTGGCGGAAGGAGCGTTCCAGCAGATCGGCGCGGTCCGAGGCGACGGTGAAGAGCAATTCGTAATCCTCGCCGTCCTCCAGCGCGTGTTCCGCGGCCGGCTTGCCGTCGGCTTTCGCGAGGGCGCGGGCGGCGTCGCGCAAAGGGAGCGCGCCGAGGTCGACGCGCGCGTCGAGCCGGGGCCCGAGCAGGCCGGGCAGGTCCTTGGCCAGGCCGTCCGAAACGTCGGCGCACGCGGTGACCTCGCCCTGGCCGCAGAGCCACTCGCCCTCGGCCAGCCGGGGCGTGAAGTCGAGGTGGTGGCCGTAGATCGAACCGCCGAGCTGCCCGGTCACGAAGACCACGTCGCCCGGGGAGGCGGTGCGGCGGGTCAGGATGCGGTGGGCGAAGCCTTGCAGCGCCAGCGTCGCCGCGAACGTGCCCGCCGGCGCGCGGCATACATCGCCGCCGACGAGCCGGAGGCCGGCCCGGGCCGCCGCGCGGCCGGCCCCATGGGCGAAGTCCTCGAGCCACGCGGCCTCGACGTCGGGCCCGAGCAGCAGCGAGAGCAGGCCGTCGGAGGGCGCCGCGCCGGCCGCGGCGAGGTCGGAGAGGTTGCGGTTCACCAGCTTGGCGCCGGCGCGGTGACCCGCGCAGGCCACGTCGAAATGGCGACCGAGCAGGACGGAGTCGACGGTACTGGCGCGATACTTCCGGCCCCCGCGGGTCGTGTCCAGGTGGGCGCAGTCCCCGCCCGGACCCTCCGGGAAGGGCGGCGCGGCCACGCCCAGCGCCTGGACCACCCGGCGGATGATCTCCTCCTCCGTGAGCCGGGCGACGGAGCGATCGGTCAGCGTGGTGAGCGCGCCCATGGCTCAGAGGCTGGACGCGTTCGGCGCCAGCTTCAACCACAACAGGCTCGTGAAGTTGAACGCGGCGTGGACGCCGATGCAGGTCAGGAGTCCGTAGCGATCCCGGACCAGGCAGAGGAAACAGCCGAAGCCCAGCAACGGCAGCGCGGCCGACCAGCTCAGGTGCACGGTCGAGAAAAGCAACCCGGTGAGCACCACCGCGGGCCAGCGCGAGGGCGGGAGCAGCCGTTTCAGGCCCGGGTAGATCATGCCGCGGAAAGCGATCTCCTCCATGATCGGCGCCCCGAGCGAGACCGTCAGCAGGAGCATGTCGAAGGTCCGCGAGCCGAAGGGCACATCCAGCACGAGTTGCACGACATCCTGAGGGGCGTCCGACGGCGCGGCGAAGGGGAAGCCATGCGCGGCGGCGAACTCCCAGGTCGTGTGGAGGAGTTTCCAGATCAAGGCCCCGGCGAGCCCGAGGCCGATCACGCAGACCAAGGCGTAGCCGATCAGCCGGGGGTTCAGGCCGGCGAGCGCGGACGCCGGGTGATTGGCCACGCGCAGCGGGTCGTTCGGCGCGGTGGGGGTCCAGACGACCGTGGGCCGCAGGGCCAGCCAGACGCCCACCATCAAGCCGGTCGCCACGAGCTGGCCGATCAGCCCCATCTGCAGCTGCGCTGAGACCGAAGGCAGGAGCTGCGTGGAGGTGAGGCGCTGCACGAGCGTCGACTGCACGAGGGGGTAGATGAAGCCGAAGGCCAGCAGGCCCAGGCCAAGCCCGATCAGCGCGTCGATCGGGGAGGACGGAGCCGGCTCGTCGGCCTGCTCCTCGCGGAACCAGCCTCGCAGCCAAGTCAGGCCGAGCAAACCAAGCCCGACCGTGTAGACGACGCAGGCCCAATCCAAGACGGTGAAGGCCTGGGCGATCTCGCGGAACTTATCCATCGGCTCGGCTTAGGCGCCGTGCACCTGACGACCGCCCACGAAAGTGGCGACGATCCGGCCGGTCAACGTCCGTCCCGCCAGCGGGTTGTTGCCCGACTTGGAGCAGAGCGTCTTGGCCGAAGGGGTCCATTTCGCCTTGGGGTCCAGCAGGACGAGGTCGGCTTCCGCGCCGGCGCGCAAGGTGCCGGCCGCGAGCCCGAGGACTTTCGCCGGACCGGTCGTGAGGCGGGCGATCAGCAAGGGCAGGTCGGCCGCGTCGGAGAGCACGACCGCCTCGAAGGCCGCGGAGAACGTCGTCTCGAGCGAGGCCGCGCCGAAGGGCGCCTGGTCGAACTCGCAGTCCTTCTCGGTGGCGGTGCAAGGGGAGTGGTCGGAGCAGACGGCGTCCAGCGTGCCGTCGACGAGGGCCGCCACCAGCGCGGCGCGATCGGCCTCCTCGCGCAGCGGCGGGTTCAGCTTGAGCCGGGTGTCGTAGTCCTTCAGCGCGGCGTCGGCCAGCAGCAGGTGCAGGCCCGCGACCTCCGCCGTGACGGGCAGGCGGCGGGCCTTCGCGCGGCGCACGATCTCGGCCGACCCGCCGGAGGACAGGTGCTGAAGGTGGATGCGGGCCTTGGTGAGCTCCGCTA
>Ga0214919_10006880_pt1 | contig 15480 bp, 12 predicted proteins | sample LL1503_MetaG_FD_177994 | JGI IMG/M metagenome (GOLD analysis project Ga0214919, IMG submission 177994) | Freshwater microbial communities from Lake Lanier, Atlanta, Georgia, United States - LL-1503 | ecosystem: Environmental > Aquatic > Freshwater > Lake | place: USA: Georgia | collected... | reverse complement strand
GTACCTCCGCCAGCATCAAAAAATTTTCTTGTCACCACATTATAACTTACCCACTGAAAATGTTTTCCTGAAATAATTTTCATGGTTCGTCTCGGAAGAAATGGATTGGCTCTTCTAGACACCACATCATTTGAATAATTACCACTAATTATCCATGCACCAAACAAATCTCCCGATACGCCTTCATCCAATCTTTTTAAATCACTTAATAGTTTGCCTAAATACAGGTGTCCATTTTTTTTAAGTACAAAAGAAAGTTCTACAGTAGTATTTACCAATAAGCTGTCTTGCGAATTCCACTCATATGATAACTGCAAATTTTTATTTTTAAAACTATAAGACCCTCCCCAACTGAAATTAAACTTTTTATCTACTAGACTATAATTGGCAACGCTGATAATATTATCAGTAAAAATTACTAGGGTCTTTACATTATTTTCTTCTTTACCCCATGCCCCTATTAAATTATTTGTACTTTGCCCTTGCACATGAACGGTAAATGATGTCACAAATAAACTAGCGAAGATTAAAAAAAATCTCATAATAGAATTTTAAAATGTTAAAAATTATCCTTCAAACTCACCCTAAAGTTTTTTGTATTGAAATTTTAAATAAATAAAAACCTACACATCAACAATTTACTTTTTACCCGAAGCAGCTTTTTCAGCAACCATCATTAATACTGCCGTATCACTCCACTCCTGACAATGCCCTGCCATAGCAGTAAAGGATATCTTAGCATCTGACTTTGGATTCTCCGTCTTATCTATAAACATTTTTAAAAACCTTGTTGCTACATTTGAATAGAGTCCATCCATGTCTCCCGTCCAGATCCATATTTTACCCTGAAGTTTTGGTCCCAGTACAGACCAATTTTTTTCAAGTATCTTTTTTAAATCATACTTCTCCCATTGTTTTGCAATAGCATGATCTATTTTTCCAGTAATAGGATCAAACATTAATGAGGGAAGTCCGTCATTTCCTTTCGGACCAAACACTGCATTGTATGCACCAAACTGTCCTCCTGAAACACGGTAATCATTCGTCCAACTATTTAAATTTTCTCCTTTGATCCAATCCAACATTGAAAAAGTTGGCTCTCCATAAATACTTCTTTTACCTGGTTGTAAATATCCAAAACGATTGTAAAATATAGTGGAGTCCTGATAAATGTCTATTAGTCCATAATGTCCAAAATCAACAGGATCGGGACTATACGACCAAGTTCCATCAAAAAAATCAGGATAAAGTACCTGCAATCCAAATGCTACCCAACCGCCCGTAGACATTCCTGTAAGGTACCTTTTTTTAGAAGCTGGATTATATTTTACCAAGTTTTCAATTGCAGGAATCAACTCCTCAGTTAAGGCTTTTCCGCAAGGGCCATTGTTTTCTGAATCTACTTGATAAGTATCCCCATAAGGACCCTGTGAATCTAGAAAAACATAAATGACTTGAGGGGCAGATTTTGAAAACCACCAATCCATAAATGTTTTGTCTTTCAATTGTGAATTAATAGCAGTATATCTTCCATTCAAACCTGGTGCACGATAACAAATTGGATAGCTTTTTCCTGGATTGTCATAATAGCTAGCTGGAAGCAAAATAGCCGCTTTTAAGAATCTTGGTCGACCTGAAAATTCAGTCAGTAGCTTACTTTGAATTACCACTGATTTTGCAAATTTATTTTCAATAATTGTAGCAGCAGGAATTATCGCTTTCAACGTAAAGTTTAATTTTATTTCTTTCGATAGATTAAATGAATCCACCTGACTATATAAATTGCCTTCTACATTTTCATTGCCATCATTTTTATTCTGCTTATACACAAGTTGGCAATAATATTTTTCTGAAAGGTGTCCTGACAACTCGTCTAATTCATTACTCAGCACATTTTTATTTTTAGTATCCAACAAAAAAGACTGAGTTGGATTCCAATCTAAAGGAGTTACTCCAATGGTGATTTCGGATTTACTGCGAGGGTCTTTTTCCCGCTGTTTAGTTAGATGAAGCAATAGTCTGCCTCCTTTTTGAAATGACTGTTGCATTTCAGGAGTAATATTAATTTTTGCTTGCAGAGACGGAATCTTTTGCGCCCAAGTTATGAATGATGATAGGCATAAGGCTGCTGCCAGAAATAGTTGTGTTCGTCTGTTCATATTAAAGGCTACTTTTTTTATTTTTTAAAGAAAGATTATTTTATTGATTGAACTTATACAATTCAAAAATACTATAGCTGCAAAAATAAAATCAATCAAACAGTTTTACTTGTAATTAGTTTTCATCACTGCTTTTTCTTCGCTTACAGGAAACTTTAAATCTTTCAAAGCAATACCAGTGGTATTATTAAAAAGGGCCACAGGCAATTCAACAGCTTTAGGAACAGTAAAATTTTCTAAGGCTATTCCTTTCACATCATCAAAAACTAAGGCTGGACGAAAGTCGTCTTCCACATAAAATACTTTTACATTTTTCATTTTTATTCCTTCTGCATGTCGTACATAAAAACCCCAAGAAGGTAATTCTCCAAACATAGAGAATTCTGGATAATTCGTTTCAAACTCTGGAATGCTAGTGATTGCGTTGAGTGGAATATAGGCAATCTCTTTACTCGATCTGCCTCCATAACTAATTTCAACATTCTCGATAGTAACATCTTCTACAGGATATCCTGGCAAGCCAACGATAGAAGAAGGAATCAAATTGTAAGGCAAAAAAGGATGTCCATAAATATGAAAATGTCCTGGGCGTTTAGGCATTTTATCTATTCCAGGCCTAAGATGATCTGGAGGACCTTCTATAGGATACCCTTGATCAGGTTTGTAAAGCGGTGTTTCTACTTTTACATTGGCTATATAAATTCCTTTCAGCGTTCCCACCTTTCCTGTTTTATTACGTTTTCCTCTTTTGATAAAAATTGCATTCCCTGTATTCTTCGCAATTATATTTTGTATGTCCACATTTTCAACTACCCCTCCATCTACCGATTCGATGGCAATAGCTGAACGGTAGGTATCATAAATCTCTAGATTTCTTACTTTAATATTTTTGAAACCACCAGAAGATGCGGTGCCCATTTTAAATGCACTAGCACTTGAGCGAATTATACAACTATCAATGTATACATCTTCACAATTGGAATTTGGATTTCCCGACTTTAAACATATACCATCATCTGCAGAGTTGATATTACAATTTGTAATCCTTACCTTTTTGCAGTCGGTTATATCAATGCCATCATTATTCCAATAAGCGGTGCTTTGAACGGTTATTCCATCAATCGTTAAATTAGTACACTCGGTAAAATTTTGAACCCAGCCAGATGAATTTTTTAGCGTAATTCCAGTGATAGTAATATTGGTGCAAGTGTCAATTGAAAGTATTACCGTTCTGCCACCCTCTGGACGTTTCACGCGCCACAAAGTATCTTGTACCATTTCACCACTTCTAAGTTTTTTGAAAATATCTAGCATCAACTCATGAGCCCTTCCATCAATAACACCTGGTCCGCTGATAGAAATATTTTTTTGATTTTTTGCTTCAATTAATCCCGCACGTTCATCTGTATAATCATTTCTATCCGTAGGGCCCATCAAACAAGCGCCTGCAGCAAGATGCAGGTCTACTCCAGATTTTAAGAAAATTGTTCCCGTTACAAAATTTCCAGGAGGAATAATAACCTGGCCCCCGCCTGCGGCAGAAACTTTATCAATTAGACGTTGTATGGCAACCGCATTATTAGTTTTGCCATCTGCTATTGCACCAAAAGAGGTGATAGAGTTTTTTATTTTTTGATTGCATCCTGCAATAAAAAAGACACCAATAATTAATAGCCCCAAATTGATTCTCATAGAACTTACTGTTTAAATTTTAATTTATTTCTACTCTAATTATTTATTAAATGTAAAATTAATTTCCCGTTTAACACAAAGAATTAGGACTCTATTTGGTTTACAAATTTATACTCTTAAAAATGCAATTAACTACGAATCACAAAATTTATAATTCTCACTTGCAATTATTAATGTTAGTTATAATTAAAGACCAATTCTATTTTTGTTTCTTGATGGTTGCAAGCAATGCTGAAAGTTCTTTTACCTTTTCAGGATATTTTTGATAGAGATTGTTATCCTCATGAATATCTTCCTCCAAGTTGTACAGTTGTCCAACCGCTTCACCTGGCTTAGGTTTTACCTCTGATGGATCAGTAAAACCACCGGAGCCCAATCCTGTAATCAGCTTCCATGGCCCTTTTCGAATAGCAAACAATCCTTTAGATGAAATAACAACAATAGGATGTTGTTCAGCAGATTTAGAAATAGTTGATTCTAAGTTTGGAAGTACGGAGTAACTATCTCCCGTTTTAAATTTATCAGATTTTTCACCCACTAGTTCTGAGCAGGTAGCCATAAAGTTAGCTAAAGAAGTAGTCACGTTACTAACAGAACCAGCTTTCACTTTTTTAGGATAACGTACAATCAATGGAACGCGGTGACCTCCCTCAAAGGCATCGCCTTTCATTCCTCTAAATTCACCTGCAGCATGATGGTTAAATTGTTTGACAAAATTATCGCGCCAGTAGGGTCCATTATCACTTGTAAATACAACCATCGTGTTTTCTGAAAGTCCAAGGCTATCAATTGTACGCAACAACTTACCAACTGCATCATCCACCATTTGAACAAAATCTCCATATTCTCCGGCATTCGAACGACCAATAAAACCAGCAGTAGGAAGCCAAGGGGTATGTGGAGCAGGCATTGGGAAGTAGAGAAAAAATGGATTGGTGGCTGCCGATTGATTTTTGATAAAGCTGATCGCCTTACTAGTAAATTGAGGAAGCACCTCTTTAAAGTCAAATGAAGGCGACATTAATCCAGCTCTCCAGAAAGGTCCTGTATAACCCGATTCAAGTTTACTGCCAGGTGTAAAGCCAGTAGGCATATCCGTTAGTACATCATTTTCAAGATAGCAGTAAGGAGGCATGTCTAAAGAAGCAGGCAATATATAAGAATAGTCGAAGCCTTGCGTTCTTGGACCATTGATTGGAGGTACAGAAAAATCAATCTGATCAGGATTCATATCCGATGTTATCCCATAGAACTTATTATTATTAATTTGTTGTTGTACTGAATCTTTGGACTTAGCATTTGGAACCCAATCTAGACCAAGATGCCATTTTCCAACCACTCCGGTTGTATAAGCATGGGACTTTAATAATGTGGCAACTGTTGGCTGATTCTTTTCAATTAATGTCCTGCTATAACCATGCAATACACCAACGGGCAGTCTGCTTCGCCAAGGATATACGCCTGTTAAAATAGAATATCTCGAAGGAGTACAAACACCTGAAGTAGTATGAGCATCCGTAAAACGCATTCCCTGTTTTGCTAATCGGTCAATATTGGGTGTATTAATTTTTCCATCAGCATTATAAATCGAAACATCTCCATACCCAAGATCATCCGTAAGAATGTAAATGATATTTGGGAGCTTTTTTTCACTCTTACTTTTTTTAATTCCTTGAGCGTTGACAAATCCAATTAGGTAAATTGGCAACAATAGTAAAAAATACTTTTTGGGGATTTGTAAATAACTCATATGTATTTATATAATCAATTAAACAATAAAATAGCCATTTCGCAAACGAAACGGCCATATTAAATTAGTTACAGAAAGACAAGAATCTAAAATAGTAATAGTAGCAAAGAAACTATTTTTATTTATTAAAGTAATAAGTGCCTTTTATACTGCCTTCAGAAGTTTTGGTAACAAAGTCATAAATCAACTGATTTCCATCCTGGCTTAATTTCCAAGTTTCAATCGTGTTTACATTTTGTTCTCCCGAATTGCCATTATAAGTCGTATTTGACTCTATTAACAATGAATTTTCTTTTTCTGACCATTGCGCTTTAGATTTTCTAGGCATTTCATAAATCACAATTTTAGACTCCTTATTATCCAAGGTAAGATTTTCATTAAATGGATAATTCTCTCCATTAGAATTTTCATATACCCTTTCTGTTAGGAGGTTGTCATTTTCAACTTTAATATTAATTGCAGAAAGAAAAAGAGAACTGCCTGTGGTAGAAGACTTGGTTCTGTCCAATTTCCAATTTCCAGCAAATGCTGATTTTCCATCACCTGCAGAAGCAGAAATTGTGATGATTAAAGAAGTCAAAAGACTTAAAAGAATTTTAATTTTCATATTGTCAAGTTTAGTTAATGTTTATAATTATTTTATCTTCTACAAATCAAAGCTAATATACTGTAATTCCCAAAAATATATTCAAGTAAAAAATGAAATGTCAATTTTGGCTATTCATCTCTAAAATCAACTGCTGCAAAACTCGTCATCGATTAGCAAATATAAAACCACCTCTAAATTTTAGCAATTGCTTATTAAAGCCATCCCCACTATTTATTTTCATTTTTTAAAGGCCTTCAGCCATCGTTCGCATCTGAATCTCAATAATTCTTGACCCAGTCGATTGGGTACAAGCAAGCAAAATAGATGCGGCTACATCAGTAGGTTCAAGCATTTCGTATTTGGCAACTCCTTCTTTCGTTCGACCCTTGCCAATTGCAAATTCAGTTTTTACTCCGCCGGGACAAATAACGCCAACTTTAATTCCTTTGGGTCTAAGTTCTTTATCCAAAGATTTGGCAAATCCCATTTGGGCAAATTTGGTTGAACAATAAACTGCTTGACCGGGATAACCATTGATACCAGCCATTGAGGAAATTATTAAAATAGTACCAGTTCCTTGAAGAATCATTTGAGGTACAACGAAACGAGTAAATAAAAAAGTAGAACGCATATTGGTAATCATCATTTCGTCATACTCAGCTGCAGAAGTATCTACCAGTTCTTTATAATTTCCTATTCCCGTATTATTTATAAGAATATCTATACGCCCAAATTCTTTCATAGCAGCATCTAAAGTTTGAAGAGCGGTCTCTTCCTTACTTGCATCCCCTACTACATATATTGCCTTAGTCCCTTGTAGTTTAAATTCATTTACTAAATTCTTAAGTCTCTCTTCTCTGCGGGCTGTAATTACTAGATATGCTCCTTCGGTAGCCAATATCCTTGCTGCTGCTTCTCCTATACCAGCGCTAGCTCCAGTTACTATAGCAACTTTACCAATTAATTTTCCTGTCATAATATATTGTGTATATAATTAAAGAATTGCAATTTACAAACTAAAGCAACGCTTTACAATAGAAATTATAGTTCCAAAATATCTTGTTGAAAAAAGTTTGACTTAATACGAATTTCCCACTTTGATAATAAGGAAGAATAAAAAGAGGGCAAAAATTAAAATCCCTAATTTTAATGAAATATCTTAATTTATACCGATATAAAAAGTTCACAACATAGCTAACTCGGCTATAATAATTGCCATTAAATTAGTGGCTTTTTTCATTCAAATTTTAAAATAAAGATTAAATAAAAATTTAAATACTACCAATACAAACTTATCCATAATGAAAAGATTTTTTATAACTCTATTGGCATTGGGCCTTTTATCTAAATCACAATCCCAAGTTAAAACAATTTCATCTCGACCAAATATCATTTATATTCTTGCAGACGACTTAGGTTATGGCGATGTTTTTGTATACAATAAGGATTCAAAAATTCCAACTCCGAATATTGATCGCCTTGCATCATCCGGTATGAAATTCAATAATGCCCACAGCGCTTCCGCTGTTTGCACTCCTTCTAGATATAGCATTCTAACTGGAAATTATCCTTGGCGATCGGAGCTTAAAAAAGGAGTCCTATGGTCTTATGATTGGCCATTAATAAAAAAAGATCAATTAACTGTCGGACAGTTTTTAAAAAACAACGGTTACCATACTGCCATTATTGGAAAGTGGCATTTGGGCTGGAGCTGGCCAATAAAAAAAGGTGAGTTCATCGATTCTACTCGCTGGGGAGCTATGGAAGAAACAATTGAAAGAGAAAAAAGAATTGATTTTACCCAACCATTAAAAGGTGGTCCTTTGTCTTGCGGATTCGACTACCAATTTGGTGTGGACATTCCAAGCTTACCTCCCTTTTGTTTTATAGAAAATGGCAATATAGTAGGTGGCAATCTTACTCAACAAAAACCACAAGATATAGTGGGTGCGAAAGGAATGATGCAATCTGGATGGACCTCAGAAAAAATGCTTCCTACTATTATTAACAAAGCGGATGAATATATCAGACATCAAGTGAAAACGAATAATCAAAAGCCTTTTTTTCTATTTTTATCTTTATCTGCACCACATGTTCCTATAGCCCCTAATCAACTATACAAAGGAAAAAGTAAAGCAGGTGATTATGGTGATTTTGTTTTTGAAATGGATGATTATATCGGAAGAATATTAAATACATTGAATGAATTAGATATAACAAAAAATACACTGGTCATTTTTACAAGTGACAATGGTGGAGCCATGCAAGCGGGAGATTTAACAACAAGAGGAATGGAGGCTTCAACCTACGGATCATTATACAAACTTTACAATCACAATTCAAGTGGAAAATGGAAAGGTATAAAAGGAGATATTTGGGAAGGAGGACATCGAGTACCTTTTATTGCATCATGGCCTAGCGTAATACCTGCTGGAAAAACTAATCATAATAAAATAAGTTTGACTGATTTTTTTGCTACCTGTAGTGGAATTTTAAACGTTTCTTTACCTCATTCAGCTGCAATCGATAGTTATAATATGTTTGAAACATTTAAAGGAAAAATACAAAAGAAACCCATTAGAGAAAATATATTATATTCATCGTCCAAAGGTTGTATAAGTATTCACAAAGGACGGTGGAAATATATAGACTGTAATAACTCTGGCGGCGGTCTTGTTAATCAATATATTAAAAATGACTACGTTTATGAAACCGCTGGACAATTATATGATATGGAAAAAGATGAAACTGAAACTACCAACTTGTACAATAAGTATCCCCTTATTGTTAAAGAACTAAAACAATTGATTGAAATTTATAAAGCTACAGGACAACCAAATTAATCTATTAAAAGTTTTGAAATTTTAATTCGGCACATCATAAAAATTAAATATGAAATCCAATAAATCGCAAATGCTTTGCTTACTATTAATACTACAATTTTCATTTGTACTTGCAATAGATAACAATCCTACTTTTTCTATCGCCAACACTCTCCAAAGTAATATGGTCATTCAGCAAGGCAAACCTTTGCATGTTTGGGGAACGGCTATTGCAGGAACAGCGGTAATAGTTAAGACAGATTGGAGTTCAAGAACCTTTCAGACCAAGTCTTCCAAAGAGGGAAACTGGAGTGTTGACATTCCTGTACCAAAAGCAATTCCAGGAGACTTTAACAAAAAAAAGATTTCGATTTCACAAGGCAAACAGATTAAAGAACTCAACAATATTTTAATTGGAGATGTCTGGCTTTGTAGCGGGCAATCTAATATGGCCATGGAAATAAAACCCTGGCTGCCATGGCTTTTAGGTGCTAATAATTTCAGAATTGAAATTGAAAATTCCAACTATCCTGAAATTAGACTTTTTAAAGTTAGAACTGATTTTAAAGCCTTGCCAGAAGATGATTGCGGAGGAAATTGGGAAGTCTGTTCGCCGAACACTGCGCCACATTTCAGCGCAGTCGCCTACTTTTTTGCGCGACAAATATTTATAAAAAAGAAAATTCCTATTGGTTTAGTAGTTAGTAGCGTAGGTGCATCTTCTTGCCAGGCATGGACAAGTAGAGAAACTCTTTCAGGTGACAGTCTTTTAAATAAAAAATATTTATTCCCCTATGATACCAGCAGACTGTCTAAAGAACAATTAGACTCTGTAGTAACATTTGAGAAAGTAGTAAGGCCTACTTTGTTTTACAATGCAATGATTTATCCACTTCGGAATTTAAATTTTACAGGAGCCTTATGGTATCAAGGCGAATCGAATAGGTATGACAGTTCCCTCTATACCCAACTTTGTGCTAAAATGATTTACAACTGGAGAACCCTTTTTAAAGACCAACAACTTCCTTTTTATTTAGTACAAGTCGCACCCTATAACTGGTCACAGAATGATACCAAAGTATTTGAATATGCTTTGTTAAGAGAGGCTCAGTCCAATATTAGAAAAATTGTTCCCCATACAGAGATGGCCTCAACAATGGATATATCGGATCCCAATGATATTCATCCAAGAAATAAACAAGACGTTGGATTTAGGCTTGCAAAAATCGCATTAGCGAATGTCTACAAGGAACCCAATACAATCTTTCAAGGACCAGAATACCTTTCCCATAAAATTGAAAATAATATTATTAAAATTAGTTTCAACAACAACGGAAGCGGTTTGGCAACCAATGATGGTAAAGAGCCCAAGCACTTTTTTATTGCAGATGAAAAAGGGGAACTTTATGAAGCAAAAGCTAGTATCGAAAAAAATGAAATTTGGTTGAGCTCAGACAAAGTAAAAAATCCTACTGAGATTAGATATGCATTTACGAATTATCCAGTAACCAATTTTGAAAACAAAGAAGGTTTTCCTGCAATTCCCTTTCGCATAAAACTAAAATAAATTGAAATTTTATTTTTGGATGACTTAATGTATTAAACGCGTTTAAAAAATACTGATTCTTTGTTATATTATTTTTTATACCCCGCTATTAATTGTAAAGCCACCGTCCACCGTAATGATTGAACCAGTTACAAATTTTGAAGCATCACTCAGTAACCAAATCAATGCGCCTGTTAATTCTTCCGGATTACCAAACCTTTTAAAAGGTGTCTGACGAATGATGTCATTTCCTCTTTGAGTTAGTGTGCCGTCTGGTGCTGTCAACAATGTTCTATTTTGTTCAGTCAAAAAGAAACCTGGCATAATTGAATTCATCCGAATAGCATCGCCATATCGATTGGCCATCTCGAGTGCAAACCATTTAGTATAGCAATCTACAGCGGTTTTGCCCATACTATAACCAAGTACACGCGTTACAGCTTGCTGAGTACTCACAGAAGAAATATTTACAATGCTTCCACTTCCAGATTTTGCAATTTCAGGTCCAAATATTTGAACTGGAATAACTGTTCCCCAAACATTTAAGTCCATTGCAGTTTTAACCCCTTCAATATTTAAATCGAAAACATCTTTTTCTGGTGACAAAACTCCGGCAGGTATATTACCTCCTGCTGCATTGACCAAGCCATCGATTCTGCCATAGATAGAAATAATTTTTTCTCTGGCATTCACTAACTGAGCCTCATCTAATACATCCGCTGCTATAAAAACAGCGTTGCCGCCATTGTTATTAATTTCTAAAACCCTTGAATTTCCTACCTTTTCATTTCTTCCGATAATTACAACCTTGGCCTCTTGTTCAGCAATTGCCTTTACAAAAGCACCTCCCAAAATTCCTGTCCCGCCACTAACGATGATTACTTTTTCTTTTAATGAAAATAGTCCTTCCTTTTTCTGGCTCATAATTGATCAATTCTGTAATGGTAAATAATTTTCTTTGCCACATGTTCTCTACTACCTCAAAATTAACTGAACCTAGCATATTTATCAATAATTTACTAGATCGCTTTCAACTTTAAAAATCTGCCCAAAATCAAAGACTGGAAATTAGTCATAGAATTGTTTAATCAGGTTTTCAATGCCGATTTAAACTCAGTGGGCTGATTTAAATATCACTTAAAAAAATTATAATTTAGGGAAAAATAAGCAGCCGAAAACACCCTATTACTCAAATCGTTTTTTAAAGTCGCCTCGTCTTTAACAGGGCCATTGATTCGTAAATTAGTCAATCTTTTTCCCATTCCAAAAACAGCCCCACCGCTAATAGATAACTTTTTTGCAATTACTATTCCAGCCCCTACTGGGATTAAAAAATCGTTTGCCCCAGTGGTTAGGCCCAATTGAAAAAATGGATAGAGCCAATTGCTTTTGGTTGAAAACAATAGATTTAAAAATACCGCAGGTCGAACCTTTGTGCTTTTTTCCTTTGTTTGGGCAACTAACCATTCACCATCACCCTGCTGCAAAGCGTATGCTGGATAAACTAAATCGGTATAGAAAATGCCTGTTGAAACAAATGGGACAATTGTATGTTGACGAGCAATGATACAATCTATTTGTAAATTTTTGTTAGCTCTTGTATTCCCTTCTTTATCAATTGAGTTAACTCCGTAGGTAAGGTTAACCATCTTTGTGGGCGTTTCTTCTAAATCTACTTGACCTTCTTTTCGATAGCCTTTGACATCTGATTCAAAATCATTAACAAAATTATTGAGCGTTTTTAACAAGGCTGTAAACTTTTTTAATGCCTCGCTCTGGCTATCCATTCTTGCTGCAGCATTCATAAAAATTAAAATAGAAGCGGCTGATGAATATTGTTTAAAATTTTCAGCGCCGGCATCTTTCAATAAAGGAAAGATTCTAGCATTAAAATTGCTAGTCAGTAATTGTTGAATTTTTGCTACTCCCTTCTCAGATAATTTTTGGATATTAGTCAATTCTTCTTCCACATTTTTTGATAACGTAAGTTCTTTTACAAATAATGTATAATCAGAGGGGCAGCTTAATAAAGACTCTTTTCTAATTTCAAGCCACTTAGTGAATCCGTTTGTCTTACTAGAGTCTAATCCATTAGCAATCATAATATCGCTTCGAAATAAATAATCATCAATCGGCTTCGCTGCCTCATTAATTTCTTTTACCAGCGAATTATATAATTTTTGTTTTGCCATTGAACTGTCGGCTTTGATTGCAGCAAAATCTACTTGATTTATAAAATCAAAAGTCCACTGATAAAGCAATAAAGATAAATTGAATGAGGAAAGATTTGTTTGTAATGGAACCAACGGAAGAACCCTAGACTCCATTGAAGAGAAGTCCTTGAGTAATGGCAATACGGTATTTATAAACTGAGTGAAAGATAGATAAATTGGATCATCCACATCCTTGAAACTGCTATTTACATTGTATTTCAGAGGACTGTAAAATTTTATATATACCCCTACAGAGTGATTGTGATTTTTTTTTACAGTAAATACCTGTCCACTTTTTATATCTCTCCATATACTATCCCGATCAATTTTATATTGAAACGAAGTTGTTTCATTATTGCGAATAAAAAGATTGTCATTGACAGATATTGCTTGGAGTCTTTTTATAATTGTGGGCTCCTGGCAATCAGCAGTAAAAGTTAGCAGCCCAATACAAAAAATTAATAATAAAAGCTTTCTATTTATTTTAAAAACTGGTTTCATATTTTAGTAAAATTATATCTCAATGATGCCACCAATTAGAATTAAAAGTTCTTGGTTGATTTTGAAAGCTTAGCGGCCGAGGATAGGGAGGACGCTGAGTAATAGAGGGCTTGCCAGCAAATAATTGATTAGAGCCAGTAGCAGTAGCAAAAATCAGAAAGCCATTCAATAAGGCAATGATATATTTGATACTGTATGAAATGAAAGTATTATTGACAGCCAACTGATAATTAAATTGAATGCCAATAAAAGAAACAAGTATTGAAATAAGCAATGCAAACCACCTAGGACTAAAATTAAATACAGATTGAAAAACTCCACAAATAATATATACAATTCCAGTTGTGCCGGCTAAAGTAGAAAAGCTTCCCCAAGTAAAAAATTCTTGTGAGTTGGGTATCGCTAACTCAAAAAATATCATTGTAAGTTAATTTTATAGATTTCAATAGGTTGAATATTGACTTCCGTTTTCAGAATTATTTACCAAACAAAATACATTCATTTAGCTGCCTATTAAATGAATCACTGCTTCTTCAGTAGGTTTAACAAATGATGCTATTTTTTCAGAAGGTCTATCTTTATTAGTTGCTCCTAAAGCTGCGTTAACTGCTCTAAGCGCATTGACTCTTCCAAAGCCCATTCGATGATTGTGCCCTTGGTCGTAAGGCACGTGCCCCACTTTATCTGCCGTTTGTTTAATAATATCTCTTACTTCTTTTTCTGAAAGCAATGGATTTGCAGACAACATTAAAGCGGCTATTCCTGCAACAATAGGCGTTGAAGAAGAAGTGCCATTGAAATCGGTATAGTTGTGCTCTTTATTGTAGCCCTTGCTGCCACTAATATCAGTAGTTAAATTGTGAACACCCGGAGCGGCTATATCCACTTCGGCGCCAAAGCAAGAGCCCCACCAATATTCTCCATCCTGACTAAATTTTGTTTTTGGTTCATCATATTCGTTGCTGGCAGATACTGTAAGTACCTCTTTTAAATTACCAGGATAAGCAACTTTTGCATCTTCATTGCCCGCTGCGATAACGACTACACAACCCTTGCCATCTCTTCCATTTTTCCTTGCGCGATTAAATGCATTGGTAATTGCATTAGAAGGTGCCCCACCTCCCCAACTATTACTCAATACATCGGCACCGCTTTCCCATGACCAATCAATTGCTTTTCTAATAATTGAATTGGTAGTGATCCATTCCGAATCGGGCGCTTTAGAAAAAGCAAGTCTAACTGCAAATACGGCACAACCTCCTGACAATCCTTTAATGCCAAATTTTTTATGTTCCGCTGCAGCCAATCCACAGCAAGCAGTTCCATGCCCATCCCAAGAATTAGGTTCTTGAAAAGCATCATCATCCGTTGCATCAAATGATTTTTCGATCACCGCCTTCAAATCAGGATGAGTTGTCTCGACACCCTCGTCCAAAATTGCAATCTTTATACTTTTACTCCCTAGTTGAACTTTCCAAGCTTCCTCAGCCATCGTAACTTTTAAAGCATATTGAAGTTTGCTTAGATCTTTCTTATCATCAATTATATCGACCGAATCAGGAAAACTATTGGAGATTTTTCGATCATTGTTTGAACCAATTGTAATAAAATTAGGTTCTACATAAATAACTCCATTTTCCTTTTCTATCAGCCTCATCAAATCAAACATATCCGCAGCCTCTGGAATTCTTACAATCATTTCATCGTAGGACGCTTCTATCTCTTCACAATTGTATTTTTTGAGAAGCGGTGCTGTATTGAAATTTGTTGATTGAAAACCTATAATAATTTTGTCGGTAGCCACCACTTTTTTATTGCCAGATTTAAAAACCGGTATTATTTTTTTAACCTCATCGGACTGATTTAAAAACGTAAAAGCAGTATTTGTTGCACTTGGACCGTTTTTCGATTGATTGATCAGTCTAAAAATGGTAAACTTTTCGCCTGGAATTTCTACGCGCCTTGAGAACTCGCCCAGTATTTTATTTTTGTTTACAAACTTAGAGCGTTCGCTTCGTGGAAAAGGCTCATGAAATTTCAATGCAATATGGTCGGAATCAATTAGCAAGTTTATTTCCTGCCCGTTAACCTGGTAGCTAAATTTATTATTATTCATTGGGTGGTGTTTTTAATTTAGAAAATAGAAATCAAAAAATATTAGCTCATGGATGAATAGTAAACAAAACGATACTGTCGCTTCATCTACTT
>Ga0214919_10006877_pt1 | contig 15486 bp, 10 predicted proteins | sample LL1503_MetaG_FD_177994 | JGI IMG/M metagenome (GOLD analysis project Ga0214919, IMG submission 177994) | Freshwater microbial communities from Lake Lanier, Atlanta, Georgia, United States - LL-1503 | ecosystem: Environmental > Aquatic > Freshwater > Lake | place: USA: Georgia | collected... | reverse complement strand
TACTTTTCCGATGTCCCATCCTTTTTTAAACATTTTTTATATCAATGATTCTTAAGTAATTTTAAAATACTGTTTAATACTCAATCAAAAACATAAGTAATTATTATAGTTTTAAATTTATAAAAAAAATATTTTATATTATTTTGAAAAAGCATGAGCTACTTTTCCGATGTTCCATGCTTTTTTAAACATTTTTTATATCAATGATTCTTAAGTAATTTTAAAATACTGTTTAATACTCAATCAAAAACATAAGTAATTATTATAGTTTTAAATTTATAAAAAAAATATTTTATATTATTTTAAAAAAGCATGGGCTACTTTTCCGATGTTCCATGCTTTTTTAAACATTTTTTATATCAATGATTCTTAAGTAATTTTAAAATACTGTTTAATACTCAATCAAAAACATAAGTAATAATTATAGTTTTAAATTTATAAAAAAAATATTTTATATTATTTTAAAAAAGCATGGGCTACTTTTCCGATGTCCCATCCTTTTTTAAACATTTTTTATATCAATGATTCTTAAGTAATTTTAAAATACTGTTTAATACTCAATCAAAAACATAAGTAATTATTATAGTTTTAAATTTATAAAAAAAATATTTTATATTATTTTGAAAAAGCATGAGCTACTTTTCCGATGTTCCATGCTTTTTTAAACATTTTTTATATCAATGATTCTTAAGTAATTTTAAAATACTGTTTAATACTCAATCAAAAACATAAGTAATTATTATAGTTTTAAATTTATAAAAAAAATATTTTATATTATTTTAAAAAAGCATGGGCTACTTTTCCGATGTCCCATCCTTTTTTTAACATTTTTCATATCAATGGTTTTATAAATTTAAAAAATCATTAATAATAAATACAATAAATCAAATAGTTAAAAAAATGTGGAAAAAATATTTTTAAAATTTTTAACTAAATTTTTTTAAAATTTTAAAAAATTTAAAAAATTTAAAAAAGCATGGCGTACTTTTCCGATGTCCCATGCTTTTTTTTTCGATTTTCGAAATCAATGATTTTTAATATTTTTAATTTTTATTATTATTTTATCAATATTTTTTTATTTTTATTAAATTTTATTTTTTTAAAAAAAGCTTTAAGGATTATGAAAAAAGCATGCCGATATGACCCGATGTCCCATGCTTTTTTAGGATTTTAGGGTATCAATAAAAATATATTTTTATAACTATTTATGTATTTTATATTAATATTTTTTTACTTTTTAAATATTTATTGTATTTTAAAAAATATGAAAAAAACAGTTAAAAACACTAAAAAAGGGTATAAAATTACTTACGATTTTAAAAACTTGTAAAATTACTTACGATTTTGTTTATCAATAAATTAATATATTTTTATAATAATACAATAAAACATTATTATTAATATTAAAATTAATATATATATAAAAATCGTAAGTAAAAATCGTAAGTAAAATCGTAAGTAAAATCGTAAGTAATTTTTTTTTAAAAAATTTTCGATTTCAAAAACTTTTTTTGAAAATTTTTTTTCGAAATTTTTTTTTTTCAAAAAATTTTTATCGACATGCTTTTTGAAATTTTTTCAAAAAAAATTACTTACGATTTTACTTACGATTTTACTTACGATTTTACTTACGATTTTTTTATGAATTTATAAATTATTATTTAAATACAATATTATATTGTTTATTATTATTATTATTATTTATTTATTGTTATAATTTTATTAAGTAATTTTGTAAAAATATCTTAAATCGTAAGTAATTTTATATCCTTTTTTTCAAAAAAAGGTTAAATTTTCCTATTTTTCTCAATTTTTTAATAGATCAATGATATTTTATAAATAATATTTATTACAATTAAACAATCAATAATATATATTAAACGATATTTTATTGTTATTTGAAAAATCAAAAAAAGCATGGGACATCGGAAAAGTACGCCATGCTTTTTTCAAAATTTTTATTTAAAATATATTTTTAAAAATTATTTTTTTAAATTTTCTTTAAAAATGTATTTTATTTCACATTATTTAATGTTGTCAATAACAATGATTTATATTTACTTATAAATCATTGGTTAAAAAAATCTTAAAAAAAGCATGGGACATCGGAAAAGTACGCCATGCTTTTTTCAAAATATATTTTTAAAAGTTATAATTTGAGATTTTTTTTAAATATATTTTACTTAATAATTAATAATGGTACTTATTACAATGATTTATATTTACTTATAAAGCATTGTTTGAAAAAATCTTAAAAAAAGCATGGGACATCGGAAAAGTACGCCATGCTTTTTTCAAAATATATTTTTAAAATTGATTTTTGATTTTTTTATATATTTTTTCATTTAAAATTTCTATTTTACTTTATATAAATATAAAACAAACTTTAATTAAAATAAATTATTTAATAAGTTTTTTTATTGTTTGGATTCTAAATTAAATTTATTAATTTATAATACAAACAAGATGTACTAGTATGAGGTTTTTATAAATGATAAGAATCTATAATTCAAGCAATAACTATATATTTAATTATTATTAAAAAATTTTAATATAAATTTTTATTAATGATAATAAAATTAGCCTACATAAATCTATCAATTATTTCTTCTATATCATAGCCATCCTGTATATATTTTATTAATTTAGATGGATGCATTGCTTTTTGAATTAATTCCTCTTTGTATATAGAACATTTTTCTTCAATATATAAATAATTTAATTCAAAAATAGAAGGATTAAATGATAGTAAATACCAGCTAATATTATCTGGATTCTTTTTTAATAAGTCTAATCCATTTGGATTAAGAGATAGATTTCTCCATCTAATTTTATCCAGATTTTCTTCTAATAATGAAATTGCACCAGGATTTTCTGACAAATTATACCAATCAATTTTATCTTGATTATCTCTTAATAATAATATAGCATTTGGATTTAGAGATAAATTTGTCCAATTAATTTTATCTAAATTCTTTTCTAATAATGAAATTGCAGAAGGATTAAAAGATAAATTATACCAATCAATTTTATCAATATTTTTTTCAAGCAATGAAATTGCACCAGAATTTAATGATAAATTATTCCAATCAATCTTATCAGGATTATTTTTTAAGATATCAATAGCATTTGGATTTAATGATAATGATTTAAAATTAATTTTATCCATATTTTTTTTAATAAGATTAATAGCACCTGAGTTTTGACTTAAATTCCAATAATCAATTTTATCCTCATTTTTCTCAAGTATTAAAATTGCACCAGGATTTAATGATAAATTTGACCACAAAATTTTATCCTGGTTTTTATATAATATTAAAATTGCATTTGGATTTAAACATAAATTATTAATAGTTCTTTTATGTATATTATCAATATCATTCTCAAAAAAAATAGGCACAGCCTCTGGAATAATCGATAAATTATCTAAATTTAGATAATTTATATTTATCCAATCTCTTAATTTAAACATTTTTTAATATAATAAGTATTAAAATAATCATTTTTATTAATTAATAAAAATCAATTTTTTTTATATGTTTATTTATAAATGACAAAATTTCAATATAGTAATGCATCTGATTTAGAATACTGGCAAGGAATTCGTTATCTTTCTGATAATTACTATCTTTTATGCGGTACAAATAAGTCAATGGAAGGAATTCTTTATATAGGTGATCTATTAAATTATAATTCAAACAATAACTATATAGTTAATTATCCGGGTGCAAGTACAACTAGTATATATGGTCCTGACTATAAAGGAAATGCAGTATATAGACTTGTTGGATCATATCAAAAATATAAAGATAATAATATATATGGATTATTTTATCAAGGTTCTCTATCAGAATTAATAAATCCAAGTAATTATAAAACAATTTTTATAGGTTACTCTTACACATTTATTCATAGTACAATTGAAAATATTTTAGTTGGTAATTATGATAAAACTGATTTAGGTCCTATACAAGCTTTTTTAATGATAATCGATATAGGAAAAATTATAAATATATCTTATCCATGTTCTAAGTCTAATACAGTTTATGGAATCTGGTATGACGGAGATAATAATTATACTTTATGTGGAGGATATTCTAATTTAGATGTTAATATTACGGACATTTATATTGGAAATATTATTAAACCATTTGGTCAAGCTTATCTTGTAAATTACAATAGTGTGACAAATGAATTTACTAATTGGACCACTATTAATTATCCATATATAAATAATGTACTAACTCATTTTGAAGGAATAAGTAGTAGTGAGAAAAATAAGTATCAGTTAGCAGCTGATACAATACATCTTGATAAGATAATAACTTCTTATGTAGAAGTTTCTAAAGATAATTTTAATAATTTTATTGTTGACAAATGGATTGATTTTTTATATCCACTACCAGGTGTTATAATAAGTAGTTCTAATTCAGTCTCTAATAATAATATTGTAGGTACATATGTAGATGAAGATAATAGATCAACTGCTTTTCAATTAAGTATAGAATAAATAAAAAAAAAAATTATAATTGTATATTATTATGTCTTTTACACAAGGCTGATAAATTAAGGTGTTATACAATAATATCAATAATATGTAATTTTATATTATAATTTATTAATAAAATATTTTTAATGTATAATGTAAATTATTATTTATTAATGATTTTTTTGAAAAACTGCATACGAAAGATATATATATGATAAATGTTTAATAGAATTAATGACTGAAAAAAATTAAAAATTTATTCAATTTATAAAAATACCGGAATATATATAACTTTGTCCATTTACTGTTATACCATTATAATTATATAAATTTTCTGTTGGTTGTGGAAGATCATTTGATACTAAATCTAATTGATCTCCAAATATTCCAATTATTTCTACATAACAACCTTTTTCTATTCTAATATACGGATATCCATTATTCATTTCTAAATCAAAAATATCTCTATCATATACATTTGTTAAATAAACCAGAATTTTAAGATACTTAATTATATTGATTTTTCCGCCTTGTAAATTAATTCCATCTTCTCCTGGATATAAAATTTCTACACTATTTATAGTTATGTAGGAATCTACTATATCAATAGCATTATCTCCTGATTCTTGAATAAAAATATCTGAAATATTCCATTCATTATTTCCAACTCCTAACATAGTAATACCATCATTATCTGCAGAAGGTTCAGTTTTATTCGATGAGACATTTGGATCTTTAGAACCTAAGTAAAACGCAAATATTTTATTACCAGTAAAATTTGACTCAGTAGCACTAAATCGTGATTGAATTCCTTCTTTTGTACTATTAGACATAGATCCTACAAACCAAATTCCTCCATTATCTGGTATAGTAGTTCTTTCATTATTTTCATCACATGCTACAAAATAAACATTGTATTCCAATACTAATGAAGATCCTGTATCAAATATTAAAGCTGATTTATTAAGAGAAGAAGTGGTGGAATTTCCATTTCTAATCTGAATTACTACATTATTCTCTACTGTTAAAGTTATACCTTCTACAACATGAACTTCTCCTATAATAACATAACAATAATTTTTTGAAAAATAAGTATTATATTTTATATTTCCTGTAATTTCAATTATATTATTGGATAGTGAAGTCATTGTGTATATATATATATATATAGATAAAAACGTAGTTCTAATTATTTTAATCTCTAAAAATATATTTATTAATTGGTTTTTGAATACCATTAAACTCACTACTAGATGCAACTGTATAAGATCCAAAATTTTCAACGTATACCCATTCACCAATTGACAAATCAGGTAACATTATATTTTCTCCAATCATATCCATGGAATCACAAGTAGCTCCATAAATTTTGCTCTTAAATAATTTTCCATCTCTTTCATTAAATGGTAGAATAACAGGTTGTTGATGATCATATGTTATACAATTAAAAGAACCATATATTCCATCATTTAGATAATAAATAATTAAATGATCATTATCATCTTCTTTAATCACTTTTTTACCAATCACATTTAAGACCAATGTATGAGTTCTTTGAGCAAAGTAACGTCCTGGTTCAGCAATAAAATTTATAGATTTAGATTCTAATTCCTTTTGAAAAAAATCTTCTATTCCTTTATTAATTTTAGATGCTATATCTTCAAATTTAATATCGATATTTACTCCTGGAAAACCACCACCTATATCAATGATATTTATTTTTACATCTAATTTTGATGCTATATCCCTTGCATCTTTACAATCTTTAAGTGCATTATAAAAACTATCCGCAGATGAACAACCACTTCCAACATGAAAACTAAAACCACATACATTAAGTTTAAGAGTTTTAGTTATATTTAATAATTCTTCTACCTGATTTAATTTACATCCAAATTTTGAATTAAATTTACATAAACTTTTACTATCGTCAACTGCGATTCTTAATATAAGTTTTGCATAAGGATGATATAACTTAATTTTATATAATTCTTCTTCACAATCAAATGTCATTAAGTCTACATCGTTTGCCCGTGCATATCTTATTTGAGATGACATTTTACATGGATTTGCAAAAATAATTCTAGAAGGATCATTTGTTAATTCTATTATTGTTTTAATCTCTGCTTGACTTGCACAATCAAAATTTGCACCCAATGTTGAAAGTGCGTCTAGAATTGCAATATTTGGATTACATTTTACAGCATAATATGGTTTTACATTAGGTAATAAATTAATCCATCTAGAAAATGATTTTATTATTTCACCTAAATCAATTAAATAAAATGCACGTTCACTTTGATTATCTTCAATAAAATCATTTATAATATTATAAATATCATAATCATCTCCATATAATTTAACATCGTATTTTTGTAAAAGAGAATTATCAAGTTTTTTTGAAAAATCAGTCATTTATATGTATAATAATTATTTAAATTTCTTAAGTATCTAAATAATTTGAATATAGAAAAATAGATACATGATCAGATATTATCATTAATAAATTGATTAATTAATTGATCATAGTTATTTTCTCTTAAAGAATTTCCTATTTTTATAAAATCTAATCTTTTCATATCAATTAATAATATATATCTCTCTTCATTTGAATTATTAAAAGCAGTATGTAATTTACTATCATCAAATGTTAACCAACACTCTTCCTTATGAAATTTAATTTCTCCATTAACCCACATTCCACAATTTTTAGGAATAGATAGTCCTAAATGATTCCTTAAAATATAGTTAGATGAAGGATTATAACCATAATGTTTATCTAAACGACAATTTTTAGATAATTTTAAAAAACAACACATTTCAATATTTTTAATAGATTTTACTAAATTAACAGTTATTGGAAAGTCAGCACAATATTTTGACCACTTATTATATCCAAATATTGGTATAATTGTATGTTTCATGTAAAATTTATCATTTTCATCAATTAATAACCAATCTTTCATAATTTTAATATTTTGTAATAATTCATTTTTTACTAAGTTAAAATTATCTTTAAAAATATTTAATTCTGGATATAGTATTTCTGTTTCATAAAAATTTTGATCTATTTCATTATAATTTTTTAAATCACCTCCTAAACTTAAATATTTTTTAATATGTAAAGTTGGAATAATATTATTATCTATTAATTGATCAATATTTTCACTTTTTTTATAATGAAAATATTTAAAATCATCTTCGCAATTTTCATTTATAATATTCAGTAATTTCTGATTATTAATAATCTCCCAATAGGATTTATGTTGAAAATTATTTTTTTTATTTTTGTCATGTATAATATCAGATTCTTCAAAACCAATATTTAATAAGATTTTTTTAAAATCATCTTCAATATTTTCAAATTTTCCCAATAAATCTACTGAAAATATATTATTTTCATTAATCATATTATTATATTGGTTCATAAAAGAGTGTATATATTCAAAATCAGAAACATTATCTTTTTTTTTTATATAATCCTCAAATGAAGTATTAATATTATGTTTAGAATTTAAAAAATTCCAACCTGAAATAAATCTATCATATGGATTTCTAACAAAACAGAATATTTTATATGAATTCCATTTATCATTATTCATATTTATCATTCTATTTATATAATTACTTGATTTTGCATATTTTAAAATTCCATGTTCTCTATTTGCAATAAATTCTTTAAATTGTTGATTTTTTATATATAAATCACTATGACAAAAATTATCATGATCAGGTCTTTTTATAATATAAAATTTAAATCCATAATATTTTTCTAAATTTTCACGTATATATGTTCCACCTGTCTTAGGTATATGAATAAAAATTGCCTTTTTATCATGATTTATAGAACACATAAATATATATATTTATATTAAATATATATATTTAAAAATTTAAAAATTTAAAAATTTAAAAATATGGAAATATTTATTTAGTAACTAATAATCCATATTTAGAATAAATAGAATCTCTATAACTAAAGCATTCATTTGCTCTAGATGTAATACTAGCAGGAGATAATTTTAAATTAATTACATTTGAATTTAGAACTAATTCAGGAACACTTGATAATCTAGATACCATTTTAGAAATTAAAAGATTAGTTAAATTAGTTTCATTCCCAATAATTTCACTCCATTTTACAATAGCAATATCATCAGTTGCAGGTAATAAAGCCGGAGAATATTTAATAAAATAAGGATTAATTTTACTAGATAAAATAGGACTTGTTCCATTTAAATTTTCAAACATAGATAAATAAAATTGAATGTAAAATGGATTATCAATAGTAATATTATTTAAAACTGCTTGTTGATATATTAAATGCCATAAGAAAATAATTATAGCATCAACTCTAATTAATTGTAAAGTATAAATATTTAAAGGATTATTATTATATTCATAGTAATAATTATTCATATAGTAGTTATAGTCTGTAATTGGGAATCCTAACTTTTGTGCAAATAATGCATTGATAATATTAATATCAGAATTAGATGTTTTAATCATATAGCTAGTTGCCATACTTGTATAAACATTGATAGCTTTTTCAAAAGATTGATGATTCTTTCTAAAAAATACTAAAGTATTACTTAATCCAGAAATATAAAATGTTCCACCTGAAGCAACAGTAAATAAAGTTTTATCTTGAAGAAGTTTAGCAATTGTTGTTCCACTTGGCGTATCTATACTTAATATTCCTTTAATAATAGAATATGGTCCATTTAAAGGAATTGGTGCTAATGTTTTTTCCTTTAAAAATGTAATTTGAGATCCATCTAAATTATCACCTAAAAATTCAATACCAGTTGCAGCAATATCAACTCCGCAAAGAGTGCAATTATTTGTTCCAAATGTATCTTCACAGAAAGAAATGAAAGATTCGCAGCAATCGCAAGTAGAAGAAGAACCTCCACCCATTTTTATATAATTATTATATATATTCTTTCTAAAAATCTAAAAAAAATATATTCTTATATAAATAAATATGACCTCAATAAATCACGATTTAAACATAATTTATTTTCATATTCCAAAAACAGGTGGCACATTCATTCAAACCATATTAGAAGATTATTATTATTTTATTAGTTATAATTTCCTTATAAGATCCGACTTTCATATTTTTAATTCCTTTAATAAAGAACAAATTAATAATTTAAACGATTACATGAAAGTAACACCATTCTCCAATCGTCTATTTGGTGTAAATAATTACTATTCAGGTTCAAAAGAAATAATTAATATGACAACTTTAGGAGAAGATAAATGGGAAAAAGCATTTAAATTTACTTTTGTAAGAGACCCATATACAAGATTTATATCTGGATTCAATTTTATTTTAAGTAATCCAAATATCTCCAAAAATTTAATAGATAATGACACTTATGCAAAATTTGAAAATGTTGAATATTTTATTGATAATCGTGATAACTTATCAGATATTGCATATAATCATGTTTTCTTATCACAATATGATCAAATAATTGATAAAGATAGTATGAATAATATGAATTTTGTTGGAAAACAAGAAAATTTAGATGAAGATCTAAATTTAGTTCTTAATAAAATAGGATTTACTGAAATTATTCATAAAAAAGATAAACTTAATAAAAATAAAATAGATTTTAATTATTACAAAACATATTATACTGAATATGTTTTTGACTTTATAAACACACATTTTGAAAAAGATTTTGAAGAATTTAATTATAAAAAATACAATAATTTTACAGATTTTGTAAATAATTAATTTCTTTATTATTTATAATAAAATTTGGTAGGAGATATTTTCATTAATTTATAAATTAAATAGGATAAAGATATAAATTCCTATATAAAATTTATACTTAATAATTTTTCTTTTTACAGAAATATTGATAAGGATAATTCAATTCACTTTTTATTATAAAAAAATTTTATATATCTATAAATATTTACAAACTAATTATTTTTACATAATCTTCAATTTGAATGGAAACATCGTGAGGATAATATCCATTATGATCATTATAGAATTCAACTGTAATATTTCCTCTATCTGTAATAATTTTAATACCTATGGAAACTCTATCTTTATTAGAATCTTTACAAAAAGTATCATATTCTATAATTTCAGAAGAAATAAATATAGCTCCTATAAAATCTTCTAAATTAGTAAATATAGTTTCACTATAACTAATGTTATATCCCCAAACTTCACAACATTGTGATTCATTATCAATTTTTAGAATAATATTTTTTGTTGGATCTGACATTTCTAATTTAATACCTTCCCACTGATGTAGATCATTCAATTTTTTAGCATTTACAATGGTATTTCCGCTTGACATTTTGATTTTTAATAGTAAATAAGGTAATTTATCTCATATTAAATAAATAAAATCAATTTTTTTATCATTCATTTTTTGTATAAATAATATAATCATTACGTCTTACCAATTATTTGAAATATGATATCATTCATTTATAATAATAATTAATATTGATAATAATTTTAAATTATTCTTCCATTTCCTTATCTTCATCAAATTTTTCATCTTTTTCCATAAAGTATCCTTTACTATATTTATTCATCAAGTCTTGATCTCCAATTAATTTTACATCTACATCTTTTAAATATTTAGAAAAAATACTTTTTTCTTTTGGTATATTTAACATTATTCCATTTTTTAGTAAAATATCAAATTCATAAGGTTTACCTTGATCTGTTTTACATCCGGCCAATCCTCTTCCTCTTTCATAAGAATGAGTTTCAGCACACGACCCACAATATCCAATAAATACACCTTGCCAAAAGCCATGATTACGACAATAATTACAACGATAAGGACCAGTTCCTCTCATTTTATCGTCATAAAAACGATATTTTTCATTAATAGCCCATTCTACTGGAAAATGAATATCAAACGGACAAGAGTAAATATTACCATTTATTTCTAATCGATAATACATACTACCAAAAGATCCATGGAAAACAATCTGTTTTACAGAAGAATTAATAATAATAGTTTCAATATATGACATTTTTAAATTAAATATTAAAGTTAAATAATAATAATTATCTTAATTATTTTTTTTCAATTTTTTATTATAATATATATTGATATAGCATTTATAATTAAATAATATATTTAAAAAAAATGATTTTTTATTACCTTTTAAATATACATCATAGGTTATAATATAAATCCTTATATAATGAAAAATGCATAGAGATAAATATTCTTCAGCTTTATTTTCATATATTCGACTCTTTTCTTTTATTTTAAAATTTCCATATGATATTAAAAGATATATTTATGACTTTTTGGAAAATAGACATATAGGATACATGATATTTTATACAAGAATAACTCTCTTAAAAATTAAACCTCATTTATATATTTTAGATATAAATAATATAAAATATCTTACCAATATAAATAGAGAATTTATAGCATTAAATTTTAAAGGAATACCTTTTATTATTAAAGAATATAATATAGTTTCAAAATCGATTATTAATGAAAATAAATTATTAGAAAATAATAAAGTATCAAAATCGATTGTTAATGAAAATAATATATGTTATGAAAAAATATATAATTATGATACAGAGATATTTCACTTAGATAATGAAAAATATAATATAAATCTTAAACATAACAAATTATCTAAAAAAAATTTTTTAATGAAAAAAAACAAAGAAAATAATAAAAATTTTTTAGATAAAAAAAAGAAAGATAGATTATTTAGCTTAGAAAAAAAATATTCATTGATCTATAAACAGACTAAATATCTTAAGTCAGTTTATATTGATGAAGAAAATGAATATAAATATCAAGAATATTTAATAGATTGTGATAGATATGATTATGACTATGATTATGATGATTATGATAGTTATGATGATGCTTTCGATCGATTTTTTGATTCTTTAGATCGTTATATGTAATTTATATAAATATGATTATATATATCAATATACACCAATGTTTAATTTAAAATTCTCATATTTTTATAAGAATTAAAAAAAAAAGGGTATTGTATATGTTCCTAAGTAGGAATGATAATACTTGACAACAGAGAGAGATATTATTCTCAATCACGGGGGGTTATTATCTTTTATTAAACTATAACTTCTACAGTATTTTAATAGTCTTTCTCCTGAATTTAAATAATGTATAAATATCTTTCTAATATTATTATTTTCATAAAAAATGTTTAAAATTTCACAAAAATGTTTAAAATATTTATAATAAATTTTTTAAACATTTTTATGAAATTTTAAACATTTTTATGAAAATAATAATTTTTCTTAATAATTCAGTATTACAAAATGATAAATAGGAATTTAATCTATCCATTTGCCTTTTCTCTCTTTAATCCTGCCATCATAATTTAAAATAATAATGATTAATTCTAATGGAAGATTTTTAATTAAAGAAGAAAGACACATTATAAATATATAATAAAATACTTCTTAAATAAAAATAAAAAAGAAAATTATAATCTTATAAATCAAAAGATAATGTTATTATTTTATGATAAGATTTTTTAGGTATATAATACATATTAAAATTAGAGTAATTAATTTGAAATTCGTCTTGCAAAGCAAAAAATATTCTATCACACATACTTGGAACTCTAAAATTAATATTTTTAGTTACTATATTAAAATTTTTTTTATCATTTTTATTTTCCAACTCATTATTACTTGATTGATATTTACAAGTTAAATCATATCCAATTTTATCGATACTTATTAAAAAACTATCTAATAAATCATTAATATTTCTTTTCTTAATTATTTTTATTAATTCATCTTTCTTTTTATATTTTAGACTGAAAATTTCTTTATTTAAAGTTAAATAATTATTTACTATATCCTCTGATATAATTAATTTATTACTATTAACTATGTTATATAAATTAAAATTTAAATCTCCGCAAAAAAATATATTATATCCTTTATTAAAAAATTCTAAAAGATTAAATTCTTCTATTATTTCAAAAAACTCTTTTTCTCTCCTCTCTAAACCAGTATTTTTATCAATTTTATAAAATAATTTGGAATTTATAATAATAAATTTATATTCTTTCTCTTTTTCTAAAATTAATTCTAAACCAAGGGCATCTAAGTTTTTACTTAATTGAAAAGAATATTTTTTTAAAATAAATTTATCTCTAATTTCATTTGGAAAAATGATATTTTTTTTGTCTAAAAAATATTGATATTTATATTTTTTTTTGTCTAAATTATTTTCTTTTACCTCTTTAAATAAAATACTATTTTTATTACGAATAAAATAGGAAGCCATTTGAATTTTATGAATATATTTATCTGGTTTTGGAATCCAGAATGAATCATAATGTACATAAAAAGATGTTTTTATCGAACTATTTTCTTGAAGAGTATCCATTGGAATATAATTCCAATTTTCAATTATTTTTTTAAATATAGAGGTATAATTTTTATTAGAGGTTGATTCTTGAGTACATAAAATAAGAATAGATGGTTCTTCCAATATTATTTTAAATAAAATAGATATACAATCATTATCTTTAAATTCTTTTCTGTCTTCATTATAACTTATTATTAAAAAATCAGATTTATTTAAAAAAGAATTATTTTTTGGTTTTATAGAATATTGATAAAGTATTTTTTTTAAGGATTCGGATAAAATATTTTTTTGATTACTTTTTTCTAAAAAATCAAAATTATATATTCTAATTAATTGATAAATAGCAATAATTTTAGAATAAATATTAACATCTAAATTTATTATTTTTTCAAATTTATTAAAATTACTTGTTATTAAATTTAAAAAATCAATATTGAATTTATATACTTCATAAGTAATAATAATTTCATTAAAAAAATAGAACAAAAGTATATTTTTACTATTTATTTTTAAAGAATTATATATAATATTGATAATTTTACTTAATGTTTCTTTTTTTATAGAATTTATAGAAATTATATTGGGTTTGGATTTTAAAGGTAATTTATTATGATTTTGTTTAAAATTTAAAAAAGAATAATTTCTATTTAAATTCTTATTCCATTTTAAATAAATAGATTGTTTTTTATCGATATCCAAAATAATAATATCAGCAATTTTTATTTCATCACCTAAATAAATTTCATCAATGTAAAATTTATTATTATATTCATCATTTAAAGATATAATATTTTTTTTGGAATAAAAATAATAATTAAATAATAGATCTATTTTTTCCTTTAAAGGAAAAGTTTCCTTTATTTGATAAAATAGAGAGTAGGAATTATTTAACAAAATATTTAGTATATTAAATAATGTATCATTGTTTTTAACAGTAACGATTATTTCTTTTATACCTTTTAATAAAAAAATATTTTCTCTAATTTCTTTGTTAAAAAAACTACTAAAAATTTCTTTTGGAAAAGTTATTTTATTATTTAATATATCCAATATTAATTTTATATTTTCACTCATACTTATTTTAGACTCTATTATAACTTGATCAGTTAAGTAATTAATATTAATAGTTGTTTTTATAGTTCCAATATTAAAATATATATTTATAACGTAAAAGTATAAAATATTTTCATATTCAATAACTTCCTTTATGGAACTTTTACTAATATTTATATTTATATAAATAGGAGAATTAATATCAGTTGTAATAAACATTGGCTCATATTTATTATTATTTTCATTTATAAAATCTTCAAAATTTAAAATTGGATAGATTGGATATATGGTATGAAATAAAATAGAAATATTAATATTTTCAGTAAATTCTTTTCGTAAAGTATATTTAATTATCGAAATAAAATCTTTATTTATTTTTTCATTGCTATTATTATAATGATTTAATAAATTATTTAATTTATTGATTATTTCATGATTATTTTTTTTTTTTTCATTATAAATTTCTTCCTGATTAATTTTTATAAAAAGAGTTCTAGACACTTTTTTACTTTCTATGATATTCTTTACTATATTATTATTTAATTTTTTCTTATTTAA
>Ga0214919_10006876_pt1 | contig 15487 bp, 14 predicted proteins | sample LL1503_MetaG_FD_177994 | JGI IMG/M metagenome (GOLD analysis project Ga0214919, IMG submission 177994) | Freshwater microbial communities from Lake Lanier, Atlanta, Georgia, United States - LL-1503 | ecosystem: Environmental > Aquatic > Freshwater > Lake | place: USA: Georgia | collected... | reverse complement strand
AAGCAGTCCCGCAGGCAGCGCCAGGCGTACAGTCAGTTTGGGTGGTTCAGATTTGAATACGTCAAAGAGTCCCATGGTTTACCTCCAGTTAAAGAAGCTCAAAATATTACACCAAGTAAATGACATCGATTGGTCTGCGTTTAGCGCACAAGCCCCCGTGCTAGCTGAGCGCCGAATGATCACTATTCTCTAGACCAAATTTTCTAGTTCTGCCATTGCCTGTAACGGTAAAACCAGGTTTGCCGCATTCAAGTTTTCAGTCAAATGCGCCACTTGTGAGGTGCCGGGAATGAGCAAGATGTTCGGCGAGCGCTTGAGTAGCCAAGCCAGCGCCACTTGCATGGGAGTAGCTTCTAAGATCTGGGCGATGCTGGAAAGCGCTGATGACTGAATAGGGCTAAATCCACCTAGAGGGAAGAAGGGAACATAGGCGATACCGTCATTTGACAATAAGTCGATGACGGCGTCGTCGCCGCGATTGATGACGTTGTAGTTGTTTTGGACGCAAACAATTTCGCTCAACTTACGGCCTTCTTCGATTTGTGCTCTGGTCACGTTACTCAGACCGAGGTGACGAATTAGGCCCCGGTGCTTTAACTCTGCCAGTACGGTTAGTGGCGCTTCGATGGAGCCTTCATGTGCATGGTGCGGGTGAAACATACCCCGTAGATTGACCACATCAAGCACATCCACTTTCAAATTCTTTAGGTTGTCATGTACGGCTTGGGTGATTTCTTCTTTAGATAGCGCATGAATCCAGGACTTATCTGCACCACGCCTAGCAGCGATTTTGGTAACGATGACTAAATCGTCACGGTAAGGGAGCAGTGCTTCGCTGATGATTTGATTGGTGATGTGGGGTCCGTAAAAATGATCAACCTGTACCTTCGCGATTGCGCAGCCCATAGCCGTAAGTTGGATTTGCGCTGGAAATAAAGTTGGGTCAATTGCAGGCAGGGTCGCATTGAAATGGAAATTTCGACTGCTAAAAAAAACACTGAGAATCTCAGCGTTTTAAAGTTTGGCTCCTCAACCTGGGCTCGAACCAGGGACCTACGGATTAAAAGAAAACTAGGTTCCTGAAATTCCCATATAAATCAACGACTTATATTGGTAAAAATAGACCGTGTAATAAATCGTGTAATACTTAATTTTGTTGCATTATGCAACAAACTGGTTTTTTGCTCCATTTTCACTCGGGTCAGATTGAAAAATCAAGTGGGCGAGGGTGATTTCACTTTGGTCGGATTGACGGTGTTGTCCGGGACCCGCTAAACGCCGCAGAAAGTTCTGCTGTGATCGAGGCTGTAGTCGCTCCAATCTTGCTCATAAGCTTGCATGCGCATGTATCACCATTCGACACGAGTCAGTCATCCGTTCTTATTCAAGTCAGCTTAGGCGTCAAGGTTTTTAGAATTAATCTGGATTCATCTCTTCAGAGACGCGCTTGACTAGGCTGCGAAGCCATTTCCCATATGCTGAATGGTTAAGACGATCATGCCAAAGCATGTAGAAAGTCATGGCTCCTAGCTCCTTGGGCGCAGCTAAAAGGGCGAAGTCGCCTTGCGGCCTCATTTGCTCCGCGAACGTTCGGGCAGTTGTAAAAACCAGATCGCTTGCCGCAATTATTTGAGGAGCCAGCGAAAATTCTGGGATGGATACGGCGATGCGTCTGCGCACGCCAATTTCGGCGAGGCGCGCGCTGATGGGGCTAATCGTCATGCTTGAGGCGGGAGTTGGAGACAAATGATCTAGGGTCAAGTACTCTTTCAAGTTGATATTGGTTTGACGCGCCAGCGGGTGACCCGCGCGAACAACGCAAACGATCGAGGATTGAAATAATCTGGAATACCGCATATTCACCGGTGGTGTGGGCCAGTTGCCGATGGCTAAGTCAATTTCACCAGTTTCTAGTTCATGCAAAAGTTGTGCTTCAGACATGATGGGTCGCAAATACAGCTGCATATTCGCTGCTTCTTTTCGGACAATTTGAACTAAACGCGGAACAAAAAATGGGGCTAAAGCATTCGCGGTGAAGAGCGAAACTTTGCGTCGAGAAAGTGAAGCATCAAAATGATCAAGCGGATGTATGATGCCATCAAGTTCCGCAAGAATTGTTGTCACCTTGCGCAACACATGGCCCCCATGCTCGGTCAATACCATATGGGATCCACTACGCACCATTAGTTGATCGCTGGTAACTTCGCGCCAGTGACTGAGGTTCTGACTAGCAGCAGGCTGCGACATATTTAGCAGCGCGGCGGCGCGAGACACGCTGCACTCGGTTAACAGGTGGTAAATCACCCTCATCATCCGGGTATCTATTTCTTGCGAACGTTTTTCTAGCATACAGTACTCCAATTGGTACCCGTGAGGCTTGGCAATGAGGTTTTGTTACAAACCTTATGTTGCTCAACTGTCAGTCGCATCAATGACATCCCATTGATTACGGAGGAATGGTTCACGGGATAGCGAATCGACAAGACCTAATATTTTTTAGGTAAAAGTTGTAACTTGTAACGTGTTGATCTTCTTTGACCTAAGCGAAGCTCCTTCAAGCAGATCCATTGGGACGCAGGTAAAAGAAGTCCAATGAATGCAAATCGAAGCTACAGAAAGCGAACCCACGAGGCATTGCCAAGGTGAGGTCTATTTGTACTTAGCATCGTGATCAGAGCTGGTAACCCCTTCGCTGGAAATTGGCTACTGAGAAAAATGATTAAAACCTGACCTTCTCGGTTAATTTTGTGGCCACAACTATTTTTGCGTTTTGATCGATTCTTGACGCTAACTTGCGAAGATAAGTGTGCGAGCGTGATAGGTGATTTGTAAATGGTCTGAATCCCGAGACGATATCGATATGCCGCTCTTGCATTACATTTTTCGGGAAGCAGTGCCAGCTCTTCGGCTCGTATGCTTCCAAAATCAGCAACTGGACAATCCTTCTTTCCCGACAAGGCAGGCATCCTTGGTGCAGCCCTAGCTGTTACCCATTTGTGGGCACTCTGCAGCCGGGTTTCAACGGTCGGTCGCATGGCGCCTCCAAATGGTTGCGAAGTGACCAGCCTAGCAGAAATATCCCATATTGAGGGCAAATGGCCTCAATCGACACCTTTATATGTGGGCAGTTTCCGATCGCGAACATACCCAAGGCTGGATACAAGCGCAATTTTTATTAGCAGATTGCTAAGTTCTAGTTGGATTACTCCGATTTATCCGTAATCATTTGGCGCTGAGTGGATGCGTCAGTTGCGAACAGGACTTTGTGTGCGCCCCGTATCAGACTTTCTGACTTTTCTTAAGGCCGCGAAATTTATCAGTCAAATTGCCGAGGAGCGCCAACCACGGTTCTTAAAGCGAGCAGAATCTGCACGTTTGGATAGTGCATCCGCATGCTGTTGTGCTTTCTGACGCACGTCACGTTCATCGACAGTCATTACGATGCCATCGCGCAATACGAATGTGCCGTCGATGATGACGCTCACTACTTCATTGCCGAGCGCTGAATATACGATCGCCGATACAGGGTTGTGGATAGGAGTCATCCATGGATTTTCGTAATCAATAACAATAATGTCCGCTTTTTTACCGACCTCTATTGAGCCAATTTCGTGACCCAATCCAACTGCATTAGCACCGTCTATGGTTGCCATTTCAATAACCTTTTCCGCTGTCATGATGGTAGCGTCCTGGTGTGCACCCTTTTGAATCAATGCGGCGAACTTCATTGCCTGGAAGAGGCTGTGGTTGTTGCTGCTGGCAGGTCCATCCGAACCCAGTCCAACAGTCAAGCCGGCTAATTGCATCTCCGGGATTGGTGCTATGCCTGAGCCTAGATAAAGGTTGCTGCATGGGTTGTGGGAAACTTTAACATCGTGGTGTCTAAGAATACGGATGTCGTGCGACTTGCAATGGACACAGTGAACTGCCAGCACGTCTGGGCCGAGGAAGCCGATATCACTAAGGAATTCAGTATCTGTTTGCCCGTAACGACGGTCGGCCTCCCGAAGCTCGAAGGTGGTTTCGGCTACGTGCGTAGATACTAGTGCACCAGTCTGATTTGCAAGTTCTCGCGTGAGTCGCAGTACCGTCTCGTCAACAGTCCAGATCATGCAGGGCGCAATTCCTACTTGAACGCGTCCCCCTGGTTTGTTGTAATTACGAATGAGATTTCCGGCTTCGAAAATAGCCTTCTCTGGAGTCTCAATCAGAGCGGCGGGTACCTCATATTCCTGTCCAGTAGTCATAAAGCCACGGCATACAAAGCCGCGCATCCCAGTCACTTCAAACGCTTCTATAACGGCCTCCGCCATTCCAGCTTCAGTATGCACATACATGAAGTCGACAAGCGTAGTGACTCCTGAGCGGATCGATTCGATGCAGCCGTGTATTCCAGCAATTCGTGCATCGTCGCGGGTTAGGTGAACCGCTGAGGGACCAGTCATACAGGTGAACCACTTCTTGAGCACCATATCATCGCCAAGACCTTTAAGCAAGGTCTGGAAAAGATGCGTGTGGGTATTGACCATTCCAGGCATGATTATCTTGCCGCTGCAATCGACAACCTCAGCCTGCGGATTTGCTTGTTCAAGTTGGGCACGCGTTCCCACTCCTACAATTCGATCACGCTCGAAACAGACGCTGCCTTGTTCCAATACGTCTCGATTCAAGTTCATGGTGATTAGCCAAGCATCGGCTAGGATTGTGGCCATTTTTTTAGCTCCTTAAAAAGGGATGCCGAGCACGAGGCTACATAGATTGGCTGCCGAAAACACGAGAAAATGGCGTCGCCTCAATTCACTATGCACTTTTGCCCTCTTGCGCATGGCCAACGATTTGCATGGTATCGGGATTTGATTTTTTGGCATTCAGACTTCTCTTTAATTCTTTAGTTGAATCCTGCTTCAAGTCAATGTGACTGGTTAATGCGTTGTACATAGCTTTGATTTAGGCGAATGCCGCCAGGTCTACCGTGATAATTTCTGCACAAAATAAGTCTCCGTTCATGCGCTATCTATCCATTGGCATAAGTTTGCATATCTGAAAAATTCTGAGCATGGCTGCTACATCAAGCTACAGTCGTTGCTAAGCAATAGTAACTTCCCTCGAATGAACTTACGGTGGAACAGAACTTGCCGAATCTATAACTTTATAGAAGGACTCCACAAGGGCACTTAACTTATCGCCAATATACCTAGAGCTATTGTGCTGCCTTAGAGCCTAATTAGATGACACTATAAGTATTCATGCATGTTGTCTATAAGTGGCGAGCCCTTTCTTTTTGGATTGACGACTGATCTAATTTGTCCATCCAATCAAGTAGGGTCCTAACCATGTTGATGCACCAACTTCTTATTGAAAGTGCAGCGCGTCGGCCCGATGCGATTGCATTTCGTTGGATAGATCGTAATGTTGCACTGACCTATGAGCAGGCCTGCGCCATGATGGAGAATATGGCTGGCGCCCTTTCGTCCTTGGGCGTACGCAAGGGCGATCGAGTGACGGTATTTGCCCATAACGGGATGGACTATTTGATATCCATGCTCGGCGCTTGGCGCATTGGCGCAATTTGCGCGTTGGTCAACGTTAAGTTTGCTGACTCTCTATCAAGCTATGTTGCCGACCATACACCAAGTGTATTGATCTACACACACGATATGGTGGATGTCGTGCGTAAGGCAGCAAAGGATGTACCTGGCATAAGCCATCTTGTCTGCATGGACGGTCCTCAGGAAGGAGCGCTTTCACTCCCACAATTGCTTGAAGCATGCATGCGTGCGCCGATCGATCCATCAGACGAATCGGCTATTGCCCATCTTTCTTACACATCGGGTACTACTGGAAAGCCTAAGGGTGCGTGTCTAGCGCACGAGCCTACTGTTCGCGCAGTACGCTGTATTGGAGAGCGGCTTCAAATCCGATCCGGCGACATCAGTTTTGGACCGACGGCACTTTCAAGCTCTTACCAGTTAGTAGCAAATCTGTTGCCCGCACTGGCCATGGGCGCAAGCGCGAATGTGATGGGGCAGTGGTCTCCCCAAAAAGGCTGGGATGCCATGGAATCCCTAGGGGCAACTGCTTTTGTAGCAAATCCGACTCTTTTAGAGGAGCTATTAGTGGAATGCCGGGTACGTGGGAAACCACCTGGAAATTTGCGTTACGGTCTTTCCGGGGGGGGGCCGGTCCCACCTTCGCTTAAAGCGGCATGGAGAAACGAGCTTTCAGTTCCGTTGGTTGAAAGTTTCGGTCAAAGTGAACTGGGCGGTTTTATGGCGTTGGGATATCCAATTTTGGATCCTGACGACGCGCATTTGTTCCGGGTGGGCCCACCGCTACCCGATAAAGAAATTCGTATCGTGGATGCGACAGACACACCGCTAAAAATGGGTCAGGTCGGTGAAATTGTCCTGCGCGGTGGATATATGGCCGGATATTGGAATATGCCAGAGAAGACCAAGGCCGCCACAGAAGGCGGCTGGTTACGCACGGGTGATATAGGCCTGATTGATAAAGACGGCAGCTTAACAATGCGAGGACGCCGTTCCGAGCTCATTGATGTGGCAGGTGTGCGCTGGTTCCCGCGAGACGTAGAAGAAGCGTTATGCCTGGTTAAAGGTGTCCGTCAGGCAGCTCTCATTGGCATTCCTGATGCTGCAATAGGTATGCGCCCCTGCGCCTTTGTGACTATGGCATCGGAAGTTGTCCCGGATGTTCAAGGCATGAGGCAATTTATCGAACCGATGCTGAGCTACGACCTGAGGCATCTTTCAATAGAGGTACTGTCCGAATTACCAATGACCCCTACCGGGAAAATCGCCAAGGCGCAACTTATTGAACTGATTCTTGAAAAAATATGAAAAAACGAACATTTCACTGGTCGGATCTAACGACGCAGGATTTCACAGACCTAGACATGACAAACATGGTTGCTATTCAGCAAGTGGCTGCGGTAGAGCAACATGGTCCCCACTTGCCCGTTATCGTTGATGCCGCCATTAATGATGGAATAGTTAAAAAAGCCCTGACCTTGCTGCCATCTGATGCGCCGGTGCTTGTGCTACCTCCCTTAAATGTTGGAAAGTCTAATGAACATCTGGCCTATCCTGGAACCTTGAACATTTCCTATGAAACGCTGTGTAAGGTATGGCTAGATATTGGTGAGTCTGTACAACGAGCGGGTTGCCAGAGGATCATTTACTTCAATTCGCATGGAGGCCAACCACAGTTGGTAGAAATTGTGTGTCGCGAATTAAGGGTACGTTTCAATATGCTTGCGATTGCCTGTAATTGGTATGACATCATAAGCATGGATGACCTATTCGATAAGCGTGAACTCACCCATGGTATCCATGGCGGCGCAGTTGAAACAAGCATCATGCTGCACTTACACCCCGAACTTGTGCGGATGGAGAAAGCGCAGGACTTTGTCTCCGCCGCCATAGAGATAGAAGCTAACCACAAGGTTTTGCGCAGCGAGGGACAAGTCGGCATGGGCTGGCAGATGCAGGATTTGCATCCTGCTGGCGCCTGCGGCAACGCTTTGGCCGCCAATCCGAAACTAGGTCATGAGTTGGTTGAGCGGGCGGCGGCTGCACTGGCAACTCTATTAATGGAAACCGCTCATTTCCAGCGCTCGAAGTCATTACCGCTTTCGCGGGCAAGCAAATAGATCATTACATATCGTTCCCCCGGTCGTTTCCTTTGTAACAATTTATTGAAAGATTACTTATCATGAATGCAATTTCACGGCGTCGATTTAACTTAATTACCTTGGCTTCAGGTTTAACAACTGGTTCATTCAGAACTGCCGAGGCAGCAGAAACAAAGACTAGCGTAGTACTTCTGCTCAGTGGAAGTGTTGCGGATGGCGGCTGGGGTCAACTCGCTTACGGTGGGATTAAGGCACTTCAGAGCAATACAAATTTCAAAGCAACTTTTGCTGAAAATATCTCGCAAGCGCAGATCCAACAAGTAGTACGTGGGTACGCAGACGATGCTTACTCCTTAATCATTGGACACGGCTATGAGTTCGGTGGTCCATTACTTGAGATCGCTCCAGATTATCCAAAAACTAAGTTTTTTGTATCTTCATTTTTGCCCCAACCAAAGGTGCCTGCGAACATACTTTATGCTGATCTTGCGTACTTCGATGCCGCCTATGCCGCCGGAAGCCTTGCTGCAATGATGTCAAAGAAGAAAAAAGCAGTAGGCTTTGTCGGAGGTGGTGACAATCCTACGCAGCAAAACATGCTGAAAGCATTTATTGCTGGTGCTGAAAAATCAGTTCCAGGCATTAAAGGGCTTGGAATCGTAACTGGCGACTACAACAACGCCGCCAAAGGTAAGCAGGCTGCGGCGACCATGATTGGCAACGGCGCTGACGTAATTTGGCACGCAGCTGATGTAACTGGCTTGGGTGCAATGCAGGCGGCGGTTGAAGCTAATGTGATGGTAATTGGTTGCTATGCTGACCAGACGAGTGTCGCCCCGAAGAATATTGGCACAAGCTTTGAGCTTAATCTTAGCGGCATGGTAGGCACCGTTGCGAAGGATGTTGCCTCAGGCAAATTTAAAGGAGGTATTGAATGGCAACCTTCGTTATCCGAGATGTGGGTACTCAAGGCAGGATCTCACGGCGACCACAACCCGCAAGTCATTGACGAATCTACGTGGAAAAAATTCAAAGGTGTCTGGAGTGATATCGCGACACGAAAAATAAATGTCACTGCCTTGCTAAAGTAGTTGAATGACGATCCAAGCCGCCGAGGAAACGCCCCTTCTTGAGATGCGGGAAATAACAAAGCGTTTTCCTGGCGTTCTTGCTAATGACAAAGCTTTTTTGAGCGTTATGCGGGGTGAAATTCATGCCTTGCTTGGTGAAAACGGCGCTGGAAAAAGCACGTTAATGCAAATTCTTTATGGCGCTTACCGCCGAGATGAAGGTGAAATCTTTATCAATGGTAAACCGGTAGACTTTGCAGACACAGCAGCAGCAATCCATCACGGTATAGGAATGGTCCACCAAGAATTCATGTTGGTGCGCCCATTCTCTGTAGTTGAAAACATCATTCTCGGCCTGCGCAACGGGCGAAGCCCTTTACTTGGAATTGACGCTGCTGCCAGAGTGATTACAGAACTCTCTAATCGTCATGGGCTTGTTGTAGATCCCTTTGCGCTTGTAGAAAATTTGCCTATTGGCGTTCAACAGCGTGTCGAGATTTTGAAATTACTCTACCGCGAAGCGAAGCTACTTATTTTAGATGAGCCGACAGCGGTTCTCACTCCACAGGAGAAGGCGGGCCTCTTTGCTGTCCTTCGTAGCTTAGCTGCGGCTGGTAGATCCATTGTGATCGTTACCCATAAGTTACATGAGATCATGGAGATTGCTGATCGGGTTACGGTCATGCGCGACGGACGATCGCTCGCGTGTATTCGCACCACTGAGACCTCGGAGTCTGAACTTGCTAAGCTCATGGTTGGGCGCCATGTTGAACTCAAGGCCAACAAAGAGCCGATTAAGCGTGGACTCCCGATCCTTCGGATTGAAGCGCTGCAGGCATTAAACGACGCTGGCCGATTGGCTATACGTGGAATAAGTCTTGAGGTCCATGCTGGAGAAATTTTAGGAATAGCTGGCATTGATGGAAATGGCCAGTCTGAATTAGCCGAAACGATATTAAACCTTAGACGCCCAATTGCTGGCCGTGTTTTGCTCGACGGGTACGAAATTACCGACTTATCACCTTCTGCGCATCATGCGCGCGGATTGGTTTACATCCCGGCTGATCGTCGTGGAGTAGGTTCGGTGTCCGATCTACCAGTGCGTTCGAATGCCATTTTGGGCACTCAGCGCCAACGAAGCTGGATGTACGGATTGCTTCTTGATCAATCCAAAATTCTTACGCATGCATCTGAACTTGTGCGCAGATTTGGAGTTCGTACTGCTGGGGTCGACTTTCAAGCTGGCAAGCTATCCGGTGGGAATCTGCAAAAACTTATTCTTGGACGGGAAATAATGCGCGATCCACGCGTAATCGTTGTCGAGCAACCCACCCGGGGGTTAGATGTTGGAGCTGTCGAAACCGTATGGGCAGAGCTCTTGGCAGAGCGCGATAAAGGAAAAGCGATATTGCTAATTTCTGCCGAATTAGAAGAAATTATGAATTTGTCCGATCGAATTGCGGTAATTTATGAGGGCATCATAGTGGGTTTAGTTGACGCACAGGGCGCTAGCGTAGAGCAGATTGGCCTAATGATGGCCGGGGTGAGTGAGAAGGCGGGCGATGTTTTTCCGAATTGAACGCAGGCTCGAGCCTGCAGAATCCCCAATGGCTATAGCTATTGCTATGGGAGTAGCAATACTTTTTGCACTGTTTTTAGGTGGTGGTCTTTTCATGTTGGAAGGGACCAGCCCAGTTGAAGCATATGGCAGCCTACTGCAAGAGGCGTTCGCCTCAGTTAGGGGATTTGGCTTTACAGTGGTAAAAGCAGCACCGCTCTCTTTGATTGCGCTGGGAACTATCGTTGCATGGCGTTCTGGCTTTGGCTATCTGGGATTCGAAGGGTGTTTTCTGATTGGCGCGACAGCAACGGCTGCATTTGCAATGCAGTGCGGAGAAGGGGGATGGTTTGGTGTCATGCACTTTGGTATTTTCATTCCTCTTTGTATAGCGGTTAGTCTGACCGCAGGAGGGGCATGGGCGGGCGGTGTTGGATTATTGCGCACACGCTTTGGGGGCAACGAAGTGCTTATCTCGCTCATGACAAACTACGTTGCGATCCTATTGGTCCAGTACTTGATATCGGGCCCAATGCGTGCCCCGGGTGGATTGCCTCAGAGTGAGCGAATGCCGCCCGAAACGTGGCTTCCATTCATTATGGAAGGAACTAGAGCGCATGCAGGCATTCTTATCGCTATTCCAGCTGCAGTACTGGTGTGGGTACTCTTGCGAAAAACGGCTGTTGGCTACGAAATGATTGTGAACAGTATGAGTCCACCGGCTGCACGTTATGCTGGTATTCGGGTGGACCGGATCATACTTGTGTCGGCTTGTTTGGCTGGCGGCCTTGGCGGACTTGCAGGAATGGTCGAACTATTAGGAGTACAGCATCGCCTAGTCGATGGGATGAGCGGTGGTGTTGGCTTTATTGGCATTGTTGTCGCATTGCTGGCGCGGCTCAATCCTCTTTGGGTTCTACCAACCGCAGTTCTTTATGGTGGATTGACGGTTGGTGCTGATGCAATGCAGCGTAGTACTGGCGTTCCTTCATCAATCACCTTCATATTGCAAAGTTTGATTGTTTTGTTGGTGCTATCCAGCGATCTTTTACGCCGATACCGTATTCGCGCTCTAGGCGTTAGCGTTTCTATAAAAGGTTCCACTTAATGGATCTTTCACAGTTCATTAGCGCAGCTTTTTTGGTGACGTGGTTTACGGCGGCCTTGCACTTATCTGGGCCACTCCTTCTGGCGTCTCTTGGCGAGATTTACTGTGAACGTTCGGGAGTTTTGAATGTCGGCATCGAGGGAACAATTCTCTTAGGTGCATTAGCCAGCTATTTAGTAACGCACCTTACACGCGTACCCCTTTGGGGGCTAAGTGCAGCACTAATTGCAGGACTGATATCAAATATATTTCTCGCATGGATGTATGTGACCGTGCGCGCTAGTCAAGTAGTGGTCGGTATCGTTTTTAACATCCTTTGCCTGGGTGTCGCAAGCTTTGTCTATCGATTGGCAACCGGTGAGGCTGCGAGTCCCCTGCCTGTGGCGATGTTCCAGCCACTCTATATTGATGGACTTACAAACCTGCCGTATGTGGGTGTGATGCTATTCGGTCAGACCAACCCTTTTTATTGGGTGCTCGCACTTACAGCCGCGTCTTCATTCTTTCTCTTTCATACCAGGTTCGGACTGGCGTTACGAGCAGTCGGCGAAAATCCAAAGGCCGCAGAGGCCGCTGGTATTAACGTTAAAGGCATGCGCTACATCGGCGTCCTGATTTGTGGTACCGCTGCGGGAGCCGCCGGTGGCTATTTAATGCTTTGTGAAGTTGGCATGTTCCGGGACACAATTGTCACAGGGCAAGGCTTCATTGCTTTAGCAATTGTCATCTTGGGTCGCTGGAGCCCTTGGAAAGCCGCCTTAGCCGCTTTAGTTTTCAGTTCTGCCGATGCGTTACAGCTGTCCTTGCAACTATTCAGTGTCCCCGTGCCGCCCCAACTTCTGTTGTCGTTACCTTACGTAATGACGATTATGGCCATATCTGGTTTGGTAGGTGGCAAAGCCTCACAACCAGCTGGGCTCATGGTGCCTTATGAGCCAAATTAAGTAACCACATGGACAGTTATTGAAACGCTGACTTCAGGCATGGATAACAACGATTGACGCTGCACTAGTTCTACGTTCAATTGAAAACTCTCACTGAGATTAGATAAACATTCAACGTAGCTCACTTTGATCTGCACTGTGAAATTGTCCGTCCAGCAGACGGCCGAGCATTGACCTCTCCCAAGGGGGGGCCATAGTCGTGTTGCACCTAGGTCTTACCTTGATATAGACCTACTTAGAACCTTTGTCGCCATCGCGGAGAACCACACCCTTGGCCGCGCGGCAAACCGGATTGGCCGCACTCAGGCGGCGGTTAGCATCCAGGTTAAGCGGCTCGAATGTATGCTCAACCAGCCGTTGCTCAACCGCACGTGCCGCGGCGTGGTGCTCACACTGCACGGCGAGCGATTGCTCGGCCATGCACGCACGATCCTGCTCCAGCACGACGCTGCCATGGCCGATATCAAGGGCGTGGGACTATCGAGCACCCTTCGCTTCGGCTGCCCCGACGACTACGCGGCAGCCTTCCTGCCGCACATTCTGCGTAGCTTTGCGGGGCGGCATCCGCAGGTGTTCGTTGAGGTCTTCTGCGCACCGATGCCAAGGCTAGAAGACCGTCTTCAGCAGCACACGCTCGACCTTGTACTGGTCTACACCACCTTACCCGCCGGGGTAGAACACCCCGCACAGCCAATCCTTAGCTAGAACGTTTAGACGCGCTGCCATTGCCAGAACATAATCCGCCATGGTATTTTCGGGTAAATTCAGTTTTGTAACAACCTAGGAGAAATGCAATGGACCTCGGACTCAAGGGAAAGCGTGTTTTGGTAACTGGCGCAAGCAAAGGGATTGGGCGAGCAGTAGCAGAGGGATTTGCCGCCGAAGGCGCGCAGGTTTCTATTTGCGCGCGCAATGAGGGTGAGGTCGCTTCCACCGTTGCCACGCTCCAGAGCATGGGCGTACATGCATTCGGGCAGGCGTTTGACGTGGCCGATGCAGCCGCGCTTGCCAAATGGGTTACCGACAGTGCCAATGAATTGGGCGGCATCGATGCGTTGGTGTGCAACGTCAGCGCTCTAGCTGTCGGCGATTCTGCTGACACCTGGGAGAAATCTTTCCGTGTTGACATGATGCACAGTGTGAATGCGGTCGCTGCGGCAGTGCCATTTTTAGAAAAATCCGCCAGCGCATCGATCGTATTGATTTCCAGCGTGTCTGGTTTTGAGGTCGACTTTGCTGCCGGATCCTATGGTGCCATTAAAGCCGCTCTCATTCATTACGCAAAAGGTCTGAGCCGTCAATTGGTCTCCAAAGGGATTCGTGTCAATGCCGTTTCGCCCGGCAATACCTATTTTGATGGAGGTATCTGGCAAAACATTGAAAAGAATGTTCCAGATCTTTTCAGCTCTACCCTTAAAGTAAATCCCACAGGCAAGTTTGGAACGCCGCAAGAAGTCGCAAATGGGGTGGTTTTCATTTCCAGCCCGGTTGCAAGCCGAATCTCGGGTACAAATTTGGTAATCGATGGCGCGTTGACCGTTGCTGTCTAGGAGCATTCCATGAGCGGCCACCACCATCACCACCACAAGCACACGATCCACCGCGAGCACATCCACCATGGATGGGATAACACCTTTGTTCCCAAACTGCGAATTGCACCCGGTGAGAGCATTCAGTTCGAGACCTTGGACGCATCCTCGGGGCAACTCAATAAAGCGTCTACTGCGCAAGATCTGGCAAAACTAGATCTCGGACGCGTTAATCCGGTCACCGGCCCGGTCTACATTGATGGGGCGCAGCCGGGTGACGCGCTCAAGGTCACGGTCTTGTCCTTTCGGCCCTCTGGCTGGGGATGGACCGGCAACATTCCTGGCTTTGGACTGTTAACTGACCAGTTTCCAGATGCGCATCTTCACCACTGGAATTACGATCCAAGCACTGCCGTCTCGGTCATGTATGGGCCGGGCGGACGTGTACCACTCAAACCCATGTGTGGAACCATAGGCGTCGCACCCGCAGAGCCGGGTCTTCATAGCATCATTCCCCCGCGTAATGTGGGCGGCAATATGGACATACGCGATATTGCAGAGGGAACAGAGCTGTATCTGCCGGTCGAGGTCGCTGGCGCCATATTTTCGGTTGGTGATACGCACGCCGCCCAAGGGGACGGCGAAGTCTGCGGAACCGCGATTGAAAGCCCCATAGACGTTGCGCTCAAGTTTGAGCTTATCAAGGGTGCAAATTTGCGCATGCCGCGCTATATGACACCCGGACCTGTATCCCGTCATTTGGACAGCAAGGGCTATGAGGTTACAACGGGTATTGGCCCGGACCTAATGACTGGCGCCCGCATGGCCGTGTCGGAAATGGTTGAGTTGCTGAGCCGGCGTTATGGTTATTCGCCAATAGACGCTTATATGTTGTGCAGTGTATGCGCGGACTTGCGAATCAGCTCAATTGTTGATGTGCCAAACTGGGTCGTATCCTTTTACTTTCCCAGAGTTGTTCTGGAGTAAGCGTATCTGCGTGATCCCACGCATAGTGCGCAGTTCAAATTGAAGCGTCGACCGAGGAACGAGGAGTCTTCGGACCGTGCAATAAACGTGTAATAGAAACGATTTTCAGGGCAGCAAAGAGTCAGCAAAAGACTCTGCAGATGACAATATCGACCTCCAAAACAGAAAAAACATTGAAAATATCAATGGTTTATGAGTTGGCTCCTCAACCTGGGCTCGAACCAGGGACCTACGGATTAACAGAAAACTAGGTTCCTAAAATACCTATATAAATCAATGACTTATACTGGTAAAAATAGACCGTGTAATAAATCGTGTAATACCTAATTTTGTTGCATTATGCAACAAACTGGTTTTTTGCCTCATTTTCACTCAGCCTAAATTGAAAAATCAAGTGAGCGAGGGTGATTTCACTTGGGTCGGATTGACTGTGTCGCCCTGCACTGGTTCAACACCGAAACAAGTTTTGCAGCGTCGACCGACTTCCTCACCGTGCAAGGTGGCTGGAAATCGATGATCGTATCGGGTTAGCAACCGACCCGTGAAGTCTTTAAGCCGTCAACTGGGGCGCAAAGGCGTCTACAAGCTTCTGGCCGCTTGACAGAAAAATTTCAGCGATCAATGTGGCGCTAGGCAATGG
>Ga0214919_10006874_pt1 | contig 15488 bp, 12 predicted proteins | sample LL1503_MetaG_FD_177994 | JGI IMG/M metagenome (GOLD analysis project Ga0214919, IMG submission 177994) | Freshwater microbial communities from Lake Lanier, Atlanta, Georgia, United States - LL-1503 | ecosystem: Environmental > Aquatic > Freshwater > Lake | place: USA: Georgia | collected... | reverse complement strand
GAAAACTTACCCTACAATATTATTTTTGTTGCCTCCGCGGAGGAAGAAATTTCGGGGCACGATGGCATTGAATTGGTTTTGCCCCAATTGCCAAAAATTGAATTTGGAATTGTAGGAGAGCCTACTAAATTGGAGCTTGCCATTGCTGAACGCGGACTCATGGTATTAGATGTGATTGCTACCGGTAAAGCAGGGCATGCTGCTAGAGAGGAAGGTGAAAATGCTTTGTATAAAATACTTGCTGATTTGGAATGGTTCAGAAATTACCAATTTGATAAAGTGTCAGATTTACTAGGTCAAGTAAAAATGACGGCAACAGTTATTGAAACAGATAATAAACAGCACAATGTGGTGCCTTCCAATTGTAAAATGGTGGTGGATGTGCGTGTAAATGAATTGTATACTTTTGAAGAAGTGCTAGCGACGATCGGGCAGCATGTAAAATCGGAAGTAACCCCAAGAAGTTTAAGAATGAGATCCTCGGGTATCGCACTTGACCATGTGATCATCAAAGCAGGGTTGGCGCTAGGTAAAGGATATTATGGATCAGTCACTACTTCGGATAAGGCCTTGATGCCTTTCCCAACCTTAAAAATGGGGCCTGGCGATTCCGCAAGAAGTCACACCGCAGATGAATTTATATTTACAAACGAAATCAATGAAGGCGTAACCACTTATATTCAATTACTTTCAACAATTTTCAACCATGAGTAAACTTTGGCAAAAAAATAATGAAGTCGCATCTGCGGTTGAAAAATTTACCATTGGTAATGATCAAGCGATGGATCAATACTTGGCGTCCTATGATGTGCTGGGTTCAATCGCACATATTACCATGTTATCGGAAGTTGGTTTATTGACAAAAGATGAATTAGTACAATTAAAAAAAGCGCTTGTTGAAATATACCAAACCATTCAAGATGGAAAATTTACATTAGCACCAGGCGTTGAAGATATTCATTCTCAAGTTGAAATATTATTGACAGAAAAGTTAGGGGATGTTGGAAAAAAAATTCATAGTGCCAGAAGCAGAAATGACCAAGTTCTAGTTGATATTAAACTATTTCTTCGAGCGGAATTAATTCAATTAAGTACATCGGTTAATAATTTCTTCAAGTTATTACAAACAAAAAGTGAAGCACATAAAAATGATTTGTTACCTGGTTATACCCATTTACAATTAGCGATGCCCTCCTCCTTTGGTCTTTGGCTAGGGGCTTACGCAGAGAGCTTAGTGGATGATATGACTATGCTGCATGCTGCCTATAATGTTGTCAATAAAAACCCATTAGGTTCTGCTGCAGGTTATGGATCTTCCTTTCCAATAAATCGTACTAGAACGACAGAATTATTGGGATTCGAATCCTTAAATTTTAATGTAGTGTATGCGCAAATGGGTAGGGGCAAAGCGGAAAGAATCACTGCAATGGCCATGGCAAATATTGCTGATACCTTAGCCAAATTAAGTATGGATGCTTGTTTGTTTATGAATCAAAATTTTGGGTTTATTCAGTTTCCGGATTCATTAACTACGGGTTCGAGTATCATGCCACATAAAAAAAATCCAGATGTGTTTGAGTTAATTCGTTCCTATTGTAATCGGATTAAAGCATTGCCCAATGAAATTATGTTGATGACGACCAATTTGCCATCAGGGTATCATCGCGATTTGCAACTTTTGAAGGAGCATCTATTTCCTGCCTTCAGCCAACTTAAAAATTGTATTGAGATGGCTTCTTTGATGATTGAAAATATGGAGGTTAAAAAGGATTTATTAGCCGATACCAAATACCAATATTTATTTAGTGTGGAGGAAGTAAACAAATTGGTAAATGCAGGTATGCCATTTAGGGATGCCTACAAAAAAATTGGTGTAGACATTGAATCTGGAAAATTTGCGTATACCACAGAAGTGAAACATACGCATGAAGGAAGTATTGGGAATTTGTGTACTAGTCAAATTGCAGATCAGATGAAAAGTATTCAAAGTAAAATGGGTGCAGAGAAGGTGCAGGCTTGTTTAAGCCAGCTTTTGAAATAGTTTCTACATATTACTTGAATAGTTGGATTTTGAATCCATTTCTGATGTATTTTTGCTCCCGATCTTAATAATTAATCTTTTCATTAATAAACGAATAGCATGAATAAAATTGTCTTCATATTAATTTCTTTTAGCCTTGTAGGGGTTGGTTTTGCACAAACAACTAAACCTGCAGTCATAAAAGCAACTCCATTAAAAGCAGTAGGGGCAAAACCGGTAACCACCACAAAGGCGGCTGTGTCAAAAACAGCAACCCCGGTTAGTGTAGTTTTAAAAACGACAAAAGATAGTGCTTCCTACGCTTTGGGTTTTCGTGTTGCACAAAGTATGAAAGGACAAGGCTTACAGGACATTACTATGGCCTTGTTTGAAAAAGGGTTCAGTGCGGGTGTTATTGCGAAGTCAATTATACCTGATAGTTTATTAGACGTTTGTATCAAAAAATACCAAGATAATATGAGTTTAGAAAAAATCACATTCAACAGAGCAGTAGGTAAAGCTTTTTTAGAAGAAAATGCAAAAAAACCAGGTGTCGTTAAAATGACCAATGGCATGCAGTACGAAGTAATGGTTGCAGGAACAGGATCTGTAAAACCAACTTTGAATAACAAAGTTAAATGCCACTACCATGGCACTTTAATTGACGGATCTATTTTTGATAGTTCTGTTCAAAGAGGAGAGCCTATCACATTTCCTTTAAATGGTGTAATTAAAGGCTGGCAGGATGCAGTTCAGTTAATGACAGTTGGTAGCAAATGGAAGTTGTTTATTCCTTCAGAATTGGCCTATGGTGAGCGTTCTGCTGGTCCATTTATTGGCCCAGGTATGACCTTAATTTTCGAGGTGGAGTTATTAGGAATTGAATAAGCTACACTTAAATTAAATTTATTTCAACACCCCTAACTAGTGTATGCTGGTTAGGGGTGTTTTTGTAAATATTAAGTGGTAAATTTGCCTATTCTATAAATCAAAGTTAACAATGATTCAAAATATTTTTAAAGCAGCTATTTTTATTGTTTTGGTGTATGCCTGTAACCCAAATAATGTTAAAAGTGATACTGCGATTGCACAACTCATGGATAGTGCGGGTATGCAAGGTAGTTTTGCCTTGCTTGAAAATGGAACAGAACAATTTACGATTCAAAATTTATCAAAGTATAAGGATTCTGCAACTGCACCATTAAATACGTTTTTTATTATTCCTGCATTAATTGGATTGGACAAAGGAATTGTAAACCACCATGATACGCTATTAAATTTAAATGATTCGGGAGCATTGTACAAAGCTGTTATCGCCAAGGTAGGTCGCCAACAAATTTTAAAAGTGTTGGACTCCCTACATTATGGAAAAGGTATCGCAAGCGCCGACAGTACTCATTTTTGGGAAGATGGGTCACTTATTATTACACCAGATGAACAATTGGGTTTAATCAAAAGAATTTATTTTAAAGAATTATTTTTTCAAAAAAAATCGCAAGAAAAATTAAAAAAAATGATTTTGATGGAGGATAATTCAAATTATCGACTGAGTTACATTACCGGCACAGATACCACAGCAAATAAAAATGCAGCATGGGTATTAGGTTATGTAGAAGAAAATCAACATCCTTATTTTTTTGTATTAAACACGAATGCGAATAATTCAGCTAACCTAACTGATAATAATATTAAACTACTAAAGAAGATTTTATTACAACAGGGCTTTTTAAAAGGAACTAGGTAGCCTCATTGTACTAAAATTATTATCTTTACTTTTTCTTTTATGCAATACTATTGTAACTCATTAACCTCCTATCAACGCTTACTTACACGTGAAGTAAAAGTGGGCAATATCATTATTGGTAACGGCCATCCTATTCGGGTACAAACCATGACCACCACCGATACCATGGATACTGATTTAACAGTGGCTCAGGTCATCAAATGTATAAAGGCAGGTGCAGAACTAGTTCGTATCACTGCCCCTAGTAAAAAAGAAGCCGAAAATTTAGCAAACATAAAGGCGGCATTGAACGCGCAAGGCTATGATATTCCTTTGGTCGCTGATATTCATTTCACACCCAATGCTGCCGAAATTGCAGCAACTATTGTTGCGAAAGTGCGGGTGAATCCAGGCAACTATGTTGACAAGAAAAAATTTGAACAAATTGAATATACGGATGCAGAATATTTGGAAGAAATTGAACGTATCAGAGAAAGATTTACGCCACTTGTTCTAATTTGTAAAGAACATGGAACTGCGATGCGTATCGGAACCAATCATGGTTCATTGAGTGATCGTATTATGAGCAGGTATGGCGATACTGCTATTGGTATGGTGGAAAGTGCGATGGAATTTTTGCGCATTGCGCGAAGCTTGGATTATCACCAAATAATTTTAAGCATGAAGTCAAGTAATCCGCAGGTGATGGTGCAAGCTTATCGATTATTAGTGCAACAAATGCAACAAGAGTTTAATGAATGTTATCCTTTGCATTTGGGTGTGACGGAAGCGGGAGACGGAGAAGATGGACGCATTAAGAGTGCCATTGGTATTGGCACATTATTAGAGGATGGCATTGGAGATACAATAAGGGTAAGTTTAACAGAGGATCCTGAATTAGAAATTCCTGTTTGTAAGGATTTGGTTAAAAGATATCCAGCAAATCGAATGAAAGGGGCACATCATATTCCAGAGATTGAACAACTTGCTTATAGCCCTTTTGAATTTAAAAAAAGATTTACGCATTCGGTTTCAACTATTGGAGGTAAGCAGGTACCAGTGGTGATCGCAGACTTTACACATAAATCAATTATTACACGGGATGATTTAATCAGCATTGGCTATACCTATCATGCGGACACCGATAAGTGGACGATTTCTGATGTAGCAGCAGATTTTATTTATACACCCAATGGTATTATTGATTTTGATTTGCCAGGTACCTTGCGCGTCATCACCAAACCTGAACAGTGGGAAACAGTGAATGATAGAACAAAGTATTTGCCATTATTTGATTTTAGAAATTATATCGCGGCACCGCGAAAAAGCGCCTTTATCAATTTTGTCATGGTAGATTGTTATTGCACAAAAAATGGCATTAGGGATGAGCAACTTATTGAAATTGCCAATGACAAGTCGGTGGTTTTTTGTTTGAGTAGTCAATTGGCACATGCTATGCCTGCGGTTCGCCGTATGATTGTTCGACTCATGGATTTAAAAATTCAAAATCCTGTTATACTCATGACCGAAAGCGCTTGGACCAGTGCAGACGAGCATTTGATTCATTTTGCAACTGAGACTGGGGCTTTATTTTTAGATGGCATGGGGGATGGAATTTGTTTGGGAGTAAGCGCTAAGGTGGCTGCCAATACAGAACAAAATAATGAATCAAGTAATGTTTCAGGGCGTAATTATTTTAATAATACTTCATTTGTACAATTTTTAAATACCATTAGCTTTGGAATTTTACAAGCGACGCGAACTAGAATTTCCAAAACAGAATATATTTCCTGCCCTAGTTGTGGCCGTACTTTATTTGAATTACAGGAAACCACTGCAAGAATAAGGGCAGTGACCAATCACTTGAAAGGACTCAAGATTGCCATTATGGGTTGTATCGTAAATGGTCCAGGTGAAATGGCTGATGCTGATTTCGGTTATGTTGGTAGTGGTGTTGGCAAAATAACTTTGTATAAAGGCAAGGAAATTATGAAAAGAAATATTGACAGCACAATTGCTGTTGATGAATTAATACAATTACTAAAAGAGCATAATGCTTGGGTGGATCCCCAATAGTATTCATTACAATAGGAAGCAATATGTATAAGTTAGTGTACGCCTTTTTTTATCTTTTGTCCTTGATGCCTTGGCGTATTGCGTATGTCATTAGTGATTTTATGGCATTTCTTTTACAATATGTAGTTAAATATAGAAAACAGGTCATTGATAAAAATTTAACGATTGCTTTCCCGAACAAATCTCTGCAAGAAAGAAAATTAATTGCAACAAAATTTTACCAAAACTTTACCGATTCATTTATAGAGACCATTAAATTGATTTCCATCTCTACCGCTGAATTTGAAAAGCGATTTACTTCTAATGTGGAAGTGTTAAATAAATTATATGAAACTGGCCAGCCTGTTCAAATAATGGCAGGTCATTTTTTTAATTGGGAATTTGCGAATTGGGGTGTTGCCAAATATGGAAAATATCCATTTATTGCTGTGTATATGCCCTTGTCTAATCCTTATATTAATAATATAGTTTTAAAAATGCGAGAGCGCTTTGGAAGTATTATGATTCCTGCCACACAATTTAAAACGCAGTTTCATAAATATGCTACACAAGGAAATTATGCAATGGCATTAGCAGCCGATCAAAATCCTGGTAATCCAATGTCTGCATTTTGGGTTAATTTTTTAGGAAGACGCACCCCTTTTGTAAAAGGACCTGAAAAGGGAGCCAAGTTAAATAATACAGCGCAGGTGTTTGCTTATTTTTATAGTACCAAACGTGGTTATTATCATTTGCAATATGAAGTGATGACCACCGCACCCAATTATTATAAGGATGGTCAATTGACTACATTGTATGTTAAAATGTTGGAGGAAAAAATAAAACAAAATCCGGCAAATTATCTATGGAGTCATAAAAGATGGAAGTATGAATTTGATCCTCAAAAACATGCAAATTTAGTGGTTGATTAAAGCGCGTCTAAAGGATCCTTCGCTTTTTTTTCCTTAGTCACTTCGATCGTGAATTTATCTTTAAGTTGTAATATGCTTTGCCAGCCTCCTTTTACAACTCTATTATTATGAATACCTTCTTTTTTTAATATACTAGCCGCGAGCGTATTAGCTTCGCCATCTTCACTTATAATATAAATATTAAAATGTTCGTCTAATTCAGACATACTACCTGGATCGGCGAATTCCAATAATGGGAGGTGTATGGAATTTTTTATATGCCCTTGATTGTATTGCTCCTCGGTTCTGATATCTAATACCATCAAGAATTCATCAAATGGAATATCCATGGCTAATTCATCTGCTTCAACTTCAATGACCAAATCATAACGTTTGTCTGCATTAAGCCAAGTAGCAAAGCCGCCTTCCAGCCAGCCCTTGATATTGGCGAATCCTAATTTTTCAAAATAAGCAATGGCAATTTTTTCATTATCATGCTCGCCAATAAATAATAAAGGTTGTTCGAAAGATAATAAACCTAAGGCCGCCGCCTGATGAATGATCTCAGGTTTAAAATGAATTGAACTAGGGATAAAGCCTTCTAAAAAGGAAGCTTCATCCCTAGTATCAATAATGAATGCATTTTCTTGGGTTAGGAATTGCTGAAATTGTTCGACAGATAAAGACATATTTATCCTACTAAATTTTCTACAAATTGGTTTACTTGTTCCAATCTTGCATAATCCACATTGTAAAAAATAAACTTGCCTTCGCGAATCGTGCTAACAATACCGGCTCTTCTTAAAATTGCCAAATGTTGTGAAGCAACCGACTGTTCTAATCTTAGTTTTACATAAATTTCAGTGACAGTTACTTTCTTTTGCTCATCAATAAGCTTAACAATTTGTTGTCTAAGCTTGTGATTTAATGCTCTTAAAATCATTGCCGCTTTTTTTGCGTGCAATAAATCAACCTTCAATGAATTGGATCCATTGCTAAGCTGAAGTGATGGAAGTGATTGATTCATTCAATTTTATTTGGGGGTTAAAACTATAAATGCGGTACAATTTAGCTAATTTATTCTATTTAGTTTATTTATTTGTTATATATATTTTATTAAAAATAGGTGTGTTGTGCACCTATTTAAAAAAATTCCTACAATGTTTAGCGTCAAAGGTTTAACGCCATAGCAAGAATTAAACAATTATTTGTTAAGAGGTTTTTGGTAGTAGTCTTTAAGATAGGCCGGACCACTGTAAGCTAGGTCCTCAAAATCATTGGCTTTAAGTTTAACTAGTGCCAAAGCAGCCATATCATGAATGGAGTAGATGCAGTCAATAAATAGGGGTATATTATTTTGAAAATCAATCTGTTGTGTCAAAATTTTTGTTTTGGCCACCCCTGATCCAATGCACAATAGGGGCCCATTATTTAGTAGCCCATGCAATAGGGTTTCATCCAAAATAAAGGCTTTTTCAGGGGCTAGGTAGTCAAGTGAATGATTATAAATTGCCCCAAAAATTTCCATCCTTCGAGCGTCAATCATTGAAAATACCTGCAATTTTTTTTCATTCACTAAGGCATCTCCAGTTCCCTTTAAATGACCCATAGCTGCCTTGGCTAATAAGGTGAGGGTGGAAAGCCCAATTAAGGGTTTATTTAGGGCAAAGGCTAAGCCTTTGGCGCTGGCAAGTCCGACCCTTAGGCCTGTATAACTTCCCGGTCCCATGGTTACGGCAATAGCATCTAGCTCTTTCAGTTGTATTCCTGAATCCTTACATAATTCATCCACACCCGCTTGAACAAATTCCCCATGGGTATTTGAGATGCTATTTTGTTTTGAAGCAATGATTTTGAGGTCTTGGGTGATTCCGATAATGGCATCAGGCCCCGAAGTATCAATATGGAGAATGGTATTCAATGTTTGTAATTGTTTTACAAAAATAGGCGGTGAATTGATAGAAAAATAAGAAATTGCGCATATTAATTAAATATATGCCTAAACAAATCATTCAAACCAACAAAGTCCCAACACCTATTGGGCCTTATAGCCAAGCTGTGATCGCCAATGGATTTTTATTTGCGAGTGGTCAAGTTGCATTTAACCCAGCAACAGGGGAACTAGTTTTAACTGATATTTTATCTGAGACCAAGCAGGTGATGGAAAATATTAAAGCCATTTTAGACGAAGCAAAGCTAAGCTTTGTGCATGTGGTTAAAACGAGTATTTTTTTAAGTGATATGCAATTGTTCGCACAAGTGAATGAAGTGTATGCAAGTTATTTTTCTGCTGATTTTCCCGCGCGCGAAACGGTTGCAGTAAAAACTTTACCACGTAATGTAAATGTTGAAATAAGTATTACCGCAGTCGTGGATTTGTAGTTTTTATTTTACGACGACTTGGTAACAAGTTTCGAAAACAATATTTTCCTGGGGCTTCACTACATGGAGCCCCATTTTATTATTAAAAGCATTAGGCGCTCCGCTCAAATTTTCAATAGCAATACTTTTTCTATCTGGAGGCGTATACAATTGTAGATATGGATAAAGCGAAGATGGATTTATTTTTAAAATAAATTGTTCATTTTGCAAAGTACAAGTCCTATTATCTGTATCTAATACATAGCCATCATCTAGTTGCAAATGCCCAATTTTTAAACCTTTGCTAAAACGATCATCTTTAATAATATTTCCAGTAGGGAGTAAGTCGCTATCATATTCCATTTTCCCATTGCTTAAAAATTGTAATGTACAATTGTCTATGCTTTCGCCTAATGTAAAGTAAGGGTGCCAGCCATCAACGATAGGAATAGGAAGGCCAGCTTCATTTATAATAGTAGTTTGCACTGAAACCTTATTATTTTTTTCTAAGGTCCATCTTACTTGCATGGTGAAAGGAAATGGATAACCTTTATCGCTTCCAAGATAATGGTTTACTAAATTAACGGAAGCCTGTTGCTCATTTGCTTCAGTAGCTAGTGCCACAAATTCAGCATCGTACATAATGCCATGTATCGCATGTGCACCCATATAAAAACGATCCATGGTATAGGTCGTATTTAAATGCGTGTACTGCCCTTTATATAATCGACAAACATAGGGGCTCATTTTCGCACTTCTAAATCCTTGGCCTTCAAATTCGTTAGCAGCATTTAAATCGTTACCCATGATAAATTGATGGGATTCGCCCCCATGACCTAAACACCAACTGTTTAAAAGGGCACCTTTTGTCAAAATATCAATGCTTACACCCAATTCAATGTCTATTAATTGAATCAATGCAACATGATTGATAGTATTTTGCTTGATTTGAAACCGCATTGTATTTTGTTTGAATGGAAAATTAAAACTATTCTACTAACTTTGAGTCGTAAAGGAATTAAATATGAAAAATTGTTTTGTTTTTGGATTGTTGTTATTGGCAAATAGTTTGGTAGCGCAAGGCTATAAAAGATACGATAGTACCTTAAAAATTGGCAAAGCAGGATTTAAAATATTTTGTTTAAATAAAACGCCTGATCGTAATACTTTAACCATTCGACCGATTGGTTTTAAGTCAGAAGCAAGAGAAGCATCATTAGAAATTAAAGCAAGGGTATTGTCTGCGGAAATCGATGATTTAAATAATGACGGCTTTCCAGAAGTAATTATTTTTATTGAAGAACCTAAAGGAAATAAATCATTGTTCTGTATAAGTTCTAAGGAAAATGAGCGAATGGAGCCCATCTTTTTTCCTGATATTACAGATGATATGAGATTAAGTAAGGGTTATCGTGGGCAAGATGAGTTTAGATTATTGGAAGGGGTGTTGTTCAGAAAATTTCCCATTTTTGAAGCTGATACTGCAATCAAACAACCCACGAATAAAGTGCGACAAATTTTATATCGTGTAATCGCTGGAGAACAGGGTAGTTGGAAGTTTAAATCTTTCAAGGATTTTGATATGAATGCAGAAGTAAAATAAAGAGCGCAAACATTTTCGCATACTTTTTTAATACACTATTAGGATTTTAATTTTGCCCATGGGTAATAATTATTTTCCCCACTGCTTTTTCAGTGCCTAGTTCATCTCTTGCAAATACCAGATATATCCCAGTGGCAACTTTATTTCCATCATAGGTTTTGCCATCCCAAATAGCTTGTCCTCCTAAAGCCCTAGTCTGATAAATTAATTTCCCATTGAGCGATGTAATTTTTACAATAGCATTTTCTACTAAGCCGCGCATCGCAATAGGTCCGTTATAATTGGGCGAAATAGGATTGGGAAAAATATTGATCTGTTGCATCGGAGTTGCACCTGATGTAGCAGTGCTTCGATAACTAGCCATTTGTTGGGCAGTATTAAAAAAAACTTCACCAGTACTAGGCGCAATCACAATTTGACGAATGGTGTCATTGGGTAATGGGCTGTTATTTTTGGTAAATCTTTCAATAATTTCAGTGCCATCATTACTTAATAACCAGGTGCCATTATTAGTGCCGACCCATTTTCGATTTGCGCCATCTGCAATGATGCAATTCACATTTTCTTTTTGGAATAGCAATCCTGCAAATCCATTGTTATTTTTAATTTGTGGCAAGTAGGCTTTGCAGGTACTAATTTCATTACAATCAAAAAGGCCAATGCCATTATTCGTTCCAACCCACATTGTGCCATTCTTGTCATCCATCATACTTGTTACAGTGCTACTGGGTAAGTTATTATTATAGGTATTGATGATGCGCCACTTTTCGCTAGTGGCGTTTGGGCTATACACCATAATGCCTTGGTAATTTGGTGCAATCATCCATGCCTGCCCTTGTTGGTTGATGAACATTTTATTAATTCCAATAAGTGAAAGGGTGTTAGGTGGCGTAATTAATTTCCAATTATTGTTTTGTCTTTGTAAAATTCCTTGGCCTTCTAATAATGTCCAAAGGGTACCATCGCTACTAAATTGAATATTGCTATAAAATCCTTTGAAAGCTACTGGGCTAACTTGCTCAATGACGCCCTTCTCGGCCGTGTATTTTAATAGTCCATCACTACTGGTCAGCCAAATAGCACCATCAATGGGATCCACTGCACTTGAATAACAAGTAGGTAAATTTTTATTATTGATCGTGTTAATGGTTTTCCATCCATCCTCACTATACATACTAAATCCTACATCTGCACCACCCAATGGGGCAATTAAATATTTTGAGTTTATGTAAATCTGGCCATTGATATTTCCGGCCGGTCCACCCAAGGGGATCCATTTGGTACTTGTATTTTTAAGGAGTAGGCCATTTGCGCTGTCAGCTACCCAAATATTATTTTCATCAAATAAATAATCAACTGGGTTTGATAAATAAATGGAATCAACTAGGTAGGTGCTGGTTTTATCTGAATTTATTTTTAATAAGCCTCCTTTGTTACCATTACTAAAACTGGTATATAGTCCATCCTTATTTATTATTATTTTTTTAATTTGCCCACTGTTCAAATTAAAGTAAGGTGTTTTTACTGGTAGCTGATAAATACTATTTGCACTAGCACCGTAAACGATATTATTATATTGGGTTATTTTACTGATACCTAAATTATTAAAATCGCTACTATTTTGCCATTGATTTGCAGTCATCCAATTGTTTTTTAAAGGGCAGGTCCAAATGCCATTTTCAGTGGCTGCATATAATACATCCTGCGTGCTAACTAATTGGAAGGTTTTAGTGACTTGTCGATTGTTATTGGGAAACCAAGTATCTTTTATTTCATGTTTTATTAAATCAATTACAATGATGCCAAAATCGGCGGATAGTAGCGCCCATTGATTTAATAGGTAAATGTGGTTTATTTTTTTACTTGGATATAAGTTCGAAATTAATAAATCTGTGATCGCATACACTTGGTCTCCCTTGACGATATCTATATTACTATTGTTATATGCGATAATTAATTGTGATTGCGCTACATCCCAAGCGGTGCATGCAATACTTGCATCATTAAGACCAGTAGATTTTCCTAAGAGTGCAACTTTATTACTTGGGGTAACTGAAAAAACTTGTTGTGTACTTGCACCAATGATCTTTTTTTCTCCATTGGCATTACTCGCTATTCCTAATTGAATAACAGAACGGTTATTATAATGTTCCCGCCATTGCCCAATGCCACTTAGTTCATTTTGCCCAATACTTAGCAAGGCTAAGCTTATAAATAAAATTAAAAAGGATACCCGCTGAAGCATTATATTTTTATTAGGCAATTATTTTTTTTCAAGTGCACTGTAAATGGCCTCTTGAATTTTAGGGCGAAGGTTTAATTCACTATATGCTTTATTATTACGTGTTGGGTAAACGCGATTACCTAAAAATATATACAATAATCCGTTTGCAGGATCAGCCCAAACACAAGGGCCTGTAAAACCGGTATGACCAAAAGTGGAAGGAGATACGCTTGCGCTTGGATAAGGATCCTTTAAACTTGCATTATTTTTTTCAGGTTTATCAAAACCCAAACCACGTCGGCTATTTTCGGTATTGTACGCCGTGAAAATTTCAATGGTGGCAGGGTTAAAGTATTTTTTGCCTTCCCATTCCCCCTTATTCAAAAGCATTTCATACAATTTAGCTAAATCAGTGGCATTGCTAAATAAACCAGCATGCCCTGCAATACCACCCATGACTGAAGCGCCTTCATCATGTACGGATCCCTGAATCAATTCGTGTCGATAGTAGTCGTCCACTTCGGTGGCCGCAATTTTGTCGATACTCATTTTTTGTAAGGGTAAAAATCCTGTCGATGTCATACCTAATGGGGCATAAAAATTTTGCGTAGTGTATTCATTTAAATCCATGCCTGAAACTTGTTCCACTATTTGACCTAAAAATATAAAATCATTATCGCTATATACATATTTACCTGGGGTGGTAATTGGACTGTTTAAAATTTTATTTTTTATGGTATCCATCCAATTGTCCTGTAAGTATTTGGTAGGCGTGATCATTTTATGGTGCGTTTGATCGCTAACGGACACTACTAAATTATTGACAAATCCACCTTTTGGATTTATTAAGAATTCATAAAATTTAATGAAGGGAAATAAGCCAGCTTGGTGTAAAAGCAAATCCTTTAATGTAATTTTTGCTTTTTCATTTCCAACTACCCAAGGCAAGTAATCACCAATCGTTTTATTAATATCGACCTTTCCTTCCTCCACTAATTTCATAATTGAAACTGTGGTTGCACTTACTTTAGTAACAGAAGCCAAATCATAGCTAGTTTCTAGCGTAACCGGCGCTGAATTTTCACCAGCTATTTTACCATATGCTTTGTTAAAAACAATTTTATTATTTTTTGCTACTAAAACCTGACAACCAGGGATTGCTTTTTTTTGAATTGCATCTGCAACTATGGAATCAATGGTATTTAATTTTTCAATATTAATTCCCAATGGCGGTTCATCGGCTTGTTTTTTTGTGTATATCGGGCTCGATTCAATCGTATAAGTTTCACCCATCGGTAAATTTTCACTAATTGTTACTGGGAGTGTTCCGGTTGCTTGAATTTTACCTTCTAACCAATCCAAGGCTGCATTTTGGGTAAATGTATTGTCCTCGTAGGCAAATAGTATATTTTTTATTTTATTAAAATCGGCAACCGCATAGGGATTCCCAAAAATAAGGTGCACCCAGTTCGCTGGATTATTTTCATTTAAGAAGCTAATAAAGGCCGCTGGAATTTCAAAATGCTTCGCAGGTCGGCGATTGTAATTATGTAGCCCAATCATTACCTGATCATATTCGGACAATGTTTGGCTAAGGCTACTCATTTTATTGGTATCACCTGCGCCTACATAAATGATTTTCACTTGGTATAGTTCAGCCAATTGCTTTGTTAAGCTATTTTCTTGTGCTTGATTTAATGCGACATACACCATTTTTTTATTTTTATTTAAAATAGGGTGTTGCACATTTTCCTTCAAAAAGGTTAATGATTGCGAAGCCATTTTTTCCTTAATAGCGGAAACTGATTTATTTAAGTCTGCAATAATATTTGTAGTATCAATAAAAAGAGCATTACTTAATCCATGTTTGTATTTTGCTGCTAAAACTTTTCGAACCCGATCTTTGATATCTTTTCTGCTGATTCTTTTTTCTCTAATTGCGGATCTGATTTTTTTAATGGTTTGATCTATATCGCCAGGTAAACAAAGCATATCATTACCTGCAATGATGGCTTGAACATTTGCTTCTCCTTGCGGAAAATAATTACTAATTGCTTTCATTTCCAATGCATCTGTAACGCTGATGCCTTTGAATCCCAGCTCATTTTTAAGTAGACCATTCACGGCTTTCGGCGATAAGGATGTTGCCAAATTTTTTGTTGCATCAATGGAGGGTACTGATAAGTGCGCCACCATAATAGATTCAATACCTGCGTTTATTAATGCTTTGAATGGCACTAATTCCATGGAATCCAATTGCTCCTTTGTTTTATTAATAATAGGAATATCTAAATGAGAATCTACCGACACATCACCATGCCCTGGAAAATGTTTTGCCGTTGCCATTACGCCGTTATCCTGCATTCCTTTCATATAGGCAATGCTATAATCAGTTACAATCTTTTTGTTTTGACCAAAACTTCGATCATTAATTACTGGGTTCGCTGGATTATTATTAATGTCAGCGTCGGGGGCATAGTTCACTTGTATGCCTAATCTTTTACATTGTGCCGCAATAGCTGCGCCCATTTCATATACTAAATTACTAGCCGGCATCGCTCCTAAAGAAAGTTGTCTTGGAAACATTTCAA
>Ga0214919_10006872_pt1 | contig 15492 bp, 22 predicted proteins | sample LL1503_MetaG_FD_177994 | JGI IMG/M metagenome (GOLD analysis project Ga0214919, IMG submission 177994) | Freshwater microbial communities from Lake Lanier, Atlanta, Georgia, United States - LL-1503 | ecosystem: Environmental > Aquatic > Freshwater > Lake | place: USA: Georgia | collected... | reverse complement strand
ATTTTTTTCAATTGTGGTAATTTTAATTGTATTTGTTTTGGAAATTCAGGAATTAGTTTTAAGTACTCAGACATTTTTTCAGTCATTTTTTCAAATGAGAAATTTTGTTTACAGTAAAATCCTTGTCTTTTTCCTCCATCAACATAGTTTTTATAATTTTCAAACATGTCTTTTAAGTAAAATCCTACTTGACCTGTGTCAGGTGAAAACCATGAACCTTCTTTCAACAACATGTTGTTTGCAGCACTTGGATGAACAGGTGTTAAAGTGCCATTGATTAAAGTTGTAAATTCTGGCTTTAAGAAGTCTAAATGGCCACTGAAGTTTGTTGTTATAATTGGCTTTTTACTTTGAGTAAATTCAAGTAGTGGTCTTCCAAATCCTTCACCTTTAGTTAATGATACCATTGCCTTTACTTTTACATGGTTGTACAATTCATTTACTTCCTCATCTGTAAATTCTCCATGCAACAAGTAAATGTTAGGCATGTCTACAGTAGCACATGTTGATTTAATTTGTTCAATTCGTTTTAAAATTTCATCACGTTCCATGTATGATGAACCTACTAAAGATGTTTTTAAAATAAGAGCAGGTTTTACTTTTTTATTTTTAAATGTTTCTATAAATGCTTTAATTAGCAGTCCTACATTTTTTCTGTCTTCTCCTAAGTCACCTGGAAGCCAATGTCCTAGAAACAAGTAGCAAAAATCTTCAGAAATTGAATCTAAGTTGCCTATCTTTTTGTTAGGCACTTCTAAGTGTTTGTAAATGTTTGTGTCTACACCTTCAAATATAACTTCAATAGGTGTTTTCATTTCAACAATACTTTCTACTTGTTTTGTTGTGTCATTTACTTTTTGAAATTTAGACGCTAAAAATGCTTTTTTAGAATGTTCTGATGACACTAATGTTAAGTCCATTCTGTTCATTCCTTCAATCCATTCAGCTGGCACCATGTTTATTTCTAAACCTGCAGTTATGCCAATGTTGTATTTTCCTACTTTTTGAAATTCATTTGGCACAGTAATCCAAATCATAACATCTGGCTGAGTGGTAAGTTGTTGTGGATAAAGATATTTGTTTAAAAAATGCCATTCAGGATTGTCTTCAATAAATCCATTTGGAGTGTTTCCCCAATTGCAAGGTATAATTTTAAAATCCCATTCATCTTTTTTCAATTCAATGATTGACTTTACAGTGTCTCTACTGCGTGCGCCGTAGCCTGAGAGTGTATCTATCGCAGCATAAATAACACATGTGTTTTTACTATTCATAAATTTGATTTTTATTTAAATATAACTAATTTTCTTTATACTTCCAAATGTAACCTCCAGCTGTTTTTTGTCTTCCTGTTAAGTGAGACCCAACATCTCCCTTTACACTCCTACTAGCTTCAGCTATACTATTCCATTCCTTTATAAAATTTCCTTTTAAATCAAACTGTAGTATTTTCTTATTCACTCCTCGATCCCATGTTATTTTTCTCCCTTGTAGTGATTTAGATATATTTTCAGCAGTGGTTTTACTAATTTTATTTGTTCCGTTTTTAAGTTTAGTTTTTTGTCTCTTAGAAGATATAAGTTGTTTTTCTTCATAAGATTTAGAACCCCAAATTTCTTTCATTTTATTACTTTTCTTAATACATGTTTCTTCACTATGTTTTTTACCAGTTAGCATTTGAGAATATTCTTTTCTTAACCGTTCATAAACTCTTGAACCTATAACATATGTATTTTCTTTAACTTTTTGTTTACCTATGGTCATTAAAAATAAGGCATGTCTAAGTTTATATTCTTTAGGATATATTTCACAAAGTAACATATGGCATAAAAAATGTTCCTTAGCTGTTAATTCAGCTATGTTTTCCTTTTCATCAATACCACCTATACACTTAGGTACAATATGATGTTTTTCTTTATAACCTTGTATTTGACGAGTTTTAGCGCGTTCTATTATTTGACTGTAAATGTTTTGATAATCCATGAGGCACCTTATTTTATTATAAATATGTGTACCTCATGGAATAATACAATTAATATATAATTTTATGATTTAATACTCTTTTTTCTACATTTTTGGTGTTGATAAGTTCAAATTTTGCTCTTGGCTTCCAAGTTGAAAACAAAATGTCTAAATATTTAATGATTCTTTGACCCATTTTTTCTCCTGTTAATCCTGCTTCATCACTTAAAGCCCATTGTCTACCTTTCAATCCTCTTGCTTTACGTTCTTCTTTATTTAAGTCATAAACGGCTTTAATTTGTAATGCTGCATCTTCTGCTGTGCATCTGTCGTCCCAAATGTATGGAGTAATAGGAGAACCTTGAATTGATCTGCTAGTTGGAAATACTGGGAAGGCCCATTCTCCATGTTCTTTAACTGTGCCATTGTGGTTGGAAGGAAAATCAGCGTCCAATTCCATCCATTTTTTATCTTTTACAAAACGCATTTGGTCTTGCATTCCTCCTGTTACATTTGCTATAATTGGATTTCCACATAAAATGGCTTCTGTTAATGCCAATCCCCAACCTTCATTGCTTGTTAGCAATATTTGAGCGTCTGTTAAGTTGTATAAATAGCTCATTTGTTGAGGATTTAACATTCCTGGTGAAAACAAAATGTTGTATTTTTCATCATCACTAAATAAGTATTCTTTTACTGCTGCTAAATCTGTTCCATTGTCGTCACATATTTGAGTGTGTAACATTATAGCACAACGTTTTGCTTTTTCTTTAGGCAATTCATCAATGAACAATTTATATGCTAGTAAAGTGTCTGGAATTTGTTTTCTGCGAATGTTTCTTGAGTTGAAAAATAAGACAAAGTCATATTCTTTTCCTTTAAACATTTCATTTTTAAATTTAACATATTCAGGATTTTTCTTTTCCTCATTAGAAAAAGGTCTGAATAAATCATGATTTAATCCATGAGGCACATATTCAATTATTTTATCTTTTACTTTATCTCCTAACACTAACTTGTTGATGTTTACAGTTTGTTTAGAAATGCCTAACAATGCATCACATGCTTCATAGTATGGTCTGTTGTACATTGGAGCTGGATAGTTGTCCCAAATGTTTAAGTAAACAATAGGAATTTTTCTTCTAATTTCATTTTCAATTTGAAACAGCCAAATGAAATATCTTGGATCAGTGATTAAAAATACAGCATCAGGTTTTTCAATTTTAATAAGTTGTCTAATTAAATTGGCGTCACCATATCCATCTACTGGATAAATGGCAATTGAACTGTCTGTCAATCCTGTGTTGAGATTAGTGTCTTGAGAAATGTCTAATTTTTTACCTTTGTCTGGATGATTTAGTGCTCCCGCAACTTGTATCCAGTTAAAGTGTTGGGCTGTGTTAAGAACCATTTCTCGAGCAACCGTTGCTACTCCTGAGTGTACTCGAATGTCGTCACAAATGAGCATGATTTTTTTCCTCTCATTTTGAGGCAAATAGGCAAAACTTGAATTCATATAACTTATTTAGTGTTTATTTATTGTGATTAGTAACTTGTTTTCTAAATTCTTCTGAGTTAAGATACAAATCCATTGCTCGATTTACAAGCTTATTTAAAGAAAATTTTCTTTTAATGCATTCTATTTTAAAAGTGTCAAATATTTCTTTGTTAACTTTTACTGATGTGAGTATTTCATCCATAGTATTATATATTGGTTATATATAAATATATGTATTCTACTTTAAAATCGCTTCATTGCACAACTCCTTATTTAACTTGTAAGGACAGTATGCACAGGCCCATTTTGATGGTGTTGCTTGATGACTTACAGTCTTATATGAACCATCAAGATTAAATGTTTCTTCTATAAAAGTGCTCAATGCTGTTTTAGCTTTTTTAACTTTTATTTTGCCATTTGCAGGATTGAACTGTTGAATGCGTTTTTGAGGAAATTCACTTTCTTCCCATATTTTTCTTTTTACTATAAAAAATTCAACATCTATGTTTTCTTCAGACACTCCAAACTGTTCACTAAAAAATGACTTGTACAACAATATTTGAAATTGTTTAACTTCATCTTTCTTTTCTTTGTCTTTCCATCCACGAGTGCTAGTTTTTATGTCGTATATAATGAATTGCTCTGTAGGTTCATGGTATAAGACTAAGTCAATAAATCCATTGAATAAAACGTTGTTATGCGTTTTATTTGGCGCAATAACAATGGGCATTTCAATTCCTACTAAATGCCAATCTTTTAAACTAAAATATTCACTTCGCTTTTTCTTGATGAAGTCTAAAATGGCTAAACCATCATCATAGAATTCTCTCATTTCTTTTGGACTGCTAAAGTGAACATTTTTGTTGTCCTTATAGCCCTTTGCATAGTTTTCTCTAAATCTTTCTTCAAAGTATTCTTCTATGTTTATGGCATCTGCCTTTACTCCACTTTCATTGTACATCACAGACAGATAATTTTGCAGTGTTTCATGCACTGCAGTTCCAAAAGTCATGTTGATAGAAAAACTAGGTATTTTATGTCCTTCCTTATACTGTAAAGACCATTTTTTAGGACAAGATAAAAACATTGACAGTTGTGAGTAAGATATGCTCTTTTGAAAAGCATAGTCAACAGCCACTGGCTTAAAGTCCTGTATTTTCTTTATGATGGAAGGAATTTTTTTCATATTATTTTTTCCACAATCCTCTCTCTACTAACTGTGCTATAATACCATAGTTAGTGATGTCTTGATAAGTGTCTGTTAACGCTTCATTTTTAGCAACTTGTTTAGTCATGATAAGATTTTTCCATCTACTCACTTTATCATTTAGTCTGAAAAACAGACCTGTTAAAGCGAATTGTTTTTCTTCATCATTTGCCAGTTGAGTGCCTGCTGCTACATTAGTCATTCCATAGTCAAGATGTTTTCTAGCAAACAGTTCATACTGTTCTCTAATGATTTTCTTATATCCATTTGCGATGGTTGGATATTCTTCTTCTAGTTGAGCTATAACTGATAGTTCAGCGTATTCTTTTTCTTCTTTAGCCATTTATTAGTTTTTCTAGATATTTTTTAATTGCTACTATTTTTCTACGAATACCAATACCATCAGTATTTCCTAGCTTAATTAGAAATTCATTTAATTCATCTAATTGAGTCTTCATTTGATTAGTTTTTTAACTTGTTTTTCATCAACTCCCTTACTTAGCAAAACATTTTCCAGCCATTTATCATCTGTAATTTGAATGTATTCTTCTGCTTCAACTGTTGAACATTTAAAATATTCAGAAACATGTTGGAGTACTTCAGGTGATAAGGTTTTTTTAACAGTTGACTTGATGTAAGGAGAGTAAGTGTTTTTACTTTGTGGAATCATATAACAGTACACTTCATACAATTTTTTAGGATCTTGAATGTTTAACTTTTGAATGTAGTTAGCAATGTCAACATACTTTGGATTCATGCTTAAAAATTTATGAATCATGTATATGTTAAACACTTTTCTTTGTTCAGGTCCAAATGTGTCCCAATTTGGCTTTGTGTCAATGATTGCTTTAAGAAAATCAAAGATGGTAAATGTCTTTACTTTACTAGATGTTTTTGTCATATTATTTTCCTAAAGTAAAACCAATGTCTTTATAATCATCTCTAATTTCTTTAGGAATCATGTCTAAAAGAATCTTGTTAGTGTTAACGTCATACATAACAGGAATTGGAATTAAAGCATCCTCAGCTGTTCCTGCTAGAAATTTACTCATTTTTCTTAAAACCGCTCCTTCAGCTAGTAGTATTGGTTTTCCATCTTCTGAAAGAATGGGAGTGGACTGAGTGATGTCCATTTTCATTTTTAATTGTTCGTTGTTCATATTTGTTTATTTGATTGTTTCTAAAATTTTACCTATGCAGGCCATGATGTTTATTTCTTTGTCCAAAACAAAATGAGCGTGATACATATGTTCCTCCAAAGTACATATAATTGTACCTTCATTTTCTTTAGCATATTCATTTAATTTATTGTATAAAAATTTATATAAACTTTCAAAGTCATCTACTTCTGAATTTGCAACAATTTGCCTTATAACATTAAATGACTTGATAGATGGTTTTTTGAGTTCTTCTAATATTTTTACTTGATAGTCATTAGATTCATTTATTGAGTTGTCTAATGTTAAAGTTCCATCAATAGTGTACTTTTGACAGTTGTTGATGATTTTTCTAAAGTCAGGATAAAACTTGTTTACAATAGTGACTAAATCAGGAATTTCATATTCAATGTCTTCCTTGTCTAAGATGATGCTAACATGTTGTGCCACTACTTTTTTACTTGGAGGAGACAAGTCAAATTCTTGACATCTGCTTCTTAAAGGTTCAATCAATCGTTCTGCATAGTTTCCTGTTAAAATAAAACGAGTTGTTAAAGAATATGTTTCCATCATGTTTAACAAAATAACTTGTCCTGCTTGTAAAATGTGAGTTGCTTCATCTAAAATCACTATTTTAAGTGGCTTAAATGATCCAGCAGCAGCAAATGCTCCTACTTTGTCTCTCATAATGTCAATTGATCTTTCATCAGTTGCGTTGATGTAAAGAAAGTCACAGTCAATGTTGTTGACTAATATTTTTGCAAGTGTTGTTTTTCCTGCGCCTGGTTTTCCTGCAAATAGGAGGTGTGGAATGTCTTGATTGTCAATGAATTCTTGAAATTTTACTTTCACTTCATCTTTACAAATGTATCCTTCCAAAGTGTCTGGACGATACTTTTCATTTAATATTGTGTGTAACCTTTTTGACATAACTTATTTTTGTAACCTTTTTCTATAATCTCTAATGTGTGCGGCATTTTCATAATCTTCTACATTAGGAAGCACAGCATATTTTTCCATGTCCTTAAGTAGCTTATCAAAGTCACCTTTTAAGTATTCTAATTGTTCTTGTAAAAATATTTTTTGACTCATTGGAATGTTTGAATTGTATATTTCAGGATGCATTTTATATTGATTTTTATACAAGAGTCTTGTACTGTATTCCATAACTTTTATAACCCAATTTCTTTTAATTGTTCATATGTTAATGGTTTAATAGGTTTAGGTTCAACAACTTTAGGAAATGTTCTTTTAAGTGGATCTTTTTTAAAAGCATATCCTGTAATGTCAACATATCTAAGCAATTCCTTGTCACCATCAATTGTTATGCCAGGTACTTTACCTCCAATTTTGATCATTGCTATTTTAAATCCCATCTTGTGAGATAACCATTTAATTATTTTTATCATAGTATTTCAATTAAATTTTTACGCAACATTTCATCTATTTTACTTCTTACAGCATTAGGATGAGTGTTGAGATATGTTTGTCTATATTCCATAGGACCTACACTTTTACACCATTCATTTAAGTCGTCAAATGTATTTTGTTCATATGCTCCATCAGCGTACATTCCTGCATCTGTAATTAGAACTTCTAATTCAGACATTTTTTCCCAATTATCATACTCTGGAGAGTTTTCTTCTCCATATAGTAAATTAAGACGTTCTATTTCTTTTTGGGTGTTTTCTTTTAGTATAATTTTCATAACTTTTATTTGACTTAAATATATGTTAAAGGATCTTGGAAGCCAAACTAGTCTCCGTAAATGTTGAATTTTTTAGGCGGTTCAGGAGCCACAATTTCATTTGTGATGATGTATATTTCTCCTTTTAAAGGCGACAGTTTAAAGTCATAAGCCGTTTGAGTTTTTTGATAGTATGCCTCTAATGCTTCTGTTAGAGACTTATGTATGACTTTATCATCAATCAACTTCCAAGAATCTCCTGGGGGATAGCGTTTAGCAATTAGTGTGTAAACTTCTTGTTCCATGTTTTAGTACATTTGAGGTGAAGCTGTATCTTCTTTTTTGTCATTGTTTACTTCTACAATTGCTGCTTCTGTTAACAAAACTGTACCTGCAACAGATGATGCATTTTCTAAAGCATTTCTTGTTACTTTAGTTGGATCAATGATGCCTGCTTCTTTCATGTCTACAAATGTTTCACTTTTAATGTTGTATCCTTTCCAGTTGTTTTTTCCTTCCATTTTGTTGATCAACCTGTAACAATCTCCTTCAGTGTAGCCAGCATTTGTTAAAATTTTCATAAATGGAGCAAGACATGCTTCTTTAACAATTTTTTTACCAATGTGAATGTCTGAACTTAAGTCTTCTTTAGAAATGGTAATGGATTCTCTAGCGTATAACAATGCAGCTCCTCCTCCTGGTACTATGCCTTCCTCAATGGCTGCTTTTGTAGCGTGTAAAGCATCATCTACTCTGTCTTTAGTTTCTTTCATTTCTAATTCACTATTTCCTCCAACATGTATAATTGCTACTCCACCTATAAACTTTGCTAAACGTTCTTGTAGTTTTTCTTTTTCAAATGGTACTGTTGACTTGTCAATTTGCATTTGCAGTTCATCAATTCTTTCTTCAATTTTTTCAACTGTTCCTTTACCATCAACAATTGTTGTTTGGTCTTTAGTTACTGTAACTAAACGAGCGCTTCCAAACCAGTCCCAAGAAAACTTGTCTAACTTCATTCCTTTTTCACTGCTAAACACTTGTCCACCTGTCATTGTGGCAATGTCTTCTAAAATGAGTTTTCTACGATCTCCAAAGTCAGGAGCTTTTACTGCTGCTACTTTAATTGTGCCTCGAATTTTGTTTACTATAAGTGTAGATAAAGCTTCTCCATCTATATCTTCAGCAATGATAAACAAAGATTTACCTGTTGATGAAATACTTTCTAAAATTGGCAGTAAGTCTTTTACTTGAGTAAATCGTTTGTCTGCAATTAAAATGTATGGTTCTTCTAAAGTGCAAGTCATGTCATTGTTGTTTGTGACAAAATAATGTGACTTGTATCCTCTGTCAAATTGCATTCCTTCTACTGTTTCTAAATATGTGTCTCCACTTTTAGACTCTTCAATGTGAACTACTCCTTCACGACCTACTTTTTCCATTGCTGCTGCAATTAATTTTCCAATTTCAACATCATTGTTTGCAGAAATTGTTGCTACTTGTTCTAGTTGAGTTTCTGAAGTGATGTCTTTGGAAATGTCTTTGCGTAAAGCTGTTACTACTTCTTTTACAGCAGCATCTATTCCACGTTTGATTTCTACTGCATTTGCTCCTTTGTCTAGGTAAGTTAAACCTTCATTTATAATGCTTTGTGCTAGTAGAGTTGATGTGGTTGTTCCATCACCTGCATTGTTGCCTGTTTTAATGGCGGCCTGTTTAATCATTTGAGCGCCTAAATTTTCCACTTGGTCTTCTAAGTCGGAAATTTGTTTAGCACAAGTAACTCCATCTTTTGTGCTTCTTACTTCACCATATTCAGTGTAAATGACATTTCGACCATTTGGTCCTAATGTTGAGGTAACTGCGTTGGCTACCTTGTTGATTCCACTGACAAGTTTTTTTCTTGCTTCAGAACCAAATTCAATGTTTTTGTTCATAACTTTGTTTTAGTCGTTTATAATTGCTATTACTTGATTTTCTGCTGTTCCATAGTATTCTTCTCCTTCAAATTCTATTTTGGTTGGTCCCATTTGAGGTAAAATTACCTTTTGACCTACTTTTAATGTTGAAGCTACAAATTCTCCTGTTGCACAGTGATAACCAGGACCTACAGACACAATAGTACCTGTTAGATGCTTTTCTTTTCCTAAGTCTGGCACCACTATGTTTCCATAAGTAGTTTCTTCTTGTGTTTGGGGTTTGACAATGATTGAGTTGAAAACGGCTGTTAATTTCATATAACTTTTTTGGTTTATAACTTATTTTACTATGATAAATATATTAAGATTCAGGTGAATGAACAAGCTTAATTTCTTCTTCTTCAACTAATTGTGCTTCTTCAATTTTTTGACAAAAGTAATATAAACCATCTTTTTTCAACACAGTGTCAGCGCAAATGTACTCCTTGTACTCCTGCACAAAATCTGCAGGAAATGTATCTTCTTTAAGAATGCGCTTAATTATGTATAAAGCATCTTCCCAATCTACTACTTGTTTGCTTATTGTAAACATTATATGTCTTTTTTAACAATGTAATATGTACTTTTTGTGTTAGCTGTTTCAAATGACAGCTTCAACAGTCCTTCTAAGTTAATGCTCATTTTTGCTTTTACAGAATCTTTATTTGCTGATAGTATTTCCTTCAGCAAGTTTGAACTAAAACTTAAAGTAAAGTCAGATAGCACATCTTTTTGTGTAAAGTTAGTCATAAAGTAAGATACTTTATTTGCATATTCAATGTCTCCTCCAAATGTAAGTTCAAGTTGAAAGTCTCCATCTATGCTTGTGGTTGGTTTAAACACAACTGTTTCACTTTCAGACAAGGCAGACTTTGCTTTTATTAGGGCAGTTATAATTTCTCCATTTAATTCTGTTTCTAAATTGAATATGTTAGAACCATTAAATGCTCCAGTTTTTGGAACAGTTAATATGTCTGCTAAGGCATAGTTGACAGTGAATTGATTGTCTGCGATGATAAGTTTAGTAAATGTTTTACCATTTTTAATGTAGTCTAACATTATTTCTCCACTTGAAATTCCTATGAGTTTAAGAAGTTGAGTTGTGTTGCTTATTCCAACTGATGAGTCTACTAAGTTAAAGTTACTGTAGTTTATTTCTCCAATCATTTCTCTAGTTGGAGCAGTAAATTTAATGTTTAGGTTGTTGTCTTTTACATCCCATTTAACTCCTTCTATAAGGCCATTTAAATAGTATTTGTTTATAACCGCTTGAAATTCTACTTTTGAAATCATAACTTTAATATATGTTTTTTTTAGTTAAAGGCAAAGAATTTTCCAACATTTGGATTGAGAGGAGGAAATGTCCATTTTAAATCCTCATATAAACTTTTTAACTTATTGGCTAGCAGTGAGTTAAATATTTCCTCAACGTCAATGTATGTCTTTACAAATTCCTCAATTTCAGGAGGCACTTGAGCATTTGGAATGCCAATTGTTTCTATGTTAAATGGATTTTGTTTTAGGTTGATGATAAACAATTTGTCACCTTCAATTATGCTTTCATATTTTTTGTCTAACTTTTTAAACTTTAACAAGTCATTGTATCTTACAGCTGCTTTTGTGTTAAAGGGAGCTTTCAACTTAAATCTACTAAATATTTCTCCTGTTGTTGCTTTTACTTGATAGTTTGTTATTTGTTTTACTCCCATTGGTTTGCCTAATACTTTAGGATCTAGTGTTTTAAGTGACTTGTAAAAGTTAACAATTGAACTGTCTATTTCTTCTTGTGGTTTTCCAAACAGTATGTCCTTGATAAAATTTTCACCAAACTTTTTAAACAGTTTGTTCATGTTGGACTTCATCAACTCAATGCCTTTCATGTCTAGTTCTTCAACGTCTACTCCTTCCTTGTTGGTAACATACATTGCGTACCTTCTTTTGCCTGTTGTAAGCACTCCAGCACAAATTACCTCTTGTTTGAGCTGAAAGTAGTGAGTGTTGGGCTTGATGTTGAACAAACGTTTGCTTAACTCATTTAAGTAAAAATTGGATGAGTTTTGTATTTCTTGAGCTAATTCTAATATTTTACCATTTTTATCTTCCTGTTTGAGATGTGGAAATCTATGTTTTAAAAGATCACCTAACACAATGTACAGTGAATCTGTGTCACTAATACAAATATTTTGTTTTTTTTCTTTAATTTCAGTGTTGATTTTATCATTTACAAAGTTAATGCTTTCTTTAGTTAGTCTTTGTCCTGAGTTTGTAATGGCTGAACTGCAAATCAAATGACCATCAGTAAATCTCCAACCATTTTTTGCAAATGTACCATACATTGCGTTTTGTAAAATTTTAAAAGAAAATTGAAATAAGTCATATGAATTGTATTTTGTCCAGTCTTTTTCCTTACCTGCTTTTTTCTTTAATGTTCGATAGTGTTCTCTTTTTTCAAACCAACTTTCTAATATTTTTGCAACTACACTTTGTTCATCAGTTCTAAACATAGCACCTGATGCTGCTACTGTAAAGTTGTTTTTTTCAATTATGTCAATTAAGTCTCCTAATTTTATTTTAGTTGATTTAAGAGTGTAATTTTCTTTGTTTAACTTTTCAATATTTACTATTTCACTTGGGTCTCTTTGTTTGAGCTTTTCCAATGAGTGATTTTGTTCATATGTTGGATTATGATCTACTTTAATTCTGCCTACTAATGTTTCAATGCCTAAGTTTAAAGACTTGATAATTGAAGGATACAGTGAGGTAAAGTCTAAGTCTATAACGTCAAAGTACAAGCCTGGCACTGGTTCAAGTATGTATCCTCCAGCATATGTTTCATTTGCCATTTTTAAACTTGCATTGTGTGTTGTTGGTTTATTTGGTGATATGATGCCTTCTCGTTTGAGATATTTTAAAATGGCACCTTCATTCATTACTGTGTTGTAGTAGATGCTCTCATAAGGTATGTTGCATATATGAGATATCATTATGGTTAATTCAATAAATTTAAGTTTTTCCTCTAATTTTTCAATAATTTCAACATCGCGTAAGTTATAGTCAATAAACACATTTAAATCGTTTTTAAACAATGTGTTTAAATTTCCCTCATATTCCACCTTACCTAAGTCAACATATTTTAAACCAATGTCATTTAATTTATATGATGGCTCTTCCTTCATAATGTATTTTTTATGAAGCAACATGTAGTCTAAATGGTTGACTCCTCCTATGGTAACTTGTAAAGCACCTGCAAATTCTTTAAAGTGAACTTTTCTAATTGGAGACAATTTTAACACTTCATCTTTACCTAACACACGTTTGATTCTAAAGTATAAGTAAGGAATGTCAAAGTAAGCACTGTTCCATCCAGTTACTATTGTTGGGTCTAACTCTTCCCATTTGTTTAAGAATTTTTTAATTAATTCTTTTTCAGAAACACAAGGTATAATGTGTTTTCCATTTTCATTTACTTCTTCAATTTCTTTACTTTTGTCTACAACAAAACATATTTTGGTCTTTGTAGTAATGTCTATTAAAGCAATTGAAGTTAAAGACATAGGAGCATCCTTAATGTATTCAGGTGTTAAAGCACCTCCCATTTCAATTTCAATGTCTAAGTATAAGATGTTGTGCCATGAAGGAACTACATCATCATATTTGGAATATAAATCTCTCAACAGTATTAGTTCTTTGTTGATGTCTTTTTCCAATATGTTTACATTGTCTTTACTGTATTTTTTAGTTGGAATAGCATATCCTCCTGTCAACACAGGTTGAGCATTTTCTTGCCACTTGTTGACTCGTTTCCAAAAAGTAGGTTGATATTGGAAGTGACTCCATCCTTCTTCATCGTCACGTAAATAGTAAGTGTACGTTTTAAAATCGTAGTGAATTGCCTGATACATAACTTTTATTTTGAAAATACTTTAAAGAAATTTCTTTAAATTGGGTCTGAAGTAGTTGATTGATTTTAACACTTTTTTGTCTGATTTCCTGTACACCACCCAATATTCTCCTACTTGTTCATAGTATGTTTCTTCACCAATTCGTTTTGCTTCACTTTCTGCTGTTTGTTTAGCTTCTTGTTCTGTTTTACATGCTTTAGACATATTTGAAGCTTGCACTTCAGCATATGCATCCATAAATTTATCTTTTAAACCATGTAACATAACTCCATTTCCTGTTGCAACATAAGTAATGTCACAAAGTGCATCTAACACTTCTACAATGTCTCCTGTTTCACAAGCATGTTTATATTCTTCTAATTCTTCTAAAATGAAATTGTAAACAAATTCCCATTCTTTACGTTCTGGAATGTTTGGAGTGTAGGTGTTTGGCTTGCCCATAGTGGCATTAAATGTTTCTACTTCAGAAACAAATGGTACGTATTTTTTTTCCATAGTTTTATTTTTATGATTAAATATAAGAAAAAATATTTAAACAACCAAGTTTTTATTTTAGTAAATTGTATTTCCAAAATTTAATGTTGGAAGTGGAGCACCATTTTTATCTTTAGCATAATCTAAACATAAACAAGTTAAGTTGCCATTGTCTGACAGTGCAAAAAATAAAAAATCTTTCACTGTTGACTCAGCACAGTTAGTTAAAATGTACATTGCATCTTTTCTTGCTGATGATTTAATGTTTTCTTTAACTAATTGTTTAAGTACTTTTTTTAACTTAGAATTGACTTTACATGAGTTATTAGAAGTCTTTGCCATTTTTCATTATTGCTTGTAAAAATTCATCACGAATCATATTGTTTGGTTCCATAAACACTCCACTAAACTTATTGGTGGTCATTGTTGAAGTAGGATGTTTAATGCCTCTGTTTGAACAACACATGTGTTTAGCTGCTACACTTACTGCTACAGATTTACAGTTCATCTTTTCAGTTAAAAATGAGTGAATTTGTTGAGTTAAAGATTCTTGCATTTGTGGTCTACGAGAAAACCAATCTACTACTCTGTTTAATTTGCTTAAACCAACTACTTTTTCTTCAGGCACATATGCTACAGAGGCATATCCTGTAAATGGTAAATTGTGATGAGCACACATAGACACTACTGGAATTCCTGTTTGAATAACTATTCCATCATAGTTTTCCTCATTTGGAAACACAGTCATTGAAGGAGCTTCTGTTACTGAGCCTACAATTAAATCTTTTAGCCAAGCTTTTGCTACTCTCTTTGGTGTGTCAACAGTTTGTCTGTCTTTTTCATAGTCAAATCCCACTGCTTTTAAAAATTCACCATAATGTTTAGATGCTTTTTCAATCATCTTTTCAATTTCTTTTGATGTGCGGGGAGCATTTTCATTTGCTTTGTTTAGTAATTCCATTTTTATTTTTCGTTTGTTAAAGTATTTAATATGTAAGTTAAACCGTCTAATTCATTGTTGAATATTAAATCATCCATTTTTATTTTTCGTTTGTCTAAACATCTATGAACCATACTTGTTAGTTCTGTACTAAATGTTTCATTTAAATAAGTTTCAATAAATAATTTATGATTAGTAATTTTAATTTTATTTAGTCCTAATATTAATGTGTAGTCTTTTTTTTCTGTTTGAATGTAAATAACTTCTGATGTTGGAAATACAGTTATGATGTTTTTGTCATTTGACAGTAAAGAAGCAATTGTTTTTTTAATTAAAACTTCATTAGAATCAGGAGTATGTTTTTTGTAAAGCTTATTGTTGATAATAACTCTAAGTTTTTTAAATTTATACTTAAATTTCATCATTATACATTTAATGTTTTATCCCAAGCTGAAATGTGCATTCTGCTCATTCCTCTAAATTTATACTTTTTAGCCATTTCCATTACAAATTGAGTTCTCTCATGAAAGTCAGTTTGAGAGTCTAAACCAGGCATACAAACAATGTTTTTAAGCGGTATGTTAAATGGCTCTACAAAGTCACGAAACATTTCCTTAATGTCATCTTCAGTTGATATAACAAATTTAAACTGGTAGTTTGTGTGTTGTTTAATGCGTTCTATTGCTTCTGGTACTATACGTTGTTTT
>Ga0214919_10006871_pt1 | contig 15494 bp, 18 predicted proteins | sample LL1503_MetaG_FD_177994 | JGI IMG/M metagenome (GOLD analysis project Ga0214919, IMG submission 177994) | Freshwater microbial communities from Lake Lanier, Atlanta, Georgia, United States - LL-1503 | ecosystem: Environmental > Aquatic > Freshwater > Lake | place: USA: Georgia | collected... | reverse complement strand
CATGAATTATGCCAAAGTAAATTTTTTTTAACAAATGTTACATAATTACAAATTTCACATTTATAAGGTTCTGGATTTATTTCCATTATATTATTAATAATACAGATAATATAATCGGCGTTTTAGATGTTTGTTTTAATTAAAACACACATTTAAATAATAAAATATTTTTCCAAGATAATAGTAATAAACATACACTTATCCAATAAAATGCATCTCTATTTTAAATATTATATTTTTATATATTTATTTTAAAATTTAAAACCATGTTTCTTTATATTAAATTTTTATTTTATATAATATAAGTAATAAGCATGGAAAATATAACACGAAATATTACTATTTGGGATAAAAATTTTATTAAATATTGTGAATTAGAAAAACAATGCCTAGGTGATTTAAATAGTATTAGTGAAATTAAAAATAATTTAACAAAATTATTAGGAAATCAAAAAAAAGATGATATTATTTTTTATAAATCAATGATAGATAATTCATTTTTTTATTTAACTAATTCTTTAAAGATAAAGAAAACAAAGTTTGTAAAAGATTTAAATTTTATTTGGAAACAAATAAATTCAAGACAACAAATGGATGAATTAAATAAAACTAATTTTAGTGCAATGTTAAAAGATTATGAAAGAATGTCTCGCGATATAATCAATGCTAAAGAAAATAATACAATATTAACATGGGTTAAAGATGATAAAATAGAAAATTTACAAATTCTGGAAAAAGAATTTAATGAAATAATGGATTATCATATAGATATGATAGACTATTTATATAAAATGGTTACATTAGAAAAAACATTTTATTGTTACCAAGAAAATAATAAAAAAGTTAAAAAATAATTAAAGAAACAATTCGTTTAAAATATAATATTATATACAAATGAGTACAGAAAATAAAGATTCAAAAATAAATGATGATAAAGACTTTGCGTGGAAAGATGAACAAGAAAAAATATTAAAAAAGTGGGCAGACAAAGCCCTCTGTTTAAAAATGATGCATGAGCGTGCTAATCGTAAATATTGGTGTTTAAATGCTTGGTTCAATATTCCAGTTATTATTATCTCTACATTAACTGGTACTGGTAATTTTGCTTCAGGAAGTTTTAGTGGTAATAGCAGTACATTTATTTTTGTTTTAGGTGCTTTAAATATATCTGCTGGTATTTTGGCAACTATTGCAAGTTATACAGGAGTTGCACAAAGATTAGAAGCACATCGATTTTCATCAATACATTGGGATAAATTTTCTAGAAAATTACAAATAGAATTGTCAAAAGCGCGAGTAGATAGAGTTAAAGCGAAAGATTTTATTAAACAAGTGTCTGATGAATATGATAGATTGATGGAAATGTCACCCATCATACCTAATGATATTATTAGATGGTTTAGTAATATGATTGTAACAGGACAGTTCGAAGAAGATCTAGGAAATTGCGATACATGTTGTTTTGAATGTATATGTTTTCCATGTGGTTGTAATTACTGCAGTATATTATCATGTCGATGCAAAGATAAAAATAAATTATCTGAAACTGAACTTGAAATAAGATCTTCATGGAAAGAAATTGAATTACCTGAAGTGATTGGAAGAATTAAACCAACCGAAATTGCTCGTGAACCAATTGTAATTGAGAAAGAAGTCTCTATATGTATAAATGAAGATGAGAATAACTCTTATGACATTTACAAACAACATAATTTAATTAGTGATAGCAATGTTTAATAAAAATTGATAGACATCCAAATATAGCGATATTATTGCTATATTTGTAAGATGTCTATACTACTTTCTTTAGAATAGAAAAAGATTTTATCTTTTTCTATACAAATAAAAATTGATTATTAGTTGTACAACAATGTTCTTTTATTAAGAAGATCTGTAGATCTTTTTAATAAAAATTGAAATAATATTTAAAATATACTATAAATATACTATATTTTAAATAAATATGTATACTATAAAAATTAATAATGAAATAGAATTAAATACACTCGCTGATACAATAAGTACGATATGTAATCCATTTGAACTGGATTTAAATATGATGATACCAATAAATAGTGGTTTTATTCCTACAATTCAATCATTATATTGTAAATCAATTACCAAGTTAAATCTATCAAATAATATGATTCATAATAGTAATATGATTGAATTAAATAAGGTGTTGAAATCAAACAGAATGTTAACACATTTATATCTAAGTAATACACATTCCGGGGAAATACCATTTGGTCTTAATATTATATTAACTGATTGGTTGAAAAATAATAAATCGCTAGTATATTTAGATTTATCATCCAATTATATTGATGATACAATGATAGATGTATTATCTGATACTATTAAGTTTAACAATACATTACGCTCTATCGATTTATCTAACAATAGTATTACAGATCGCGGAGCACTAAAATTATATCAATCTATTAAATATAGTAATATTACAGAATTAAAATTAGTAAATAATCATATTAATCATAAAACTTATAAAATGCTAATCATACAAATATGTAAAAATAATTTATATAATAATAAGAGATTATATGATATTAAGATGACATGCTTGTTGTGTTCTTATAAGGTTCAATCATGTTATTTACCAAATGAATTATGGGATCATATTTTTTCATTTATGTAAAATTATAAAAGTCTAATATATAAGATAAATCCACTCATTTTATAATATATATTATATATAATGAAGGAAAATATATTAAATATTATATTATTTATTGTAGTACTAGTTACAATAGAATCAACAGCATTGACTTGTATTACATATTATAGTAAAAATAAAAATATGTATTTATTAGCAATTGGTTGTTTTATATATGGTATTATTGTACCTTGTTTAATACTGAAGTCATTGGAATTTGAAGGAATATCAACTATTAATTTTATATGGAATCTTTTTAGTACTGTAATAATGATTGCTATTGGATATCTACTATTTAATGAAAAGTTAAATTATATCAAAATATTAAGTTTTCTTTCAGGGATATTATCTATTTTTTTATTATATATGTCTGAATTATAAAATATACTCATATTTAAAAATAAATATATTATAATTAGTAATATCGTAAATGATTATAAAATATCAAAAATATATAATTATATTATTTTTATTTAGTATTAATATATTATTAGCAAGTACTTTTATTATTTATCCAAATAAATGGTATGTTTATTTATTTATATTATCAATAGCATCTATTGTTAGTTCATTTAGTTGTATTTTAATTATGGGATATAAGATGATTACAAATAATATGAAAACATATCGTACCCAACCTAAAAATTATTTATATATTGTACCATGTTACAATGAATCAGAAATAGAACTTACTAAAACATTAAACTCTATTGTTTCTCAACAATATGTGACAGGTGATAAGAGATCTATAGTGATAGTATGCGATGGTACAGTAAAGGGTCATGGTAATACGATGTCAACTGATAAAATATTAAAAAATATATTAAAGATAAATGAAATATCTGAATTTTATCATTATGAAACATGGGATACTTTGAATAATCCTGTATATTTTTACAAAGGTGAGTATCAGTATAATTTAGATATTTTACCATTTATTCTAATTATAAAACAAAAAAATTATGGAAAAAGAGACTCTCTCGTTCTAGTTAGAAAATTATGTTATGAATATAACAAAAGAACAATATTAGATTACAAAGAAAAATATAATTTTACAAATGATGATAATTTGTTAATTATTTCAACTAATATGATGTATGAAAAATTTATAGAAGAAATGTCATATTGTCTAAAATATATATATATGGATAAAATTGATTATATTATTGGGATTGACGCAGATACTATTTTTGATTATAATTGTTCATATGAATTAATACATGAAATTGATAAAGATCCAATGGTACATGGGTGCGTCGGTTATGTTGATATTTCTCTGGATATGAATTTTATGTCTCCTTTTGTAATATATCAATATGCCGAATATATGTTTGCACAATGTTTAAGACGTCATACCCAATCTAATATTACAAAAAAAGTAAATTGTTTATCTGGTTGTAATCAAATATTAAGAGTATCAGAAGAGACATGTGGTAATGCTATATTACAAAAATTTAATTATTTACCCAAAGAAGATGAGAATATATTTAAACATATTCGTTCTTATGCAAGTGAAGATAGGAATCACGTGTGTTATATGTTATCACTATATCCTTATGTTAAAACAACACAAACATTACACGCAATTGCCTATACCAGTGTTCCAACTAGTATTAAAGTATTTATTTCACAACGAAGGAGATGGAGTTTGGGAGCAAATTTAAATGATTTGATGTTAATTTATTTACCAGGAATTAATATATTTGAAAGAATATCGTCCGCAGTAAATGTAATAATATATATGACGACACCATTTATATTTATAGCTACCATATTATTTATTAAATCAGTTATTACTGAACCAACCATGTTAATGTTATATCTTAGTATTATTATGATAATACCTTTAACATACTCAATATGTATTCCTATATTTATAAAACAACAAACATTTAGAAATGCAATATATTATTATTTCTCCTATTTATTTTTCTTATTATTTGGAAGTGTTGTCAGTTTATGTATTTATTTATATTCAATTTCTTGTATGGATGTTATTAAATGGGGTAAAACTAGAACAATTGATACTGATAATAGTATAAGTGATATCAATATAATAAACATACATGATAGGAAAATATATTTAGATAAACTTAAATACAAGTATAAAACAAATGATGATGATTCATTTTATAATGGTGAATATGATTCAGAATTATAAATAATACCATTATAAATAATACCATTATAAATAATACCATTATAAATAATACCAATACCCCCCTACTCATAATAAGGAAAAAATATATTTATTCTTTAAAAAAAGGTTTCAAAATCATACTCATATATATCATTTTCCAGTGAACAAATTAATTTTTTTCTATTTTTTTCAATTAATTCATCGATTATATCATCAACATCATAACTAACAATCTTGTTAGTATTAAATAACTTATGAACTATAGTTGTATTTTGCGTAAGTAATTCAATAATAGCATCCTCGCCTCTAGATCCAAATATATATTGTTCCCAGTTAATATTTACCATATTTATAGATAGTTTTATTAAACTATGATTATTTATTAATGCATTTTTTAGTGCAATCATTCCATCATCTTTAAACATTTGTTGGTCTAAACAAAGACATTTGAGAGATGAATTAAATGTCAAACCGACTGATAGATATATTGCTCCTATTGTATTAATATAACTATAATTTAAATTTAATTTTAACAGGGTTGTATTTACTCTTAGCATTTCTCCCAAGTTTAAAAAAGATAGTGAATTAAATTTATTATGTGATAAATCTAGAAATTTTATTGTTTTATTTTTTTTTAATACAGTACATAATTCAGATAAAAATATATCACTTAAATTTCCAACAAATTTTAATTTATTTAAATTGATAAATTGATTGGTTTCTAAATGTTTACATATTATATTAAATCCAGATGATGTGATAATATTAGATAATGACGATATATGACTATTATCTAAATATGGAAATGTTGGATTTCTTAATGATAACATAAAGTTTGTAATATTCTCATCATATATAATATTATTTTGATCGACATATAGATTTGTCAAATGACTGTCTTGATTTTCATTAATTGCTCGATATATTTTCATCATTCCATTATTTCCTATATTATTATTACTAATATTTAATGTTACTAATGTTGTATTTATTCTTAAAGTATCTGCTAATATTGTTATACTATTTTCTGTTAAACTACATCCTATTATCCATAATTTAGTAATAGTTTTATTAGATTGTAACATATTACTAACATGTTCCATCTCTATATCATTAATATATAGAGATGATAGAGATAATTTTATTACAGTTGAATTAGTTTTTAGTAGTTCGAGTATTTCAAGTATATTGTTAAATGTACCTTTAAAATAATGAGCAAAGAATATTTCTGTTAAAGTTGGATCATTTTGTTGTAATCTTAATATAATGTTAGATAATTGTTCTAAACTATGTATACTTTCTGACATTTATATTATTAGAAATATATGATACAATTTTTCTATTTATCAATTTTTATTTGTATAGACATCTTACAAATATAGCGATAATATCGCTATATTTGGATTTCTATCAATTTTTATTTGTATAGACATCTTATAAATAAAAATTGAAATTTTTTTTGATATTGTATCTTAAATAACTCAATCTATTGTATTCAATATGTCGACCAATAAAGGTAACACTATTAACGATTTACTTGAAACAAATGGCGGATTTCCTGCCATACATGATTGTATGATTTGTATGGAACCATTTTATGATTCGATACAAGGATCAAAACCAAACCCAAATATTACCAATACTATGGAATATGATGATATTCGCGATCACACTAAAGCGTGTGAGGCAGAATGTCTTCACTATTACCATACGCGTTGTATTGATAATTGGTTTGAGATGGGTAAAGATTATTGCCCAGTGTGTAATGAGAACCATATTCCTATTATATCCACCTTAAAACCTGTCGAGTTTAGGACGGAAGAGGAATATAAGACGATAGTACGAACAAGAGCGCAAAACTTGCAAGGTGAAAGATTGAGAATACGAGAACTACGAATCGATGAATATGATGATATGCCTGCCCTGGTAGCACCTAATCCAAATTGGGGATATATGGAGATGTTTGCCCATGGATTGCCTACTATAGAAGATGATGATAATTTTTCACCTGCTGATATTGTCCATACAACAGGAAACCCGCAATATGTTGATATGCAAGCAGGAAATTCTCAATGGACTCCAACTCAATATGATGATGATGATATGGATAGTTATGATACATCTAATTTTAGTGAACCTTATGATTCATCTAATTTAGGAGAAGATGAATTAATATTGTCTTCTATAACGGGAGCATTAAGAATTATATATTTAAGTCAAACACCACAGATAGAAATAACAGAAGATATATATCCTACTATAGATGAACAATTAGATACTGTGATTGAAACGGATATTTTAAATAATATGATTCTGGAAAACACACGAAAATTTCAAGAAAAATATATACCAGATTTAATTGAACTTGAAGATCTTTTGGCAGTAAGACGTACTTTGATGAGTAAATTTTGTGACAAGATTGGACGTCTTTATACCGAAATGAATTGTAATATTTTAGCAAATCAATTTTACGAGTTCAATCAAGAACATTTTCGTATTACTGTAGCAATGATAGATATGGTAGAAATTAATAAAATGTCTCTTGTGGAATTAGAACAAGAAATTACTATTCATGTAAGAGGACGTTTTGACTCTTTCCCAAATGAAATGGCAGTGGAAGAGTATGACCGATATCATACAGTTTTATTAAAGAGGCGTGAAGAAATAATAATAAGACGTTTTGCACTAGCACTAGAACGACAAAGTAATATGGTTTATTTTCATGATAGTATTCGTTATAATGAGATGATTAAAAATAGTATTCCTAAACGTTATACGGAGATGATTGAACATGAACATATTCCCAAACGTTATTATTATATGATTGAAAATAGTATTCCTATTATTGAAGATATTCCCATATTACCCATATTGTCGAATAAGCGCAGAAAGATCCGAAATGTAGTGAAAAATAATTCTCGGAAAAACTTAATGCGATCAAATAGACATAACAATATTAGTAGAATTATTAGATAAAATTATAATATAAAGTAGTATAAATATGAGAATAGGAATATGCGGATTAGGTTTTGTAGGAAATGCAATAAATTCATTCTTTAAAAATAAAGAATGCGAACTTTTCATTTATGATAAATATAAAAATATAAATTCTTTTAACACTATACTAGATACTGAAATTTTATTTATTTGTCTTCCAACACAATTTTGTGAGATAAAACACACATATAATATGAATGAAATAAATAGTATATTATTTATGTTATATGAAAATAAATATAAAGGTATTATATTAATTAAATCCACTGTTTTACCTACTTATTGCTCTAATATAAATAATATATATACTGATTTAAAAATAGTATCAAATCCTGAATTTTTATCTGCGAATACAGCAGAGATTGATTTTATGAATCAAAATCATATTATACTGGGATATACAGATCAATCATATGATAGTATAAATATAGTGAAACTTTTTTATACAAATATGTTTCCAAATGCTAAAATATCAATAACAAATTCTAATACAAGTTGTATGACAAAATTAGTATGCAATAGTTTTTATGCAACAAAGATACAATTTTTTACAGAAATATATTTATTGTGTAAGGAAATAAATATATCATACGATGATGTTAAAAGTTTAATGTTATCTAATACTTGGATAAATCCAAAGCATACTAATATACCTGGTCCAGATAATATGATATCATTTGGAGGTATGTGTTTACCCAAAGATATATCTGCTTTAAATAGTTTGATGGAAAATTATAATATAACGAATGATGTAATAAATGCTACTATAATGGAAAGGAATAGAATGAGAAAATAATATCTCATATATTTTATAATGTATAGTTTATGCCAATACAAAGATATATTTGGGAAACCTAACGAAGGAGCGCATTCTTATAGAATATTTAATATCGCCATAGTAGATTTAGGATTAACTATTATTATTGGTTACATTCTATCTATTATTTTCAAATGGTCTCCATTATATACTATTATTGGTTTCATCATATTTGGTATTTTAATTCATCGATTATTTTGTGTGAAAACAACAGTCGATAAATTAATATTTGGATATAAATAAATATGTATGTTTCACTTCAACTCATTGTTATCGTATCATACATAAACGATATCAAAGGATTTTATATAAAAATATATAAATTTATATATAAAAAAAATGACATGTATATATATATATGTCATTTATAGTTGATTTATTAATGTTAGTTCTACTTGTAGCAATCGCAGGTCTAACATTGTTACCGCATTTATCATTAACTAGTCCGATCAGTAAAGGAATATGTACAGCATTTCAATTTGCACAGATACCATTAAACAATTGTAAGTAGTAGTTATTTAAATTTTTAATATAATATATATTAAAAATTTAACTATTCACCCCAACTCATAGGTGTAAAATGTTGATTTTTTTATATATTTAAAGTATTAAATATATAAAAAATAAGATGACTTTAATTACAGTAATAGCATTGGCAGTTAATATGAATAGTGATGAAGAATATTTTGGCGATGAAACAGGTACACCTGAATATTATATGGTAAAAGATACATTACATAAATATTTGGGTGAAGATAATGTATATATTGGATGGGATTATGATAATTTTATATATACAATTGAAAATATTGATGAAGGATGTGACAATACATGTGATTATACTGAAATTATAAATAATATTTATGAACCATTTGCTCCATTTAATTTTAAAAGTTATAAAAAACACCATCTTGCATTTCAAATACTCTGAATATTTTATTATATAAATTTTTTTAATATTAGGTATTTTGTTTTATATTTCATGTATTTTTTAATATAATTATTTTGTATATAATTATTTTGTATATCATTTACGTTACTATCCATGTTGCTACCACCGTATAAATTTATTATTTGTTTCCCCAGTACCATCATATCAATTGCATAATAAGACATTAGCATATTACCGCATATTGATTTACTTTCTTCATAATCATTTAAATAATTTGTATGAATAATATTAATAACTTTAATTATATTAGATGTTTTATATAATATTAAAAATTTGTCTATTATAATATTATCAAGTGAAAATTCATCCCATGGTACAGTTAATGAAAATAGTTTTTGACTAAATTCCTTGATTTTACATATTTTATCAAAATTCATAAATAATATCATTTTCCCAACAATGTATTCAAACATACATGCCTTTTGTGATAACATTATATCTTGTTTCATATCTAATATCGTATTAATATCATATCCTTGTATAATACTATATTTTACCATATGATTAATACTATGTATTAATTCTATTAACAAATATTGTTTAATCAACTCTGGGGTTTCATTCTCATAACATGTTAAATATACATTAATAATCGCTGCCAGCATATTAACAAATGCTTCAGTCAATTTAATTTCTATATTATGTATAGTAAATTGTTTATTTATATTAATAATACCACAAGCGTGTAAAATTTCATGTGTAAGTAATCCAAGAAAATCTTCTGTTCTCGATACTTTTAATATCATTTCCCCTGGTATGGTAACACCGCTCGATGCATTAAAACAACGATTTTTTGAATTATATAAAGAATCTATATATTGTTTTCCTGATTTATTTCTATTAGATGTACGAGGATTACTATATAGATAAAAAATATATTCATAATTTAATAAATCATATGTATCATTTTTTTTATATTGATATAAAGTAAATAAATTAATTAATCTTTTCATTATATTATAGATATTTTGATCTAATACGGTGTTATCTTTTATATCTTCGTGATATATTGTTATTTTTATTTTATTCATATTAAAGATTAAATCATATATTCTTATTCTATTTAATTTATTTAAAATGATATTACTTGTATCAATACCATCCATATCATATATTTTTGTTGATTTTGATTCAACTAAAGTATAGATTAATTTATTCTCTTTTTTAATATCATCAAAATATCCATCAAATAAATTAAAAATATTATCAACTATAGTATTTAATTCTTTTTTATAATTTGGTTCTAATTCATTATACACATTGATTGCACTTTTTTTGAGGTTTTCTGATATATAATTTAATTTTGACATTTTAATATATGGTAGGGTAGAATTAAATTTAACAATATAATGGCATATTACTATCAACACAATATATAATTTTATTAAATTCATTTATAAGAATTGTTTTTTTATCTATAGTATCACCATCATTACTGTCTTTCATTGTAATTATTTTTTTATAAAATAGTTCATATTCAGTTTTATTATTAAAGATCAAATCTTGTAATTTAAAAGTATAATATTTCATATATTCATCATATTTGGATATTTTTAACATTTTATTCCATATATTTATATTACTATAAGTTGGATTATGCTGAGATGATGGATCTCTTTGTTTCGATACACACAGCGAGTTTCCACAATTCCATTTTATAATATCCTCAAGTGTAATCATTTCGTAAAGATAGTTAAATGTATTTGTATTTACAATATAATAACACTGAAGTAACATTATATTACTATCCATTATATATATTACAATTTATATTTTATATATAAATATATAAATGTTTGTTATATTACCAAATCAATTATTCGATATAAAAATAATTAAAAATATAATAAAAGATATGGATATTATTATATGGGAGCATCCGCATTATTTCACTGCTTATAATTATAATATGAAAAAATTAATATTACATAGAGCATCTATGAAATATTATTATGATATGCTAAAAATTAAAATGAAAAATAAAATAGAATATATTGAATATCATGAAAAGTTCAATATAATGGAATATACTATATTTGATCCAATAGATAAGATCATATTACCACATCATCATAATATAATAGAATCTCCTAATTTTATTCTTACTAAAGAACAATATAAAAAGTATCAAGATAAAACTAAAAATTATATATTTAATAATTTTTACACATGGTCTAAAAAAGAGATATCTTTATACCCTGAATTAAAATCACAAGATAAAATGAATCGTGTAAAGTATTCATCTAAATTAGAACAACTTAAAATACCATCTATTCCAAAACTAAGTCGAATCGATACAATGTATATTGAAAAAGCGAAAAAATATGTAATTGCACATTTTCCAAACAATTATGGAAATGTGATGAATTTTAATTATCCAATTACCCATAGTACAGCACGTAAATGGTTATTACATTTTATTAATCATAAATTAAAAAATTTTGGACCATATGAAGATGTTGTTATTAAATCAAACAATATATTATACCATTCTATCCTATCTAGTAGCATTAATATTGGTCTGATTAATCCAAATGAAATTATCTTGGAATTAAAAAAAATTAAAAGTAAAATACCGATAAATAGTTTTGAAGGTTATTTGAGACAATTATTTTGGCGAGAATATCAAAGATATTGTTATATTTATGTTAATTTTAATACAAATTATTTTGGTAATAAGAAGAAACTAAATAAATCGTGGTACGATGGTACACTTGGTATAGAACCTATAGACAAAATGATACGATTAGGTTTTGATACAGGATATCTACATCATATCGTTCGATTAATGTTTATAGGAAATTTTATGAATTTAAGTGGTATCAGTCCAATGGAAGGTTTTAAATGGTTCATGGAGTTTTCAATAGATAGTTATAGTTGGGTGATGAATCAAAATGTTTTAGATATGGTTTTCTTTGTAACTGGAGGTAAGACTATGAGAAGACCATATATATCATCTTCTAACTATATAACGAATATGAGTGATTTTAAACGAGGCGAATGGTCTGATGAATGGGATAAATTATATAAAAAATTTTTAAAAACGCATAAGAAAAAACTATGGAAATTTAGATATTATTTCCCCAATATCTAAATTAATGAAACTCATATATTATTTTCCCAATTTATAGTAATGAACACAAAGATTATTACTATACTATCAAATTATAGTTATTTAATTGCTGCGATATATCTAATTAATAGTAAGTATTATATTTATGGTATTTGTGCATTTATCATATGGTATATATCACATAATTATCATAACAACACCCTTGATAAATTTTGGGACAATTTAGATATGATAATAGCAGCAATTTTTTTTACATATATTATTATTAATGATTATCGCAAATTATCTTTTTATAAAGTACAGATTTTTTTAACAATAACTATATTATTTTTTATATCTGGATTTTTATGTTTTGATTGGAAGAATTGTAATGATTATAACCATGATTATAATATAATTCATAGTATTTGGCATATCTTATCTGCATTATTTAGTGTGTATTTTATTACATTAACAAAATAGTGTATTTTATTACATTAACAAAATAGTGTATTTTATTACATTAACAAAATAGTGTATTTTATTACATTAACAAAATAGTGTATTTTATTAAATTATTAAAATGAATTAAAAATATTATATTATATATTTTAATGAGAGTATTATTTATTTTTAGAAGAGATTTTAGAATAGAAGATAATATCGGATTAAATTATTGCCTAGGATTAAAAGATTCAACTATATACCCAATTTTTATTTTTACACCAGAACAAATAGATAAAAATAGTTATAAATCAGAAAATAGTGTCCAATTTATGATAGAAAGTTTATTAGATTTACATAAAAATATAAATATAACGTTTTGTCATGGTAATATGGAAGATGTAATTGATGATATTGTAATGAAAAATAAAATAGATATGGTATGTTGTAATACTGATTATACTCCCTATTCGATTAAACGTGAAAAACGTATTACATTACTTGCTAAAAAACTAAATATTGAATTTAAATATTTTCATGATATCCTACTACATGAACCAGGTACTATATTGAATGGTTCTGGATCATATTATCAAAAATTTACACCATTTTATAATACTGTTATTAAGAAAAAAGTATTAGAACCTATTACAAAACATCTTCATAATATCAAGAGTCCTAATACTAAATATAGTATAAATAAAACAAAATTAGATACTTTTTACCAACACAATGAGATGATACATGTAAATGGTGGACGCGATATGGCAAAAAAAATATTACACAAGATTGGTGATTATCATAATTATAATAAGACTCATGATATGTTACAGATAAGTACAACTAATCTATCAGCGTATTTAAAATTTGGATGTATCTCCATACGCGAGTGTTTCCATGAAATGAAAACACATTTTTCTTTATCGAGTCCACTTATAAGACAATTAATTTGGAGAGAATTTTATTATCATTTGGGTTATGGTTTCACCGATAGATTTGGAAAGGCATTGAAACCACAATACAGTAAGATTAAATGGGGTAATAATACAAAGTTATACAAAAAATGGTGTGAAGGAAAAACAGGATATCCAATAATTGATGCATGTATGACACAATTAAATAAAACCGGATATATGCATAATCGCGGAAGATTAATTGTATCTAGTTTTCTTATTAAAAATTTACATATTGATTGGAGACATGGAGAAAAATATTTTGCCAGAAAATTAGTTGATTATGATGTTATGGTTAATCAAGGGAATTGGCAATGGACGGCAGGTACAGGGGCAGATAGTCAACCATATTTCCGTGTCTTTAATCCATGGATACAATCTGCTAAATTTGATAAAGAAGCAAAATATATTAAAAAATGGTTACCTCAATTAGAGGGTGTTGAACCAAAATATTTACACCAATGGGATAAATATTATGATATGAAACAGTATATCAAACCAATTGTTGATTATACTATGAGTAAAAAAGAGGGCATTGAATTATATAAAAAATATGTATGAGTTGGATGATTGTGATAAATTACAGCGTAGCGGTATTATGCAGATATAACAGTCGTAGGTTTTACTTCACCACCTACATTTTCAACCAATTTGGCATGCACAATTTTTAATAAATAAGATTCATTAATATTAAATACACCTTTCAAACTCGACTTATTTAACCCTTGCCACAAAACATCAATTAAATCGCTATTACTCATAGTTGATACAGTTTTTGCTTCTTGATCCATTATTATATTACAATGTAATACTTATATTTTTTTAAATACATATCAATATATTTGATATAAAAAATAAATACATTATATCAAATATATGAATATAGATTACAGTATAGAAAAATGTTCATATGGATTTGGAATTTTTACTAATACATTTATACCCAGAGGTACATGTATTTGGTTTTATAAATTAAATAGTAATGTAATTGAATTTGATGAGAATAATACACTAAAATATTTAGATACATTATCAAAAAATCAAGCAATTGAGTTTTTAGATATGTCGTATGGTAGAAATGATAAGTTATGTTTAATATTAGATGATGGAAAATATATGAATCATATGAATAAACCATATAATAATTGTAAATCGGATCCAATAACTGGTCACACATATGCCATACGAGATATTTATACATATGAACAATTATATGAAGATTATAGCGATTTCGATCATCCTTATTTCTTAAATTATCTTTTGACTAAATATAACTGTAAACCAGATTACTATGAGTTGGGAGATTGTGTCTCCACTCAAAATTTAAAACAAGCGGTGCTCTAAATTTATATTTATATATATCACATATTGTCACAAACTGTATACCTACCTACCCATACTGATATTATATATTTAACATCTTAGAATAAATATAATTTTTTTATATATAGTATATTATATATGA
>Ga0214919_10006870_pt1 | contig 15496 bp, 16 predicted proteins | sample LL1503_MetaG_FD_177994 | JGI IMG/M metagenome (GOLD analysis project Ga0214919, IMG submission 177994) | Freshwater microbial communities from Lake Lanier, Atlanta, Georgia, United States - LL-1503 | ecosystem: Environmental > Aquatic > Freshwater > Lake | place: USA: Georgia | collected... | reverse complement strand
TGAGGGCGAAATGGTAGCGCTGAACAACGCGCAGGCCCGCCGACCGGTTCAGTTCCCCCTGCACAGCTGTGCCGTCCACGGCATGATCAGCAGGTGATGAACGACTGTGCAATACCGGCTATCCGTGTTGAGAACCTGCGCTTTGCATGGCCGGGTCAACCGCCCGTGCTGGATATTGCTGCCTTGCAAGTGCAGCGCGGTGAGCGCCTGTTTTTGCAAGGGGCCAGTGGCAGCGGCAAGAGCACGCTGTTGGGCTTAATGGGGGGTGTGCTGGAGGCCCATGTCGGCCACATCGATATCTTGGGCCAGCCTTTGCAGCAACTGAGTCGTGCGCAGCGCGATCGCTTTCGCGCCGCGCACATTGGCTTTGTGTTCCAGATGTTCAACCTGTTGCCGTATTTGTCGGTGCTAGACAATGTGCTGCTGCCGCTGCGCTTTTCGTCGCAGCGCTGTGCGCAGGTGGCAAGCACGGGCATTACCGAGACGGCGCAGGCACAGCATCTGCTCGCTGCGCTGGGTTTGGCTGATGCGTCGCTGCTGTCGCGCACCCCTGCACAGTTGAGCCAAGGTCAGCAGCAGCGGGTTGCTGTGGCCCGTGCGCTGATCGGTCGTCCCCCGGTGCTGATAGCAGATGAGCCCACCTCTGCGCTCGACACCGATGCTCGGTCTGCGTTCTTGCAGCTGCTTCTGCACGAATGCTCCGCCGCCGGCACCACCCTAGTGTTTGTCAGTCACGATCGCAGTTTGGCGTCGCTGTTTGATCGTGTGGTGTCGTTGGCCGAGATCAACCGGGTGGCCAGTTCATGATCATCCTGCGCTTGGCACTGCTGAGTTTATGGAATCGCCGTGGCACGGTGCTGCTGACCGTGCTGGGCATTGCGGTCAGCGTGGCCTTGTTGTTGGGTGTCAACACAGTGCGCAATGACCTTCGTACAGGCTTTGCCAACACCATCAGCGATGCGGATTTGATTGTCGGTGCTCGCAGTGGTCCGGTGAATCTGCTGTTGTATTCGGTGTTTCATCTTGGCGATGCCACTGCCGACGTGTCGTGGCAAACCTACAGCAAAGTGGCAGCTCATCCGCAGGTGGCCTGGACCATCCCCTTGGCACTGGGCGATTCGCATCGTGACTTTCGTGTGCTGGGCACGACTGGCGATTACTTCGCTCATTACAAGTACGGGCAGCAGCGATCTTTAGCGTTTGCCGCCGGGCGTGGGTTTAACGGCGCAGCCGAGACGGTGTTGGGCGCAGAGGTGGCGCGGGCGCTGGGCTACCAGCTGGGGCAGTCGCTGGTGCTCTCGCATGGTTTGGGTGAGGGTGACATTACGCGCCATGAGGGTCAGCCGGTGGTGGTGGTGGGCATCCTGCGCCGCACCGGCACACCGGTAGATCGCACTGTGCACGTCACACTGCAGGCTATCGAAGCAATGCACGCTGGGCCCGGGGCAAGCTTAGAGCCGGAGTCGATCACGGCATTTGTGGTGGGTCTGCGAGATCGCGTGGCAGCGTTTCAGATCCAGCGCGATATCAACGCTTGGCGAGGCGAGGCACTGCTGGCGATCATGCCCGGTGTGACGTTGCAGCAACTGTGGCAGGTGGTGGGCTTGGTCGAGATTGCGCTCTATGTAGTAGCAGGGTTTGTGGTGTTCGCTGGCCTGCTCGGCTTGCTTACCGCTTTGCTGACCAGCCTCAACGAGCGCCGTCGTGAGATTGCTATCCTGCGCAGTGTGGGCGCACGACCCGCGCATATCGCGGTGCTGCTGATGAGTGAGGCTGGGCTGACTGGATTTGCTGGCGTGCTGGTGGGTATTGGCTTGTTGCATGGCGGGTTGTGGTTCGCGGCACCGTTGCTCGAGCAGCGTTTTGGTATTGCATTGGCGGGCGAGGGCGTTGGGACTGTCGAGTTGGCGCTGGCTGTTGCTGTGGTGCTGGCTTCAGTGCTTATAGGTGCCGTGCCTGCCTGGCGCGCCTATCGCAATACGCTGGCCGATGGCCTCACCTTGCGCGTATGAAGGCTGTTGCAGGCATAGCCATCGGAGTCGACGCATGAAATGGTCTAAGACAAGTTGGTTGTTGCTGTTGCTGCAAGGCGTTGCGCTTGCAGCCTCTGGCACTGCGCCTGGCAAGCCGCAGGCGCTGCAATGGACAGACTTGCTCAGCGAGCAGGAACAGGCCAAAGGCTTGCCGCCACCGTTGCCTACCAATCACAACTTTCTCGATGAGGCGCCGGGGCAAGCATTGGCTCAGCAGTTGTCGTTTACGCCCAATCCGTCTGTGGAGGGCAAGCTGATCAAACTGCCCGGCTATGTTGTGCCGATCAGCCAGGACGACAAGGGGCGGGTGACGGAGTTCTTTTTAGTGCCGTATTACGGTGCTTGTATCCACCTGCCACCGCCACCGCCCAATCAAGTGGTGTATTCGATACCGGCGCAACCGTTTGCGATCAAGTCGCTGACCACGCCCTACTGGGTCAGTGGTCCTATGAAGATTGGCAGCAAGACCACGCGTCTGGGGGCTGCGGCCTATACGGTTGCTGGCAGCACGATTGAGCCCTACAAGAACTGACGCGGTGAGCGCTGATCAGAGGCTGCGGTGCAGCGCGATAGCATGGCCCGGGTTGTCGCCCACCAGTAATTGAGCGTCTTGCTCTGGCGGCAGTAAATGCACGTTGCCATCGGTGTCGCGGGTCAACACACAGTCCGCACCTTGAGCGTCTATCAAGGTCACGGCATGTGCCGTATCCATGCTCAGCACGATGTGGCCAGTGCTGCGGGCTTCCAGTCGGCAGATCACGCCGCGGCCGATCAACGTGACACTGGTGCCCAGCACCGAAGCCAGGCGGGACGAGCGACGATCGCTGCGAAGCGTGAAGTGGTTTGAGTCGCGTTGGCTGCTGCGCCGCTGGGCGACACGCCGCTCCAGCTGGGCCGGAAACGCGCTGACGTTGGGCACGGCACCGGTCTGCAAGTCGTGGCGGGCCGGGTGGGCCGATGGGCTGGCTAGAATGTCTTCGATGAGACGTTGCAACTCGCCAATGCGCTGTGTGACACGCGCGCTGACTTGTGCAGTGCGGTCCAGTACGGCGTGCATGCCCACAAGATCGTCGCGACGGCGCAATTTGATGGCACTTTGCACCTGCTCGCGCAGTCCTGCGGTGTACTGCTCGTAATCGCGCTTTTGTTCCAGAAAGGCCAGAAAGTGCTGCTGCAATTGTTCGGCTTGGCTGTTGGACAGGCGCTCTGACAGCGCATCGAACATCGCTGCGGCTTCGGTCGCGCGTGTTGTGGTGTCGCTGGCGCTGAGACCGAACTGCACATGCTCTACCTGCAGCCGCAGTGCTGCTCCGCTGCCAAGCACCATAACGGTGCCCAGCAGCTGGCGCGGTGGCGGTTGTTCAGGGGGTGCTAGCATTGGCTCAGTATCAGCTGACCTTGATCATCTTCATAGCAGAGGTGATCAACGCAGACACTTCCGTCATGTTTGAGGGCACTACCAGTGTGGTGTTCGCATTAGCTGCCACCCGTGAATAGGCTTCCACAGCCTTTTCGGCGACTTTGAGTTGCACCGCTTCGCTGCCGCCAGGCTGACGAATCGCCGCGGCAATTCGCTCAATGGCCGCTGCAGTGGCCTCTGCCACGGCGGTGATCGCCGCCGCTTCGCCCTGCGAATTGTTGATAGCCGCCTGCTTCTCGCCCTCGGAGCGCGCAATGAACGCTTCGCGCTCACCGGTGGCAATGTTGATCTGCTCCTGGCGACGACCCTCAGAAGCAGCGATTAGTGCGCGCTTCTCACGTTCTGCTGTGATCTGTCGCTGCATGGAATGCAGGATTTCTTTGGGCGGAGTGAGGTCTTTGATTTCATAGCGCAGAACTTTGACGCCCCAGTTCAGTGCCGCCTCGTCGATAGCCTGTACAACCTGAGCGTTGATGATGTCGCGCTCTTCAAAGGTCTTGTCCAGTTCCAGCTTGCCTATCACTGAGCGCAGTGAGGTCTGTGCCAGTTGGGTGATGGCCACTACATAGTTGCTTGAGCCATAGCTGGCGCGCATTGCATCAGTGACTTGGAAGTAGAGGATCCCGTCTACCTGCAACTGTGTGTTGTCGCGTGTGATGCAGATCTGACTGGGGATATCCAAAGGGATTTCTTTGAGGATGTGTTTTTGTGCGATGCGGTCGATGAACGGCAGCACAAAGCTCAAACCTGGCGTGAGCGTGCCGTTGTACTTGCCCAGTCGTTCGACTACCCACGCATGTTGTTGCGGCACGACCTTGACTGTCTGGGTCACAAAGATGATGCCCAGTACGACCAGTACGATGGCAATTTCCATTTGCAAAACCTCTGTTGGTTGACGGGTGCCTGAACTTAGGCGGGTTGGACGATGAGTCGATTGCCTTCGACGCCGACAATACGCTGCGGCCCTGACGTGGCGCTGTGGCCTGCCGCCAGTGCAACCTGCCACTGCGCGCCACGGTAGTGTGTTGTGCCGGTGCCGTCCGCCGACCAGTTCTCGACGTGCACGGTTTCACCCAGATCCAGGTGCACATCGGGGTTGGTATTGGCAGGCTGACGGTCAGGGTGGCGACTGCGCCAGGTGCGCCAGGCCAAGGTGGCTCCAGTACTAATCAGTGCGCTGATAATCAATTGTGCTACCACTCCCGCGCCCAACGTAGCTGCTAGTCCGGCTGCAGCCAAGCCTGTTGAAACCATCAATAAGTAGAACGTGCCGGTCAGCAGTTCGGCGGCGATCAGTGCGCCGGCTGCGACCCACCAAAGTGTGGCGGTGTTCATAGAAACTCCACAGGTTGATTGAGGCAGTTGATTGTACGCCGAAGCATTCGGACCGGCGTAGAGTCTGGAATCATTACCTGCTCTTAAGCACTAGGTGCGATTGCTATGGTGTGCGCATGAACAACCCGGCACGTTTGTGGGCTGCTGCTTTGGCCGCGGGGGCAGTGCCCGCCGCTGTGGTGTTTGGAGCCCAGCGCCCTGGGATCAACATTGGCCTAAGTCTGTTGGTGATCGTACTGGTGTTCTGGTTCTTTGAGCAGCGGCTGCGACATTGGCAGTGGCGTGAAGTGCCGGTCGCCGACGTGTTGGCGTTGATGCTTGCGTCGGTCAGCGCGATCAGTGGCAATCCTGTCGTGCTGTCATTGTCTCTGCTGGCGCTGGCGTGGAGTTGTGCGCTGTCGGTCCTGCACCGTGCGGGTTGGCGCGGTGCGGCACTACAACAGTACTGGCTGGCGTTGGCTCCATTGCGTGCGTTGGGGCTTGTGGCCACAGGCACGCGTGATGCTGCGCTCGGTGCCATCAGTCAACTGCGGGGCGAGCGGCATCTGCCGGTGCTGCGCGGTGTGCTGTGGGCATTGCCGTTGGTGCTGGTGTTCTTCCTGTTGCTGGCTGAAGCCGACGCCACGCTAGAGGCCTGGCGTTCACAGTTGAGCGCTGCGCTGCACGACCTGTCATTCCTGCCGCGCCTGCTGTTCTGGATGGTGATGTCCTTGTTGATGGCTGGTGTGTTGGTCATTGCTGGCAGGAAAGGGGTGCCGCAGCGCGAGCCTGCTGTGGTGGCTGCAGTTGCGGCGACCCGTACGGCAACCGAGCGGCTCATCATTCTGGGTTCTGTGGTGGTGCTGTTTGCAGTGTTTCTTGTGCTCCAAGTGGGCACGCTGTTTGGCAATCCAGCTGCAATTGCCGGTAGCGGCATCACCTATGCACAAGCGGTGCATCGCGGCTTTGGTCAGTTGATCGTAGTGGTGACTGTGTCTGCTGCGCTGCTGCTGGTGCTGGACCGCAAGGCTCTGCGTGGTGCTGCAGAAGGGCGCGTGCGCGCTGTCTCTGCAGTGCTGCTGGGTCAGTGTTTGTTGCTGTTGCTGTCGGCCTGGCAGCGTTTGGCGGCTTATGAAGAGGCCTATGGCTGGACGGTGCAGCGTGTGTGCGTGCAGCTGTGCATCATCGCCATTGCCGCGGCCTTGCTGGTGCTGCTGCGAGAGTTGATGTTGGGATTGGTGCTGCGTCGCGCGCTGCAACGCATCACTACAGTGGTGGCGCTGACTGCGCTGGTGCTGTGCTTTTGGAATATCCCGGCCTGGGTGGTCGATGCGAACCTGGGTCGCTCCGCCCGCGGTCATGATGTCGATTGGAAATATTTGGTGGATGAGCTGCCACTGGATGCCGTGCCGGCACTGCAGCGGCAGTTGGCTGGACTCGACACCACACAACGCAATGAATTGAGCTGCAGGCTACTGCGGCAACCGGAGCTCCGGTCACTGCTGACAACGCCCGATCGCTGGTTTGAATGGAACTGGCGCCGCAGTCAGGCATTGGCTGCTGCGCAGCGTCTGAACAGTGAAACAGGTGAGGGCTGCGCCGCCAGTACCGGTGGCGAATGACCATCGTTTGTTACGCCGGCCTCTGGGGAAAAGGCCGGTCACGATGGTCGGGGTGACAGGATTTGAACCTGCGACACCTACGTCCCGAACGTAGTGCTCTACCAGGCTGAGCTACACCCCGAATCTGGAGGCCGCGAAGTGTATGCCACCCGGCCGCGGCCTTCAATCAAAGATGGCACTCAATTGCGCCACCGTGCGGCGATGGCCGCTGCTTCGTCTTGTGCAGACAGCGCTTCACCAACCTGACGCGCTACGACTGCTTGGCGAATGGCTTCCGGGAAGGGCGCCCCGGATTGCCGATAGCCATCTGGAGCACGGCCATCGCGCGGCCTGGGGTTGCGCGCCAGCACCTCTATGACCCAGTCGCCGCGTTCACGACAGGCAAGTCCGGCTGGACCGCGCTGCGTGGCAAAGCTGCGGCACCAACCGCCCGTATTGCCGCGAAAACTCATACCAACGAAGGTGCCCATGGAGTCGGTGCCCTGCTTGCCGGTGGGCAGCGTGTCGAGGGCGGTTTCTAGCGCGGCCACGGCCACGACGCGACCGCCGTCGGACATTAGCGGCAGTGGCTGTGAGCTGCTGAGAAATGGTGCACCCAGCAGGACACCGAGCACCAGCGCGGCCGCTACGGCACTGACATGACGCCAGGTCCAGCGCGCGCCGCCTGCTGTGGTGGGGCTGGGCGCGTTCACCGGATGCCGGTCAGCGGTCCCGGCCGACAGCCAAATGGGCTAACGCTGCTAGACCGTCGCGGCAGGGCGATGCCGGCAGGGCAGCCAGTGCTGCCACGGCGCGGTCGCTCTCGGCCAACGCTCGTTCGCGGGTGTAGTCGATACCGCCGGTACGATCGATGCAGGCGATGATGTGCGCCAAGTCGGCCTCACCGCCGCGGGCCGCGGTGATGGCCTCACGGATGCGTGCAGCGTCGCTACCACTGCTGTTACGCAGCGCATGGATCAACGGCAGCGTGGGCTTGCCTTCGGCCAGATCCTCACCCAGATTCTTGCCGCGCGTGGCGGGGTCTGAGCGGTAGTCCAGTACATCGTCAATAAGTTGGTAGGCAGCGCCCAAATGCCGCCCATAGGCGGCCAAGGAGGCTTCCTGAGCCTCACTGCCCTCGCACAGCACCGCAGCTACCTGAGCGCCGGCCTCAAACAGACGGGCGGTCTTGCGGTAAATGACCTCGAGGTAGCGCTCTTCGGTTGTCTCGGGGTCCTGCGCGTTCATCAGCTGCAGTACCTCGCCCTCGGCGATGACATTGGTGGCGTCGGCCATGATCTCGATGACGCGCTGCGAGCCGGTGGCGGCCATGATCTGAAAGGCACGCGAATAGACAAAATCGCCGACCAGTACGCTGGCCTCGTTGCCAAACAGGCTGTTGGCCGTGGCGCGGCCGCGGCGCCGGTCGGAGTGGTCGACCACATCGTCGTGCAGCAGTGTGGCGGTGTGGATGAACTCGATGAAGGCCGCCGCTTCAAGATGCAGGCCGTGGGCCGGGGGCTTGCCACCAGCCACAGCATGGGCCGACAGCAGTACCACCAGCGGGCGCAGGCGCTTGCCGCCGGCGGCAATGATGTGTTCTGCGACCTGATCGACCAGCGGAACGGCGCTTTTGAGGCGCGACCGGATCACCGTGTCGACTGCCCGCCAGTCCGCGCCAACCAGAGCGCGAATCTCGTCCAATGTCATGCAGTACCCCTTCCCGAACTGCCCGCATCGTAGCAGCCCACAGGGGGGCAAGGGAGTGCCGTCAGAACTGGACGAAAAGCCTCAGGGGGTGCTCGATCGCTGATTTGAAAGCGGCCAGCAAGCGGGCGCCAACTGCTCCGTCTATAGCGCGATGGTCACACGAGAGGGTTACCGTCATCTGGCTGGCAAAACCTACGCCGCCGGTGTCTGTTTCTACCGCGACCCGTTGTGCGGCGCCGACAGCCAAAATCGCCGATTGCGGCGGATTGATAATGGCTGAAAACTCCTGAACGCCGAACATACCCAAATTGGAGATGGCAATTGACCCGCCTTGGTATTCGGCAGGTTGCAATTTGCGGCCCCGGGCTCGACTGGCCAGCGCCTTGAGCTCGGCAGATACGGTCGTGACCGACTTGCTGCCCACGTCACGAATCACTGGAGTAACCAAACCGCCCTCGATAGCCACTGCAATGCCGATATCGGCCCGGCGAAGTTGCAGGATGCGGTCTTCTGCCCAAATGACGTTGGCTTCCGGTACTTGCTGTAACGCAACAGCCAGCGCCTTGATGATCAGGTCGGTGACAGAGAGTTTTTGACCGTCGGCTCTTTCGCTCAGTGCTGTATTGGCATCTGCACGCAGTGTGTTGAGCGCATCGAGGAACACTGGCACCGTCAGATAAAAATGCGGAATCGTTTGCTTGGATTCGAGCAGACGACGTGCAATGGCTTTGCGCATCCCGTCCAGTGGCAGCACGTCATGCGGTACATCGGCATACAACGCGACGATGTCTGAGACGACAGCGCCACTGGCAAAGACAGGCTTGGCGGAGGGTTTTGTGTCGCTTGCGGCAACATCGCGGGCAGTGATGCGACCCTTGGGTCCAGTGCCTTTGAGTTGACTCAGATCCATGCCGGCTACGCTGGCCAGCCGTCGAGCCAGAGGTGTGATCGCCACTCCATCGGCGCGACGCCCAGGACCGTAATGCTCACTGGGTGTTACAACAGCCTGATGGGGATCGAGCTGGCGCTGAACGCCCACAGCAACCGCTGGCGCAATGATCGAACCGGCGGCAGGTACGGGTGCTGCACTAGGCAGTGAGTCGCGCTGACCGGAAGTTGCGGTCTCTGTGATGATGGCCACCACCGTGCCCACAGCGACTACTACACCTTTCTGCACTCGTATTTCTGTGAGTACGCCGGCGCAGGTCGCAGGTATTTCCATCGACGACTTATCTGTTTCAATTTCAAACAGAGGATCGCCTGGTTGCACAGTGTCACCAACCGACTTCACCCACAGTGAGACAGTGCCTTCGGTGACGGTTTCACCCAACTGCGGCATCAAGATGTCCATATGCGTGCTGCCTAGTTGGACAAGGTGCGCAACACCGTCTCGACGATGCGTGCAGAAGAGGGAATAACCAAGTCTTCCAGCACGTCTGCGGCCGGCAACGGAATGTGCGGTGTGGTGATACGAACCAGCGGACCATCGAGGTCGTAAAAGGCCTCGTCGGCGATGATCGACATGAGCTCCGCACCCCAGCCGCACAGCCGAGGGTTTTCTTCGACCGTAAACACGCGGTGCGTGCGGGCTACCGACGCCAAGATGGTCTGAGTATCTAAGGGAACCAGCGAGCGAACGTCTATGACTTCGCAGTCGATGCCATGTTCGGCGTGCAAGCGATGGGCCGCCTCTAGCGCACGGGGGACCATCAGCGCCAGCGCCAGTATCGTTGCGTCTTTTCCGTGGCGCAGGATTTTGGCGGTGCCCAGTGTGTCGACGATTTCGCCATCGGGGACTTCGCCCTTGGTGGCGTAGAGCGATTTGTGCTCTAAGAAAATGACCGGATCCGGGTCACGTACCGCAGCGGCCATCAGTCCGATGACGTCAACCGGACTGGAGGGCACAACAACCTTGAGACCAGGAATCATCATGCACCAGTTCTCAACGCTCTGGCTGTGCTGGGCACCAAAGCGTGCGCCTCCACCGTTACCCAGACGTACGACCAGCGGTGTCTTGACCTGGCCATTGGTCATGTAGCGACTCTTGGGGAACTCGTTGGCAAAGTAGTCCCAGCAAACCGCCGCAAAGTCGGCAAACATGATCTCTGCGATGGGCTTAAGACCGGTCATGGCAGCGCCCATAGCAGCGCCGAGTATGGCCTGCTCTGAGATGGGAGTGTCTCGCACACGTCGTGGACCGAACTGCTCGTACAGTCCAACTGTGGCCTTAAATACGCCGCCTGCTTTGGCGATGTCTTCGCCAATGAGCACAACATCGGGATCACGAGCCATTTCTTGGGCGATGCCGCGGGCTACCGCGTCACGATAGGTTAGTTCCGCCACGCCCAGCCTCCATCCGCATAAACGTCGGTAAAGATGATGTCTGTCGAGGGAGGCGGTGCAGCCTTGCAGGCCACCGTTGCAGCCTCGATCTCGTCTTTGATTTCTTGCTCGATCGCGTTGAGCACCGTCTCGCTGACGCCGAGCTTGAGCAGTCTTGCACGGTACATCTTGATGGGATCGCGCTCTTTCCAACGCTCCAGTTCGCCCTCAGGACGGTACTTGGCCGGGTCGGCGCGACTGTGACCAGAGTGTCTGTAGGTCATGGCCTCGATGAGCGAGGGGCCGTCCCCACGTCTTGCGCGCTCGTAGGCGCTGCGTGCTGTACGCAGAACTTCGTCAGCATCATTGCCGTCAATGATGATGCGCTCTAGACCGTAGGCCGCTGCACGATCAGCGGCAGGGTGTTCAACTGCAGTGACATCGGCAATGGGTGTGTATTCCATGTACAGATTGTTTTCGCACACGAAAACCACCGGCAATTTCCAGATAGCAGCAAAGTTAAGTGCCTCATGGAATGCGCCAATGTTGGTGGTGCCGTCGCCGAAGAAGCACACGGAGACGTCGCTGTCGCCGCGATACTGGGCACGCCAAGCCGCGCCACAGGCGATGGGCAGGTGTGCGCCGATGATGGCGTAAGAGCCCATGACGCCATGCTCTACCGATGTCAGATGCATGGAGCCGCCCTTGCCACGCATCAGTCCGTTATCGCGCGACATGAGTTCGCCCAGTACTTTTTCAACTGGAACGCCACGTGCCAGCGTGTGCGCGTGACCGCGGTAAGTGCAGAAGCTCAAATCCCCTTTCTGCATTGCCACTGCAAAGCCGGCTGCGATGGCCTCTTGGCCCAGCGACAGGTGGCTGGTGCCTTTGACCAGGTTCTGCAGAAAGAGATCGAAGGCGCGTTGCTCTGCTTCACGTAGGCGCACTTGCGTGCGATAGAGCTCAAGCCGAACTTCTGCGGAGATATCGTCAGGTGCTATTTTTTTGCTCATACAGTTTCACAAGCTGAGGCTTAAGGTTGCAAGAAAGATGAATCGCTCAGTGGCGCAGATTTAGCCCTTGTCTTCGCTCTGCAAGCTAAGGCCCGCAAAGCTCGCCATGGTCTGCAGCATCGAGGCGAAGTCCAGTTCGCCATGACCTAAGCCGATGTGAGCTTGAACCAGTTCGCGCGTCGCTGCGGTGATTGGCAGCGACAGGTGGCTGTCATGCGCAAGTTGCAAACCCAAGTCGAGATCTTTGCGCAGCAGTGTGCTGGTGAACGTTGGCGTCCAGTCCAGATTGACCAAGCTGGGCGTTTTGTAACGCGTGAACAAAGAGCCCATCACGCTGTTGTTGAGGAACTCCAGAAAAGCGCTACGCGGTACGCCGGCTTGCTGCGCCAGCAAGGTCGTCTCGTAAAGCGCCTGCGCGACGATACCCAGCATGACGTTATGGGCAATTTTGCAGATACGGGCTACGTCACCTTCACCCGCATAGGAAACGCCTTTGGCTGCGATGATCTGCATATTGGGCTGCGCTTTTTCAAAGGCAGCTGCTGGTCCGGAGAGAATGGCGGACAGCTGCCCTGAGGCAACAACCTTGCCATTGCCGCTGACTGGCGCTGCGATGAATGCGATGCCCTTAGCGCTGAGCTTGCTGCGTATTGCTGCGGATTCTCCGAGGCCAATCGTTGAGCAGTCGACGATGACCGAAGGCTGCTGTGGACCACTAAGCAGTCCCTGATCGCCAAACAGAACCGACTCCAGATCTGCAGCAGTCGCGAGGATGCAAAACACTACGTCGAGACTTGCCAATTCGGCCACGCCTGAGGCGATGTGGGCCCCTTTGGTGGCCAGTGGTTCAGCTTTGCTGCGTGTGCGGTTCCAAATAGTGACCGGCACCTGAGCATCGAGCAGGCGCTCTGCCATCGGGTAGCCCATGCGCCCGGCGCCTATCCAGCCAACACGCTCTAGCTTTGTACTCATACGGGCTCCCTTCAATTTCCTAAAATATCGCTAAAGTTGAGAAAAATACATAAAAAAAAGATAATTTTAGCACTTGGCTTCTTTTCCAACCTTACGCCCCGCCTGGAGTGACTCTAAGTCATGAAATACAACCGTCCTCACGTCACTGCCAACTACGGAACCATGGCCACGGATTGGGAGGGTGGCATCAATTACGAGCGCTTACGCCGTGAGCGACTCGGTCGCGCTCAAGCAGCGATCAAAGCTGCCGGTCTCGGTGGTGTTATCTGCTTCAACTTCGACAACATTCGCTATGTGACCGGTACTCACATTGGCGAATGGGCGCGCGACAAGTTCATGCGCTACACGCTGTGCCCTGTCGAGGGCCCCCCTTACCTGTGGGATCCGGCCGCGCCCTCCAAGCGTATTGCATCCCCTTGGATCGCTGACAATGTGGCGGCGCCAATTTCAACGATGCAGGGTGCGCTGCGGCCATCCATGAAGGTTGAGAGCAGCTTTGCCAAACAGATTAAAAAAGCGCTCGTGCACTACGGCATCGACAAGCAGCCGATCGGCATCGACATCATGGAGCTGCCCATGTTGCGTGCGCTTGAGGCCGAGGGCATAGAGATCGTTGATGGCCAGCAAGCCTTGCTGGACGCGCGTGAGATCAAGACGCCCGATGAGATCGAGTTGCTCAAAGTGGCCTCGGCCATGGTCGATGCCACCTATGTCGATATCATTAAGGCGGTGCGCCCCGGCACTCGTGAAAACGAGTTGGTAGCCATTGCGCATGACCGGCTGTTTCGCTTGGGGTCAGAGCGCGTTGAATGCGTTAACTCCGTATCGGGATCGCGCGGGCGCCCTCATTCGCACACGTTCTCTGATCGCATCATTCAGCCTGGCGACATGGTGTTTCTGGACATCATGCATTCGTTCAACGGCTACCGGACTTGCTACTACCGCACCTTTATTTGCGGCGAGCCCAATCGCTATCAGATAGAAGCCTATGAAAAGGCGTCCAAGTGGATCAGTGCGTCCATCGACATGATCCGTCCTGGCGTCACGCCTGATGAAGTGGCGCAGGTATGGCCGGACGCGCAGGAGTTTGGCTACAAAGATGAGGCCGAGGCCTTCTTGTTGCAGTACGGCCATGGCGTGGGCTTGTCCTTGTGGGAACGTCCCATCTTCTCCAAGCGCTATAAAGGCCAGACTCAGCCGCTCAAGGAGGGCATGGTGTTTGCGCTGGAGACCTGGTGCGGTGCATCCGACGGCTCGGGCGCAGCGCGCATTGAAGAGGAGGTCGTAGTCACCAAGGATGGCTGTGAGATCATTACGAACTTCCCTTCAGACCGGCTGATCAGTTGCGGTCTGCCGGGTTGCGAGGTTTTCTAGAAAAGGTAGAACGCTCCCGTGCCCGATCACATTGACACTCGCGTACCGGTGACATTGCTCACCGGTTTTCTGGGTAGTGGTAAGACGACACTGCTGTCCAGAGCGGTGCGACAGGGCGGCATGGCGCGCACCGTCGTCATCATTAATGAGTTTGGTGAGGTCAGTCTCGATCATTCGCTGGTGGCGTCCAGCAATGACAATATTGTGGTGCTTGAGAACGGCTGCATGTGTTGCACCGTTCGCGGTGATTTGCTGGAAACACTCAGCGAACTGCATCGTGGGCGCACTGCCGGGAGAGTTGCGGCGTTTGAGCACGTGGTCATCGAGACTTCCGGTTTGGCTGATCCGGCTCCCATTCTTCAGGCCCTGTTGTCAGAGCCCTCGCTAGAGGCGCACTTCAAGCTGGCACGGGTTGTTGCCACCTATGATGCGGTTAATGGTCCGGGGACTTTGGCCCGGCACGATGAAGCCGTGCGGCAGTTGGCCATGGCGGACCAGATCGTCGTCACCAAGCTTGATTTGCAGTCTGAAACAGATGCTCTAGCTGGTGTGCGAGCGACGTTACGTACGGTAAATCCAGCGGCTGTTATTGAGGCGGTGCCAGAGGACGCCGCCGCGTTGCTGACGCTGTTGCATGCGGCCGGGCACGATCCGTTTTGCGGGAGTGAGCAGGCCTTGGCTTGGCTCAATGCCGAAGCCTATGGGTGTGATTCACACGACCATGACCACAGCTCTCATTCGGCAGCAGTTCATCTGCAGGACATTGCATCGTTTTGCTTTGTCAAAGAGCAGCCGATGGAGCGCGAAGCCTTACACCTGCTGCTGGCAGCGCTAGAAAACAATCTGGGACCCAACCTGCTGCGCGTCAAAGGCTTGGTGAACATTGCCGACGAACCCGGACGTCCGGCGCTGGTGCAGGGTGCCCAACATCTACTGCATAACCTCACTTGGTTAGATGCCTGGCCGGATGCAGACACGCGGACACGCGTGGTGTTTATCGCTCAGGGCATCGCCCGGGATGCGGTGATTGAGATGATTGAATTGCTGGAGCGCATTGCGTCCCGTACAGCCAAGGCAAGATTGAACGCGCCGCAGGTTGCGGCAAAAGCAACTCAGGTTGTGACGCTGTAAGGCATCACTACCAGCAGTGTGGCGGGCTCGGCAGTCGCATTGCGCAACAGTCGCTCTTCATTGGGCCCGATGCGGCAGGAGTCCATCGGCGCGAGTTGGCGAACCTGCCCGTCGACGTGAAGCTCCAGGTGGCCGCTGAGCACCACATAAACCTTTTCCAAAGACGACCTGTCCGGGCCTGCAAACCCGCCTGGATGCACGATGGAGTGACCAACCCAGAACTGCTGCGGTCCGCCTTCTTCAAAACCCAGCAGGCGTACCGAATCGACACCGGTGTGGTTGGGTGCCTGATAGGGCAGGGCTTCGCTCAATGACTTAAACAACATGGCGGTTAGTCCTGCTCAAGTCCGGCTGCGCGGAACTGCTCGCGTGCCATCACAGACCAGTCGAGTTGGCTTTCGCCACGGGCAATAGCGGCTTGCAGCCCCTGTTGCCAGATCTCTGCGCTGGGCAATCTAACGTCGACGGCTGCCGCAGCATCAATCGCCAGATTGGCATCTTTGAGTCCAATGACCGCCGACGCGCCCACTCGGCCCCAGTCCTGTTTGGCAATCAGATCGCCATAGGCTTGGTAGGCCGTGCAGTTGAACAGGCCGCCGACCAGTA
>Ga0214919_10006869_pt1 | contig 15498 bp, 15 predicted proteins | sample LL1503_MetaG_FD_177994 | JGI IMG/M metagenome (GOLD analysis project Ga0214919, IMG submission 177994) | Freshwater microbial communities from Lake Lanier, Atlanta, Georgia, United States - LL-1503 | ecosystem: Environmental > Aquatic > Freshwater > Lake | place: USA: Georgia | collected... | reverse complement strand
TCCGTCACAGCACTGCACTGGAACAAAAAGATGTTTAGGGATGCGGGTTTAGACCCCGAGAAACCGCCACGGACGATCGCGGAACTGGAAACCTTTAACACAAAGCTTACACGAAAGAACTCCGATGGATCTCTCGCACAGATCGGACATATGCCCCAAGAGCCGGGTTGGTGGATGCACGACTTTCCTTCCTGGTTTGGAGGTGCCAGCTGGGACGGGGCCACCAAACTTCTTCTAGATGCCCAACCCAATCGTCACTTTTTCACATGGCTGGAGAGCTATCCAAAGCGGTTTGGCGGTCCGGCCATGTTTGAACTGCGGGGTGGCTTCGGAAACTTCGCTTCGCCCGACAATCCATTCTTTAATGGGAAAGTCGCCATGATCATGCAGGGCGTTTGGATGAACAACTTTATCAAAAAATATGCTCCCGCTGGTTTTGAGTACGGTGCCGCCGCCTTTCCAGAAGAGACGGAGCAACCAGGAGCTCCATTAACCATCGCGGAGACCGATATTCTTGTCATTCCTGCAGGAGCTCGGCACCCCAAAGAAGCCATGCAATTTATCGCTTTTGTGGCGCAACAGAAAAACACGGAGAAGCTGTGCCTAGGTCAGCATAAGATTTCCCCCCTGCGCAAAGTCAGCGATGAGTTCATGAATCATCACTCCCACCCCTATTTGAAAGTATTCCAAAGCCTGGCCAACAGTTCTCGAGCTCAACCAACTCTCTCCCTTCCCACGTTTAAAGAGTATGCCAACGATATGATCACTTATGTGAATCTTGTTCTTCTTGGGAGGATGGGCGCAGATGAAGCACGCGTTACGATGCTGGCACGCCAACAGAAAGCCCTGGACGCAAAGGTGGATCGCTGGAATAAGGTAGCCCCCGTTCGAGTAGCACTTTGGGAAAAAGAGATTCACCCATGACACCTGGAGAGCGCAAAAGCCTAATCAAGGGGGTGGCTTTTATTTCCCCTTGGATTCTGGGTTTTTTGGCATTCAATCTTTATCCCCTCATCGCCTCGATCTGGTTTTCGCTTTGTGACTACAGCGTTCTTTCCCAGCCTGTTTTTTTAGGAACACAGAACTATGTGGATCTTTGGCGTGACCCAGTTTTCTGGAAAGCCCTGCAAAACACGGTTGTCTTCGCTGCTGTAGCCATACCCTTAAGCACTTTTCTATCCATCGGTCTGGCTGTTCTTCTCAACCAACCCATCGCAGGACAGGGCATCTATCGGACGATCTTTTTCCTGCCTTCTCTGGTGCCTGCGATCTCTCTCGCTATTCTATGGCAATGGATGCTCAACGGCCCCATGGGACTGGTAAACAACCTTCTCCGCCCCTTTTTGGATTTGCTTAACCTCGCATTCCATATCCAACTCAAGGCGCCCGACTGGTTAAATGACCCCAATTTTGCTCTGTGGGGTCTTATCCTGACAGGTCTTTGGGGAACTGGCCAAGCCGTCGTCATCTACCTGGCGGGCCTCCAAGACGTTCCTGCTGAGTTGTACGAGGCTGCAGAGCTAGACGGAACCAATGCGTGGCAACGATTCGTTCATATTACCCTGCCAATGCTTTCTCCCGTGATTTTTTTTAACGTCTTGATGAGCATCATCGGAGCCCTACAAACCTTTGCTGTTCCTTATATCTTAACCAACGGCGGTGACGGACCTGGACGTTCCCTGCTCTTTCTCGCTACTTACATTTACCAGAACGCTTTTGACTACTGGAATATGGGTTACGCCTCCGCCCTCGCCTTATGTCTATTTCTTCTCATTATCGGACTCAGTCTTATTACAGTCCGTTATGGAGAACGAAAAGTTCACTACTCTGGAAAATGAAAAAGAATTTTAACTCCACCTTCTCCATCATCGCCCTTCTTGGACTAGGGTTTCTTTTCCTTTTGCCTTTCTTTTGGATGGTTTCCACCTCCCTCAAGCCCCTGAACGAGACCATGAAACTTCCTCCCCAGTGGCTCCCCTCTTCCCCGCAGTGGCACAACTACCCCGATGCCATGAAAGCGATGGGGCCCTTCTGGCTCTATGCCAGAAATAGTCTCGTTCTCGCTTTTCTCAATGTGGTGGGGACAGTCTTTTCAAGTGCCCTGGTGGCCTACGGGTTTTCACGCCTCGACTGGCGCGGAAGGGATGGCGTTTTCTTTGTTCTTCTCGCGACCATGATGATCCCATTCCCCGTGGTGATGGTTCCCATTTATGGACTATTCCGCGCGCTAGGCTGGATCGGGACCTTCCAGCCCCTATGGGTACCCGCTTTTTTAGCAGGTGCATTCAATGTGTTTCTCCTTCGCCAGTTTTTTCTCACGATTCCAAGAGACCTATCCGAGGCCGCACGGATCGATGGATGTAGTGAATTAAGGATCTTCTGGCAGATCATTCTTCCTTTGGCCAAACCTGCCCTTCTCACGGTAGCTCTGTTCCAATTTATGGCCACGTGGAACGACTTTCTTGGGCCCCTCATCTTTTTGGCCCGGGAAAATCAGTACACTCTCGCCTTAGGCCTCCAAGCCCTCCAAGGAACCATCAGCGGAACTCCTTGGCATCATCTTATGGCTGCCTCAACCCTCGTTTTACTCCCTGTGCTGGTTCTTTTCTTTCTGACCCAAAGAACTTTCATTCGTGGAATCGCCACTACGGGACTCAAATGAACTCACACGCTTTACCACTGAAACTCAACCCAAACACGGAGACCTTATGGCTAAAGTACTGATCGAAAACCTTTACAAGATTTATCCGGGTGAGAAAGGTCGACCGGAAAAAGTCGCGGTCGATAACGCCAATTTCGAGATTCAGGATAGGGAGTTTATGGTTCTTGTTGGACCCTCAGGATGTGGAAAAACAACGACTCTTCGCATGGTTGCAGGGCTCGAGGAGATCACCCGCGGAGCCATCTATATCGATGGCAAGAAAATCAACGAGATCCCTCCGAAAGACCGCGATATCGCCATGGTCTTTCAAAACTATGCCCTGTACCCCCATATGTCAGTCTTCCGGAATATGGCTTTTGGGCTTGAGCTACGGGGCGTTCCAAAGAACGAAATCCGCCATCGGGTGGATGCAGCGGCAAAGACTCTCGGGTTGCTCGAACCCGATAATCTTTTGGAACGTAAGCCGAAAGCTCTTTCGGGCGGACAGCGACAACGAGTTGCCCTTGGCCGGGCGATTGTTCGTAATCCCAAGGCATTTCTTTTTGATGAACCCCTTTCCAATCTGGATGCCAAGATGCGGGTCGAAACTAGGACAGAAATATCCAAACTTCATCGCAAACTTAATAGCACGATGATTTATGTGACGCATGACCAGACCGAGGCCATGACCATGGCAGATCGGATTGTCGTCATGCGCTACGGTAAAATTCAGCAGATCGCCGCTCCTCTGGAGCTTTACCATCAACCAGCGAATCTTTTTGTTGCCGGATTCATCGGTAGTCCCCCGATGAACTTTTTCACGGGTACACTAACTGCCTCCCGCCAAGGAACCCTGGACTTTATTGAAAAGGTTCCTGCAGGACAGACCCCTTTCCGTTACCCCTTATCCGCGGAAACTTCCCGACGCCTTTCTTCGCGGCAGGATCGTGAGGTGATCCTGGGACTCCGGCCGGAGCATCTTCATCCCAAATCGCTGACCTCAGGAGTCACCCTCGAAGCCACCGTTGAAGTGGTGGAACCGATGGGTGCGGAAACCTTTGTTTACCTCCGAACTGGAGGCCACACCTGTATTTGCCGGACTACCCAGATCGAATTTATGGATCTGGAGGGCAAAAAGTTAAATCTGGGACCCGACCTTTCCCGCGCGGTTTTCTTTGATCCGCAGACGGAAGCGGCCATTCCTGTCTGAGAATCGCCGGGCTATTTCTTTCGGCTAATAACCGATTTTAGGACTTCACAAAAAATCCCCACTCCGCGGGCCAAGTCCTCCGGAGTCGCTCGGGCGCAGTTCAATCGAAAACAGGCTTCTTTGGGAGGATTCGCAAAGAAGATGCCTCCCCCCACCACCGCCACCCCTTTTGCCAGACACTGCTTGGCCACCTCATCCATCATTCCAGGCCGGCCTCCCCGAACCCAAAGCATATATCCTCCCCGCGGGTCATCCGCCCGCACACCCACGGGAAGTTCTCGTGCCAAAATTCCCCCCGCCAACTCCCGCCTCTTCGCGTAGACCGACTGCAGCATCTCTAGATGGGACTCCATCCGGCCCGAGCGCAAAAAGGCAGCCGCGACATACTCAGCTGGCACACCCCCGTGAATCATTTGCCGGCACTGCCGATCTGCTGCCGCATCCATCCACTTTCCCGGCAATGCGAAGCCGATCCTCAATCCAGGCGCCACCGTCTTAGAAAAGCTGGTCGCATAAATAACCGTATTTCCATCGTCAAAAGCCCGAATCGGCTTAGGACGCCCCCGCCCAAGCAGATCACCATAAATATCATCTTCTAGAATCGGTACCCCCGCTTTTTTACAAATCTCGAGCAGCTTTGGTCGCCACTCCTCCCGTAAGGTGACCCCACTTGGGTTCGAAAGGGTCGAAGTCACCACCACCAGCTTCGGCTTGGGCTTGGCTTGAATAGCCTTTTGCCACTTCGCAGGATCGGGCTCCTGACCCACCGCGGTGGGCACCGTGCGAAATTTTACCCCAATCGCCCGGAGTAACTCCAACTGCCCATAATAGGCAGGTGCCTCGCAAACCACCGTATCCCCCTTTTTTAAAATTGTACCCATCATCGAAGACAACGCCCCAGTGCATCCCGTGGTCACTAAAACCTGATCCGAGGAAACACTTACCCCTCGAACTTTTAGATAATCCCGAATCGCCTCCCGCAGAATCCCCACCCCCTCCGGTCGATGGTAACTAAACATCTCCCTGCCCCGCGCCGCCATTTCCCCCTCCATCGCTCCCTTCAGGGCCTCCAGTGGCAAGAAATCAGACGATGGAATGCCCGCGGCAAGGTTGGTCACATGCGGATCCTCCGTCTGACGCATCAAATCAAGCAATCGGATAGGGGGCAGAGCCATAAGGTTCTTTAGCGAGGTTTCCACTCTTTCGCGAGAACGTTGACTCGGCTCATCTCCGCCTTACATTTCGACACATATGTCATCTGCTGTTGCTGAAAGCCCCCTCGCTTCCCGCCACGCCGCTCTTGGGGCCAGGATGATTCCATTTGCGGGCTGGAATCTACCCGTCGAATACAGCGGCCTTCTTTCCGAGCATAAAGCCACCCGCCAAGCAGCTGGCCTATTCGATATTTCGCACATGGGTCAGATCCACGCCCTGGGCGCTGGTGCTCTTTCTGCCCTAGAGACCCTCCTCGCAAACGACGCAGCCAAACTGAAGGATGGGGAGGGTCACTACACCTTTTTTCTGAACGACCAAGGGGGTGTCATCGATGATCTTTTTCTTTACCGAATTTCTGCAGAAGATTTTCTTCTTGTCGTCAACGCATCGCGACATCGCGAGGTGCTGCAGCTTCTCAAACCCAAAGAAACCCCCCAAGTGCACTTTCGCGGCCAACCTGGCACGACAGTTGGTATGGCACTTCAAGGGCCGAAAGCAGCGGCGATTCTTCAAAAGGTTCTCCATACGGACAGTGCAAAAATACCAGCCCGAAACCACCTCGCCTCTTTTCAGATCGAGGGAGGACAGGTTTGGATCGCACGAACTGGCTACACCGGGGAAGACGGGTTCGAACTTTTTTCCGATCTCATAACCGGGCCAAAGATTTGGGATCGCCTTCTCGAGGCTGGCCATGCCGAGGGTCTCCTACCCTGTGGCCTTGGATCTCGTGATAGCCTCCGCACCGAAGCTGGGTTTCCTCTCAATGGGCAAGACCTTACTCCTCAAATTTCACCCGTGGAGGCTGGCCTAGCTTTCTTTGTTGATATCAGTCGACCGCGCTCCTTCCCTGGTCGATCTGTCGTGGAACCTCAGAAAAAAGGTAATCTTTCCCGAATCTGTATCGGCCTCCAAGGGCAACCCGGCCAACCACCCCCGAGGCACGACTACCCTGTTTTCCTAAGTGGCAAGCCGATCGGCAAGATCACCAGCGGTGTTCCCTCCCCTACCCTCGGCCATGGAATCGCCTTAGCATTAGTGACAACTCCTCCACCAGCTTGTGGACAAGAGGTGGAATTTGAAGTGCGCGGGAGAAAAGTCCCCGCCAAAGTTTCCCTTCGGAAATTCCTGCCAAAAAAATGAATACCCCCAACGATCTTCTCTACGCCAAAAGCCATGAGTGGCTTCGCCTTGAAAAAGAGCAAGCCACCGTGGGTATCACCGATCATGCCCAATCCGCTTTGAGTGACGTGGTTTTTGTGGAGCTCCCGAAAGCCGGGCGCGTTGTCAAAGCGGGTGAAGTCATCGCTACGGTAGAAAGCGTCAAGGCTGCCTCCGACATTTACTCCCCCGTGGCTGGGACAGTGGTTGAATCGAACAGCACACTTTCCTCCGATCCCGGAATGATAAATCGGGAACCTTATGGTCAGGGATGGTTGTTTAAAATTCAGCCGGAAGATCCGAAACCGAACGGCCTACTCAGCGCCACCGACTATACCGCCACCCTCTCCAGTTGAGTCTTTCACCCGAGCCCCTCACCCCACACGGCTCAGGGTTTTTTACATGGCATGCCTACGACCCCTTCTGCAAGGCAGAGCTATGGTCGACTCTTTTCACCCACTTAGAACAGGTTGTCCTTTTCGACCCGATCGATTGGCCTCAAGAAAGCCCCCTGCCTACCCCTCCCGTGGTCATTATTCGCACCAATGCGAACCATGACCGTTTCTGCAAAGAAATAGCCGCGCTAGTTCAGGGAAAGATCGTAACGGAAGTGATTGGGTTTAAAAAAGTTCCTCTTCCAGGAGCAGGTGAAGGAGAAACAGCCTATTTTCACCCAGAATCCAAAACTCTTGTGGTTGGGGATGCACTCATCAACCTCCCTCCTCATGGTCTGAGCCTTCTTCCCGAGAAGTACTGCACAGATCCAGCTCAACTTCGTCAAAGTCTGCGCTCATTGCAGCAACTCCCGATTGAAAGAATCTTTTTTGCCCACGGAGCACCAATCGTCCATAGTGGGCTATCCCAACTGAACCCCCTCCTTTTATGAAACTCCTTTTACTCATTCTCATGGCGAGCTCGGTCACATGGTCGGCCCCAACGAACAAAACCACGCCGACGAATCTCCCTAGAGTCACCACTCTCATCCCTCAACTCCTTCCCCGAAATCCCAATACCAAGCCACCCCCCGCAGCTGTTCAAAAACAGCTCGAGGCCTTCTTTCTTGGAGTCCAAGGAGGCAAAGTCGACGAATCCTTTAAAACTCTTGTGGCCAGTAATCCCACTTTGTCCGACCCCGCCTCTGTTCCCGAATTTGTAACCAATATACAAAAGGGGATCGAAGTCTTCGGACCGTTACAAGGATATGAACTTTACGATCTTCGCTCTGTGGGTACACGAACCCTCTACATCACCTACTTAAGTTACCACCCCAGAAAACCGCTACGCTGGCAGTTTGTCTTTTACTCCCCCGTGGGTGCGGAGTGGAAGCTGCTCAACTTACGCTTTGACGACACCGTGGAACAGAGCCTGATCCCCGACTAGGCAAATTCTTATCCGATTCCTAACTTTCCTTTGCCACCTCGGTTATCCAAAAAGTCGACCATCGCCGCCACCGCACCCCGATCTAAAGAGGCCCCAGCTTCAGCCATAACCACACGCAGCGCTTGATCCAACGACTGGGCGGACCCCTCTTGCCCTTGTACCAAATCAATTAACCTCTTGGCCACTGCCACAACTTTTGCTGAGGGTAAAATCGCCTCCCCACTTAAACGCTTCGGGAAACCCGTTCCATCCGCGCGCTCTTGCGCTTGCCGAATCACCTCCGCCACTGGTCCCTCAAACTCCAGTCCATTTAATAGATCTGCGCTCCGCACAATCGCCTCTCGCAAACGCTTTTTCTCCTCTTCGTTTCTGCTTCCGCCCTTATGGAGTAGCTCCTGCGGAAGCGACACCGTTCCCAGATTCAGCAGCTCCCCCGCCAACTCAGCCGTTTCCACTTCCACAGGTGGCAGGCCCATCTCTTCCGCCGTACCGCGTGCCAGCTTGGCAATCAGTTTCCCATTCGTATGGGCTCCTTTGGCCTGACGACTGTCCACCTCTTTAACAAACGCCTCGATCAGACCGCGGAACATTCTCTCCCGACGCTCTCTCTCGGTAATAAACTCAGTTATATCTTGCTCAATCAGCAGGACTCCAGGCGGGTGATCCCGATCCGCCCGAAGCGGGATATGGTCCGTCTTGGTGTACTTCTTTTTTCCATTTTCCTCAAACTCATGCCGCGCTTTTTGCGGCGCCCACTTGCCCTCTTTCCGATCGCTCGGCCAACCTGGATAGAGCTCATCAATCACCTGCTTGTTGATTTTTTGATAGGCCGCCGCCCGAACTGGACCAATGACCCCAGGCATCGTCTTTCCATTGACCTCTTCCGGGCTGATGCCTGCCGCTTCGGCTAAAGTTCGATTGGCAAAGTTATACTTTCCACCTGCATCCATCGCCGCGATCGCTGTGGGCTGATTATCGGTAATCAAGCGCAGAAACTTGGAAAACCCAGTGAACCGCTCCGCAGCGATCTTTAACCGCTGAGCCTCTGCCGAGGCGCGCAACTGCGCCCCATGCTTCCAGGCGGTCGCCATCGATACCGAGGCAAGCCCAAGGATTAAGGTAAAACCTATCAACATTCCCTGCTGCCGTTTCTGCGACGGCCCTAGTGCTTCTTCCTCATCCGCAATACGAAGAAGCACCCATGGAGTGCCCGAGACCTTTCTGCCCGAAACCAAACTTGGGATATTATTGTAACTCGAGCGAAGGCCGAAACCACCAGGCTTGGATACGGCAAATGCTGCCGCAGAACTACCGGGCTCGTTGGCCGAATCTGCCGTCATCGGTTTCGTTCCGTTGGGCAAAGGATTTCTTCGCGGGGTCAAATACTGAATCATGCTTCCTGAGGTGCCCGCTTTCTCCTGCACCAGAAGGTTTTCGGCCGATTTCAAGGTCTCCCCCGGTTGGCCCATCAAAGGAAATAACTCCTTGGCTACCTGCTTGATTCCCACCACATAGGCGATCGGTTTGGTATTGTCTGCAGCGTCGACCGGATAGATCGGAACCAAAAATCCAATACTCAATTGCCCTTCAGTATCCAAACGTAGGTTCCATAGCCCTCTTTGACGGGCCGCATTTTCCTTGAGCACATCCAGAAACCCATCCTCTTTTAGTGCGGGCAAAAACTCGCTCGCCACGAGAACTTGCCCCGAGGGCGCAAGGATTGCCACTCCAGCAATCCCCTCCCGCACTACGTTCGCGCTAATTTCCAAGGCAGGGGGCGGAGTAAAAAAACCGTTTTGCTCCGCCACTCTTTTCAAATAGTTCCGCAAGAATCCTGCTGCACCCTCTTTCCGGTCTGCGGCGGACTGCTCATCGAGCAAGGTATCGATATATATTTTTTGCGACTCGTTGTTTGCAATCCCCCTTAACACGTCGAATTGAGAGGAAAGCCAGCCCTCCACGGCTGCTGCCCTCGTTTCGACAACTAAACCCATCTGGATTTGCCAATCGCGCAAAGTCCTCTCCTTCTCTCCCTGAACAAAGGTCAGGATCCCAAAGAAACCACCCACCGTAAAAAGAGCGAAAAAAGCTATGGCAAAAATCGTCTTTGCATTGGCAGGCCGTTTCACCTGCTCCTCACCGATTTTGGGCGCGGCAATTTTTAGAGTGGCTGGGTCTTGCGGGGTGGAGGGGGTAGGATTCGCCATAAGTAAAAGCCTTTCAGGAAATTCATTATCCCCCATACCCCTGCCCTACCTCAAGGATTTCCTTCAGCCCCAAGCTAGGTATATTTACAGGATGAAGGCTGGTCTGTTGCTTCTTTCGTTTTGCGCGGTCGCCCCACTTCTCGGATGGGACGGTGAGTACCAAGTTGTACAGCAAGACCCCATCGGAAAATTTCCCAAATGGACAGGGATAATCGCTGGAGTTGAGGAGGAGTTATCCAAAAAAGCGGATATTCAAGCTCCTTATGCAGGCGGATGGGCTGATTTTATTTCCAAGACTCAGTCCGCCGATCGTCTTGCCATGATTAAGAAAACGAATGAAACCTTCAACTCTATGCGTTACGTTCCCGACCAGAAAAATTGGGGTGTACCCGATCTTTGGAATACCCCTGTCCAATTTACGCAAAACCCGGATTATTTAATTTCAGGCCGAATTAGCGGGGATTGCGAAGATCATGCCATCGCGAAATATTACGCTTTGCAAAAGCTAGGATTTACTCAGGACGAGCTACGGATCCTCGTGGTAAAGGATCTCAATCTTGGGGTTGGCCACTGTATTCTAGGTGTCATTTATGGAGGCCAGTGCCTCATTCTCGATAATCAGATCAAGAGTGTTTGGCCCGCGACTCAGATCCAACACTACAAACCAATTTACGCCATCAATGAAACCCACTGGTGGCAGTTCCTCCCCAAAGGGGCCGCGGCCGCCCCAGCAGCAGCAGGAGGAGCCGAGCAAGCCGACTAGGACGACTCCCTCCAAGCTTTTCACCTGAACCTAGGGAAGGCATCCTGCTCCCTTATGTCCGAACTCGCTCCCGCTTACGATCCCGCCCAAGTCGAAGATCGTCTATATCGACAGTGGATAGACCGAGGGGACTACCGCGCCGACCCGGCCTCACCCAAACCGCCCTACTCAATCGTCATTCCGCCCCCCAACGTGACCGGAATCCTTACTCTCGGCCACGTGCTCAATAACACCATTCAGGACATCCTGGCCCGCCGCGCCCGGCTTCAAGGCAAAGAGGTCCTCTGGCTCCCCGGCACAGACCACGCCGGAATCGCCACTCAAACCGTAGTTGAACGAACTCTCAAAAAAGAAGGGGTAATTCGTCACAGGGATGATCTGGGGCGTGAGGCTTTTCTCAAGGAAATATGGAAGTGGAAGGAAAAGCACGGCGGCATCATCATTCAACAGCTAAAAAAACTGGGTGCCTCGTGCGACTGGTCACGCGAACGGTTCACGATGGATCCTGCCTACTCCACCTGTGTGCAGCAGGTCTTTATCGACCTTTATCAAAAGAAGCTGATTTACCGCGGCCGCCGTATGGTCAATTGGTGCCCCGTTTCTCGCACCGCACTTTCTGACGAAGAAGTTATCATGAAAGAGCAGAAAGGCCTGCTCTACCATTTTCGTGTCGCCGTGAGTGGGGAGAAAGATCGGTTTTTAACGATCGCAACAACTCGCCCCGAAACCATTCCGGGGGATACGGCTATCGCCGTAAATCCAAAAGATCCTCGCTACGCGGCATGGATCGGCAAGAACGCGGTTCGACCCCTCCCTCCAGAGCTTCCAGAAAGCCAACGACTCATTCCCATCGTCGGTGACGAGCATGTCGATATGAAGTTTGGAACGGGAGTGCTCAAAGTCACCCCGGCACACGATCCCGCAGACTTTGCCATCGCCCAAAGACATCAGCTCCCCTCCTTGGAGGTCATCGATGCCTCAGGTCTCATGACCGAATTAGCGGGAAAACAACTTCAAGGCCTCGACCGAGGCAAAGCTCGAGCCGCTTCCGTCGAGCAACTGAAGGAGCTGGGCCTTCTTGAAAAAGAGGAACCTTACCTAAATCAGGTGGGCTATAGCGAACGCGCTGATGTTCCGATTGAACCACGCTTATCCGAACAGTGGTTCTTGCGCTACCCCAGCACCAAGAAATCCCGCGAAATCGTGTCTTCGGGCAAACTTCGCTTTTTTCCTGATCGCTGGACAAAAGTCTATGACCACTGGATGGAAAATCTTCAAGATTGGTGCATCAGTCGTCAACTCTGGTGGGGACACAGGATCCCAGTCTGGTATCGGGGTGAAGAAGTCCGTTGCCAAATCGAGTCCCCAGGAGAGGGATGGGCCCAAGATCCGGACGTTCTCGATACTTGGTTTAGCTCTTGGCTCTGGCCGTTCGCCACCATGGGATGGCCCGAAAAGAGTGCTGATCTAAAAAAGTTTTATCCCACAACCGACCTTGTTACCGGACCGGACATTATCTTCTTCTGGGTTGCCCGAATGATTATGGCCGGCTTTGAATATATGGGGGACCTCCCCTTTCGGAACGTCTACTTCACTGGGTTAATTCGCGACGGAAAGGGTCGGAAGCTTTCCAAGTCATTAGGCAACTCTCCTGACCCACTTGATCTTATCTCAAAATACGGTGCCGATGGCTTACGCTTTGGGCTCTTGCGAATTGCCCCCCAAGGAGCCGACATTCGATACGACGAAAAGCAGATGGAGGAGGGCCGCAATTTTGCCAACAAATTGTGGAATGCATGCCGCTTTCGGCAGCAGCAGGGCCCATCCGATCCCGTAGCAGACCCTTCACGCCATGCCCGCACCCCTTTTGCCGACCACCTCCTTCTTCAGCTCGATCGTTTGGAGCAGGATCTAGATCGCCTTTACCAAGGATATGAGTTCAGTCAGGTTGCCCAGACCCTTTACGCCTTCGTTTGGGATGAGTTTTGCTCCCGCTTTATCGAGACCGCGAAAGCTGACTTCACGAACTCCGACTCCCCAACAAGGGCGGGAACGCTCGCCACAGCCGACTTCGTCCTTTCTCATGTTCTTCGTCTTCTCCACCCGTTTATGCCGTTCATTACCGAAGAGCTTTGGCTCACCTTAGGGCTTGGAAAAACGACCATTCAATTTGCTGCATGGCCGAATACCGGTGAAGTACGATTCGATGTGGCCAATGCACGTATTGCTGAGTCAAGTTACGCTACGGCAGAGGCTGGACGGCGGCTCCGAGGAGAATTCGGCCTCTCCGGATCCTCAAAGATGAAGTTTCTTCTAAAACCGGCCCCATCATTTCAACCCACGAGCGATGATCTCCGCACCTTGGCAAAACTTCTTCAAGTCGGAGCCGTGGAGTCCACCTCAACCCCTCCCAAAGCTCCCATGACCCTAACTCCGTGGGGAGAGCTATACCTTCCCCTTACCGGCCTGCTCGACCCAGCTCAAGAATCTGCCCGAATCCACAAAGAGATTGCCGCGACGGAGGCATCCCGCGCTCGCGAGGCCGCAAAACTGGGTGACCCAAAAATGGTCGCCAAGGCTCCTGCCGAAAAACAGGCTGAATGGCGCCGCCTCGAACAAGAAGCCTCGGAAAAGATCACTCGGCTTCACGAACAGCTCAAACTTTTCACAACTTAATCAATAACTTGTTGTTTTGCGCTGGGCAGAACCTGATTCCCCCCCTTTTCTACAAGACTCATGGAACCTGGTCATACAATCCCCATTTTGGGCCAAGGATACGTCCGCTACATCGACCACCTTGGATCCGATCTTCGGATCGTTGAATCGGCGAGAATTTCCTACAAAAGCCCTAGCAAAGGGATTGAGCAGGATAAGAAGTTGCTGATCTATCTGTATAAAAATCGTCACACCAGCCCGTTTGAGCAGTGCTCCGTTACCTACAATATCAAGATGCCCATTTTTATTATGCGGCAGTTCGTCCGTCACCGCACCTTTCGCCTGAACGAGTGGAGCGGACGCTACTCGGAATTAGCTGATGAATTTTACCTCCCTACTCAGTGGCGCGCCGCCGACGCCAAAAACAAACAAGGAAGCCAAGTTTCCACATCCCTTGACCATGCAGCCCTCACCCAAGAGGTTCAGGCGTGCCACAGTGCCGCTTATGCAAGCTACCAAAAGCTCCTTGAAAAAGGGGTTGCTCGGGAACTGGCCCGAATGGTTCTTCCCGTCAGCATATTTACAGAGGTCTATGTCAATTGTGACCTACACAACTTAATCCACTTTCTTCAACTAAGGGAAGACGACCACGCGCAGCAGGAAATCAGGGAGATGGCTGCCGCCATGCGTGTTGTTGCCGAGAAGCTCTATCCATGGACCTTTGAGGCTTTCCACAAATATCGATTGGGAGTGACTGACCGGACACCACCTGCTTAGATTTCGCCATGGCAAAAAAACCAATCCCTACCAAAGAAACCGCCCCTAAAAAGAATTGTTACCTCCCCCTTCTGATCGCTGGAGCTGTCGGCTTCCTAGCGGCTGTTCTCCTGCTGAACAATTGTCCCATGATGAGTGGATGCCCGATGTATTCGGAAGCCTGTCCTGTCACTTCCACCATGGCCAAACTGGATACCGCGTTGGTCAATAATGACTTGCCCCTCGCCCGCTCTAATGCGGAAAAGCTGAGCGAGCAGCTAGAGAGAACAATGCCGGACCTTGCCAAGCTGGCAGACCGTGTTGCCTCCAGCTCCACAATTCCTCAGGCCCGGAAAAATTACCAGGCGCTTGAGAAGAAAATGATGTCGGACGTGTCGGGCACTTACCAAAAGTGATTCGCCGTTTCTGGCTCAGCCTCATCGGCGGACTCTTCTTTTCACAGGGAATCGCCGAAACCACCATGAACCTTGGATCCCCGATCCCAGCCCTCAGCGCAAAGGATCAAGAAGGTCAGCTCATCAATCTGCCTGACTACGGCAAGCAGGGCTTTCTGCTCGTCTTTTTTTATCCCAAAGCCAATACCCCAGGTTGCACCGCCCAAGCGTGCAGTCTTCGGGATAGCAGCGCAGACCTGAAAAAACGGGGCGTAAAGATTCTCGGCATCAGCGCGGATCAAGTATCATCCCAAAAGGAATTTGCCACCGACCACAAGCTTCCCTACCCCCTACTTGCAGATTCCGAAAATAAAATTATCCAAGCCTTCGGGGTGGGAGGTCTTTTTGGTTTCGCCCAGCGATCCGCTTTTCTTTTTCGGGATGGCAAACTTGTTTGGCGTGACCCAAAAGGTTCCACCAAAGATCAGGCCAAAGTCGTCCTGGATCAACTCGACACTCTCTCTGCTAAGTGAAGTCGTTCCGTAAGGAACTTACTTTCCATACCTCGACCCGTCGGTCTTACCTCAATATCACACCCCAAATCGTTGCCGCCCTTGCCGAATCCAAGATTCAGGAGGGCTTGTGCCTAGTCAACGCAATGCACATCACGGCTTCGGTCTTTATCAATGACAACGAGTCTGGCCTTCATGCCGATTTTGAAGCCTGGCTTGAGAGACTTGCCCCTGAGAAACCCCACTCCCAATACCACCACAATGGGGCGGAAGACAACGCCGATGCCCACTTAAAGCGGTCCGTCATGGGTCGTGAAGTGGTTGTCGCAGTGTCCAACTCCCGTTTAGACTTTGGGCCTTGGGAGCAGATCTTTTATGGGGAGTTCGATGGAAAGAGGGACAAGAGAGTTCTTGTTAAGATCGTCGGCGAATAACCCCCCCTTTCCCACTTCCCCCCTGCCCGATACAAATCTATAAAAAAAGTATGGCCTCCATCTTCGGCAACCGACTGCAGATCTTCGCGGGAAATGCGAATCAAGCACTTGCCAAAGAGATTGCGAAGTATCTGAAAACACCACTTGGGAAAGCCACGGTCACAACATTCCC
>Ga0214919_10006868_pt1 | contig 15498 bp, 5 predicted proteins | sample LL1503_MetaG_FD_177994 | JGI IMG/M metagenome (GOLD analysis project Ga0214919, IMG submission 177994) | Freshwater microbial communities from Lake Lanier, Atlanta, Georgia, United States - LL-1503 | ecosystem: Environmental > Aquatic > Freshwater > Lake | place: USA: Georgia | collected 2015-03-15 | reverse complement strand
TAGTAGAACCATTTAAACTTATAGATCTAGTATTGGTAATTGTACTACTATCAAACTGAGTACAAGTAATTGCATAGTTACTTGCAGAAGTACTAAATGTACCTGCTAATACTTGAAATAATCCAGAAGTTACTAAATTACTACCTAAGTTAAATGTTCCGCCTATTCCATTAATTGTAATTGGAGGTAATGTTTTGGTACTAGCAGTTATAGTTTTACTTCCACTTGTGGCACCAAATGTTAATGTGTTTGCTGATGCTGTCACAGTCATACCACTAGAGATAATATAGTTACCGTATACTGTACAAGCTGCCGTTGCTCCCAAGGTGCCTGAAAATCCAGTAAAGTTTACATCTTTTGCGGTATAACCAGCGGTACCTAAAAAGGTTAGTGCATAAGTTCCTGCTGAAAAGTTGAAACTTATTGATGTACTTTCTGGTAATGCGCCAGAATTAACCGTAGTTGCTGTAGCAGTAGAATTTGTTACGTTAACAACAGCAGCACCTGATATTGTTAAATTAGTTATAGTACCAGTGTCCCATACTGTTCCTGCTCCGCTACTGGTTATAGTATTAGTACCAAAAGAAATTGTACGTGCTAACGCACCGGCAGAACTGAACAAACCAGTTGAATAATTAAATCCATTTAAACCTAATGTACCACTGGTCAGTGTGGTTGTTCTTGTAATACCTGTGGTAAAATTATCACCTAGATTAAATGTACCGCCTACACCAGCAAATGTTATTGGAAAATCAATGGCTCTAGAAACCGTTATAACTCTTGGTGTGGCATTGGTACTTGCAAATGTTACCACACCAGCACTTGCTGAAACCGTACCACCTGTTGCAGGTATAGTGAAATTACCGTAAACGGTTAATGCAGTTGGTGTAAATGTACAGGTTAGTCCTGTTAGATCAAAGTTTGATATATTACCGGTAGTAATAGTCACTATGTCAGTGGCATTAGTGCCAATACTAAATCCATTTCCCGAACCTGCCCTAAAATCAAATGCTGTGGATTCAGTCCATACGGTACCTATATTAATTGTTCTTGTTCCTACAGCGCCTGTATAATTACTTACAATTTTTGGTGTACCAGTAAATGTAATAACAGTTCCACTACTATCCCAAATTGTAGCATTATTACCAGTTAATATAATTTGACCACTAGCACCAAATGCAATTGTACGTGCTACGGCGCCACTTGCTACAAACAGACCAGTTGAATAATTAAATCCATTTAATCCTAATGTACCACTGGTCAGTGTGGTTGTTCTAGTAGCGCCAGTAGTGAAAGTATCACCTAAATTAAATGTACCGCCTACACCAGCAAATGTTATTGGAAAATCAATTGATCTAGATACTGTTATAACTCTTGGTGTGGCATTGGTACTTGCAAAAGTGGTAAGGTTAGCACTTGCTGATGTAGATCCGCCAGTTGCTGGTATAGTATAATTATTATATACAGTCATTACACCAGGTGAGTATGTAAACGACATTCCAGTTAAATCAAATACTTTTATGTTACCTGTAATGGTTACAATATCTGTTCCACTAGTCCCAACACTGATTCCGGTTGCAGCACCAGCTTTTACATCAAATGATGTAAGTTCAGTCCACAATGTTCCTACGTTAATTGTTCGTGTTCCCGTAGAACCTGCATAATTACTTACTACTGTTATAGTACCAGTGAGTGTGATAGCGGTTCCACTGCTATCCCAAACAGTAGCATTATTACCAGTTAATGTTATGGTATTGGTACCAAATGCAATTGTACGTGCTGTGGCACCGCTGGCAATAAACTGTCCGGTTGAATAATTAAATCCATTTAATCCTAATGTACCACTGGTCAAAGTTGTTGTTGCATTGACGCCAGTCGTTAAACTAGCACCTAGATTAAATGTACCACCTACACCAGCAAATGTTATTGGAAAATCAACTGATCTAGATATTGTTATAACTCTTGCTGTGGCATTGGTACTTGCAAAAGTTGTAGTGCTGGCACTTGCTGATGTAGATCCACCTGTTGCTGGTATGGTATAATTGTTATATACGGTCATTACTCCGGGCAAGTATGTAAATGACATTCCAGTTAAATCAAATACTTTTATGTTACCTGTAATGGTTACAATATCGGTTCCACTGGTACCAATACTAATTCCAGTTGCAGCACCAGCTTTTACATCAAATGATGTAAGTTCAGTCCACAATGTTCCTACGTTAATTGTTCGTGTTCCTGTAGAACCTGAATAGTTACTTACTACTGTTATAGTACCAGTGAGTGTAATAGCGGTTCCGCTACTATCCCAAATTGTAGCATTATTACCAGTTAATGTTATGGTATTGGTACCAAATGCAATTGTACGTGCTAGGGCACCGCTGGCTACAAACAGACCAGTTGAATAATTAAATCCATTTAAACCTAATGTACCACTGGTCAGTGTGGTTGTTCTAGTAGCGCCAGTCGTTAAACTAGCACCTAAATTAAATGTACCACCTACACCAGCAAATGTTATTGGAAAATCAATGGCTCTAGAAACCGTTATAACTCTTGCTGTGACATTAGTACTTGCAAAAGTTGTAGCACTAGCACTTGATGATATTGTTCCGCCTGTTGCGGGTATAGTATAACCGCTATAGACAGTCATCACACCTGGCAAGTATGTAAAGGTTATTCCAGTTAAATCAAAGTTTAATAAATTACCTGCAATTGTTACTGTATCTGTTGCGCCAGTACCAATACTAATTCCAGTTGCGGCACCAGCTTTTACATCAAATGCAGTAGTTTCAATCCATCCAGTTCCTACGTTAATTGTTCTTGTTCCAGTTGAACCTGCATAGTTACTTACGATTTTTGTAGTACCTGTAAATGTAATTCCTGTTCCACCACCATCCCAAATAGTGGTATTATTGCCAGTTAATGTTATTTGTCCTGTACCAAATGCAATCGAACGAGTACCTGTACCTGTGGTAATAAATGAACCAACGGTTAGTGTAGTATTACTGAGTGTTAATGTACCCGCTGTTAATGTATAAGTAGATGGTGCTGTTATTGTCAATGCCACCGTGGTTGTTACTGCTCCGGCAGTGTGAACAAACGACGGAGTTGTTATTGTACCACCACTATAAGTAAACGTACCAGATGTAACGGTAAAACTTGTAGAAGCAGATATAGTACCAGATGATAATGTAAATACGGCAGCAGCATTATTTGTCCAAGTGGTACAACTTATAGTTCCAATATTATTCAATGTACCTGCTGTAAATGATGCGCCTGCTGAACAAGTTAAGCTGAATGTAGCAAAATTAATAGTGCCAGCAGTTTGAGTGTAAGTAGTACAACTTAATGCAGAGGCTAATGTAGCAGTACCTGCGGTATTGACAACAAAAGCGGCTATTGGTTTTCCATTTGGCGTAATAGTACCGTTACCAACCATTGTCACACCTAAACCAGTGTATGTGCCACCTGTTGATAAAGTAATTGAGTTTATGTTAACTACAGTTGCGGGAGGTGTAGTACTGCTACCAGTAAAATTTAATAAGTTAAACCAACTACCGGTTGTGATTGTGGGTATTTCTACACCAGATGTAATTGAGAGATTTGTAGCATTAGCTGTTGACCCACCTGTTGTACCGAATGTATAAGTTCTAGTTACCGATGCATCTGCGGTAAATCCACCTGTACCTGTCCAAGTAAAGGTAGTAGCTACTGGCATATTTAATACAGTTGTTGCTGCTGTAGTATGAGCTAGTATAATATTAAATGTACTAAATGCAATAGCACGAGTATTAGCAACAGTAGAACTGAATATACCTGCGGTTAAATTACCACCTAATGTTAATGTACCTGCGGTTAATGTATAAGTGGAGTTTGTGGTCATTGTCCACGGTACCGTGGTTGTTACTGAACCAGCAGTGTGAACAAACGACGGAGTTGTTATTGTACCACCACTATAAGTAAATGTACCGGATGTAACAGTGAAACTTGTAGAAGCAGATATAGTACCAGCAGTTAATGTAAATGTACCAGTTTCTGCCCAAGTGGTACAACTTATAGTTCCAATATTATTCAATGTACCTGCTGCAAATGATGCAGCACCCGAACAAGTCAAATTCAAGGTAGCAAAATTAATAGTACCAGCAGTTTGAGTGTAAGTAGTACAACTTAACGCAGAGGCTAATGTAGCAGTACCTGCGGTACTAACAGTAAATGAAGCTATTGCCAAACCGTTTGGAGTAATAGTTCCAGTACCTGCCATTATTATCCCTAGGCTGGTGTAGGTGCCGCTGGTCGATAAAGTAACTGAATTTACAAAAAGTACAGTTGAGGGAATAGCAAACGCAGTTGTACCAAAATTAAGAACATTAAACCAACTACCAGTGTTTATTGTTGCAATTGCAGTACCACTACCTGTTAATGATAAGTTAGGTGAAATTGTTGCCGATCCACCCGTTGTACCAACTATATAAGACCTAGTAATTGAAGCATCTGCGGTAAATCCACCTGTACCTGTCCAACTAAATGCAGTTACTGAAGCCATACTCAATACTGTTGTTGCCGCTGTAGTATGAGCTAGTATAATATTAAATGTGCTAAATGCAATGGCACGAGTATTGGCATTATTAGAACTGAATATACCAGTTGTTAAGTTATCACCCAATGTTAATGTGCCAGCTGTTAATGTATATGTACCAGTTGCAGTTAATGCATATGCTTTATTGAATGTAACTGTACCAGCAGTATGAGTAAATGAAGGTACTGGGCTTAATGTTGCACCAACATTATAAGTAAATGATCCCGAAGTGAGTGTAAACCCAACCGAAGGTGTAATTGTTCCTTGTCCAAAAGTAAATGCTCCAGTAACAGTCCAAGTAGTACAAGTTATTGTTCCAACGTTATTTAATGTACCTGCGGTATATGAGGCTGTTGTACTGCACGTTAAATTAAACGTAGCAAAATCAAGGGTGCCCGCAGTTTGAGTATATGTACCTACACTTAAATTGGCTGTTAGTGTGACAATACCTGTTGTATTGATACCCAATGAACCAATGAATTTACCAAGTGAATTAAAAGTAGTTGTACCAGTAAAAGTGAAACCCGCAGTATTATAGGTGGCGCTAGAAGATAGATTGACTGCATTTACGTTAACATTACTAGCATGAGATGCGGTATTACTACCGGATAAATCTAATAAATTAAACCAAGAACCTTGCTCTAAAGTAAAAGATGTGTTTACTCCACCCCCAATTGTAAGATTTACTGCATTAGCTACCGATCCACCACCGTTCCACCCATAAGAATAACCTCTATTATTGACTGAAACATCTGATACAAATCCGCCAGTACCTGTTATTGTTAAGTTGGTTATAGCTGTACATTCTAGCACTCGTGTTGATGCTGTAATGTGAGTTAGTGTAATAGTATATGTATTAAATGCAATTGAACGAACCTGGCTACCATTAGAATTGAATATACCCGTTGATAAATTAGCATTTAATACTAATGCACCCGAATGGAAATATGTGCCGTTTATAGATAATGCATATGCTTTATTGAATGTAACTGTTGTACTAAGGCTTTGAGAAAATGATCCTGTTGCACCTAATGTTGCGCCAACATTATAAGTAAATGACCCAGAATTGACTGAAACACCTGTAGGGGCATTAATTGTTCCTTGACTAAAAGTAAATGTCCCAGTAACAGTCCAAGTAGTACAAGCTATTGTTCCAATATTGTTCAATGTACCAGCAGTATATACCGCAACGCTTGAACAAGTTAGATTGAAAGTAGCAAAGTCGATAGTACCTGCTGTTTGACTATATGTTGTTACACCTAATGCAGCAGCCAACGTAATAGTACCTGTGGTATTAATAGTTAATGCGGCTATTGTTTTTCCATTTGGTGTAATAGTACCAGTACCGACTGCATTTATTGACAAATTAGTATACGTTCCCCCAGTTGCTAATGTTAGGGATCCAGTAATATTCACCGTTGCTACAGCAGGAGTATTGGTGCCGCCTGTGAAATCTAAATTATTAATCCAACTTGCTGTAGTGATTGTTGGTATAGCAGCACCGGTAGTTATTGATAAGTTAGGTGCGGTGGTAGTAGCGCCACCAGTTGTACCAACGGTATAAGTTCTAGTAACTGATGCATCAGCTTTAAAACCGCCTGTACCCGACCACGTAAACAACGTTACAGTTGCCATACTTAATACAGTCTGGGCTGCGGTAGGATGTACTAGATTAATAAAGTTAGTACCAAACGCAATTGTACGTGCAGTGGCTACGTTTGAACTAAAAATTCCTGTGGTTAAATCAAAACCATTTAATGTAAGAGTACCATTACTTAATGTAGTAGTTAGAGTGTTAACTGTAGTTAATGCACTGCCTAAACTCCATCCACCACCCACTCCGTTAAATGTAATAGTACCACTAATTGTCACTGCATTAGTGGTTACTGTTTTTCCAGTAGTTGTGGCATTGAAAGTAATAGCACCGGTACTAGACCAAACAGTGCCTGCAACCAATGACATAGAACCAGATACTGCAAGTGTAGGAGTGGTACCTGTGGCAAATGTAACAGTACCAGCACTAACAGTGATATCTAAACAAAGTAATGCACCCGTCATTGTAACGGTATAAGTAGCCGCTTGTTGGAAAAATACACTATCAGCTGCTGTTGGAACGGCGCCTGCCAATGTGGTTAGGCCGGCATCAGAATACCAATGTGTTGTGTCTGTGGTAGACCAAATTCCAGCACCACCACCCCAATACCTATTTGCCATTAATTATCCCTCTGTGGTAGGTGCATTAATAAATGACAACCAATTATCATATCTTTCTTGTTGTAATTGTAATATTTGTTCAGGAGTGGCATTACTGTAATCATCTTGAGTGAACCATAAAGCATCTCTAAAAGTCATGCCTTGATCAGTTGTTCTCTCAAAAATTACCTGCACTTGATTATCTATTTGATTAACAATATCTTCCATTTTATATTATCCTATTAGAATCCAAAATTCTTAGCAAGCAATTGCCATTTTACAGCAGTGGTATTATAAGAAAAACCAATATAGTCATATTTACCACTACCTGTTGAGGCTGTTGGCAAACTTAGATCATTTGATCCAGCAAATACTGTGTTCCAAGAGAATGTTTGTATATTAGTTGATTGCAATCTAATCATTATTTTTTGACCATTAGTTAGTGTGCCTGTGGGAGCATTAATTGTTAATGTACCAACTGCCTGAGTATTAGCTTGAATAGCTGTATCAGTTGTATCTGCATTTATAGTAATAGATGTACCATCTGCTATAGTCACAACTCTATTGTTTGAGCCCTGGGCACCAATTGAACCGGTATATCCCGAACTACCTGCATAACCTTGAGACCCAAATGAACCAGTATAACCTACTCCTATGCTACCTTGATAACCCTGGAATCCTTGGGTACCTAATGAACCGGTATACCCTTGGAAGCCTTGAACACCTTGAGAACCAGTATATCCAATAGATCCAGTATACCCTTGGTATCCTTGATTACCAACATTTCCTTGATAACCCATCAACCCTTGAAAACCTTGATTGCCCTGGAATCCCTGAACTCCCTGAAATCCTTGAACACCTTGAAAACCTTGAAAACCTTGATTTCCTAATGAACCGGTATAACCAATACTGCCAGTATACCCTTGGTATCCTTGAGCACCTTGATATCCAAATGAACCTGTATAACCTGATCCTGAACTACCTTGATAACCTTGAAAACCAGCACCTTGAGCACCTTGAGCACCCGTAGCACCTGTTTCGCCTGCTGGTAATACCCAATTAGACGAATAATTTATTAACAAGTAACCTGTGTTAGAATTAAACCATAACTGTCCATTTGTAGGACTTGCTGGTGGTGTATCAGATACCGTGGTTCTGCTGCTAAACGCCTCACCGTTTTGATATATATTTCCATTAAAGTAAATATCTCCAGCAATACCAACTCCGCCGGCAACTACTAATGCCCCTGTGGTTGTTGAAGTTGCTGTAGTTGTTCCAGATACTACTAGTTTAGTAGTGGTTAATTTATTATCAATAGTATCATAAGTTAACAAACTATGACTATCTATTGGAGAATAATCTCCAATTTGTTCTGTTAGACCTACATAATAGTTAGTACTAGGAGTTATGGTATTTACAAATACATTGTCAGAATTTCCACTGGTACTAGTTAATATTGAAGATGTTGTTATAACTTCTAATCCATTGGAGAATATATTACCAGCATATAAATTACCGCCAATACCAACCCCACCAGCAACAATCAATGCACCGGTGTCTGTTGAAGTTGAACTAGTAGTATTAGATGTCTGAATTATGTCATCAGTTTTAACTAATGTTGTAGTTATAGTAGTATATTCAATAGTTAATTTCTGCGCAGTAATTTCGCCACCGACATATAAATTACCACCAATACCAACACCACCTGCAACTATTAGCGCACCAGTGGTAGTTGATGTTGTAACTGAAACATCTGTAATATTAACAATCTGAGCTGTTGTTCCTGTAAAGCTACCAACGGATCCAGTGTAACCTACACTGCCAGTGTATCCAACACTACCAATATAACCTGCGCTACCGGTGTAACCAACACTACCTGTGTAACCAACACTACCGGTATATCCAACACTACCTGTGTAACCAACACTACCTGTGTAACCAACACTACCTGTGTAACCTACACTACCAGTATATCCAACACTGCCTGTGTAACCAACGGATCCAGTATAACCTGCGCTACCGGTGTAACCAACACTACCAGTATATCCAACACTGCCTGTGTAACCAACGGATCCAGTATATCCAATACTACCGGTATATCCATTTCCTCCGCCGCCACCACCACCAGAGCTACCAGTATATCCGATACTACCGGTATATCCTGCACCTGCTGCTTCTGAAATGACATTGGTTAAATATAATGACACTTGTTATTCTCCATATAGTTGTATTTAATCTCTTATATTTTATTACCAAGTGTAAACAACTGCGTATCCAGCACCGCCAACACCACCATTACCGCCTGTACCAGTAGTTCCCGCAGCTCCTAAACCGCCACCACCACCACCACCGCCTCCACGGCCGCCTGCACCACCATTACCGCCTGTGCCGCCTGCAAGTTGTGTGCCACCACCACCACCGCCACCTTTACCACCAACAATAGAATTACCATCAGCACCAGCACCACCATTACCACCGTTTTGAGTCGTTGATCCATCAGTACCAACAGTTCCTCCTCCACCTACTGTATATACACCAGTGTTGCCGCCAGCCCCACCAATTACCGTAGTATTAATAGTTGCTGTTCTACTACCGCCAGCCCCACCACCACCGCCACCATACACAGATGATCCGCCCACGCCGCCTGCCACCGGCGGATTAGCAGAGCCGCCGCCGCCAGCTCCTCCCATTTCTGCGCAACTAATAACTGTTGTAGCAACTGCCGCAGAACCAGTAGCGCCGCCGCCACCAGAAGCAGATCCAGTAGCAGTTGGAGCAACTGCATTAATATAAGGTTGGCCACCTGGACCTCCTGCAGTGGTACCGGCGGTGCCAGCACTGGCGCTGCCACCACCACCACCACCCCCAGTGACCGCAGCAGTAATTGCACCTAATGCGCCGCCACCACCACCATAAGCAGTTAAAAATGTACCAAAAGAACTATTGCCTCCGTTACCACCTACAATACCAACAGCGCCTGCGCCTGCGCCGCCGCCGCCTGCCGTACCGCCTGCACCAACCGTAACTGTAACAGTATTAGGTATATCAGATGATGAAAATGTACCTTGATTAAAAGCACCACCACCGCCACCTCCACCACCTTTGGCAACCGCAGCAGCAGCAACAGCAGAACCACCGCCACCACCTCCACCACCGCCACCCCAGAGTTTAACCATAATAAATTTAGGAGTAAACGAAGTTGGTTTAGTCCAAGTGTTGGCACCAGTTGTGGTAAAAACTTGTACATCAGTTGGGCCACCTAGACCTTGAGTCACTGGTGTTCCTGCAGAATTAATTCTTTCAAATCCTTGGCCATCGGTAAATATAACACTTTCATTAGGTGCTAATATGCCATACCATATAGGAATTACAGTTGTACCATCGGTGTGCTGAATAGTTATGGTATTAGTAATAGTAGCAGAATCATTGTAGACTGATAATAATTTTACACTACGCTGTGTACTTGCACCAACACTAGAAATAACATCTGTAGTTGCAATGCCAGTAATAGGACCTGTATTTGTTCTCCCTGGAATTACACTACTAGAAGTGTTATCTACCCAAGTTCCGTGTACTCTTATACTTCCAGCTGCTGAAGTAAGTACCTGAATTTTGTCTGTTTGTGATGTTAATAATATCATAATTTTCTCTTTTTTTTAATAATAGAACATTGATTGTAGGTAGGATTGAATATTTCCTCCACTCCCTGTGTATCCTTGAGCACCAAATGAACCAGTATATCCAACTGAACCGTTATATCCGGCTGAACCGTTAGAACCAATACCAGAACTTCCTGTATAACCCTTAGTACCAATATTTGCAGTTACTTCCCAAGTAGTTCCGTTATATATTAACTCAACAGTACAACCACCAACATTAATAATTAAATCTTCTGAATAACCTTCAATAGTTGATCCATTACGACCTATTATTAAATTATTAATAGTCCAATTTCCAGAATCAGTTAATTGTATAGATTGTCCTACTATTGGTGTTGCGGGTAAATTAATTGTAAATGTACCAGCTGAAGTATTTGCTAGAATGCGTTCAAAAACACTAGAATTATATGGTCCAGAAGAAACATAATTCCAGTATGAAATAGATCCTTGACTACCTACATAACCTATATCTCCTTGACTGCCCGAATAACCAGTGTCTCCATATGAACCAGTATAACCTATACTTCCATATGAACCAGTATATCCAATTTCACCTCGACTACCAGTATAACCTATATCTCCTCTATCACCTGTTCTAGCAAATGTAACAATGACATCTAATCCATTTGTAAAAGATGTTGTACCTGACAAATATGCGATAGGAACATGAAAGTGATTATTTGTTGGTGTGCCTTCTTCAGAATGTGATCCTATAATAGCAAACAATGCAAGATTAGTTGGGTCTGCTTTTTCTGCTACTGAAAAATGACCTTTAATAGCCGATGTAGAATCATCAATAGTCTGTAAGAAAGAATAAAGTGAATTGCCTAGATGGTCATTAAAATTAATATATAATACAGAAGTAGATGCAGAAAATGTTAGAGTATCAAACTCAATTTGTCCTAAAGAAGGATCAGTACTTGTTATGTCATCACTATATACATATTCAAAAGCTGCCCCACCAAAGCTGCCTTGTTCACCTTTACTACCTGTATAACCTAAATCTCCTCGACTACCTACATATCCGGTATCACCATATGAACCGGCGTAACCTGTGTCGCCATATGATCCAGTGTAACCTGTATCACCATAAGATCCAGTATAACCAACTTCACCTTGACTACCTACATATCCAGTATCGCCATATGATCCAGTGTAACCTGTATCACCATAAGATCCAGTGTAACCGGTATCGCCATATGATCCTGTATAACCAACTTCACCTTGACTACCTACATATCCAGTGTCGCCATATGATCCAGTATATCCAGTGTCGCCATATGAACCAGTGTATCCAGTGTCACCATATGATCCTGTATAACCTGTGTCGCCATATGAACCGGTGTAACCAGTGTCGCCATATGAACCGGTGTAACCAGTGTCGCCATATGAACCAGTATATCCTGTGTCACCATATGATCCTGTATAACCTGTGTCGCCATATGAACCAGTATATCCAGTGTCACCAAATGAGCCAGTATAACCTGTGTCGCCATATGAACCGGTGTAGCCAGTATCGCCATATGAACCGGTGTAGCCAGTATCGCCATATGAACCGGTGTAGCCAGTATCGCCATATGATCCTGTGTAACCAGTTTCTCCCTTAATACCTTGAGCACCTGATAAATCACTGACATAGGTATATGTAGTACCATCCCACAAATAGAGTTTAGAATCTTCTGAATTTTCTACATCACCGGTATCAATAAGAGCAAATTGACCGGCAACAATACCGGTTGGAGAAGTATCTGCGGTAAGTGCTGCCACTGATGCATAAGTTTTAGCAATAGTAAATCCGAGACCGGGATCTCCTTTATCACCTTTACTACCCACATACCCTGTATCGCCATATGATCCAGTGTAACCGGTATCGCCATAAGATCCTGTATAACCGGTATCGCCATAAGATCCTGTATAACCGGTATCTCCATAAGATCCAGTATAACCGGTATCGCCATATGAACCAGTGTATCCAGTGTCGCCATATGAACCAGTATATCCAGTGTCGCCATATGAACCAGTGTATCCAGTGTCACCATATGAACCAGTGTATCCAGTGTCACCATATGAACCAGTATATCCAGTGTCACCATAAGATCCAGTGTATCCAGTATCACCATATGAACCAGTGTATCCAGTATCACCATATGAACCAGTATATCCTGTATCACCATATGAACCAGTATATCCTGTATCGCCATAAGATCCAGTATAACCTGTGTCGCCATATGAACCGGTGTAACCAGTGTCGCCATATGAACCAGTATATCCAGTGTCACCATAAGATCCAGTGTATCCAGTATCACCATATGAACCAGTGTATCCAGTATCTCCATATGAACCAGTGTATCCAGTATCTCCATATGAACCAGTGTAGCCTGTGTCGCCATATGAGCCAGTGTAGCCAGTGTCACCATAAGATCCAGTATAACCAGTATCTCCATATGAGCCAGTGTAACCTGTTTCTCCCTTAATTCCTTGAGCACCTGATAGGTCAGTAACATAGGTATAAGTAACGCCATCCCACAAATACAATCTAGAATCTTCTGAATTTTCTACATCGCCGGTATCAATAAGAGCAAATTGACCGGTAACAATACCAGTTGGGGCGGTATCTGCTGTAAGTGCCGCCACTGATGCATAAGTTTTAGCAATGGTAAAGCCTAATCCGGGATCTCCTTTATCACCTTTACTACCTACATACCCTGTATCACCTTGACTACCCACATAGCCAGTATCTCCATATGAGCCGGTGTAACCAGTATCTCCATATGAACCGGTGTAACCTGTGTCGCCATATGAACCGGTGTAACCTGTGTCGCCATATGAACCGGTGTAACCTGTGTCGCCATATGAGCCGGTGTAACCAGTATCTCCATATGAACCGGTGTAACCAGTATCTCCATATGAACCGGTGTAACCTGTGTCGCCATATGAACCGGTGTAACCTGTGTCGCCATATGAGCCGGTGTAACCGGTATCGCCGTATGAACCAGTGTAACCCGTGTCTCCATATGATCCAGTATAACCGGTATCTCCATATGAGCCAGTGTAACCGGTATCGCCGTATGAACCAGTGTAACCCGTGTCTCCATATGATCCAGTATAACCGGTATCTCCATAGGAACCAGTATAGCCAGTATCGCCGTATGAACCAGTGTAACCCGTGTCTCCATATGAGCCAGTGTAGCCAGTATCTCCATATGAGCCAGTGTAGCCTGTGTCGCCATAGGAACCAGTATAGCCAGTATCGCCATATGATCCAGTGTAACCTGTGTCGCCATATGAACCAGTATAGCCAGTATCGCCATAGGAACCAGTATAGCCAGTATCGCCATAGGAACCAGTATAGCCAGTATCGCCATATGATCCAGTGTAACCTGTGTCGCCATATGAACCAGTATAACCTGTGTCACCATATGAGCCAGTATAACCTGTGTCACCATATGAGCCAGTATAACCTACTGATCCCCAATATCCATAATCTATAGAAATACCATTCTTATATATATTTCCACCAATATTTAGATCACCACCAATACCGGCGCCGCCTGTAACAACTAATGCTCCAGTGTCTGTTGATATACTAGTAGTGGTATTTAATATAGTAAATGTACTAGTGGTGCTAGAAGATATACTACTGGTTCCAGCCGCATAATTGCCAATAGTAGCTGTAGTAATTATTTGAGCGCCATCTATGTATGAAGTAGATACCACATTCAACATTCCACCGATGTTTACATCACCACCTATACCAACACCGCCTGTAACAACTAATGCTCCGGTGTCTGTTGATATACTAGTAGTAGTATTAAAAATAGTATATGTGCTTGTGGTGTGATCAGGTAAAAAATAACGTATATTATCACTTGTAACAAGTTGATATCCACCAACAGTAATAATACCACTAGTAACAGTAAGATTTCCCTCTACGGTCAAATTGTTGGTGCTGGTTATTGCCGTGGGGACTCTTACCCATAATTGTTTATCGAGAATATACCTGTAGGTTGCACCACCTATTTTTGTTGTTTGACCATCTATTGGGGATGTTGGAAAACTCATCATTAATCCTAATTTAAACTATTTATCGGATACTAAAAGTGGTAGATGTTGTTGTTGACGTTGTAATTGGTTTGGGCACATTAAAATGTGTTCTGGCAGCATCTTCATTTTCGAACCACATCCAACCACCAGTTGTAGGATATGTATATGTTGTTTGATCATTTCTTAGTAAGGTGTAACCAGGACCATATACAAAATTTTGTGCATATTGAAATTGATTATTTGGATCTACTCTATAAAATCCACTGGTATCTGTTGTAATTTCTTTATCCATATACTGTCCATCCTTTATTTGTAGCTATAGTATGATCTGACCCGCCATTATAACTTCCCCAGTTACTATAAACATATATAGTTTGATCTGGAACAGTGGCCAAATTACCATATATTGTATCCAAAGCCGAACTGCTTAGTTGACAAGTATCAAACGATACTGATACATTAATGTTAGTAACATTTGATGCATCTTGCAAAGTATAACAACTGCCAAACAATCCAAGAGTATATGTAGAATTAGTAAGATCCATTGTAGGTGCTGTTACTAGACTTATGCAAGTACTTGCAAAACTATCAAAATTAGTTCCTTGACTAAAGTTATAATTAGGTATATATTCTAAACTATAGCAACTTTCAAACATATAACCAAAAATTGTAACATTAGAAGTATCAACAAATTCCGGTGCTCTTTTTAATTTATAGCAATGCCTAAACATACTGCCAAAACTTGTACATGATCCAGTATCATATATTGGTACACTTACTAGGGTACGGCATTCATAAAACATACCACCCATCTCTGTAACTGAACTGGTATCAAAATAAGGTGCTGTTTTTAGACTATAACAATAGGCAAACATACTACCAATATTTGTTAACCCCGATGTATCACCAGTAAAGGTTACAGATTGTAATGCTGTACAACTTTGAAACATAGAGGCGGCGTAGGTCAATGCACTACTAACTGTTAATCTAACAGATACTAATGCCTGACAATCATTAAACATCATGTAA
>Ga0214919_10006867_pt1 | contig 15502 bp, 2 predicted proteins | sample LL1503_MetaG_FD_177994 | JGI IMG/M metagenome (GOLD analysis project Ga0214919, IMG submission 177994) | Freshwater microbial communities from Lake Lanier, Atlanta, Georgia, United States - LL-1503 | ecosystem: Environmental > Aquatic > Freshwater > Lake | place: USA: Georgia | collected 2015-03-15 | reverse complement strand
GGGGCGTGGGGGTGAGGCTCCTGGGGGGGGTGGCGATGTTGTGGATGAGCATGGTTCCAGCAACTTTGAGGGCGAATCCACAAGGGGAGGTGGTGGTGGGGGGGGCGGCGGGGTTTAGTCGGCCGGATGCGGCGACGTTGATTGTGAAACAGCAGACGGACCGAGCGGTGATTAATTGGAATAGTTTCTCAATCGCGAACGGGGAGCTGACAAAGTTTGTTCAGCCAAACTCGAGCTCGGCGGTGTTGAACCGGGTTGTTACGGCCAATCCTTCGCAGATTTACGGAACGTTGCAAGGGAATGGGCAGGTTTTCTTGATTAATCCAGGCGGGGTTCTGGTAGGTGCAGGAGGGCAGGTGAATACAGCTTCTTTTATGGCGAGCACGCGGGACGTCAGTACGGAGGACTTTATGAAGGCGGGAACGATGAACTTTACCGGCAATTCAGATGCATCGGTGGTTAACAAAGGTCAGATTGAGGCGAGCACGGGAGATGTATTTTTAGTCGCACAGGAGGTGAAGAATGAGGGGCAGATTATGGCGAAAGATGGGACGGTGGGTTTGGTGAGTGGAACTTCAGTGACTTTGGAAACGGTCGGACCAGGGCGTCACTACAAAGTGCGGCTGATGGATGTGGAAAAACCCTCTGATTCTTCCCGAACCTCCGAGGCGGTTGCCGAGATTGTAAATGAGGGGGTGATTGATGCAGCGAATGCGGAGTTGGAGGCGACGGGCAATTATCTGTCTTTGGCGATTAAGAACACCGGAACGATAAGGGCGACTGGGTTGGTGCAGAATGCGGACGGAAGTGTGACTCTGACGGGAGGGGAGGGCGATGTTTTGAATACAGGGGTAGTGGCGGCATTGCAGAAAAGTGTGAATGGGTTGGAGCAGGGCGGAATGATTGATATTTCTGGGCGGAACATCACGGCAGAAGCTGGATCATTGATCACGGCATCGGGTCAAGATGGCGGGGGTAACATTAAAATCCATTCGAAGGATACAACGCTGTTGGCGGGACGAGTGGAGGCAGCTGGATACTCCGCAAAATCTAAAGGGGGGAGGGTCGAGACTTTGGGTACGCGGGTAGGGTTGCGCTCAGGTGAGATTAATGTGGATGGGGGTGCAAAGGGAGGAACGGTTTTGGTGGGAGGGGATTATTTGGGAAGCAATCGTGATGTTCCCAATGCGAAGGCGGTGGTGATGTTGCCTGATGCTAAGATCTCGGCCGATGCGAGAGAGAATGGGGATGGGGGGAAGGTGATTCTCTGGTCGGATGAGTACACGGGGTTCTTTGGGAGGATTACTGCCTTGGGAGGGGCGGAGGGTGGCAACGGAGGTTTTATAGAAACTTCATCCAAAAATAATCTGCAGGCCTTTGGGGAGGCACAGGCATTCGCTCCCAAGGGAATGTCCGGTGAGTGGCTGCTTGATCCTTCGGACGTCATCGTGGGAACCACGGCTACCAGCGGAGGAAGTTTCTCGGGAGGAAACCCAACCATCTTTACTCCGACTGTGGATACTACGGCGTATGTCCTGAACACTCAGGTCAATAATGCCCTCAATCTGGGCACTAGTGTGACGATCACCACTGGGTGCGGCACCATCACCATCGATGCGCCCATCTCCAAAACCTATGGAGGTAATGCTACCCTGACCCTGGACAGTGACAGCGGCATCGTCATCAATGCCGACATTACCTCTGTTTCGAATAGTCTCTTTATGAACTTCCAGGCGGACAGCAATGCGGATGGTTTCGGATCCTTCACTTTGGCAACGGCGGCCAACCTTTTTAGCAACGGTGGAAATATCACCGTTACCGCGGCGGATGTGGATATTCAAGGCACGATGAATACCTTGAAGGTTATTCAGGCTCCGGTGACGGTGAATAACGGTGGCAGCTATACCGTGGCAACTGTTCCCACGGTGTCCATAGGAACTGGCACCGTTGCTCAGGGCGGAGTGGCCGCTTCTGCGATTGCAGTGATGGGATTAAATAGTGCTGCGAAGACAAGTTCCGGTTCGGGCTATACGAGCGTGCCCACCGTGAGGATCATCGGGGGGGGTGGACAAAATGCAGTCTTAACGCCCGTGATGGGAGTGCCGACAGGTACTAGTGCAGCAACTATCGTGGCAGCTGGCTCTGGATATGTGGTGGGCAATACAGTTAACATTGCTGGTGGTGGAGGAATCGGGGCTACTGGAACCGTAACGGCTGTAAATGGGACCGGAGGGATCACGGGAATCAATATCGCGGCTTCTGGTTCAAATTATACCTTTCTCCCCTCCGCCAACGTGACCTCGGCAGTTGGCACGGGAGCTTGCATTGAAATCAACCAGCTGTATGTGGTCAGCATCGGTGTGACCAATCCTGGAACCGGCTACACCAGCTCTATGACGCTTGAGATCAACGGAGCGGGTGGCACTGGGGCGACTGCTCAGGTGAGCACCGTGAAGGTGGTCAACTTGGCGTTTGATGGAACATCGCCTAACCCTGATGTGGCGTCCCCCAGCTACGGGGTTGGGTATGCTGCCGGACAAACCTTGACGACAACGCCAACCGAAATTGTCTTTACGGGCACTGGTGCGGGCGGGGACGTTAACATCGGACCGATGGTGAATGTCGCTGGAGATATTGTGCTAAAGCCCTCCTTGAATGCGACCACGGTGGGCGTTGGCACTGGTGCCGGTGTGTTTAATGTTTCCAACACGGAGCTTGGACGGCTCAGCGTCACCGGCTCGATCCTACCTGGTACGGTCACGGTAGGGAGTCGTGCGGCGGGCGCCCTGCAGGCTGGTGGCATCACTTTCGGAAACCAAAATCTGACTCTTTCTACTGGTGCAGGCCTAACAGGGGTAGTTGCTGAGGGAGCGGGAAATAACCTTACCCTGACCGGTCTGCTGACACTGGATGCGGCAGGCTCGATTGGAAATAACACCGGTGCGGGAAACGGTCTGCAAGTAAGCGCCCCTCGGTTGGCGGTGGCCACGGAGGGTAACTTTTTTAATCTCTATAATAGCGCGACCCTGACCCAGTTTCACCTCATCACAGACGGGACGGTGGCTAGTCAACGAATCGTCGACAGCCAAGCCGGGACTTCCAATCTAAATTGGTTTGTCACCGAGGCAGGTGGTGCCACCACAATCTCTGGGATCACCGTGCTGAACAATTCAGTGGATATTCGTTACGAAAACTCTATTGGCGGCATAACTGTGCAAGGAGGCGGGGTTAGTAGTGTGTTAATTGATGCGGTTAATGTGGCGGCCACCGGAATTACTTTTACAGCTCCAGACATTGCTGGGGGCGTTCAGGCCACAGCTACCATCGCCGCGGGTGTGGTCACCATTACTAATCCCGGGTCTGGATATTCGATTGCCCCCATCGTTACGCTGACCGGGGGTGCTACACTTCAAAACTTTGCCGGGCTGGGCACCTTAAACGTGCAGCCGGCCAACAATGGGCTTCCTGCCGACTTCCGAGATTTTTTATTGGCAGCGCCCCTGGGTAACATTGCCACTGCTGTCCCAATCTTTTCGGGGGGGGGGAACCTTACTCTGCAGGCAGCAGATATCTTTCTCCCCGCATTTGGCCGTGCTTCATTAACGTTGACAGACGTTCCTGGTGTTGAATTAGCCACGGTGGCCTACGCAAATCTGGGGGTGCTAAATACTTTTGAGTCTGCAAACGCGCTTCAGCGATCGGGCACTATTACTTATCTAGGTAGCTCTTTTGGCCAAAGGCTTGTTTTGCAGCCCAATCAGGCAGGCGCAGGGAGTATTTTTGGCGCCGGAGGTGTTTTATCGATTGAGGCTACATCCCCTTCGGCAGAGGGGCGTAAAATTGATCTTTCTCCAGCGGGCGGATTCGCCAACACCATGAATATTAGTGTGAGGGAAACTCAACTACTTGAGGCGCCGGGCATCCGGATCGGGGGACAGCAAACGGCCGATATCCTTTTGCAAACGATGGATACGCCTTTAATCTTTCAACAGGGAACGACGACCCGCGTGACTGGGTCGCCCCCCAGCAACGCAACTTATACATATGATCCGCGATACTTTGAAAATCCCTTTTTCAATGCTACCCGTCTCAACGCCGAACCCTTAAATGTAGATAATACCAGCGGAAATCCGCATGTATTGGGAGGCACCGTGGCTTTGGTGAGTGCACTTGGTGCTGCCCGTAATGTTCAGGGTGGCGACGTAAACGTCGACGCTTTGACCATGACTGGAATTGACGAGGTTTTTTTTGACGCGCGATCGCAAAACGGCAACTACGCCGCTTTAACCTTAACCACTGCAAATGGATCTATTATCGGGGCGATTAGCGGACGCGTAGGAAGAACCCTCCAAGACGGCACGGCCGTCGGCAATGGGGGCGATCTGACATTTAACCTCAATCCAACTACGCGTTGGGTCAACGATGGTCGATTGCCAAACAATGGCACGGCGTTTGGTGTGCCTAGCAATTATACGGTAAATCAGGAGGCGACTGCCGGTGCCTCCTTAGTAGGTGGGCAGCTTTCCTCCATTACTCTCAATAACCCCGGAATGCTTTATCGATATGAGCCCGTGGTATCGATCACGGGGGGTGGAGTTCAAGAAGCAAGCTTGCGTGCAGTATTAGACGGGACGGGAGTGGGCCTGATCGCGCCTCAGGTTAGGGGTGTTGGTTACACACCCTCTGTCCTCAATCCTACCACCGGTCTGACGACTGGACCGGATGTTTCGATTATCGGGAGCGGATCGGGAGCACTGGTGGGAAACGGAGGTAAAGCCTTTATTTCCGACAATGGGTACATCAGTCCTTTTAGTGTGGTGAATGGAGGTAGTGGATATGATCCCGCTGCCCCGCCCCAAGTGATTGTATCCGGGGGTGGTAGCGGGGTAACACGCCCTGCTGTTCTTAGGACTGAAGTAAATTCGGCTGGACAAGTCACGGAGCTTATCGTGGTTGATCCTGGGGCAGGATATGACAATAGTTCCATCTCGATCTTGATTCAGGCGCCGTCGCGGGGTGGTACCCGAGCGCAGGGAATTTTGGATAATGATTTTCGCCCCACGAGCTTCGGGAACAGCCTGAACCCAATCTATGTAAGCAATGCTGGCACCGGCTATACTGTGGAGCCCTCTGTGGCAATTACGGGGGGAGGCGTGCGGCAGGCGCAAGCTAAGGCGGTTCTGCAAGTTGCTCCCGATGCAAACACTTTTGGTCAGCTGGCGGGCTTTATCATCACAGATGCGGGACTAGGTTATAGCAGTGCCCCGACCATAACGATCGGCTCTGGACAGGCATTTGGCAATTTTGGTGAGTATGGGGTCAGCACCGAAACGATTGACCGCAATGTTGGATCCGGAAACATCAGCATCAGCAATGGGCCTAATACTGTCGTCGGAGGCCTCACGCTAAATGCCCCTGTCAGGACCGGTGATGCTTTAGGCGTTTCCGGAGGAGATGCGATTACAGGCTCTATACTATTAGATATCTATGTAGACCTTTCGGCCAATAGCAATAACACCCTGGCGGCCTTCGCTCCCGATCCCGGAGGGGCTCGGGGGATTGTCATCACTGGAGATGCCAGTGTGATTCCTGGGACTTCTGGAGTTGGAAATGCGCGGTCTGGAAGTGTGACCATTGTGGCCCGGTCCATCAGTAACGACGCGACGAGCACTTTGGCGATCTTATCGGGCTCGACTGGATTGCCGATTCAGATTGGCACGGCCGCGGGGGGAGTTTCCAATATTTCGGGAAATTTAAACGCGAGCCTACAGCTTCGTGACTCCACTAATATCGAGGTCGGGGATCTGCAAATTTATGCGCCTGCGCCTGGGCAGGTACAGCTGGCACTTGGCAATGTCCCGCTAGATCCCAACCATCCCTTGGGATATCCGCGAACAAGCAATGACCTAGCTCTTTCTGGACTGACAACTCCTCAGACCAGCACCGATGCCGGGGGCAACACGCGACCGGATGAATCGCTGGTTTCCGTGGAGGTGGGTGCGGTGGAGGGCAAGCTGACCCTTTTGCGAAGATCTGATAGTCAGGCCACGGCCACGGTGGTGAACGGACGTGTTACCTTGGTCACACCTGATCAAGGCGGGCAACTTTACACTGGCGCGCCCACCGTCACCTTTACGGGGGGTGGCATCGTTCCGGCGGTGGCATCCGCATTTGTAAATCAGGGCACCCTGACGGCTCCGAATGGTTCCAATACAATTTCTGTGGGCAACGGATTGGACATTCCTGGGGAAGGTTATTACACCGTGCCCACGGTGTCGTTTACAGGTGGAGGGGGAAGTGGAGCTAAGGGTGTGGCAGTCATTGATACCAGTGGGCACATTACAGCGATTCGAATCACCGATGCGGGTTATGGATATACCACTCTTCCGAGTGTTGTTATTTCAAGCCCATCTGGGACACAGGCAGAGGCTAGCGCCACGGTGGTGAACGGGACCATCCAGAACACAACCTTAACGGTTGCCAATGGTGGTATCACTAATGCTGGAATTGGGTATACGACCGCGCCGCAAGTGGTAGTGACTGGCGGGCAGTATGGGACAGCCACAGCGACTGCTACGGTGAGTTCAACCACTTCGCTCGCAACCATCACGATTACGCTTAACGGGGATATTTTCCCTGGGGGAACAGCCACGGTAACGATTGCCGAACCTGCTGGTGTAGCTACAGCCACTGCGACACTCGAAAACGGATTGATCTCCAGCTTTACCATCACTAGTCCAGGCGGGGGTTATACCTCTCCTCCGACGGTTCTGCTTTCTACAGGGACGAGCAATAATCCCTACGCACTGACATCGGATCGGGTTGGGTTTATCGCGGACCGACTGCAGGTTTTTGATGCAACCACACCCTCCAATATTCTAATTGAAGCTGGATTGGCTGCTATTGCTCCTTGGACAAACCAACGCCCCGTGAATATGGGAACGATTGTTGCCGGGGCCAGCTCCTATACCCAATCGGACTTACAGAGGTTTCTCGTGAACGATTTGGTTGTGGGCAGACGAAATTCAAGTCATATCGGTGTTGGAGCAGGCGAGTTTACGATATCATCGGCTTTTCTGCAGGAACAGTTGAGAGTCGCCAACGGCATCTTCTTGGCTGGCACACGGGGAATGGCGGATCTCGGTGGATCCACTGGCATTTCCTTCGATGCGGCATCGATCAATGTTGGATCTACCGTCAACCTCACGGGATCCGGCAATAAAATACACTATCTCGCAGGAATCATTCAGGGCCCCTTCGATGAGCTCACCTATTCGAAGTCCTTCACCCTGTCCAGCGGGCTTCGTGTTTTAGGCACCAGCTCGCAAGCTTTAACAGTAGGAGAGGTTTACGGAAACCCTGCCTATTTCACCGGACAACGATTTAATCAGGGGATCACGACTCAAAATGGAGATGTGAACCTATTTGTCGACCTTCTTGAGCAAACCCGTCTGGTTGGTTTCATCGATACCACTGCAGGGGGCAAGTATCCCGTAGGAAATGTAGAGTCCGCAATCACGGCGGATCGTGCGACTGTCACTCTGGCACCACTTACCTCGGCTCGACCGATCTCAATTTATTACAATAGTCCTGGTAGTGGATTAGCGCTCCGAATCAGCAACCCGAACGCACTTGGAATGGAGCAGGTAAAAGCTGCTACGATTAAAATTGGTTCAGCAACCTCGGGCACTATCACACTCAATTCCGATTTTGGTTTTAATTATCTGCAGTATCCCGATGCGCCTAGAACATTGATTCTTACGACGGCGGGTGGCATTACCTTGGGCTTATCCCAGATTCCGCCTTCGCCTACCCCGCAACCTTCCATCAGTCGTATTCTCGTGCCGGGCCTGAGTTTGGATTCAGCTGGCACGGTTAGTCTTGGTACTGGAGCCAACCAAGTTTCCTTTTTCGCTGCCCGCATGACCCAAGCTGGCCAAAATCTTAATTTTGCCTCCGCCGCCAATGAGCTCACGGTGGCTGACTTTACCACGCAGGGTGGCGTGCGGGGAATTGTGACCTCAGGTGGGGATGTCACGCTGAGTGCTGCAAGAATCAATCTGCCTTCATTGCCGACGACGGGGGGAGCCTCCATCCAAGCCGTGGGTCAAAGGGTGACTTTGCAGCCATACAGTGCGGCAACCGCCATTAACCTTGGGACGAAAGGGAGTACCGGATTTGCCCTGACCAATGAGGAGATGAACAACATTACTAGTTCTATACTCCAAATTGGAAATGCCACGGCGGGCGGTATCACAGTGTCCACGCCGATATCCCTCGCCCAAACCGGTTCTACTGCCATCACCACTGCGCTGAGCCTCCTATCTTCATCTGGCATTACAGATGTCGGCGGGGTTTCTGGCATTAATTATAGTGGAGGGCTCCGGTTGTCTTCGGTTGGAACCATCAGCTTTACAGGAACGGGAAATGATTTTGGAACGGTAGCGGCCAACTCCAGCGGGAACCCCATCACACTTAGTTCAGGAGCTTTCTCCATTGGGACGGTTGATTCTTTGATCGGAATCACAGGAGCAGGTAGTCGGGTCATCCTCCAGTCCAATGTGGCGGGGACGGCGATTAATCTGGGCACACAGTCAGGTTGGAGCTTTACGGATTCTGAATTGGATCTGGTGACGGCCTCGATTCTGCAAATTGGCCGGAGCAACGCCGGTCAAATTACCGTCAGTGCAGCGATGACCCTTCCGTCGACCGTGCCAATCCTTGATTTGGAAACGGCAGCTGGGGTGGCTGATGTTGGCGGTATCTCTGGACTCTCGGTTACCTCCCTGGCTATTCGGGCTGGGACGGGTGCGGTTTCGTTGGATGGCACCGGAAACAATGTTTCTAATCTGGCTGGGTTCGTTACAGGTGCATTCTCTTTTACTGACAACGTGGCTAGTGCGGCGGCTCCGTTAAATATTACGACGGTGGATAGCTTGAGCGGAATTAACACTTTGGCAGGGAACGGCGCTATCACCCTGACGGCGGATGACATGAATATTGTTCAAGCCGTGACAGCGGGGACGGGTGTCATCACGTTGCAGCCTTTGACTCTGAGCACAAACATTAGCTTGAACGACCCGACCGCAAGTCTGGCTCTGAGCACAGCGGAGCTCCAGATTCTGAGTTCAAGCTCAACGCTGGTCATTGGCAATGCGAGTGGCACCGGAACGATTTCCATCGGCGGTAGTGGGAGTATTAATCTGAGCGGGGAGTCTTACAGTTTCACCCTCAGGGGTTCCTCTAGCCCGGTTATTTTCAACGGCGGCGTGACCCTTGCCACGGGCAAGTTATTCAACGTGGCGGTGGGCACGGGAGCGGTCACAAGCCCGTTCGCGGGCACGGACGTGACGATTGGCGGGGCAGGCGTGATTCAATTCGGCTCCGCTGGATCAGTCGGTACCGTAGCGAATCCTTTGACGAGTCTGGTTGCCTCTCTTGGGGCCAGTAGTGTTGTCGGTCAAATCAATCTGGTGAATGCGCAAACTCTGGGAATCACGGGAAATATCTCTTCTACTGCTGGCGCGATTTATCTGAGTAGTTCGACGGGTGGCCTGAGCAATGCGGGTGGATCCATTTCAGCCTCTGGAACTGTAACACTGGAGGGAGATACTTTGACTCTCTCTAATCCGGTCACTGGAACTGGTGGTATTTACCTCCAGCCTTTTACGGCTTCCCGGGCGATCAATGTCTTTACCTCAGGGGCCGGTGGATTTGAGGTTACCTCAGCGTCGTTTGGACAGTTGGCAGGAACAAGTGCCGTGGTGATAGGAAGAAGTGTCTCCAACCCTTTCGGCATCAGCAACAGCTCAGGAAACGTCACGGTGGGAGGGTTGAATCCATTGAGTCGGGACCTGACGGTTCAGTCCCCGGCTTTGGCTTTAGGGGGAACCTTTGATGTGACGGGCGCCATCAATGGATCTATTTATGGTGCCGATCTAGTCCTGAACGCTGGCTCGGGTGTATTGACCTCAAATTTCACCATCAATCTGGGCGCAGGTAGCGCAAGCTTGATCGGTCAATCCATCGACCTGAACGCGCTGCTAACAGCAAACGGTGGGGTAAGCTTTGCCAACGGAGTCGCGGGTGATGTTTATTTCGCAACAGCGGGGGCTGGTCCGACTGATCTGAATATCGGTGCTGGGACTTTGGCTAATATCAGCACCACACGCTCGGTGGGTTTTGGTCGGCTCACCAACCCTGATGGCACCGACAGTGCCAGTAGCGTTTATGTCGGTGCCGTCAACATTGGTTCCGCAGGGTTCCCTTTTGGAGGACTGACCCTTTTGGCAGGCTCGGCAGGTTCGGTGGAGCTACGGGGAGACATCACTTCGCAAAGCAAACCGATCTATATTGATGGACCTGTTGTGCTCGTCGGGAATCGGCAGATCGCGATGAACAACACCGTAACGACCGGTGCGAATTTGACCCTTCTGAATGGTATCCGTGGGACTCCAACCTCGGCCGATCTGACGATCACCATGGGAACGGGAGCCAACACGCTGACCTTGGCCGGGGGGCGAAACACCGACCGGATGGGCACCTTGAGCATCACCTTGGGTGGTGCGGGCTTGGTTTTGGGTGCTGTCGACGGAGTCACGCCGGAGCCTTATAACGCTAGCCAAATTTATCCCAATGGAGTGTCCCCAACCCGAGGATTGGACCTTGGCTTCACCGAAAGTTTCACGATGCCCGCTGGGGCCACCATGGTGGGTGGGGCGATCTCCCTTTTGGTTGATGGAGCGGGCAATAGTTTGAGTACCACCGCAGGTCCTTTGGTGGGGAATCAAGCGCTTTCCCTGACAACTACCGGACTGAATGGAGTGATTTCCACGGGAGCGATTACTGCCACTTCCGTGACCCTAACCGCGGATGTTTTGAATCCAGGATCCACGGTGCTGGCCACAACGGGTGATGTTCAGTGGAGCAAGTCGACCCGGACGCAAACTATCACCCTTGGTGCAGGCGGAGATTTGAGCCAAGCCCAAGTCCTTCTTCTGCAGGCACCACAAGGAGAGGTGATTTTCGGAGACAATACTCCCGTCACGGGAACGACAGCAGGTATCACCGTCAACGGGCCCTTGAATCTTTCTTCTAGCGCTACCCGGTCCTATGCATTGGAAACCTTGGGAACTCTTGGAGGCGTGACCTTTGCAGGGACGGCGCCGGTCTTTACACTGCCATCCTCCGGATCCCTCCGGATCGCGGCCGGAGTAGGCCAAATCACAGGACCTTCCGGGGTGGCTTTGACTGGCAGCGGGGCCACCTTATCGATTGATTCCGCCTCACTGGTCAACCTGCGAACGGATGTTGGAATCTACGGTCCTGTTCTCACTGCGAATGGTCCGGTCACCTTGGTTAACGCCGGTTCCGTCACTCTTGGGGGGACTTTTGATACGGGTATTGGCAATATTTCCATCCGAACCCTTTCTGGAAATCTTACCTTGGCCACCAGCGTGGCGGGGGGAACGATTCAGTTGGGGGGTGCTCAGAATTTCATCAACCAAGCCGGCTCCAATCCATTTACCAACCGCAACGGTGGAAGATCCTTGGTCTACTCTGCTGGGCAGCGTTTTGATACCCCGTACAACTTTGCTGGGTTAAACGGGTTTGGGGTGGCATTTGGTCAGCCTTATGGATCAATGCCGAGTTCGGGGAATTATCTCGTGTATTCGAGCTATGCTGATGTGGGTCTTGATAATGGGTGGCAGTATGGGTCTTTCTTTGCGGGGAATTCGGTTTCGGCTCTGATGCCATATGGACTGTTCCAGGACGTGAACAGTTTGTACCTGCCGAACGCCCGATTGTTTAATCTAGAATATATGCTGTATCCGGATCGGGTGGAGCCTGAGACGAGGACGTTGCCTGCGGCCATGTTGGGCAATCTGGAGGAGCAGTTGGGTCGGCCGCCGACTATGATGGAAATTCAGCAGCGTGAGGTTGCGATTCGAGAAGCCGCAATGGCAAAGAAGGGGGCGATCATGGAGAGGTCTAGTTTTGACCCTGCGATCACGGAGAAGGACGAGGAGGAGCGGGCGGCAGTGGAGAGGGTGGAAAATTCTGATGGGGGAGTGCCGCAGGCGAAAGTCGAGCGGATAGAGCCGATCAGCGATGGAGCGAAACCGATGGCTCGCTTGCCGGTGAGTGCGCCTCAGGCGGGAAAGTCAGCGCCCGTCAAGCAGGGTTCGACTGGGCCGATTTTGCGTTCGGGTCCGATGCGGTCGGTTGCTGCGCTTCGTCCTGCGGAGCCCGCAGAGGGTGCCAGTGCAGGGAGGACAGCGACACAAGCGGTGCATTTGGATGTGAAGAGTGTGATCGAGCAGGAGCGGGCGAGTGCGGAAGTGGGAATTGCCCCGCCGATTGCAGCGGGAAGATGAGGATACGCCCCGACCTTAGTCGGGGCTAGGATGACCAGGGATGGTCATCCGTACCTCGGATGAGCTGAGAGTTTAAAGAGGAAAGCTTGGTACGGACGAGCATCCTGCTCGTCCTAAGATGACCGAGACGGTCATCCGTACCTCAGAAGAAGCTGACAGGGTTAAAGTGGGAAGCTTGGTACGGACGAGCGTCTCGCTCGTCCTAGGATGACCAGGGATGGTCATCCGTACCTTCGGAAGAGCTGGGAGTTTAAAGTGGAGAGCTTGATATTTCTGGAGACCAGCGATAGGGCCAATCCTTCGGGTTTATAACAAAGCCAGAACGGACTGGATTCATCTCAATATAGTTCCATTTTTCGTCTAGCGATTCCGATCGGCTGATTCGATGATCAAAGAATCCACGATGCCAACGGATGTCTAGGTTCCTTGCCGAGTATCCTTTCCAGGAGCCGATGACTTGGGTCAGCTTTTTTCTTTCCGGAACTTGTATCAAGGCGTGTAAATGATCCGGCATGAGAAGAATCAGGGAGCAGTGCCAGCAATGAGTGAGGTGGTAATTTTCTGCGCTTTGCAGGATGAGCCGGGCTGTCGTGGTATGACAAAGTTGGTTTTGATTGCGTGGGCGGGTGCATATTGTGATGAAGAATTCGGGGTGACCGACCCAGTCGGGAGTGTGGTGCTGAAGCCATACACGCATAATAGATATAACTGCAGTATCCGGAAAAAGTTGTGCGCGATGATTGAAGTATAAGTGAAGCGAATGATACGCCCCGACCTTAGTCGGGGCTAGGATGACCGGGGACGGTCATCCGTACCTCGGAAGGGCTTGGAGTTTAGAGCGGGGAGCTTGGTACGGACGAGCGTCTCGCTCGTCCTAGGATGACCAGGGATGGTCATCCGTACCTCGGAGGGCTTAAAGTTAAAAGTGGGGAGTTTGGTACGGACGAGCGTCCGGCTCGTCCTAGGATGACCAAGGATGGTCATCCGTACCTTCGGAGGGCTTGGAGTTTTAGAGTGGGGAGCTTGGTACGGACGAGCATCCTGCTCGTCCTAGGATGACCAGGGATGGTCATCCGTACCTCGGAGGGCTTAAAGTTAAAAGTGGGGAGTTTGGTACCTCCGGAAGTGAGTCCTAGGATGACCAAGGACGGTCATCCGTACCTTTGTATCTAAGAATCTGCTGGCAGTTCTTGGGGATTTCTCGACAAGTTGTTGTAGGGGAGGGGTTGGAAACCTTGAGGGAGTTCGTGGAGGGTCGAGTCTCATAGGGAATGAGAAGGGCATGGTGTGTAATTTTATTGTGTGGGTGGGGTGTGCCCACACTCTTTTCACAAATTGAGGAGGGCCCAATTCCTTTGGAGCCTTATCCCACACGAAGTACAGGACCGAGCGTAGAGTTTGGACAGGCCTATCAGAGTGTCGGTCCTAATATGCCTGCGCCACAGATTGGAGTGCTGAAAGTTGCGCCGAAAATGGAGATGGAAAAAGAGAAGGGACGGGAGTCGATCGTGACGGCTGAGGTGAAAGCGTTAGTTTTCTTAGATAAAGAGGACCAAGTAAAAGCGGACGGAATTCCTGGGCTGAGTGGGGTTGTGACAAGCTTGAGTCAATTACAAGACACGGACTTTCAGGAAAAGGTATCTGTCTACATAGGAAAACCGGCGACGATGTCGACGCTGAATAAATTATGTCGTGATGTAATTGAGTACTATCGGAAACAGGGGTTTCCGGTGGTCAATGTGGTGGTGCCAAGGCAGACGGTGAAGGATGGGGTGGTTCAATTTATAGTGATTGAAGCGCGGCTTGGAAAAATGATTGTTGAGGGGGCGAAGTGGTTTAATCCAGACAAGCTCAAGAATGAAGTAAGTTTGCGGGAGGGAGATAAGGTGGATGGGGACCAGCTTCAAGAGGATATTCGGTGGTTAAACACGAATCCATTTCGGCAGGTGGATCTTGCTTTTCAACCTGGGGAACAACCTGGCACGACGGATCTGATTTTAGAAGTGAATGATAGAATGCCACTGAGAGTATTTTTCACCTACGATAACTACGGCATTGACCTCACGGGAAAAGATCGTCTTTCGACAGGATTTAATTTTGGGAATCTTTTCAATCTAGATCAGCAGGTAAACTTTCAGTACACCACAACAACGCAGAGCGTATTTAATAGTCTGAACGCCTATTCGGGAAGTTATATCATCCCGTTGCCTTGGCGGAACACTATCACGATGTTTGGCTCCTATTCTGGCGCCCAAGGAGACATCCCTGGAACTTCAGCGAGTCTAAAATCGAGCAGCTGGCAGGTCAGTGGGCGCTATAACGCTCCTTTGCCTTTAATTGATACCTTCTCGCATGAGTTGTATGGAGGATTTGATTTCAAGCAGGCGAGCAATAGTTTGCTCATCTTTAACACGACCTCGCCTGATGGGGGTGGCTTTGGCACGTATGATATTTTTCAGCTGACGGCGGGGTACAGTGCCTCTCTGCCCGATCCGATCGGAAGTACCAGCTTTGAGGTGGGCGGGTATTATAGTCCAGGCGGAGTGGGCTCACTGAATGATCAGCAGACATTTACTAATATCCGTCCCAACGCAGATCCTGATTATGGTTATGGCAATCTCTCTTTCACCAGAGGCTTTATTTTGCCGCTGAACTTTAGTATCACGGGCCAATTTAATGGTCAGATCACGACGAGCAATTTGATGCCGACGGAGCAGTTTGGTTTGGGTGGTTATAATACTGTGCGCGGTTATGATGAGCGCGTTTCGAACGGGGACAATGCGTGGGTGACAAATTTAGAGGTGCGGACCCCTCCAGGAAGTATTTTCAAGATCTTTGGGAATCAGGCGGTCGAGGATCGTATACAGTTTTTGGCGTTTTGGGATTATGGATTTGTGGGATTCAATAATGCTGAACCGGGCCAAAACTCTAGTTACCTAATGAGCGTGGGACCGGGGTTGAGATATAATATTGATCGATATGTGACTGTTCAACTCGACTGGGGTTTTCAGTTAATGCAGACGCCGCCGGGAAGCAAAGTTGGAAATCGGGCCGAGCTCAGCGCGACCGTTTCGTATTAAACCAAAAAATATTTTGTTCGTACCCATAGGGACGGACCTAGGGAC
>Ga0214919_10006862_pt1 | contig 15509 bp, 13 predicted proteins | sample LL1503_MetaG_FD_177994 | JGI IMG/M metagenome (GOLD analysis project Ga0214919, IMG submission 177994) | Freshwater microbial communities from Lake Lanier, Atlanta, Georgia, United States - LL-1503 | ecosystem: Environmental > Aquatic > Freshwater > Lake | place: USA: Georgia | collected... | reverse complement strand
TTCAATGTAGGAAAACCGATGCGCCGCCCGATTTGTTTGCCGGGAATAATGGAGCCCTCGGCTTCGTAGGGTCGCAGCAACATTTGATTGGCGAGTGAGATGGCGCCCGAGGTTAGTGCGGTGCGGATGCGCGAACTGCTCACGGGTTCGTTTTCTAAGATAACGGGATCAACGAAGTGAACTTTGACGCCAATGGCGGCCGCATCTCGGACGAGCGTTTGATTATTACCTGACCGATTTCGTCCGTACTGAAAATTGGCGCCGACGTGTAAGCTCTGTAAATTAGGAAAAGTTTTTTGTAACCACTTTGGGAAATCGCTCGCCTCCATGGCGGCGTGTTGCGCATCGAAGGCGTGGTGATGGATGAGTTGAGCGCCCGCCTCGGTGAGGCGTTCGTCTTTTTGGGCACGATTAAAAATCAATGGCACGGCGGACTGCGGTCGAAGGATGCGGCTGGGGTGCGGGTCAAATGTCATGACACCAACCTGGCCCTTGGTTTGTCGGGCTAAATCGCGTGCCGAATGCAACACTGCCCGGTGACCTAGGTGGACACCGTCAAAGGCGCCGATGGCTAAGTGTAGGGCAGGGGAACTCATCCTAAGGCAATGCTGGGTACGGCTTCATGCACAGGCACGAGGCATTCGATTAACTGCTGACGGCTCATGGCGCCGAGTTGTATGAGCGTGTGGGCCTTGTCGACATTCAGGCTGCCGGAGATCGTGCGACGAAGCATCGAAAGGTGTGCGCCAGGTCCGAGTTTATTTCCGAGGTCAAAGGCAATGGTGCGCACGTAGGTGCCCTTGGTGCACTGCACGCGAAATTGAATATTCGGTGAGGCCCAGTTTTCTAAATTAAAAAGGTTAATGCGAATGAAGCGCGGCTCACGTTCGATTTCGATGCCCTTGCGGGCAAGTTCGTAGAGTTTTTTACCGCCAACTTTTTTAGCGGAGTGCATGGGCGGCGTTTGGTATTGATCGCCGAGCATGGATTTAAGGATATCCTTAATTTGTTGCTCGCTGATTTCGGGGACGGGCTTTGTCTCGGTGACTTCGCCATCGGCGTCTTGACTATCGGTGGTCGTGCCGAGTGTGGCTTGTCCGATGTACTCTTTCTCTTGCGACATTAAGTACTGCGATGCCTTGGTTGCCTTACCGACGAGAATGATGAGCAGGCCAGTTGCCATGGGGTCGAGCGTGCCAGCGTGACCGACGCGGCGAGTGCCGTAAAGGCGACGGATTTTATCGACCACGTCGTGCGACGTGATGCCTTGGGGTTTATCGACTAATAAAATGCCCTCGGGCTCGGAGAGTGGCTCGCTCATTGGGCGGAATACTCGCGGTAATGGGCAGCGACAATTTGCAGAATTTTTTCGCGATCAGTTTTCAAAGTACAACCCAACATATTAAATCCCGCCGCCAACATGTGTCCGCCGCCATTTAATTTTCCTGCCAGTAAATCGAGACGGAGCTTGGGGTCGCGTCCGCGTAGGCTACCGCGAATGCCATCTTTGCCTTCTTCCATCAGTACGGCGATTTCTACGCCCGAAACTGAGCGAGGGAATTCCACTAGGCCTTCTTTATCTTCTTTGGTGGTTTGGGTTTCGGCGTAATCCGTTTGGGTGATTTCACCGGAACAAATTTTTCCGTCTTCATGGAATTGAAGCGTGTTCAAGAAGCGCTTGGTGAGGTCGAGTTTACCTCGACTCTCCTGTTCGAAGATGAGGAAGTTGGCTTCGGCGGGCTTGGCGCCACGCTTAATTAATTCGGCGGCGATTTCAAAAACCGAAGCTGTGGCGCTAGAGTAACTGAAACGTCCCGTGTCGGTCACGATGCCGAGGTGGAGGCACTTGGCGGTTAAGGCGTCGACTGGCAGTCCGTATTGCAAAGCGCCTTGAGCGAGAATGTGACACGTCGCCGCGGCTTCTTTGACGATGATATTAATTTTTGCGTAGCCGGGGTTAGAGGCGTGGTGGTCGATATTCGCTAAAAGTGGGCTAGAAAACTTAGCGAGTAATTCCGTCCCAATTCGGGACGCATCGGCACAGTCCACGGAGATCGCCTCGCGGCTGGCATCTATGACGTAATTATCTCCGGTGATGAAAGTGACGCCCTCGGTGTACGAAATCATGTTCGGGGGCACGCGGTCGCGGTTGACGCAAATGGCGTCGACCCCGCTGGCGAGCAGCATGCGGCAGAGGGCAGTTTGGGAGCCAATACAGTCACCATCTGGACGCATATGGCCCAATACGGCTACTTTCCGACCCCGGAGGCTCTGGACGAGCTCCTTGAGTGCGGGACCGGCGGCTTGCATGTTTATTCCCATAATCTTGCTAAAAGAAACAACCCCGAACGCGGGCTGGCAAAGGCAAAAGGCGGGTTATTTACAAAGAGCGGGGAACGCTTGAAGGGTTTGGGGCTCTGGGCATACTAACTGCTAAATAGTCCCCAAACACACCCACCCAAAATTCATGGATAAGGACAAAAACAATAATTTCACGCCCCGCGCCCGTAAGGTCGTTGAGCTCGCCCGAGCCGAAGCTCGTCGCTTTAACCACAATTACGTGGGGACGGAGCACATCTTGCTTGGGCTGATCAAGCTCGGGGAGGGTGTGGCCGTGAATGTCTTGGGTCGCATGGGGCTCGACTTAAAAACTGTCCGTGCGGCGGTTGAGAAGCAAGTGGGTCCCGGACCCGAAGAAGCCAAGGTGCCTGATTCCATTCCGCTGACACCTCGCGTGCAGAAGGTGATGGCTCACGCTGTGACTGAAGCGCGCAGCTTGGGTCACGCGTATGTGGGTACTGAACATATTTTATTGGGCCTCCTAAAGGAAGGCGAAGGCGTCGCAGCGCGCGTGTTGCAAAACTTAGACGTCGACCTCGAGCGTTGTCGTAAAGAAATTTTGGCGGACATCGATCCAGCGGCCAGTGCCGAGAGCGAAAGCAAAGCTTCGGGCGATGAACCCACGGCGAATAGCGAAGAAGGCAATAGTGACGACGCGCCTCCTCCCTCGCGTAAATCCGAAGAAAGCAGCCGCCCCGGTCGCGGCGAGCGCTTGTCCTTACTCAAAACTTTCGGACGTGATTTAACCGAGTTAGCCAAGGCGGGCGAATTGGATCCCGTCATCGGACGCAAAGAAGAAATCCGCCGCGTGGTTCAGATTTTATGCCGACGCACCAAGAATAACCCCGTCCTCATTGGTGAAGCGGGTGTGGGTAAGACTGCGATTGTGGAAGGCCTGGCACAGGAAATCGCTTCGGGTATCGTCCCCGAAATTTTATTGGACCGCAAAGTAATCACTTTGGATTTGGCCCTCATGGTCGCTGGTACGAAATACCGCGGTCAGTTTGAAGAACGCATTAAGGGTATCATGGATGAGATTAAGCGCGCCAAGAACGTCATCCTCTTCATCGATGAAATGCATACCATTGTCGGTGCTGGTGCAGCCGAAGGTGCGATGGACGCTTCAAATATTTTAAAGCCTGCACTCTCGCGCGGCGAAATTCAATGTATCGGTGCGACTACTCTGTCGGAGTACCGTAAGCACATTGAAAAAGACGCGGCCTTGGAGCGTCGTTTCCAATCGGTTAAAATCGAAGACCCATCGCCCGAAGATGCCATTTTAATTCTGCGCGGTATTCGTCATAAGTATGAAGACCACCACAAGTGTGAATACACTGATGCCGCCATTGAAGCCGCTGTGCGCTTGTCGCACCGCTACATTACCGCGCGTCACTTACCCGATAAGGCCATCGATGTGATGGATGAAGCGGGTGCCCGTGCCCGTATTCGTTCGCTCAACTTGCCTCCTGAGCTCGATAAAGCGCAGGCGGACATTGATGCCGTGGTTCTGCAAAAAGAAGAGGCCTCGCGTCACCAAAAGTTTGAAGAAGCCGCTAACCTTCGCGACCAAGAGAAGAAAATGCGGGCGAAGCGCGAGAAGTTGCTCGAAGAGTGGCGTAAGAAACGCGACGAAAAGAAGATCGTCGTCGGCGAAGAAGAGATGCTGCACATCGTGGCAGATTGGACCGGCGTGCCTTTGAATCGGATGGAGAAGAAGGAAACCCAGAAACTTCTGGATCTCGAAAAAGACCTGCAGGGCAGCGTCATCGGACAGGAACGCGCCTGCGAAGTTGTGGCCCGCGCCTTGCGTCGTTCGCGCGCGGACCTCAAGGATCCTCGTCGCCCAATTGGCTCATTCCTCTTCCTCGGCCCCACTGGCGTCGGCAAGACGCTCTTGGCACGTACGCTTGCAGAACGCATGTTCGGCGAGAAGGAAGCGGTTATTCAAATCGACATGTCGGAGTACATGGAGAAATTTACGGTGTCCCGTTTGATTGGTTCGCCTCCCGGTTATGTGGGTCACGACGAAGGCGGTCAGCTGACCGAGCTCGTTCGTCGTAAGCCTTACTCGGTGGTTCTGTTCGATGAAATCGAGAAGGCGCACCCCGATGTGATTCAATTGCTTTTACAGGCCTTGGAAGATGGTCGTTTGACTGACTCCTTAGGTCGCGTGGTCGACTTCCGGAACACGATTATCATCATGACTTCTAACGTTGGAGCCGATGTGCTGCAGCGTAATAACTCGGTCGGCTTTGATGTCGGCGTGGATTCGACGCGCGATTACGAAAAACTCAAAGAGCGCATCATGGATGAAACCAAGCGCGCCTTTAAGCCCGAGTTTTTAAATCGCTTAACCGATATCGTAATCTTCCAACAGCTGGCGAAGGTGCACATGACCAAGATTGTGGACATCGAAGTCGAAGCCGTGGCGAAACGCTTATTGAACTTAGGTGTCAAACTCGTGGTCAATGAGGCCGCCCGTGGTTACCTTGTTGATAATGGCTGGGATGAAAAGTATGGTGCCCGTCCTTTACGTCGTGCGGTCGAACGCTTGCTCGAAGATCCTTTGGCCGAATCCATTCTACGTAACGATTACAACAAGGAAGAGCCGGTCATTGTTTCTGTCGGAGAAAAAGGACTGGTGTTCACGCAAAAGAAATCGGGCGCAGATACCGGTGCTTAAGCGGTGAGCCCACGTTTGATTACCTCTGGGTTACTCGGGGCGACCGCGGTCGCCCTGAGTGCTTTTGGTGCGCACGCCTTGAAGGCCCAATTAAACTCAATTCCCGAGGCCTTGGGCTGGTGGAACACGGCGACCTTTTATTTATTGATTCACGCCGTTGCGGTCGGCGCGATTTCGCAAAGCGGACGTTGGTCAGCAATTTTATGGTCCGTCGGTGCAGTGATTTTCAGTGCCACGCTTTATGCGATGGCGCTCGGTGCCCCTCGGTGGTTGGGCGCGATTACGCCCCTCGGTGGTACGATGTTAATTCTCGGCTGGCTGACTCTTGTGGTCAGTGGCCTCCGAAAATAATTATTGAGCGAATCGACGGCGGCGACGAGCCACGGCAGCAATGAAAGCGGTCATGCCGAGTCCGATGCCGTAAGTGGAGGGCTCGGGAATGCTGGTGAGCGACCAACCTAAAGCGTCCATTATCATTAGGTCGTTGGAACTGATATTTAGCTGCTCACCGAATGAGGCGGTTGGGTCCATGATGCCAATGCTTAGGTTGTCTTTGAAGTGGGAAGCCTGTTCGCCGTCGCCGAGGCTGACGCCAGTTGACATCGCGAGTGTGGTGTCTCCGATCTGAAGGTATTTTTCGACCGGCCCTGCAGAAACATCTTGTATGCCCAGTGCACTGCTGGCGGTCGAGTAGCGCATGAAATCGAGCGGCATACTCAAGAAGTCCGCTGCGCTCCCCGTATAGATATCGATTAAATCAACGGTGGACGTAAAGCCAAGGGCGTGACCGATTTCGTGGGTGGCCACACCGATGAAATCCATCTGGTTGTAGCTGATGCCGTTGGCGCGATTATAATCAAAGGCGAAGGCCGAATTAAATTCAATCAGCGCATCGAGTGCGCCGTAGTTTGCGGGAAGGAGTCCGAGGGCCTTGGCGTTACCGCCAAAGAGGTAGATGTCGGATTGGGTGTCGGTCCATGTTGCAAAATAATGTTCGACGGGGTCGTCAGGTGTATCGCTGGTCTGATTGATTAGACGTGAGTACGTGGTAGTGTTGGGTAAGGCGCTGAGAAAAGTATAGTCGGTGTTGCTGTTAGCGAGTGTAGCGATGCATTGGCGAAAATCGCTGTAACTTGTCGTGTAATAAAGTGAACCCGACTGGCCAATCGTGTCGGCCGAGCCCGCCCCGAAGTCGCGCATACCAACTTTAATGTTGAGGGTGACGTTGGTGCTAATCTCATTTTCCCAGAGAGACGCCGCCGTTTGAAAACCTTGCCAGGCTTGAGCGGAAAGTGGATTTGTAGCGTCTTCGTAGAATTGAATTGTCAGGGCACTAGCGGGCACGACCCAGAGGCTGTACGCACAGCTAAGGAAGAAATGGCGGCGAAGTCCCATGCCTCGTTATCTATTTTTCAGTACAAGATGCCAACCCCAAACGCCATTTAACCGCTGGAGGTCGAGTAAGCTTACTCGAAGGCGGGGATGATGCCGTCTTTTTCTAATTTCAAAAAGAGTTCGCGACCAAACCACGCATCATTGGCGGCGTATTTAATTTGTTCCTTCGAGAGTGGTCGTTCCCAGTGCGAAGTTTGGACCTTCTTTGACTTCTTCATTTGCAGGCCGAGGTAGTGAGCGGCGAGCGCGCGGAGACCCGTGTTTTCCACGCCGGCCTTGCGGGTGAAATCAGAAATATCGATGAAGCTTGGAGCGTCGAACGGGGCGCGTTCTTGGAGGTGGCGCACGTCATCGCGAACGGCGACGCCGACTTTAGCTTTCTTGGGGTGACAAAGTAAAGGGAAGGCGATCGGCACACCGCCGCATTCATCGAGGCGGAAAACAAAAATCCGATCTTCGCCGGCGAGTTGTAGAATCGACGGAAGGTAAGTGACGCCGCGCGTGTGCGAGGGGCGTGTTTCGGTGTCGAAGCCGACGACGCGTTCTTTGTATAAGTGGTGAATCGCTTTCTCAGCCTCCTTTTCACTCTCAATCAACTCAATCGGTCCGTCCCACTGGCCCACGGGCAAAGTCTCGATAAAATCTTTCTCGATGCGCAGGCCCCGGTTTGGTTGCAGGCTGAAGGTCCCCTCCTCGGGGGTGTCGGCTGACTCGTCCACAAAACGAAGGAAAGGGCTCGGCGTGGCATGGCAATCAGAGAGTCGCAATGTTGGGAAAAAAGCGTTGACCGTGCCAAGGGGGGCACCTTTCTTAACCTTTCGGTTTTATGGGGCCTTAGCTCAGTTGGTAGAGCGCTTGCATGGCATGCAAGAGGTCGTCGGTTCAAGCCCGATAGGCTCCACCATTTAATTCGGCCACCTTTTCGCGAAGGTGGCCTTATTTTATATTATAAATAAAAAGGCCACCCGAGTGGGGTGGCCGAGGGCGTGCAGGGCGGCCGTTTACTTGGCGCCTTTGGCCAGGAACTTGGGGAGCAAGTAGTTGGCGCACGACTCGAGCGAGGCCAGTTGCACGTAATCAGCTTCAGGGACTTCAATGCCGTACTTCTTGCGGAGCTCCATGACGATATCGAGGAAGTCCATCGAATCGAGCGAGAGCTGATCGCGGAGGCGAACCTCGGCTTTAACCGTCGTCAAATCTTCGTCGGGAGCGATGTCAGAGATGATATCGAGAACGATCTGTTTAATGTCTTCCTTCGTCATGTGCGTGGGTTTGTTTCAAACATCCTAGCCCATTCAGGCAACCCCATATTTCTTAACAATGAGGGCGGAGTTGATTCCGAGCATACCAAACGAATTGTTTAAGATAGCCTTAATGGAGGGGGCCTGGATGGCTTGGTTGATGACCAGCCCCGGGATGGCACATTCTGGGTCTAATTCATCGATATTAATCGTTGGGTGCACCCAGCCGTCCTCAAAAGAGGGCAAATTGCCTGCCAACTCGAGGGCGCCCGCGGCTCCCATGCAGTGACCGATAAAGCTCTTGGTGTTATTAACATGAGTCTGCGGGCAGCCCTCAAAGACCTCCCGCAGGGCGATGCATTCCTGGATGTCTCCCATGGCCGTGGCGGTCGCATGGGTGGAAACGATGTGGATGTCCTGGGGCTTCATCCCGGCGCGCTTGAGGGCTAGGCGGACGCACTCGGCTTGGCGTTCTGGGTTGGGGAGGACGGCGTCGGTGGCGTCCGAGTTGATGCACCAGCCAGCAATTTCGGCGATGATGCGTGCGCCGCGGGCTTGAGCGTCCTCAAGACGTTCCAAGGTGTAGATGGCGCCGCCTTCAGAAATTACGATGCCATTGCGATTCTTGTCGAACGGACGAGAGGCCTTGGTGGGGTCGACGTGTGCGCCCAGTGCGCCTTGATTTTTGAAGCCAGCGAAAATTCCAAAAGTGTGAATCGACTCCGAAACGCCGCCCGCAAATGCGAAATCGACTTCGCCGAGTTGCAACATCTGGGCAGCTTGAATCAGCCCGGCATTACCAGCGGCACAAGCCGCACCGATCGTGTAATGCGGCCCCGTGATGCCCATATTCATCGTCACTTCACCTGCAGGGTTATTGGCGACGGTGCGCGGGTTGTGGTGGTGCGTCCAATATTTCGTGTCGTTACCGAATTGAGAAATATTATGAATTTCGTTTTCGGTTTCCACGTTACCGTGTTCGGTGATGCCGAGGTAAACGCCGACGCGCGACTTGTCCGCTGTCTCCCAATTCAATCCCGAATCAGCGAGGGCTTCGCGGGCGCAATAAATAGAAATGGATCCGACACGGGTGCCGTTGCGAATCTCTTTACGCTTCTGCCACTTGGTGGCGTCGAAATCACAAACCCCAGCCGGGTGGCGGCCCATGTGGCGGACGTCGATTTCGGCAATGCGGGCTTTGCCAGCCAAGAGGTTGGCACGGAACTCAGACAGGGAGTTGCCGTTGGGGGCGGTGAGGCCTATCCCAGTGATGACAATGCGTGACTTGGAGGACATTGGACAGGCTTCCATCAAGTGATGGCAGGGGGTGATGTCAAACCCGCCTCCCGCTTCCCCTTGCCAATCATGCAACTCCTCATTTGCTAATCTATGCATGTCCAAGCCGCTCCAGTGCTCCGTTTGCGACGCAGTCGCCACGGTTCACCTTACCCAAATCACCCAGGGCAAGGTGAACAAGGTTCATTACTGTGAAGCCTGTGCGAACAAGGGCGGGGCGGGGGATGCAGCGGTTTTCCAGTTAGCGGATGCGGTCACGGCGGCGACAGTGGCCCCGGCGATTGTCTGCCCGACTTGTCACTTCAGCGATGTCGATTTCCGTCGATCGGGCCGCTTGGGCTGTCCGGATTGCTGGCCCGTTTTCCTTGACGCATTGGATGGCTTGCTGACTAAAGTGCAGCACCAAGTGCAACACATTGGTCGAGCCCCGACCGGTGCTTTAGCCGTCGGACAAATCCGTCACCGCTTGCAATTAGCCCAGGTGGAAATCGCTAAGGCAATTGCCGCCGAGGATTATGAAGTGGCCGCTCGCTTGCGCGACGAAATCACCCAGCTCTCGGCTCAACTACCAACCGAATAATTTTTTATGTCCGTTCAAGATATCCTCGCCGCTGAAAATGAACTGACCCACATGCTGGGCGCTCAGCAGGCAGTGGTATTGAGTACTCGCGTACGCTTGGCGCGTAACCTTTCCGGTTTTCCTTTTCCGGGTTGGGCGAAACCAGCGCAGCGTAAAGAAATCGCCAACCGTTGCATCGATGCGTTCACCAAGTTGCCGCGTTTTCGCAAGGCCCACGTTTTCAAGATGGGAGACCTGCTGGATATGGAGCGCGCGGTGCTCGTCGAGCGCCACTTAGTTTCCAAAGAATTAGCCGCAGGCAAGAGCGGGGCTGCAGTCATTAGCCGCGACCAAACGTGCTCCGTGATGATCAACGAAGAAGATCACATTCGCCTGCAGGTGGTGAAGGCGGGTTGGCATTTGCGTGGCACTTGGAATATCGCCGAACAACTCGACGAGGCCCTTGGCGCGTCGCTGGGCTTGGCCTTTTCGGATCGCCTCGGATTTTTAACCGCCTGTCCGACCAATGTTGGCACGGGTTTACGAGCTTCCGCCATGGTGCACTTGCCCGGACTGTGTTTAGGTGGTCACATCGAAAAAGTTTCACGCGCCCTCAGTCAAGATGGACTCGCCGTGCGCGGTTGGCTTGGCGAAGGCACGGAAGCGGCCGGTAATATTTTTCAAATTTCCAATCAGCAAACCTTAGGGCTTTCGGAAGATGCCATTATGAAACACCTGGGCACGTGGATTAAATCCCTCGTTGAACAGGAATGGAATGCGCGCCGCAAATTAGCTGCTGAAGAGGGACCGCGTTTTGTGGATCGTATTGCGCGCTCCTTGGGCGTGCTACGCTCGGCGCATTTACTGAGCAGCGCCGAATCGATGAACATGCTTTCTCATTTACGCATGGCGTGCGACATGGGCTGCTTGCCCGAAGCCAATCGTCACATCATTGATCGCCTCATGATCGAGGGTCAGCCTGCGCACGTGCAATCGCGTCGCGACGAAGAACTGGATAGTGATGGACGCGACACCCGGCGTGCGGCTTCGATTCGCGAAGCGCTGGCGGGTTTCCCTGAAGTCGGACCCCCGACTGCTTAGTCGGCCGAAGAATCTTTTTTAGTGCCGTCTTTGCGCGATAACTCATCGAGCAAAGATTGCACCCGTGCCACGCCGCCCGTGACGTCGTCTTCCGCGAAGATGAGGTCAGGCGTGTTCTTCATTTGTAAAATTTTTCCGACTATGGATTTTAATTCCAAGCGCACACGTTTAAGTAGGGCACGAGCCGCTTTCTTTTCAACCGGTCCGCCGGAAACCGCGTAGCCCACGCGGAGCTGACGGAGGTCGGGCGAAACGGTGGCTTGTGTGATCGTGATGAGTGCCGACTCAGCGCTCCAGTTGCGACGGAGCGTCATCGAAACTTCACGTTGGACTAATTCAGCGACCCGTAACTGACGTTGCGACATGCTTTAGAGGCTGGGGCGGACTTGTAACACCTCGATGACTTCGATGGTGTCGCCAGGCAGGTACTCGTCGTAGCCGCCCAACTTGATACCACACTCGAAGCCAGCTTTGACTTCCGAGGCGTCGTCCTTGAACCGACGAAGGGTTTCGACTGGGCCGTGGTGGATGACTTGTCCTTTGCGGACGAGGCGAGCCTTGGCCGCACGTTTGACGGAGCCTTCGGTGACCATACAGCCGGCAACTTTGTGATCCTTGCCGAGGGGGAAGACGGCACGCACTTCGGCGGCACCCATTTTGTTTTCCTTAGTTTCTGGGTCCAGCAACTCAGCCATCGCTTCTTTCACGAGGGTGATGAGTTCGTAAATGATGTCGTGCGTGATGACGCGAACGCCCGTGCGTTTGAGGTGCGCTTGCACACCGTTTTCAACCTTAGTGTCGAAGCCAACAATCAGCGAACCCGCTGCTTCAGCCATTTGCACATCGCTCTGGGTGATGGGTCCAACGGAGCCACCAACGATTTCGAGGCGCACCTTGGTTGATTTAATTTCTTCTAAGCAACCTTGCAGCGCTTCGAGTGTGCCATTGACGTCGGCCTTCAGTAGGACGCGTAAAATCTTTTCCTTATCTTTCTCGAGTGCAGCCATCAGGCGGTCGAGGTCCGACATGCCAGGGCGACCCGTAGGGGCACTGGAGGCACCAAGCGCTTCAGCGGCCTTGCGTGCAGCGAGTGCGGCTTCATCCGCGAGCTCACGGGCTTCGCGATCGTTCTTAACGGTACGGAATTTAGTGCCAGGTGCAGGAGTAGCGTCCCAACCCAAGACGAGTGCAGGTGTGCCCGGCGTAGAGTTTTGTAAGCGCTGACCATTCTCATCCATCAACGCACGTACCTTACACCAGGTTTCGCCACAGACGAAAGAATCGCCCGGCTTCAAGGTGCCTTTTTGAACGATGACCGTCGCAGTCGGACCACGACCGGTTTCCATTTGCGATTCGACGATGACACCTTGTGCGGGGCACTTGGGGTTCGCTTTGAGGTCGAGGATTTCCGCCTGCAGTAAAATGGATTCTAAAAGTTCAGTCATGCCCGTGCCTTTAAGCGCCGAGACGGGACAGGTAATGGTTTCGCCACCCCAATCTTCAGGGGTGATGCCGCGCTGTTGCATTTGTTGCTTCACGCGATCGATGTTCGAACCCTTGGAGTCGACCTTGTTAATCGCACAAACAGTCGCAGTGGCATGCTTCTGTGCAAACTTTAGGGCTTCTTCAGTCTGAGGCATGAAGCCGTCATCCGCCGCGACAACGAGTACGGCAACGTCGGTGACGCTGGCACCACGTTCGCGCATTTTTGCGAAAGCGGCGTGACCAGGGGTATCGAGGAAAGTTACGGTGCGACCTTTGTATTCAGGCTTTTCGCCTTGGTACTTAACGGAGTAAGCGCCGATGTGTTGGGTGATGCCGCCGGCTTCACCGGAAACGACATTGGATTTGCGGAAGAAGTCGAGTAGGGTGGTTTTTCCGTGGTCAACGTGACCGAGTACGCAAACCACTGGCGGACGGGCCACCATGAGTGCCGGATCATCTTCGGAGGCCTTCTCAACTTTTTTGACTGGTTGCGCGCCTTCGCCGCGGTGACGAATTTCTAAAGTGTAACCATGTTTTTCTGCGACCTTACGTGCGTCGGCGTCATCGATTACCGAAGTGACACTGACGACTTTATTGAACTCCATTAAGGAGCCGATGACTTGGAAGGGCTTTAAATTAAGGGCGATGGCGAAATCGCGCACAACAATCGGGGGACGAACCGTGACGGTTCCTTTGCTGCCCGGAGTGATGGCACTGCTGCTGGCGGCGGGGCGATTAACAATGGGTGCAACGGGCGGACGGGCAATCGGCGGAAGCGGTGCTGGGCGATTGCTCGCAGGGGTTTGATTTCCTGGCGTAATTACAATCGGCGGCAATTCATTGCGTGGAGCAGAGCTCGATGGACCGACGCGCGGAAGTGGTGGTGGGGTGCTGGTTACACGAGGCGCAATGGGAGTGACCACGCGTGGAGGAATTGAAACCGGTGGAGGGGTGCTGGGCTTAGCAGCGACAGGCGCAACTGGCTTAGGTGCTTCCACTTTCACTGGAGCCGGTGCGGGCTCAGGTGCCTTCGGTGCTTCTTCGACAGCTTTCTTCGGAATTTTATCCGCAATGAATTTCAAGAAGTCATCACGATAGGTTTTCGAAAAATTACTCGAGGCGGCTGGCTTCTTGCCTTCAGGGTAGACGTAATCTTTGTATTCCGGGGACGCCTCCACAAACTTGTCGGCCAAGGCCAAGAGTAACTTGACCTCGATGCCAAGGTCCTTGGCGACGTCGCTATAACGCTGGGTCGCTGTGGATTTTTTGGCTTCGGGTTTTTTCTTCTCGGTCATGTGCTAACAGTAAGGTGAGGGTAGGGGCGTTAAGCGATGAAGCGAATTAGCCTACGGTCTTTGCTTTTGCGACTGCTTCCAACACCGTCGAAATTTCTTCCGGGGTGAGGTCAGTGCCAGCAAAGTCTTCTGGACCTACACCTTCAAAGGAGGCGACGCTCTCGATACCGAGACCGATAAACTTGGCTACCAATTCAGGTGAGAGTTGGAGTTGGGCAGCGAGTCGGATGGCCTTTTCGCCGAGCTGAGCTTCCACGCTTTCAGCGGCACGAGTCGACTTCGTGATGTCGAGGCGCCAGCCCATGAGCTTCGAGGTCAGGCGGGCATTGCGGCCCTTGCTGCCAATCGCGATACGCATGTCGTCTTCATCCACTTCGAAGTGAATCAAGCGATTGCGTTCATCGATGTGAACATTGCGTGGCTTCGCCGGGCGAATCGCCTCTTCCAAAAGTTGGAGAGGCTCTGGATGCCAGCGGATGATATCAATTTTCTCACCGTTCAATTCTTTCACGATGTTGCGAACGCGGGCACCACGGGCACCAACGCAAGCACCGACGGGGTCGACCTTAGGATCCGATGAATCCACGGCGATCTTCGTGCGGTAACCGGGATCGCGCGCCATGGCGGCAATCTTCACGGTCTTGTCGGCGATTTCGGAAACTTCGAGTTCGAGTAAGCGACGAACGAAATTAGGATGCGCACGGGAAAGCACGAATTCACGGCCACGTTGAGTGTCTTCGCGAATTTCGAGCAACAAACAGCGGATGCGATCGCCGGTGCGGAATTCTTCACCTTGGCAACGCTCAGCGCGGGTGAGTACGGCTTCTGCGGAGCTGAGTTCAACGACGACATTGCCGCGCTCGGTGCGACGAACAACGCCGGTGACGATGTCACCAATCTTGTCTTTGTACTCCTTGAAGACTTGGTCCTTCTCAATCTTGCGGAAACGCTGATTGAGCAATTGTTGGGTGGTCTTAGCGGCGATACGACCGAGGTCGGCCACGGCGATGGGGCGACGAACCTCTTGGCCAACGCGAGCGTCGACATCAAGGGTGATGGCCATCACGGGGTTCATTTCGCGCAATGGGTCCGAAACGGCGTCGGTCACGGTGAAGACGGCGTAGGCGTCGAGCTTGCCGGTCACCGGGTCGGCGACGACCTCGATGTTTTGGCCAGCCATGATGGACTTCTCGACCGAGGCCTTGATGGCTTCGGCGATGAGTGCACAGGCTTCATCCTTAGGGATGTGTTTTTCTTTTTCGAGGTACTGCAGGTAGGGCTTAATATCTACGCTCATGATTTTTTTAGGTGGTGTGGTGAAAATTTGGGGGACAAAAAAGGCGGGTCCAAGAATGGACCCACCTTAATGAAAGGTGACTTCCGAGATTAAATGAGGAGGAGGCCTTAGGTGTCAAGCGGGATGGCTGCCGGGAAAACTCGACTTTTTAGGGTTCCGCTTGCACCAAAAGGGAGTTGGGCAAATCTTTTGGGCCTATGGCGGACGAAAAAGTAATTTTTACGATGACGGGGGTCACGAAGTACTTCGAGAAGAAGCCGGTCTTCCGCGATATTTCACTTTCCTATTTCTTTGGCGCCAAAATCGGCGTGCTCGGACTGAATGGTTCAGGTAAATCCACTTTGCTGAAAATCATGGCCGGTGAAGACAGTGAATTTGACGGCGAGATCAGTCGCGTGCCAGGTTACACCGTGGGCTACCTAGCACAGGAGCCGCGGTTGAATGAAACTCAGACTGTCGCCGAAAATGTGCAGCAAGCGGTCGCCGAGATGAAAGCGTTACTCGAAGAGTACGATGACACGTTTGTGAAAGTTTCAGAAACCGACGACGCGAAGGAGCAGGAAAAGATTTTAGCCCGCCAAGGCGAAATTCAATCCATCCTCGATGCGCGTGGCGGTTGGGATCTGGATGCGCGCATGGAAATGGCGATGGAGGCGTTGCGCTGTCCCGCCGCGGACACGATTGTCTCAAAACTTTCGGGCGGTGAGAAACGTCGCGTGGCCTTGTGTCGACTGCTTTTAATGGAGCCCGACATTCTTTTGCTCGATGAGCCGACCAATCACCTCGATGCCGACACGGTGGATTGGTTGGAGCGACA
>Ga0214919_10006861_pt1 | contig 15510 bp, 14 predicted proteins | sample LL1503_MetaG_FD_177994 | JGI IMG/M metagenome (GOLD analysis project Ga0214919, IMG submission 177994) | Freshwater microbial communities from Lake Lanier, Atlanta, Georgia, United States - LL-1503 | ecosystem: Environmental > Aquatic > Freshwater > Lake | place: USA: Georgia | collected... | reverse complement strand
TTCGATTCCTTGCTCCCCAACTAGCTGCTTTGCGATGCTTTTTGTCGCGATAGCCTTGTGTTGCTACTTGGCCCCATCGTCTAGTGGCCTAGGACATCACCCTCTCAAGGTGGCGGCACGGGTAAGTGTTTCGACTTTCATGTGTATCTCCAATGTGCGCATGACGTTTAACAGTTCTTTTTCTTGAATTCTGAGTGTTGGATATTTGATTGAGCCTCTCCCTACAGGGGAGCAAATATGGACATCAAATTGGTAGACGAGTTTCAACTCGACTGGCATCTCGAAGGAAAAGCACAACAGACAGCAAAAAACTATTCGTTCGACCTGCGTAAGTTCCTGAGCGAATATGACAGTCCTACTTTGATGCAAGCCAAAGAATGGGTGCTGAAAACAAATTCAATTGTTGGACGACGCAAGCGAGCTCAGGCAATAAGAGCTTTCGGACGTTGGCTCAACGACAATGGGATTGATGGGTTCGAATGGTACATGCAAGTGCCTCTGACAAAAGAGAAATCGTTCCCACAACAAACTGTGGTTCTTGCTGATTATCAGAAAGCTTTACTCGCAGCAACAACCCCACGTGACAAGGCTGTCATCGAAGTGCTCTGGTCATGTGGAGTACGGCGTAAAGAGTTGACAGAAATTCGTGTCGAAGACGTTGACTTTCAAGGTGGGTTCATTGTCGTGCGCCAATCAAAAACCGGTAAGCCAAGAATCGTGCCGATTTCACCAAGCACACGACGAGCGCTACGTCGACACCTTAAGGCTCGCACGTCAGGTTCGCTTTTCAACTTGACATCAAATGCGATTCGTCAGCTTCTGCGCCGGTTGGGAGCACCCTCAGCTCATGCATGGCGTCGCGGTTGGGCTGTGCATGCACTGCGTAACGGCGTATCTGAAACGTCGGTGCGTGCAGCTGCAGGCTGGTCTAGTGGGGCAATGGTTGCGCGATACACCCGAACTTTATCCGGCGAGTTGGCAGTAGAGGAATTCCAGAGAAGTTGGAGGCAGTAGTTGGATTGCAAGCTGAATTTTTATAATAGGATAATTACGTGCGGATCAATTTAAAGAAAATGCTCTTTGGGATTAAGCAAAGAAGGCGATTTCAATCACCAGAAATACTCCGAGTCAACAAATGAGCGGAGGATCGATCGTTCCCATTCCTAAGGATTGGCCAAATTTCGGCGAATCAAATTCCGATTATAAGAAAAGGATTTGGGCTAAACATCAAAAACGTATTAAGGAGAAGTCTGCTTATGGGGAAAGCGGGCAATTACTCGACTTCACGAAGTGGGAACGTATTTATTCCGCTGAAGTTGATGAATACTATGAGAAAAATAAGGATAGTAAGCAACCTCCCAAGCCTGTCGAAAAGGCTTCTAAGGAGTTAAGTCCGGGCTGCGGGTTCCTGTTGTTGGCTGTGATTGTCGGACTCGGTTTACTTGCCTGGTACGGATCGACAGGTACAACTACATCTACATCTCCCAAAAAAATAACGATGATGCCCAACATTATGGGTAAACCCTTTGACGAAGTAAATCAATTGTTGGAAGCAAATTGTGCAGCGATTGAATGCGGGTACACGGATCTTGTCGGAAATCGCAGCATCTTTAATGGCGCGAACTGGATAATTGCAGACCAATTTCCTCGTTCAGGAGCTAATTTGGCAAACACTACGAAAATTTGTTTTGGAGTAAGAAAAGCAGATGAAACAGAAAATCAGCATAAATACTCGTTTCCTGATGAGTGCTCATCATCGGAATTGGCTTCGAGAACAGAACAAGCCACTGCTGAGACCACGTCCTGGTATCCCGATGGATTTAAGGAGCATTTCACAACTGGAATCGCATTCAGGAAATCAGAAAAGTCGCTTTCTTGCGGTTCATGTAGGGGTGTTGGTTATGAAGTTGTTTCAATTACTGATTGCCCAAATTCGCTATACGTCGAGGCAAATATTTTTGATGCTTCAGGAGTCATAATTGATTGGACAAATGATTCGGTTGGTTCATTGCAGGCTGGACAAATCGCTTACATTGAACTCACTAGTTATTCGGGTGGTGAGCGGATTGAGATTTCGAAAGTTAGTTGTAAGTGAAAAAGACATACCGTCCTAACTGAATCATTGATATAGGTCCATGTTTCGAAAGTGGATATATTTTGATCGGGTCGAGCTAAAGCTAGTGGTACCTCCGTCGGACCGCTAAGAAGTCTTGATGCGATTAACGAGGCTTGGCATCCTGGAAGGATCAATATTGAGGTACTTTAATTCAGGGGGTCGCTATGGCTAAGTCGAAAAAGTATTGTTTTATTGGAGCTATGGCGTGGGCAATCGTCAATGTTTATAGATTGTTTAACAATGAGGCGTTAACTTTTGCCTTTTTACTAGTAAGCCTTGTCGTATTTATAGGTATCGGTTTTGTGGCAGGCAAGATACAAGAAGGTAAGCCAACAAAATAAATATGTCCTTAAGACTCCAAGTTTGCTGTTCTTGGTGGATCGAAGAATCGTGAATTCAGATTAGGTAGTTCGCTGTCCAGTACTTCCTGCTATTCGAGGCCCCTATGATATGACGCTGAACTCAGTAGTCGTTGGTTGATGTACTCTGAGCTTCGGATGTATCAGTGAAGGTTTTGTGAAAATGGGGGACAATGAGCGATAATCAGATTTGTGTTCTGCTTTGGCTGGGCGTTGGTGTTATTCGATGGTTTATTTGGAATGACAAGGCCACCAAAGCTCAAATTTACAACAATCAAGAACGTTTAAAATTTCAGATTATGCACTTGCTTTTGTTTTGTGCATTGGGACCGTATTGGCTCGTTTCGATTCTCAGGGGGTTGTGAGGATTGATCTCTATTCTCTACTATTAGCTAATTCTTGTTTGATCAGCCGCTTATTTGACTCAGCTTGTGTAAGGTTTCGATGATGAGCGATCTTGGTGGTCTGGAGAACTATGAATCGGGCGTTGAGTCTGATGCGCCAAATGTAAGTCCTGAACTTCGACAGACAGTTTCCCGAGTTTCGACTGAAAAGTTTCGAAATATTCCACTACTTTTGGCAATCTTCAGTCTGCTTGTCGGAATTATTTCATTGAGATTGGCTATAGATGCACGAAGTATTGCTAAGTCTGAAGTGATAGCCAGGAACGAAGCTGAAAAAGCTGGTGTTTCTGTGGGAATCCAGAATCTTTATGAAAGTCCGGCTGATCTAGAAAAATTCATTCAAAACATAGCTGAATCGGTTGTTTTGGTTCATTGCGGCGACAGTTCGGGAAGTGGATGGTCCTACGAGACGGATCTTTCAGAAGGGTACCTAGGAACCGTGATCACAAATCATCATGTAATCGAGGACTGCATTGATCATCCAGAAGACTTGTATATCGAACATGAATCAGTCCAGGGTGAGGGACTAAAGGATTTCGATGCTGCAATCTATAACTATGACAAGGAGAACGATCTCGCATTATTGGATGTGAAGGTTGCGATACCGCCTCTAGTACCAGCCAAATACTTCGCTCTACCAGGGCAATGGTCAATGACAATCGGATATCCAGGTGGTTTCGAAAAACTACTTAAGAACGCGGTCACCATCGGCAACATCGTGGATGTGGAAGACAAGTACTACGTTTTTACTACGGCCATAATTAACCCTGGAAATTCTGGGGGACCGCTAGTGGATAGTGCCGGAAACGTCATTGGAACTAATTCGTATGCTTGGGCATCTACAAAAGACGGAGTGGCTAACGTGGCCGTTGACACCGGTGTGCTTTGCAAAACTATTCTGAAATGCTAAAGGGGGCAATGTATTTATGATTCCAAAGATTTTGAAATCAACGATGATTTTGACGATTTGTGTTTCAGTTTGGCAGTTATGGACGAATTTTGATCTCTACATCGCATATGACAATTTGGTTTCGAATCCGACACCGGACTTAGCGGAAATAATGCTTAAGAGTTCAACGCGGTCTGATAATTCGCTTACATATCGTTTCTGTGCATTGTTGTCGAGCCTTGTTGCTGTAATTTTTGCATCCAATTTTCTTTACAACAAGGCGCGTGCAAAAATTAACCGCTTTGACCTAGCCAAAAAATATTCTAAGAAACGTATTATTGGAAGTTTTTTCATTCCGTTTTACAACTTTGTGATGCCGAGAGTCTGCATAAATGAGCTAGAACATATTTTGCGACCTGACAACTTGGATTTGCACGATAGCGATATCTTCAAGAAAAGGAATCGTGCAGGTGATGCCTGGTGGGGGTTGTGGATCGGTTCCATTATTCTGCAACGAGGAATGGGCAGCTATTTGGAATCATCGATTGCGAGCACGGAGGGATTAGAACCTATAGCAGCCGTAATGAACAAGTATCTTCTTGGCGAAACGATCGCCTCTATTCTTCTGATTGTTTCGATGTTGAATGGTTTCAAATATTTTGGACACTTGTTTCTACTAAGTGAAAGTAATGGAGAATTCAGTGAAAGTCAGCCGAGATTCAGTTGATTGGCAAAATCTGGGCTAGTTTCTCCTTATGCGATGCATGAAGTACTTTTTGCTAGGAGTAACAAGCACATTCATTTTAAGTTGCTCTTCGAATGTTCCGAAGGCTGCTCCGGTGGACTCAACCGCACCTGCCGCTACCACAACGAGCGAGACAATGACGAAAGTTGAATGCATTTCCATACCTTCGAATGTGTTGACTGATATTGCTTCCGGAGAGGAAGCAGGGGTCGGAATGATTCCAATTGTCGGTTTTGCGGTTAAATCACCAGATTTTTCGAATGTTTATTTCTTGGCGATTCAATTCAGCGCTACTGGAGTCGAAGACCAAATTGGGGTCTGGGCCCGAAATGGTATTGATTTGGGGATAATCATGTCTGTTGATTCAATCGCCCAGAATTTCTCGGTGTGGCCAGATGCTGATGGTACTGATGCCGCTATTGCATCTAATGACCCGAGCGTTGGTTCTGCAAAGTCTTGTCTCTAGAGGGACTCTTTAACTATGGGATTTTTCAAAAAGGTTTTTGGTGCTAAGGAAGTTCTTATCGACCCTGCTGACCTCCGCATACCTGAAGAAGTTGCAACGGATATGCCAGGGTTAACTCTCAAGAAGGCACCGGTTGGACAACCGATTGAAATTGAGATTGTTGGCGAGTCTTTTCGCGCTGCAAATATTGCTGCTGTAGCCAAAGCGGCTGCAGGTAATGAGTTTGACATCTACATCATTCCGGAACCAATGAATCAATACGACAAGAAGGCCGTTGCGGTTTATGCGGCGAATATCCATGTTGGATACATCGTAAAGCCCGATAACAAGCAATGGTTTAAGTGGGTCAATGAAGCGACCGAGAGAGGCGAACTGCTTTGGGGAATCGGTCGAGCAGTTTCTAGGAGTGGTACATCAAACACAGGAATCTTTGGTTCTATTTATATGCCGAAGGTTGGTCGTGAGGCCGATGAACTCATTTCACAGAAACTTACAGATGCAGCCTTAGCGAAGGCAATCGAAAAGGTAATTACACTTTCAAATGGTTGTATAGAACCAGACACGGTTACTCAATTGAAGTCAGTAGCCAAGAAGGCGGTAGCAGTGGCTTCCCCTTTTGCTGCTCATGCAAAATGGGTAATGGAAAATCCAGATGGTCAAAACGTCGAAACGTGGGAAGAAATTCAATCTGCTTGTGATGACATATTTGATGCCTTTAGTGAAGCGGCTTACGCAACGGAGGATTTTGATTTAGATGTTGTGGGAAATATCGAATCGTTGGCCTCATTGCTGGAAGTACTTCAAACGCCAAAGCAAGGCTGAAATTACTTTTGTAGCTGTTTATCTGAAGAAAGCAAGAATTGAGCAATTCTTGCAGTTACCACAGCTAATGTGCTTACGCCTATAAGCATTGTGAATATTGCAATAATGCGACCTGTTGTAGTCACGGGGTATATATCCCCGTATCCAACTGTGGTGATTGTCGATGCCGACCACCACAATGCATCAAAAAATGAATGTATTCTTCTCCCATCGCCAACATCTTCTGCGATAGTAAATCCAACGGCAGACGTAATCCATGTAAATCCTGCCAAACCGAAAGCAACTGAAGCAGCTTTTTCTTTAAAGAACTGGCGGCCTTGCTCTTTTGTTGCAGCTCCTATGCCGATTACTCGACTAAGCGTTCCCGCTATCCGTAAAGCTCGAACACCTCTCAAAATCCCAAGAAATCCGAGTGCGGGCAAAAGTGCGAGTGACTGTGAAATAACGATTAATAAACTTGCCCATTGCGACCGTACGTAAGTCACTCTCTTGTAGGTCACGCTTAACTCCACAAGGTAATCAACTGCAAACGCAATAAAGACGGTCACATTCACGGCCGTAATGAATTGTTGGTCGCTATGGGTAAGGCGGTCGGCGACAACCTCCAGGAGGAGGAGTGGAAGACTTCCAACAGCAAGTAAAAGTAATGGAATATCTGTGCGCCTGCGCCACGTAGCGAGGCGAGGTGATATTTCAAGAACGCTCATTCAATCATTATTGCCTAAATGTCCGAGCCCAAAGACACTTAGGGCTGACTTATCTAGGTTGGAGCTGGGCAAATCTTGCGACAGGTCTAGTACACCCATCAGTAGTCTTGTGGGTATGCGGAGCTTGGGGTATCGGATGCATTTGAAATTCGATGAGATTCGTATTCCGTTGCCTGACTATCAGCACCTACGGGGTTTCTGATGAAAAATCCTGAAACTGAACTTAGCGATATTGAATTATCTGATTTTGTCCATCGGTTTTCCAGAAGACGCGGTTATTTGATTGGTTCAATAGTTGGTTTAATGATTGGATTACCGGTTGGCGCAATTGGTTATAGCTTTGGTTATCACTTGGGAAGTGGGATTTTGAACATCGTCCCTCTACCAGTTGCTATTTTTGTATGCATCAGATGGGTACAGAATTTTGGTGTATCAGTTGATGAGCTTGCAAAGTTGGAAATTCAGACTGAGACAGAAGTTTCTTGGAAAGTAACCACATCGAGTAGTTCGGTAGTCGGAATGGGTGCTAAAAGCTTGCTAATCGAGCGAACAAATAGCCTGGATATGGAGAATAAGTTCACCAAAACACGATACGGAACATACCAATGTCAAGTTTGTGTAACCGATGGCGAAGGATTTTTGGTGGCGACTATGCGAATTGGAAATAAAAAGTCAAGGGTTTACTGCTATGAACAAGGCAATATCGAGAGCCTGCTAATCAGAGTCAAAGTAAACGCTGGTCGTCAACTGCACTATCCAATATTTATTCAAAACTGGCTAACGCCCAAATTCCTTCGGAAGTAGCGATGTGAATAAAATATCGTTACCAAGAAATTACGTTGCAAGACTCCAGGTCGGCTTTGCTTTTGGAATGGCACTTTGGTGGGGTCGCATCAGTGCGAATAGTTCAAGTGTGAAAATCTTTCTGTTAGTTCTAATTCTTGGATTTGTAATTTCATACTTAATGAGTCGACTGCAACGTAGGTCGATAAACATTAATAGCAGGGCACTTCTAGACATTGAGGCAGAACCAGATGTCTCGTGGAGGGTACTTTACGGTGACGGAGATGTTTTCGAAGAGGGACGCGGTCGAGCCCAAGTTTTAGTTCCGGTAACTCAGTTTCAAAAAAGGTCCAATTTAATGATTTCTCAGTTTGTTCCAGAAAATTGGGGTAAGAAGTTTGACCAATCCAGATTTTTAGGTTTCAAGCCGATTATGGGTTTCAGATATATGGTCGAAGCAGTCAATGAAGTTGACCCCTTTTCATGCGAAATCAGACTTGCCCATTTTGTGGAGAGGGGTCAAAGTGGTGAAGGTATTAGAGGCGTCTTATTTGTAAATCTCTTTGTGCTAAGTCCTACATATATATCGAGGCATTGGATTTGGCCGGATTGGTTTGAGATATTTGCTCACCAAGACGGGGAAAGTTAAACCATGGATTTAGATAAAAAAAAGTCGCTAGTTCCAACTACTCGTCGCTTGGTTGAGTTTCTGCGTGATTTGGCTTTGATGAAGGACAAGATTGTTCGTGATGTAGATAGTTATGAAACAGTTTTGTTTCTTCATAACTTGCCATCTGAACTGAAGAAAAACCTTAATGTCGATGCTGGCGATGGTGAGATACTCCTTACTGTTCCTCAGGTAAAAACAACTCCAGCTCCACCACCACCAGATTCGCTTGTTCCATTTGTAAAAATTGAAGATGTCTCAAATTCACAGAACAACTCACCACCATTTTTGTTGTCGACTCCTCAAAGTGTTTTGAGCGGTCCGGTAGCGGTTTCTTGGATTTCGGAATGGAATCGTTGGGCACAAGGAGACCGGTTACTCGCTCCTCAAAGAGACTGGTATGAATATCTTGGAAAATTTCAACGTCGTATCGATATTCAATCTGACGAATATGAAGTAGTCCTCGGAATCGGAATGATGTCTGTTCAAGCTAACAATTTTGTTACTCGTCACCCATTGATGACGCTGGGTCTTGCTATCCAAGCTGACCCTATTGATGGTGAGTTGAATGTTTTATTACAACCTGAGTTGAAACCTCGGCTAACTGACCGACGTCTCCTTGAGGGTTATGACTTTTTTGACTCAAAAAGACAAGGTGACTGGTACCAAAAAGTTCGTGAGTGGGAACCTGCACCACTGTCAGAGGAAGCATCAGGGTTGCTCCGCGAATGGTTGGGTGGTATCAGTAGAGCATTTGAATATGACGACTCCTGGACTCCAAGTCAACGGGTAGATGATTCCCTCAGGCTTGTATGGGCTCCATGTTTGATTTTGCGACAACGTGACCGGTCAAACCTCGTTGAATATTTCGAGCGAATGTTGGAAAGTCTTCAAGGCGAGGATGCGGTAGCACCACTTGGATTAGCACAACTCATTTCCGCTATTGAGGCTGAAGAACGCATTCAATGGTTAGAAGAAGATGAAGCAACTTCTTCTGACGTGTTGGGGTCAGACCCATTATTTCCTCTCCCTGCAAATCCCGAGCAGCGGGAGATTATTAAAACATTGAGTCGTGACAGTGGTGTGGTTGTACAAGGGCCTCCGGGCACGGGTAAAACGCACACAATTGCAAACCTTGTTTCAGCATTACTGGCGCAAGGTCAGCGAGTGTTGGTTACCAGTCAGAAGCCTCAAGCTCTAAGAGTCCTAAGAGAAAAAATGCCTCTTGATATACAGGCGTTATGCATTTCCATGACTGATGTTGCGCGTGGTGGTTCAAAAGAGTTGAACGAAAGCGTGACCTCACTTTCAGATAAATTTAACCACTTTTCTCGCGATATTCATGAGCAGAGAGTGAGAACACTCCAGGAACGACGTGATACAACCCGGAAACTGATTTCCCAATTGAAGGAGCAAATTCGCTTATCTCGGGAAAAAGAGATGGAAGTCCACACTTTTGTTGCAGAAGGATATTCTGGCAAACGGTCTGATGTTGCAGAAAAAGTTCACGATATGGAAGAACAGTTTGCTTGGTTCCCATTGCCGCTCGCTGTTGATGCACCAACTGAACCACCATTAAATACTGCAGAACTCCAAGAGCTTTTGAGTCTGTTGCGCCAGGAGACACCTCAACGAGTTGCCCGCTCCAAGCAAGTACTTCCCAAAATGGAGAGTATTTCATCCCCGGCGGTAGTTGAGGAGCTCTGTTCAAAGGAGTCGCGTGCAAAAGAATTAGCAAAAACTGAAAAAACGTCATGGTCAACCGTTTTTCAAAAACTTGCGCGAGAGCACAGAGACTCACTTCTGAAAAGTTTCAATGAAGCAAAATTATTATCGACAAAATTTGAGTCACGCGAAGAGCAGCAATGGCTGATTGGCGCTATACAAGATTCATTTAAGCAAGTTAATCTAAAACTCTGGAGACAAATTGCTACAGACCTATCGGTCATGGGGGAAGTGCAAAGCCAGATAACAAAACTCGGATTGAATCAGGTCGTTTGTCCAGAATTATCAGCTGGGGGCGAAGACGGCCTTTCTGCTCGTTTGCAACAAATAAGAGAATTGCATGCATACCTTAAAGGCGGAGGCTCATTTAAAAAAGGTCCACTGAGGTCTGGCATTCAGCGGAAAGTCGATGATTTTCTGAGAGTCTGCCAAGTAAACGGACTTCCAATCAAGTCTGCTGAAGCCGTTGACCAGCTTCTAACCCATCTGTCCGCGGATGTGCTTACAAGACAAGTCTTGGAGCGTTTAAAAGATGTGGGAATTACTTATTCACAACAAACACGATTAGTTCCACGTGTTCATGAGCTCACCGAAATTCAAGAATGCATTGCCCATCTAGTTGAACTCGGTGACATTTTTGAAGAAGCTTCAAATTTGTTGTTGTCAAAAGGAATTACAACACGACCGCAGAACTCACTGGAATTGATTGATTCAATTCTTGGATTGGAAGCATGTGAGCTCCTCGACGATTTTGGCCATATTGAGCTTGAGCTAAAGAAATTGCAGGAATCTTTAGGTCTCTTGGTCAAGAAGCCAAATTCTGCTCCTGAATTGGTGGAGCTTGAACGTGCCCTCGGAAAGCGAGATATTGAGCGCTATACAACAGAATTTTTCAAACTTGCAAACTCGTTTGCAGAGCAACAAGAACAAAACCGCTGTCAATCTCTTTTCGTGAAACTTCGTGACGCGCACGGTCCACTTGCTGAAATGCTGCGAACAACAAATTCGAAAGAAGCTTGGCTGTCAAGATTCTCCATACTTAGCGAAGCATGGTCCTGGGCAATTGCATCTCGATTCCTTGATAGTTACAACAATTTGGTTCCTGAGGAGCTCGCTCAGGAGAAACTCCGCGGTGCAATTGATGACCTTGGGGACTCGACTGCAAAACTCGCAGCTGAACTTGGCTGGGGTAAATGCCTCACTATGATGACCGCTGAGCAAGAGAGAGCTCTTAGGACGTATCAGTCGAATATAAGTAGTAAAGGCAAAGGTCAAGGTAAATGGGCTGGGCGCTATGCCAGGGCGGCACGGCAGGCAATGAGCGAAGCACGTGAAGCTGTCCCTGCCTGGATTATGCCGCTAAACGAAGTGTTGGAAAGCATTCCACCTGACCCAAATAGCTTTGATGTCGTCATCGTCGACGAAGCGTCCCAGGCGGGAATTGAAGCATTGTTCTTGCTTTGGCTTGCGCCACGCATCATTGTCGTCGGAGATGAACGACAGTGCGCACCGTCAACCATTGTTCGTGGTGGAATGCAACAAATATATGACCGATTAGATGAATTTCTGTCTGAAGTTCCAGAATATTTGCGTCTTGAGTTCACTCCGAAATCCAATCTTTTTAGTTTGTTGGCAACAAGATTCGGTTCGGTGATTCGACTGCGTGAACATTTCCGATGCATGCCAGAAATCATTGGGTGGTCATCGGCACAGTTCTATTCAGATGCTCCACTAATTCCATTGAGACAATTTGGTTCAGACAGGCTGCCCCCTTTGCGTACGACGCAAGTTGATGGGGGGTATTCAGAGGGTTCATCTTCCAGTCTTATTAATAAAGTTGAAGCTCTTGAAATTGTTAGACAAATCCAGCAGTGCCTGATGGACCCGCAATACGAGAACAAAACTATGGGCGTAATTGTGCTGCAGAGTTCAGCTCAGGCACGTCTCATAGACGATTTGTTGTCGCAATCAATATCGCAAGAAGAAATGACTCGTCGAAGAATTCGAGTTGGAACTGCACCAGACTTTCAAGGCGATGAAAGAAATGTCATATTTTTGTCAATGGTTGTCGCAGATAATCAGAAGATAACTTCGATGACTCAACGCGACTGGCAACGACGTTTTAATGTCGCAGCCACCCGTGCCGAAGACCAAATGTGGTTGTTTCATTCAGTGTCGTATGCGGCTCTAAAGCCACAAGACCTCCGAAAGTCTTTGCTTGGATATGTGATGAGCCCACCTCAAGTGTTCGGTGGCATTGAGCACAGAGATTTGCAATGGAGTTCAGAAAAGCGTGCACCATTCGGGTCAAAATTCGAGCAAAGAGTGTTTTTGAAGATTCGTGACCGCGGATACTTCGTGAAGCCTCAAGTGGAAGTAAATGGTCGCTTTATCGACCTTGTTGTTTCCGGCGCAAAAGGACAACTCGCAGTTGAATGTGATGGGGATTTCTGGCATTCAAGCCCAGATGACCAAAGAGCAGATATTGACAGGCAAGTTGAACTAGAGCGAGCAGGATGGCGTTTTGTACGAATACGCGAATCAGCATTTAATCGCAACCCTGATAATGCGATGGAGCCCCTGTGGTTGGAACTAGAACGCCGTGGAATTCGTCCCGGCGACCTAAAAACTGTCGACGATTCAAACATTCCGGACTGGAAACCACTACCAGTAATTGATGAAGAAGGACTAGATGGAATTGAAGACATCACTGAAATTTCAAGTTCTTCTAAGGAAAGTTCAATAGCGACCAGGGCATCTGTCAGGACTCCTGAGCGAATCAAACTTGACGTGGTCCATCCTTCTGAAGACCCACGATTTCATGAAATGGAAGAACAGCGACTTGCATATGAGGATGAAGAGCAGGGTGACGCAAGGGAGGAGCTTGTCGCAATTGTTGAGCACGCAATGACCAGTCTTGGGCAGGTTGAAAAGGAGATTCTGTCAATGCGGTTTGGCCTCGGTAAATATGCCGGAGAACCGCACACAGTAAATGAGGTTTACCGCGCGTTGGATGTTGAACGAAATATGGTCACAGAGATGGAACGAAGAATTTTCGTTGTCGTTGGAAAAATGAACAATAACGCTTTACTTCAAGCCTTTTTTCAACAGCGGTAAAGTTTTGTTGGAAGTCAAACTCCAATTAGCACTTTGAAGGGTGGGCGATGCCGTTCCATCGGTTTTAGACGCTGCCGTACTAATCGCCGCGCTTGCTTAGTAGTCGCGTAATCGTAAGTTTCACATTTCGATATCTGGGCAAATCCTGATAGACGTCGCGTTAATTCGAACATCTCGATCAGATCCAAGTTTGCGATCACGGATCGGTCCCTCGGCAATTAAGCGCGTACCGTAGCGTAATTTTTTAGTTTCTTTAAAAAGATTTACGTCAAAGACACTTATTGTTACAGAATCCGAAAAATACGAAATTTTTCCATCCTGATAGCTCTTTTCGTTATGTCTCAGATTGAACTCGAAATATTTAGTTCCGGTTCTCGTTGTCATTAATCGTGGGGGATTCAAAACTTCTCCACAAACGTAACTCCAAATTGTCATATCCAACTCTCCAGTTGCAAATTTGGCTTGCTAACCAGAACCCGCTTATCGGGGTCTTGATCGGTGGAGAGATTCGCTCGTATTAGTGAAGTGGATTAGAAACATTTGCGTAAACATGATGACGACATAGAAGATATCAGAAATTGATTTCTATTTTTGTACATTTGAACAAAAATCTGAGAAATTATTTCCTCTAGATAAATCTAAACAATGTTCAGTGAAATAAAAATGATCGCAAGATCGCGTACAGGGTATTTCTCAAAGCGAGGATGTTTCCATGATGCGACGGAAATCATTCCGGGCTGGTGACGCTGATATATCCGGCATTAATCGTGTATATACAACACTCGTGAGATACCCATTTAAAAGTACCCATACAAAAATGTGTAAATAATTATCGATTTTAAAATATTTATTAAAATAACTATTTAAGTAATTAGTTTCATTCAATTATTAAATTCGTGTGCGAAAATTGACTCATGACTTCAACTCCTAAATTTCCTCGAAACTCCATCGGACAAAAATATTCATCTATAGAGCTTCGGATAGGCACAATTGGTGAAAGATTCATTGCGCAACCCACGAATAGCCATCAACTTAATCAAAAGAAGAAGAAGAAATAGCCAAACTCGAAATAATCCAGTATTGGGGGATTGAGCTTTTAGGTTGAGCGCGTTGCATGACAGCTAATCAAGTGAAATTAGAACTCGGCCCAGAACACCTGTTAGCGCGTTGCTTCATATGGACCGTGGAATGGTTCGATTCCTAGCGGCTAGCGGGCCTTTGCGTCTTTCCGGGCAGCTTCTCGGGCTTCTAATCTCTCAAAAGTCCTCGGATACAACTCCTTGGCGAGTTGATAGTAGGGCTCTAAAAAGCCCATACCGAAAAACTCATATAAAGGCATAAACAAAGTGGGGCTAACGAATAAAGCCAGCGGGCTGCGCCATTGGTACGAGAGCATTTCATCTAGAAAAATTTCTATTGCTCGTTCTGCTTCTTCTTTTGGATCCTGCTCTTCTTCGTCTATTTCGCCATTGGGTAGCGGGTAGTTGTGTGCTGAGCAGCGAATAAACGTTTCCCTAAGCTTTGCGCACTCAATAAGCGCCTCCTCTTCTTCTGCTTTCGTGTATGCCTTCGCCCGCCAAACTTCATCTATGAAGCGGTCTATTTGAGGTTCTACATTGTCTATAAAGCGAGAGATTTTCTCTGCTCTGAGTTGGTCTAAGTCATCTTGCGAGAAAGCTATTTGATCCACGAAGACCCACCGAATTTGATACGACGTGCATCACGAGAGAGGTATTCGCCAGATTGAAGATCCCAAATACTCAATGAATTAAGCCCCTTCGTTTTCGAACAACATATTAAGAAGTTAACCAATTAATCAATTCAGGGAAAAACAAGCGATAGAACCAATACACCATTGTAATACCAATGGCTAATCCAATGACGCTGACAATAATTCCAGCAATTGCGCCAATTGATTGCATTAGTCGTTTATAAATCTGACTTCGAATATTTGTCATTTTTGCTTAAACAAGTTTGAGAAATCCGCGTTACGAATTCCGTACCTCACGAGACCAGCAACAACTATCCAATTAACCCAAAAGGGAATTTTGTTCCACGCTGACAGCAACTTTGCGCCAAACTTTCCAAAACTCAATGAGTCATCGGGCATTTTGTCCTGCCAGTTTTCGCTCATGTGTAAACAGTAGCCATCTGGGGTGCAAGTGCTGGTCGCATGATCACAAATCGATTGTGTAATTGACTTTGATCATCATCGTTTATTAGATCTAAGCATGGCTTCTCCATTGGTGCCACAATCCGCGATGGCAGAATCCACGACTAATAATCGGGACTGTTGTCGCGTAGCCCGAGCACCGGGGGATTGAGCTCGACGAAGATCATTGCATGCGGTGATGAAGCATGCGAGGTTGTGCTGAAGATGTCCAGAGAAATGTTGCAACTGAGACCCGACAGTCATGGCGAGTCAAATAGACCACCTAAATGGAGCTTTCCGTGAGCCTGTCCTTGCTACACCCAATCGGTATTATTCGATTAAGAAATCAACAGAGAGGACTCGATTAGATACCAACACAGCAGATTCTGGTTCTGTTATTCAGGGTTCGATTCCTTGCTCCCCAACTAGCTGCTTTGCGATGCTTTTTGTCGCGATAGCCTTGTGTTGCTACTTGGCCCCATCGTCTAGTGGCCTAGGACATCACCCTCTCAAGGTGGCGGCACGGGTTCGAATCCCGTTGGGGCTGCTCATTGGTCG